>OFGR01001717.1_pt1 | contig 16428 bp, 17 predicted proteins | sample 1521811 | NCBI WGS metagenome assembly OFGR01 (sample SAMEA3504098, study PRJEB24116) | mouse gut metagenome | biome: mouse gut; feature: mouse-associated habitat; material: faeces | place: Denmark | collected 2011
CAGCCGCTATCTGAGCGATGACATGAAAGGGAAGGTACGGCATACGGTGCAGAGGCTTTCTGAATTGGAAAAATATGCCGCTTTTGCACAGCCGCTTTTGGAGGAAGGCGGGCTTGTTTTTACGAAGCGCATCGTTGACAACAGCAAGGTAACAGACCACCATGCCATTATCCCGACAGACGCAAAACTACGGCCGGATTCTTTTCCGGAGGAGGAACAGAAAGTATTTTCATTAGTGGCGGTTTTCTGGCTGTATTTTATCCATATTACCGTTATGAGGTAACAAAAATACTGGTACGGACAGAAGGGGAATCATTCCTTGCAAAAGGGACAGTTATTCTGGAAGAGGGCTGGCAGAGAGTGGAAAAAACGCTGACGCCGCCATCCTCTGCGCGTGGCAAAAAGAAAGAGGAAGAACAGAAGCTGCCGCCTGTGCAGAAAGGTGAGGAACGCAGAACGGAAAAAACGAAGCTGCTCAAGAAAAAAACGACGCCCCCTTTGCCATATACGGAAAGCAGCCTGCTATCCGCGATGGAAAACGCGGGGCGGTTTGTGGAGGATGAAGCCCTGCGGGAGCAGATGAAGGACAGCGGGCTGGGTACTCCCGCAACACGTGCGGCAATCATCGAACGTCTGCTGACGGTGGGTTACATTGTGCGGAAGGGCAAGACACTTCTCCCAACGGAAAAAGGGCGGAAACTGATTGAGATTGTGCCGGACGAAATGTGTTCTCCGCAGACTACCGGAAAATGGGAAAAAGGACTTTCCTCCATTGCGAAAGGGAAAATGAGCGAGGAGCGGTTCATGGAAAGCATACGGCGGTATGTGCGGTTTCTTGTACAGGACGCGGCGTCCGGCAGGAAAGCAGGCGTTGTGTTCCCCGAGGAAAACCGAAGGGGGAAGGGACGGAAAACCAACAGCTTTGGAAAATGTCCCCTTTGCGGGCGGGACGTTTTGGAGAACACAAAAGCATTTTACTGTGCAGGCTGGAAAGGCGGCTGTAAATTTACGCTTTGGAAAGACTGCCTGAAGCCCTACGGCGTGGAGCTGGATGAGAGCCGGGCTGAGGAAGCCCAGACGCGGCTCCACCGGGTAGGCTTTGGCAGCTACTTTTACAGCCGGATCAGCGGCGAGGCGTTCCATCTGCTGTTCCTCAACCCGCCCTATCTGTCCGTGCTCAACGAGAACGGCGGCAGATCACGGCATGAGAAGCGGTTTCTGATGGAGAGCTTGTACCATCTGGCCTATGGCGGCCTGCTGGTTTACGTTATCCCCTGCTACCGCCTGACGCCGGATATCTGCCGTGTGCTCTGCGACAACTTTGACGATCTCACTGTCTGGCGTTTTACCGCCAGAGAGTTCAAGCGGTTCAAGCAGATTGCGGTGTTGGGTACACGGAAACGGCGGGACGCCGGGCCCCCGGATACCCTTTGGCTGGAGCGATACGCAGTAACGCCCGAGGCAATTCCCTGCCTTACAGAGCTGCCGGAGGACAGATATGCCCTCCCGGTCCAGCCGCTGGAGGTGCATACCTTCATGGGAGAGAGATTTAACCAGAAGGAGCTTGAGCAGCAGCTCCGCCGCTCCGGGAGCTTTGCCCGGATGATGGCGCGAAGCGAGCTGGACAGCGGCGCGAAGCGTCCGCTGCTGCCCTTGTCCATTGGGCAGATCGGGCTGGTTGGCGGCTCCGGCATGATTAACGGACTGATTGCGTGCGATTCCCCCCATGTCATCAAGGGCCGGATTGTCAAAACCGTCTGTGTCGAAAGCGAGGACCGACTTACTGCGGATGGCAGGCACATTGGTGTGATCGAGAAAGAAGTCATCTCCAACAAAATGATATTCAGTGTCCTGACCCCCAAGGGATTCCGGGCGCTGCTGTAAAGGAGGATATCTATGAGTGGAACAACACAGGCGATCCGTGTAGAGCTGGGGCGCGTCCTGGCAACGCCAGGCGGCATGGAGAGGATAACGCCTACGGAACGGAATATCGCGCTGAACCGCCACAGAAACGGCGATTGGGGCGATGTGAGCGCGGAGGATTGGCAGTCCAATGATTGGGCATTCATGAGGAATGGGCGGCTGTTCTCTGTCTACCATGCGATAGACGGCACAAAATTCTGGATTATTACGGAGGCGGACAGATCGGTCACCACCATCCTGCTGCCGGAAGAATATTGAGGAGGCGTTTATGAAAACAACACAATTAGCAGTGGTATGGCCCATACCGGAGCTGCCGCAAAATACAAACCAAATCCACCAGGAGATTTGGACACGGACGGCCAACCTTCTCAAGCCGGGTCTGGGAATGCTGTTCGACAGCTTCTATCCGGCATCCCGGGCCTGGGGCATTCCGCTGAACGCATTCGGGGTTCTGCTGGGCAGGGACGCGCCGGCGGCATGTATGGGTATTCTTGCCGCCGCGTCAGAGGTACGGGACGCAGCCATTGATTTTCACATCAACGGCCTGCTGGCCGGCGTCAATCCTGACCAGATGCGGACAAAGGGAGACGCCATCATCTGCCCGGTCTATCTGGACGGGACGGACAAGGAGCTGGAGGCCCACAGCCTCTGGCAGCTCTGCTTTTTCTCCGGCGTACCAATGCCTGACTGCGGCATCTACTATGCCCAGCAGCAGCGGTCCCTCGCCGGACCGGAGCAGATAAAAACGATTGCAAGCCATCTGGCCGGCTACGCAGTCTGCGTGGCTATGTTGGAAATACGCGAGGATGGGGAGCGTGCGAACGATGACTGAATTTTGTATAGAGCGCTTCATTTCTCTGCTCCAGACGGCGCCGGAGAAGCGTCCGCTGCTGGAACCGCCGAAATACAGCGCCTATCTGCAAGAGCATGTGTTCGACAGCTTGACCGAGAGAGGGTATTTTGATCTCTCGGCGCTGGACTGGGACGCCGTCCAGCTGTGCCATCTGGTCACGGCGGACTACGCTGACCGATACAAGCACATGGACAGGAGCTGGCTCCAGAGGATCAACGTGTTCCTCCGTCAGACTGACGCCGCTTCGCAGACAGGCCGCTGCTTTTTTTAGGAGGAAACGATGTGCGGTGATGAATATGAGGAATCTGTGCTTCTCGTGCTGCGTCTGCTGAAATTTCTGCACCAGCAGAACAGCGCCCATGCAAAGGCAATCTGCGACTTATATGCGAATGCGGACATAGATGGGCTGTATGAAGCGATAGATGAGGTGATGCTATCCATCTTTCCCGGCGCGTTCTATGAGTTTGATGATGAGTGGGAGTCGTCGATTGCGGTCCTCTCCCACCCGGACATAACCCGTTTCTGTCATTTGAGCAGGAAATGGACACAGCGCCAGGGGTACTACAGCTCCGCATGGCAGGGAAAGCTGCAAGATATCGCGGGATATTTTGCCTGCGGTGTGTTCAAAATGAACATCTCCTTTACAGGGGATCAGGCGGTTCTCCGGCTGTGGCTCTCTTCGGACTATTATGACCCGCTGTCCTTCGGTAATTCGATGGTGGACATGCTGCTCTATATCCGGCAGGAGAACCAATGGCTGGAGGAACGCCTGGGCGATGCGTTTTATGCGCGGCAGCAAAATAGAGAGGAGGCGGCATGATGACAGCCGCGGTGAACAAAAATCACAACGATGACGCCATCATCAGGATATCTCCCGGGAGGAATACGCTGACCGTCGAGACAAAGGGGACGGACGGCTCGATAACCTACAAGGAAATCTCGCCGGTGGAGTTTTATTACACCATCAATCAGAGCTATCTCCCCACGATATCTATGTCCAGCGGTTTTCTGCCGGAGAACTGCCTGCATGTCTCCATGAACAGCAGAGAACGTACTTTTGTCCTCTGGAATCCGGAGCTGCGGGCAGATGTGGCGTATGGGGTGCGGGAGTACCCTGATTTTCCCATCCCGCGCATGGTGTTCGGTATTCGCATACTGGCGACAGGCAGAGTTGCGGACTGCTCCATCGGTGTTGTAGCAGATGGGACGCCCACGCCAGAGACGCCTATGTTCCACTATCCCTTCTCCAATGTCTACCAGAACGGGGACGTATGCTCCGGAAACAATGTGATGCCCAAATACGGGAAGCAGACCGCGCTGCGGAATTTCCCCCGTTACCTGCTGGGGCTGCCGGATAACGACGATATGTACAATCCGGCCAATAACAAGCTTGGTCTGGCGCATGGGGACCTGATGGAACATCTCAAGGACAAGGACCCGGGCTATTACTACTCCGACATTTTAATCCCTAATGGGAAAACCCTGGACGACTTTATCAACAGGAGGTAGCTATGGCACAGAAAGACGCGAAAACGATCAAGGACGAACTGGCGCGGCCCTTTGCTCCGGAGGATCTGGAGTGGCGGATTCAGTATGCCAATGAGAAAACAAATCGCGGAATTGTTGTCCCCTATGTAACCAACCGCGCGATTCAGGCGCGGCTGGATGAGGTAGTTGGTATAGCTGGCTGGTACAACGACTACAAGCCCTGGCACGGCGCAAACAAGAAGGAGGCGCAGATCTGCGGCATCTCCATCTATTTTGAGGAGCGGGGCGGATTCATCACCAAATGGGACGGCGCGGAGGACTCGGATATTGAGCCTGTGAAGGGCGGCCTCAGCGACAGCATGAAGCGGGCCGCCGTCCAGTGGGGTATTGGCCGTGTTCTCTACAGTATGACAGATCCCGTCTGGGTGGATATAGAGCCGCGGGGCCGCAGCTGGGCTATCCAGAAAAAGGAGCGGCCAGTAATGGACAGCGCCTATCTGTCCTTGCTGAACACGCTGAAGCTCCAACCGGCCGCCCCTATTGGCACGCAGTCTCAGTTGACGCCGGCGGAGACCGGCGCAGCCAACGCCGGCCCTGCGCCGCAGCAGGCCGCTGGAAAGCCGGCGCCTGTCTGCGACTGCATCGTGCGGGGAGCGGCGCTGCAAAAGGGCATGAACGGCAGCAGCACCGTGGTCTCCCTGGAGTACCCGGGGAAGAAGCTGGTCAGCGCCTATGCCCGCGGCGAACACCCGCAGCTTGTGCCCGGCGTGATGCTTTCCGGCGTCAAGCTGGTCAAGCGGCAGCAAGACACCGTGGTATTCTATGTACTGGAGGCGTATCAGATCGTGAGTGTACAGCAGGCGGCATAGCAGAGAAAGGAGACGACTGTGAAAAAGATTGAGCAGTTTCAGATCACCGGCATGACCATCTCCGGCTTCAAGTGCTATCAGGCACCTACCATTCTTGACTTCGGCCCTCAGACCGCCATCACCGGCGGCAACGGCCTGGGCAAAACCAGCATTGCCGACGCCATCGCCTTTGCGATTACGGGCCTCCCCTTTTTCGGGGAGCGCGGCATCGACAAGCTGCACAACGAGGTCCAGCCCGAGGTCTCCGTCTCCCTTCGATTTTTGGATGAGGCGGGCACGCACCATGAGCTGACCCGGATCCGCAAAAAAAACCGCATGACCATCCACTACGACCGCTATGAGATTCGCCAGATGGACCTGACGGATATGTTCGGCGAGCGGGATGTGTTCCTGTCCATCTTCAACCCCCTCTATTTTATTGAGGAGCTGGGGGATGAGGGCAAAAACCTGCTGGAGATGTATCTGCCTATGATTCCTCACGAAACCGTGATGGGACGGCTTTCCGACGGCATTCAGGCTGCCTTGGAGGGTGTGGAGATTCCCTCTCCCGACGCTGTTCTGAAAAACAGGCGGGAGGAAATTCGGAAGCTGGAGGAGCACATGATCTACCTCCAGGGCCAGAAGGACCAGGCTGTTACCCAGGCTGAGGCCCAGCGGCAGTCCGCTGCCGCTCTGACGGAGCGTTACAGTCAGCTTGACAGCGAACTGAAAGCCCTGGAGGGCAAGCGCTTTGCCGGACTGGACCGCGCCCGGATGGAGTCTGATTTGGTTGCGCTGAGTGCCCGATACAACGAAGCGGCCCAGGGCAGCAGTACGGCCCAGATTGACGCTGACATTCTGGCTTTGAGCCAGAAACAGGCCCAGCGCCGGGCACAGCAGTATCAGCCCAAGTTCACTCAGGAGATCGCCCAGGCCAACGCCAGGGTCCAGGAGCTGGGCAAACAGTACCAGCGGGAAAACCAGATTTTGAAGGCCTTTGTTCCCGGTATCTCCTGCCCCACCTGCCGCCGGCCGGTAACGGAAGAAAACCTGCCCGAGGTGCAGGTGGCAATCCAGACGGCTATCAACCATATTGTTGCCAATGGCCGGAGCCAGCGGATTCAGGTGGCGCAGCTACAGGAACAGGAGTCCAAGGACCAGGCGGTTTTTGACCAGTTCCAGGCGGAGGACATCATCAAAATGCAGGATGAGATCGACGCACTCACCAAGCGGCGGGACAAGCTGACGGCAGACGGACAGACGGACAATCTGAGAGAACAGATTCAGCGGTTGTCCGCCGGCCTGGAGTACGGCAATCTGTCACAGCAGGAATATGACCGCCTGTTGGCCTGCAAGGATGAGCTTCAGCGGTGCGCAGCGGAGTTGGCCGCGGCCCGGAAGGCCGTTGAGCGGGAACAGCCCGACTTTGACAGCCAGATCACCCAGGCCCAGCAGAAGGTCAAGGCTTTGAAGGTTCTGATCTCCAACGTGGTCATCTACGCCAGAAAGCGGGCGGAGCTCACCTTTGAGGCCCTGAAGATGAACAGGGTGGCCATCTCGCTGTACGACGTGATGAAGACCAGCGGAGAGCAGAAGGCAGCTTTCAAGTTCACCTACAACGGCCGTCGGTATGACCGGCTGTCCCTGTCCGAGAAGATCCGGGCGGGGATGGAGGTGTCCGAGCTGGTGAAACGGCTGACCGGGCGCAACTATCCGGTTTTCGTGGACAACATGGAATCGGTGGACGACCTGGCCAACGTGCGGCCTACCGGGCAGGTCATCATGGCCAAGTGCGTCCACGGCGCGCCCCTGGAGGTACGGCCCCTGCGGCCCATTCCCACAGCGACAGAACAGCGGGCCGCTTAATTGTCAGACGGAGGGGTGAAACCGCTTGGTCTATGAAAAAATCCCCATCGTGGACACGGCCAAGCGGTGCGGGCTTGTCCTCGACTCTCGGACGCTTCGGCGGCGGGAGGTCGAGGCAAGCTGCCCCTTCTGCGGCGACCACGGTAAGGGAAAGTATCATCTGAGCCTGAACACCGCCACCGATCAGTTTCGGTGCAACCTCTGCGGCGCACATGGTAACAGCGTCACGCTGTACGCCATGCTGAACGGGGTGAGCAACAAGCAGGCGTATCAGGAGTTGGCAAGGGGGACAAATGTGTATCCTCTCCCCAAACAGCCTACTCCTCAAAACACAGAAGCAGAGCGGCAGCCCGTTTCCCTGGAGGAACGGCACGCCGCCTATTCCACCATGCTGAGCTATCTGACGCTTTTGGACAAGCATTGGGAAAATCTGCTGGAACGCGGATTGTCTGAGGATAGAATCCAGCGCAACGAGTACCGCAGTATGCCGGAGACGGAACAGGGCCGGCGGCTTCTCGCCTCCCTGCTCCGCTCCTGCGGATTTGATCTGCTGGGTGTGCCTGGTTTCCGTACCTGCTACGGCGACTGGACGCTGTCCGGGCCAAACGGCTTCCTGATTCCTGTCCGGGATAAAAACGGCTTGATTCAGGGGCTGAAAATCCGCCTGGACGATACGGATGACCCAAGTAGGAAGTACCGCTGGCTCTCCAGCCGGGATATGACCAACGGTACCCGAAGCTATTCCTGGGTCCACGTCACCGGCGACACCGCCAGCAAACGGGCTTATCTGACGGAGGGACCCCTCAAGGGGGACGTGGCCAGCTTTCTGGCCCATGACGCCCTGTTCGTGTGCATCGGCGGCGTCAATGCGCTGAACGGCCTGACCGATACCCTCCTTGATCTGAGTGTGACCGAGGTGGTAGAGGCTATGGACATGGACCAGAACACGAAGCCGGAGGTCCGGAACGCTATCCTTGCCATGCGGAAGGAAGTGCAGAAGTTCAAGCGGTGGAAGTACACGAAATACACATGGGACCCGGCCTACAAGGGAGTGGATGACTACCTCCTCAGCCGGGCAGCAGCTATGTAGAGAAAGGAATTATTATGGATAACGTATTTGATATGAAGGACTTCATTGGTACATCTACTGGCGACAAGGAGCACATGCTGGGCAAATTCCTCTACTTCTCCCTGAGCAATCTCCTGGTGGAGAAGGAGTCCCTGGCAAAGCTCTGTGATGAGATGGACATTCCCTACACCGGCGGCAAGCGGCTTTCCGTCGCTGACGCTTTCCGTTCCGCCACCGGGGATATCCGGGAACGGTATCCTGTTACCACGGGAAACGAGACCCACATCTACCTGGCCTACTGCCGGGACAACAAACACACGGCGGATATCCTCTCCCGGGAGCTGGTAAAGGAGACGCTGAACCAGAGGACCAACCAGTATGAGAAGCTGGCTAACATCAGCTTTGACAAGCGGGATCATATATTCCGCTGCGATAACCTGATGATGGATGACGCGGTGGATGTGCGGGAGTGCTGTCGCCGGGCGGAGGAGCTTTTTGAGCTTTACCAGCGGTGCGCCAACCGCAAGCAGATTGAAACGATATGCACCAGCTTCCTGCGCGGCCTGGATGCCACCAAGCTGAGTATCGCCGGACATATGTACTTTGTTCCCAAGACCTACATGGAGAAGGTGGATATTTTCGAGGACTTCATCACTCTATTGGGTAATCTCAACCGAAACAACACCCCGCTGATGGTAAACAGCTTCTACATTATCGACGACGAAAAGCAGCGGGGCAAGATGACCGAGGAGTTCTATGCGGCAGTAAAGAAGGAAATCGCTGTCTATCAGGAGCGGTGTGATTACCTCATCCAGTCCGGGAGCCAGAGCCCAGCGGTCATGGATCGCTGGGTGCTGAAGGTCCGGGGGCTGGAGGAGAAAAAGAAACACTATGAGCAGGTCCTCCAGCGGGAGCTGGACGGGCTGGACGATGAGTTCAATACACTGAAATTCCTTGCCCAGGAGCTCCAGGTGAGGGCAAACAGTATCCGATTTCAAAAGGCGGCTTAAACGAGCATAAGAAGGCGGCAGATTGAGACCCTGCTGGAGAACTATGTGGATTCTATGCAGGCCGTTAAAATCGCCTGGGGGCACATCTACTTTATTCCCAGAGATTACATGGCGAAGCTGACCCTGTTCGAGGACTTTATTGAGCTGTTGGAGCAGCAAAACCAGTTCAGCCGGCCGGAGCGTGTGCCTCTGGACGCTAACAGCATGTTTGTGGTAGATGATGCCAAACAGAGGGATAAGATGGCGTCTGCGTTTTACAGTACCGTCCGCAAAGAGATTGCGGAATACAAGGAGCGGGCCACCCACCTGATCCAGTCGGGCAGCCAGAGCCCCAATATTTTGGACCGGCTGGTCCTGCGTATCCAGGGACTGGAACAAAAGCGCGGTTACTATGAGGGTATCCTCAGCCGGGAGCTGACTGACCTCAATGACCAGTTTACCTCCCTGCGCTACTTGTCCGAAGAATTGCAGATTCGGGCAAGAGGTTTGCGAGTTCAGAAAACGGTTGCATAAAGCAATAATTTCTACATCAATTCTTAGGGAGGTGACGGTTTATTCCGTACCACTGGGGCCGATGATGAGGCCGCTACGCTCTCCCACCTCCAGGGTACTGCCCTTGTAGCTGCTCACTCGGATGGTCGGGGTTTCCGCTGCCGTGGCGGGGATGGTAAGGGTTGTTGCGAGGATTGCTGCCGTCAGTGCAGCGGTGATGCGCTTTTTTGTATTGGTCATTTGCATTTCCTCCCGATTCTTATATTTTGCGTAGGTTTCGCAAGTGACACAATATCGAAACAGGAGACGAAAGTCGATAGGAAATTGCAATCTAAAACGGAGGAATCCGAGAGCAAAAACGAAGCATTTTACATAGAGACCATGAGAGGGTTTTGGGAGATGTGGTTTATTTCCTGACCACATAATTAGCCACAGACAATATTTAGATAAGGGAAAACACTGAAAAGGAGTTCTGCTTTTCTTGAGCTTCCCCAAAAACTATGCTATACTTTTCAAAATGTATCCTACAGGGAGGATGAATCAGTATTTGAATAGAGTAAAAAAAGAGATACAGGCAGAGAGGATTTCTGACCGAGAGCTGCTTGATCTGTTGGAGCGCGACCCCCAGGCGGGCATGGAGGCGGCGGTAGGGCAGTTCACAGGTCTGCTTTGGAAAATTGGGGCAAAACACCTGCAAAACCCGGAGGATATTAAAGAGTGTATCAACGATGCGTTTCTGGAATTTTACATCCATTGGGAGCGGTTCGATTCTAAGAAAGGCACCTTGGCTGCCTACTTGGCGCGGATCATGCGGAATCTCTCCGTCAGCCGTTACCGAAAAAATGTCCTGTGGGATGAGCAGCTGGACACTCCGTTGGAAGACCCCGCGTCCATTCCGGAGTCGGCGGAGGCGCGGGTTGACCTGGAGCGGGCTATGGCTGCCCTGAAGCCGGAGGACGCGGAGATCATCCGTATGAAATACTACGGCGGCATGACAGCGCGAGAAATTGCCGCCAGCCTGGGGCTGTCCTATGATACCGTAAAAAAGCGCCATCAGCGAAGCCTGTCTAAGATGAGGACGCTACTGCTGGGCCTCCTGGTCCTGGGCCTGCTGGCCGTGCTGGCCGCCTGCGCCTATACGCTGCTGCGGTATTTTGGCATCATTCCTGGCTATGGGATCAGCGGCGATCCAAAGTCTCTGGTCTTCATTTTGGAGGAGCCGGCACAGGTGGAAAACGACAGCGGGGCCTATCCAGGGACCTACCTGATCCATGACGCCCTGCTGCTCAATGACGAGATGTATATTTTGATGGACTATCAGCCGTCAGACCCGGCTATTATGGAAAAAATGATGTGGAACGAGGATGGCGCGTTTGATACATTCAGCAGTGAAGTAGTCCATACCGCTGTCACATTGAACGGGGCCAGCTTCGGTCCGTTTTACCCAGGCTTCGACCGGGAGACCTCTCAGGAGGAAGGCGGCGGCGGCTACTGGAGGATAAAGTTGAAGCTCCATACACTTGAGCCGGAGGAAATCCCGCTGTGGGAGGATGGCGTTGAAGCGGCTTTCACCCTGTTTGACATCAACTTCAGCTGCCGCCTGACCCGGGTGGAGGCAGGCCGGGTATCTGAATATTCCAACCAAATGGGAAGCCGGGGCGGGCTGCTGGCCATCCCGCGGCTGGAGGAGGGCCGCCTCATGGTGGGTATCTATCCCCTCAGCACCGGCAGAGAGACCCTCCTGACCTACCTGCTGCGGGGCCGTCTCATGGAGGGCAAAAAGGGGGACATTACCGTTACCGCTCCTGACGGGCAGGAGCTGATGGGAGAATGTGACTACGCCTCGTCTTATAACAACGAATATTTTTACAACTGGAGCTTTGGGCCGGCCCAGCCGGGGGACTATACCCTCCATGTGCCCTATGTCTACCTGACCGCGCCGTTGGAGGAGCCTGTCACCTTCCGGCTGGACCTGGAGCAGGGGACCTGGGATGATCAGAAATACCCGGTGCCTGGAGGGACACTGTCCATTGAGAGCTGCCAGCCCCTGGAGGTCCAATTGGGCGAGCCGATCCCCGGACAAGGCGGCCCGTTTACCGTGAAGGAGGGCTGCCGGTGCTGGACCCTCCGGCTGCGCTATGAGTCCTCGGAGGATCTGGTTTTGACAGGATGCCTTCTGAAACCGGCGGAGGAGATGGAGGTGCAGGGCAAGGTCCTCTATGATGTTGCTACCGGACCAGACGGCAGCTTTATCCCCCTCAACAGCTATGGCCTCCATTGCAGCCCTGTTTCTGATGGGGAGGAGGACAATGTCGTGGAGCTGGCCATTGCGGGCTGGGATGGCTGCTACGATCCTTCCAATGTTATGCTCACGGCCTGTGAGCCGCTGAGTATGCGTTGGGAACACAGCTTTGACCTGCCTCTGGAGGTCGGGACCGAATAAAAAAGAAGGTCAATATTGCAGGGCCGGGAGCAATTTTGCCCCCGGTCCAAAATTTTTGTCCCTTTTTCTCTGCGTGATGCGAATTAAAAAATAGGGAGGTGCAGAATCAAAGTTAAGCAAGGAAAATATAACAGGAGAAAAATTATCAAAACAAGGAGAAGTTTAATGAAAAAAAGATGTTTTGCGCTTTTGCTGCCCGCAGTCCTGGCACTGATGCTGGTCGCCTGCGGGGATGGAGAGGACGTGAGGCAGGGCAGTGAAGCGAAGGACTCCAGCTTGAATCCGGACAGCAGTCTAACCGAGCAGCCGAACACACAGAATGAATCAGATGAGCAGAAAATATCCTGGGGCGGGGACGGTAGCTTGATTGCCCGTGGAGGCGCCGTCTGCTTTGGCATCCTTCCAGACGGCTCGGTGGTAATGGCGTCAGGGAAAGACCGGCAAGAGCTTCCTGCGTGGAATGACATCGTAGCCATGGATGCCAACGGCGATCAGCTGGCAGTGGTTCATGTCGGCGGTACAGTCACCCGGTGTTCCATTTTAACAGGCGAGATGCAGGAGCTGGACTGGACCGGGGTAGTGGACGTGGCCTTCGGGACTGGCATCGGCCCCATCGGCCTAGTGGCCCTGATTGAGGATGGAACGGTGATTTGTGACTCCACCGATCCCGAGACGACGTATTACGGGCAAATTTCCCAGGAGTTGAAGGGATGGAGCGATGTCACCGCCATAGCAGTGGGCGCACGTAGTATCATCGGCTTGAAAAGCGATGGTACTGTGGTGGCGACTGCCATCCAAGAAAGCAATGTAGACTTGGGCCAGACTGCCGTGGACGAGTGGACTGACATTGTGGCCGTTGCCGCAGGGGCGGCCCACACGGTAGGATTAAAGAGTGACGGCACTGTGGTGGCCTGCGGGTCTGACAGCGGCGGGAAGCTCGCGGTGGAGGATTGGAGTGATATTGTCATGATTGCCGCCGGAATAAACCACACAGTTGGTCTGAAGGCAGACGGGACAGTGCTGGTGGCCGGGAATGTGTACGATAAGTCTCACGGTATTACCACCTGGACAGATGTGGTTGCCGTTGCCTGTAACGCGGACGAGCGGTATACGACCGCGCTGTTCGCTGACGGTACGGTCAGGGATGAGGAACCCGGCGTAAATCCTGGGGACTGGCCCGCCCTGTGGTGAACAAATCAGTATCAGTGCGTCAAACGGCAGTGTGCCTGAACCAATCTTTCATTAAGGAAGGAAGAATTCAAGTGAAAAAGAAGTATTTGACACTTTTACTGGCAATATCACTGGCGGCGAACCTGATTGCCTGCGGGCAACAAGACAGCCATCTGGCCTCCAATGAAAACGGATCGTTCGCCAAGACAAGCGATGACAGCGGAACCAAGTCGGAATCAGAATGCGAGAACGCCAATCTTCCGTCTGCGTCTGCTCATTGGACCATAGACGAGGCGATAGAAAACAAGATGCGTTTTGCCTGTAATACGGCTCCGCTCTATGCGGTAGACAACAAACTTTATGCGTCCTATACCTCTGGCTTTGGCTACCGGTGCCTTCCCCAGTATACACGGCTGGTTACCGGGGGGGAAGCGTCTCCTGAAATCCGGGAAATCCGACTGGATGAATACGCTTCCTGCGTAGTCGTTCTGGGTGAAGATGGAAAGCTGTGGTATGATAATCAGTCCATCTTCTCCGACTATCGGGTAAAATATTTCGACTTTTTCCACTTTGACAATACTCCATACACTCAGGTTTTGGCAGCTGTAACCGAGGACGGTAGGCTGGCCTGGGCTGACTCCAAACTTCTGCGGGACAGTCCCGGGATTAAGCCTCACTTGGTACAGGGGGCCAAAAATGTAAAGTACGCCGCAGCGTTCTGGGGAGTAATTGCTTTTGTGAGGGAAGATGGAACAGCTGCCTGGCTTTGGGCCAATGAGGAGGATGACATTCAAGAGTTGGAGGGCTGGAGCGATATTGCCATGGTCTATGTGAATGGCGACTTGGACGACTACTGGAATGTGATTGGACTGAAAAAAGATGGCTCTCTGGTCAGTGAAACCGTTTACGGCACAGAAACCTGTTGTCCCGAGGAAGTACATTCTTGGAGCAATATTGTGGATATTGTTTGGACTTACAACTGTGTAGCAGGGCTGAAATCAGATGGAAGCATTGTTTACGCCCTGAATGACCGTTCGGATACCAATTTTTACATAGAAACTTTTGGAGTCTGGAGCAATGTAATGGCGTTTACTGAAAGCGGTGCCATCACTGCGGATAATACCCTGCTTGGAAAGGCACGAAGTCTTGTATATGGGTGGAACCTTACAAAGTCTTGGGTTGATGACGAAGCTGCATACCGGGAGCACAACAGCGATGACGAAACCAATCAATTGGCGATATTTGACTGACCTTGCTGCGCATCTTGAATGGTAGCAGTTGTATAACAACAGAGGAGATTATAGGTTATGAGTTTATTACAGAGAAATGCCGAGTGCCTTGCTACATTAGTGGGCGTGGTTCTCTACGAAAACCTAAAAGGTGTCACCGAGACGCTGGGGATCGGTTTTGCGGCCGCAATGTTTGGAATTGTTCTGACGGCAGCGGGCGTTATTATGACACTCATCGCGAAAAAGGGCGCAAAGGGGACAGCGGCAGCACTGGCCATCCATGCGGCTCTCTGGATTTTGAGAGGTGTGATCGGCTGGCTTGCGGGTGTTGCTATCGCATGCTTCATCATTTACCGCCTGTTTGTCAGGCCTGGGACCGTGGAGCAGAACATGAAAGAGGACGACACGTCAAAAATGTCGGACTTCGAGCGTCTGCCTGAGCGTCTCACCTCTGGCGGTGCCACCTATTACCGGATGTGGAGTTCCAGCGTGGGAGCACAGTATGTTAATGAGAGGGACCAGTCGGATGTGCTTTCCATCACAACAATCTACAGCTTCACCGGCACGGAAGTGGATACCAATGCGGGGCATTTTTTCCGCCTTTAGAGAACTTCTATTGATTGACCGCTCCCCCGCCTATCGGGGCATTCCACTCTGAATACAGATTGATCTAGAATAGGATTAGAAAACCAGATTACTGCCCCCAATATGACCATATAATTGACTTTTACCATCATTTTTGACTTTGTACTTTGCTTTTGAGTGCTTTAATCAGCGATTCCTTAGATTTTACTTTCGTTTTCTATACTCATATTGTGGCAGGATAACAGAAGGAAGTGACATTTTTCGTAAAAGTATTTGGCGGACGGTAGTAAGTACTGCTGCACTTTCTCTGTAAAAAGGGATAAGCCGTCTGTGTGCCGACCGTTCCTACGGAGGAAGTTCTTATGCGATGGAAGATTCATCGCGCTGAGAATATCCGACGGTATGACGTGCCAAGACACACCGCTTTCATAAGACGCCCTTGTCTTAGCCTCTCCCGCAGGGTCAAAAGAGAGCCGGAACAACGACCGGAAGAACCTCCGCCTGCCCGATCAGTCACATCGACAAGATATTTCCATGTGCGCCGAGCGGCCGATTATCCACAATTTCGTGGGATCGGCCGCCCTTTTTTTATTTGCCGGCATCGCCCCCGATGCCGCTCCCCTCCAATCAAAAATTTCTGCCCGCTCAGATAATAAAATTTTGATTGGAAAGGAATTTGAATATGAACAATGAGAATAACGATACAAGAGCCTATGTGGTCAACCTTTTGGAAACCAGCCAGGAGCGTAAGCGCAAGATTGCCCTGCTGCACTATGAGCTGGAACACCCCGCCCATACATCCGAGACTGAGATGATCGGTGCGATGGCTTTGGGGCATGGCGCTGGCGGGAGCAGCCACACCGAGGGCCACATCTCCGACAAGACCCTCTACATCGCCCTCAACTACCAGGACCGGGCCGACAAGCTGAATGCCGACATCAAGCAGGAAATCGTGGTGCAGCTGGTGGAATTGGAACGGGAGCAGAAACGGTTGGACTACTACATTTCCCTTCTGAATGAGCGGCAAGCCAAAGCAATCCAGTTCTTTTATGAGAAGGAACTGACCCAGGGCGAAGTGGAGAAGCTGATGGGCCTATCTGCGAAGACGGTCCGGAAATTGAAAAAGGAGGCGTTGGACGCACTTGTCGTGATGTATGAATTTATTTCTGACTTTTCCTGATTCTCTCTGTCTTGCCCGATAATTCCCCCGAAATTCCCCCAAAATTCCCCGTTCACTGGCCTTGAAATTCCCGTTTAAAATGTGTTATTATTAAGCTGTCAAAAAGGAAGGCACTCCAGGCCATGTCTGGGGTGCCTTCCTCTATTATCTGCAAGGGGGTAATCCTATGTGGGAAAAAATCACAGCGGAACAGTACGCACAAATGAAAGCTATTGATATCCGTTCCGTGGACCCGGCCACAGTGCCGGATATCCGGGACATTCAGGTGGACC
>OFGR01001719.1_pt1 | contig 16411 bp, 9 predicted proteins | sample 1521811 | NCBI WGS metagenome assembly OFGR01 (sample SAMEA3504098, study PRJEB24116) | mouse gut metagenome | biome: mouse gut; feature: mouse-associated habitat; material: faeces | place: Denmark | collected 2011
GGTTTGCCCTACATGCATTGATACCATTTCGGGGTAACGGCTCTCCGAGCCGTCTACCGCCCCTCTAACTCTGATCTCTCTAACTCTAAACTCTCCAACTCTCAACCTCTCAACCCATTTTCCGATACAGATCTTCCTCGCACAAATCGCGCAGAAGTTCGGCATAACGCGAGCTGACGGCATCGGCAAAACGCGCACCCTTTTCCGGGAGCCTATACCTGTGTCGAGAGATACACGGCCCCAGTTTCTCGGGATCCATGCCACACCCTGGCGCAATGTCTCGGCCTTGAAGCCACCCGATGTGCCGTTTCCGGCATCGGCGAGATTGACAAGCTCTGGATGATAGTGCATCATGACCGACGTCTCAAGCTCGTCGGCGTGGTCGCCGGGATCCTCGAAATATTCCTTGGCCGGGCAAACCTTGAACCATTCGCTCGTGGCTATCAGCATGTCGGGCATATCGACCGACAGATCGCGGATCATATTCTTGAACGTGTTGCCCCCGTGGCCGTTGATGATCAGCAGGCGGCGCATCCCCTGATGATGGAGCGATGCCGCGATATCGGTCAGGATGGCACGTTGCGTCTCGTAACGGGCATGAACGCAGAATGCCAGTTCGCGCTGACCCGGATTCTGTGATCCGAGCGTGACAGGTGGCATCACCATTGCCTTGATTCCAAACTCTTTATCGGCTTTCTGTGCTGCCTCCACGGCTATGTCGTGGCTCAATATCGCATCGGTCAGATAGGGGAGGTGCTGGTTATGTGGTTCGGTGGCGCCCCACGGCAGAATAGCGATGTCGTAGTTTTGGCGGCGCGCGGTGCCGTAGTTGCTCACCGAGAGATCGTGGATCTTGTCTATGTTCATTTTAGTGTCGGCGTATTTCGTTGATATATAGTGTTTCAGCAGTGCGGATGCGAGGCTTGATCTCCCCTCCGAGAAGGTAGAGGTCACAGTCCTGTCCGGCTACGATTGATGCTCCGGCGCGTGCCGCTTCCGCTGTGGTTTCTTCTATGCTCCAGCTCTCTGTATCAGGATCGTAGATGAACACGTTGGGGTTGAAGCGGTACCATTCCGCCGGATGCTGGAGATAGTCGGGAGCCTGATTGCGCAGGGCTTCGAGGAATATATCCTTGTTGACGCCACCGGCCACGGCTATACGTCCGTCGCTGAGGGTGCAGGCCGTGCCGCCACCCACTGATACCGGCTCGTTGTCCCGGTCGGTCGGGCCTTCGATCGCTGTCCATTTGTTTTTCGACGGGCTGTAGCGCAGTCCATTCAGTTCGAGGGTAGGCTCATGGCCGTTGTGACGACCTGCGAAACCGCCCCACAGGTACAGGCATTCCTCGCCGTCGGCCGAGGTGGCGGAGGCCATAACCGGCTGCACACGTGGATTTCCCGGCATATCGCGCAATTTAGTCCATCCTTTGTCAAGGTTCTCAAAATCAAGCATGTATAGGCTCTTGGATGGCGTGCCATCGGCATTGCCACCGGCAGCATAGATCTTGTCGCCGATCGCGGCTGCTGCGAAATTGTCGAGGGTGACAGGCAGCGACGGAAGCATGGTGGTTTCTGTCGCATCGTTGCTGATAGTCAGCAGTGTGACTTTGTCGGTCGCTTTCCCTTCCGGTGTGCCGCCGATCAGCACCATTCCTTTGGGTGTGGCCACGCCACAGCCATAGGCTGTGCCCTCGGGCAGTGTGCCTATGCGTCGCCATTGCAGGGTATTGGCGGTATCGGCGGCGTAGATGCCACGGTAGAATTTCTTCTGGCTTGCCGGACCCATCGGATCGACAGGGAAGTTGCAGCCCCCGGCGAGGATCAGGTCGGAGCCGATCCGGGCGGCGAATGCTCCGGAAACGCCACATTCCAGACCGTCCTCTATCTCTGTTGTGGCATCAAGGGCTTCCATTTTGAATGTGGAGGCCGGCAGATTGTCGCCGTTGACGAGGTTGGCACGTGTGAACGGTTGCCAGCCATAGCGCACGAAGCGCGGATTCTTTATGTCCATATTGCAGACTCTTAGTTCGTTGTTGTTGATTATGGTTGCTGTGGCCGGATGGTAGTCGCCATCAATCTCGGCCACTTCAAATGTTCTGATCGGTTTTCCATCTGAGCTTTTCAGCATGTCGGCATGGCTGAAACGGACTGTCAGCGTGTTCCCGTTGCGGATAGCCTCAATAGGTTCAGGACCGGATGACTCAAGGTTCTCGAACCCGTAGACATTGTGCAGTGCCTGACGGGCCAAGCGCTCTCCCACAGGCTGTTTATGGCGCGGATGAACATCCAGGGAGTCACCCAGGTCCGATGTCACGGCCATGTAGGAATGTGGTATCCGGCTCTGCAATCTTCGCTGACTGTCGCGGAATGTAGGCCACGATGGTCTGTCAATGCTGCTTAGCTGGGCATAGACGAGCGGCAGACCGGGATTGTTGAAGTAGCCTCGCCAGCTTTCGGCCAGCATCGGGAATAGCGATTCGTGCAGATAGGTGTTGTGGGCGTTGCTCTCACCCTGATACCATAGCACCCCGGCAACCGGATAATGCCCCAGCGGCTCTATGCCGGCAGCGAAAAGGTAGCCCGGCTGATAGGGATGACGGGAGCGTGGATGGTCGCTGCCGACGTTCTTGATGGCTCGTCCCTGTGCCCAGGGCATCACATAGTCGTTGGTGCGCCAGTTGATGAGGATTTCCGGCATGCCGTGTTCAAGCGTCGTCACGTCGATCCACGATTCGCACGTCGATCCTCCGACGGCGTTGCTTATCACTCCGACCGGTATTTGCAGGCTGTCTCTTAGTGATTTGGCAAAGATATAGGCCACGGCCGACAGTGATCCGGCGTTTCCCGGAGCTACTGCTTCCCAGCGTGATGGGAGGAAATGTTCAAGCCGGTCCATGGCTGCCACAACTGAGTCGGGCCACTCTACATCGTTGGTGCGTGCTATCGCTTTCATGTCGAAGAACCGCAGCTGAGGATCGCCGCTTTTGGCTATCAGACTTTCTGAGCCAATTGCATCGTGCAGAGGAAATTCCATGTTGCTCTGTCCGGATGCGATCCACACCTCGCCGGCCAGTATGTCGTCAAACCGTAGTGTCGTCGAGCCGTCGCTGACGGTCATTTCGTAAGGCTTTCCGACGTTCAGTGGCGGAATCGTGATCTGCCATCTTCCGTTGTTGTCGGTGATGGTGCTGTAATCGCGTCCGGCAATCGACAGACGGATACGTGATCCGGCATTGGCCGTACCTCGGATCGGGAGATAGCGGTCGCGTTGCATCACCATCCCCGATTGGTAGATCGCCGGCATCGACAGGCCGCCGTAATCCCCGGTTATCCCCTGATAGGCTGTCCGGGCGAGCAATGCGGCTCCCTCGGCATCGGGATGGATCCCGTCGGGCATCAGATCCTGCCTGTGGCGCAGGGGGGTGTCGAAATCGATCAGTTCGGCACCCGTAAGTTCCGCCACGCGGACTATTGCCTCACGTGCCTCGTCGCGCCATTGCCGTGTGCCGGAGCGGAAACGGTAGTGCTGTGCGCCGAGTGGGGTGAGGTTGGCTATGATCACTCTGACTTTGGGGTTGGCCTCTCGCAAGGAGTCGATCAGGGTCATGTAGTCCCTTTCGAATTGGTCGCCATATTCCGGCCAGTCTCTCGGGTCTGTGTCATTAACCCCGAGATGGATTATCGCTATGTCGCCACGGAATTCCATCGCCTGACGGAATTCGGGTTGGTCGAGATAGGGCCTGTGGCCGCGGCGCAGCAATGTAGCGCCCGAACGTCCGAAGTTGCCCACTTCATAGTTCTCGCCTAAAAGCTCCTGAAGCCGTGACGGGTAGCTCTGGGTGGCCGGATCGTCGAGCAGATAACCATATGTTATGCTGTTGCCGATACATGCAACCCTCACCGGCTTTGAGGCCGATGAGGGAAGCCATGACAGCATGATGAGGATTATTCCGGGGATTAATGATCGCATATTTCAGACGGGGGTTATTTGTTGATAATCTCGTCGATAAGCATTGAGCTCTTGATGAGCATGCGCGGAATGTGGAACGGGCCTTTGAACAGGTTGCCTTTTGCCGGCTGTGCCACTGTGCCGTCGCGGTGGAGATAGCCGAACCATTCGCCGTAAGCAGGGTCGGGGAGATGTTCATACATCCACTCGTTGGCTATGCGGTGCATGTCGAGATATTTGTTGTCGCCGGTGGCCTCGTAGGCGTAGAGGGTAGCGATGACGGCCTCTGTCTGCGGCCACCAGAATTTCATGTCCTGGGAGTAGTCCTGTGCCGGGAAGCCTTTGCAGTCGCGGAAGTTGATGATGCCGCCGTATTCGTTATCCCAGCCCCAGTCCCAGCTCCAGTCAAGGATCTGTAGGGCCATTTTCTTGATTTCGGGATCCCAGCCGCGGTGTTTCGATTCTTCAAGCAGGAACCAGGCGGTCTCGATGCAGTGACCCGGATTGATCACACGGCCACCGATAGTGTCGATAAGCTCGCCGTTGGGGCCCACGGTCTCAAGCAGTGCCTTGAACTCGGGGTGCATGAAGAGCTGTAGCTCACGCAGGGAGCGGTCGATCTGCTCGTCGAGCGACGGATCGCTGATGGCGCGGCGCACGCAGGCTGCCGTGTTGATCAGGATCATGGTGATCGAATGGCCGCGTCCCGGCTGGGTGGGCAGATATTTAGGTTCGAGGATGCCGGGAGTGTTGATGAACCGCTGTATCTCCTTGAACAGGGCTAATGCTTTTTCGGCATAGCTGCGGTCGCCCGTGGCGATGGAGTATTCGCTCATGGCTATGGTGGCAAAGCATTCCGAGAACACATAGCGGCGTTTGCGCAGTGGTGTGCCGTCGGCTTTTACCTCGAAGTACATGCGTCCGTCGCTGTCGAAACAGTGGGCTTCGATGAAATCAAGGCAGCTCTTGGCCATCTCCAGGTATTCCGGTCGCTTCTCTATGTTGTTGTAGGCAAACGAATAGACATAGGCGCATCGTCCCTGGAACCAGACGGATTTGGTGGAGTCCATCAATGCTCCGGTGCGGTCAACGCATGTGTACACGCCGCCGTTCTCTCTGTCAAGACCATGTTCAAGCCAGAATGGCAGAATGTTGGTCGTCAGGTCGTTGCGGTAACGGGCCTGCCAGTCGAGCAGGTAGCCGCGAGGGTCTGATGTTGGCATGGCGATCAGAATTTATTGCAGCGGTTAAAGAAATCGATTGCTTCAAGTTCGGCTTTCATGGCGGCTTCCTCCTCGTCGGTCATGTTCTGGAACGGTACGCGGTTGGGGCCGAGATCAAGGCCTATGAGCTTCATGATGCGTTTGCCGCCTACAATGTTGCCTCGGTAATGGCAGATCACGTTTATGACCTCCTGTGAGAAGTTCTGGTGCTCGCGTGCGGCCTCGATGTCGCCACGGTTCCATGCATCGATGATGGCTGTCAGTTCACGTCCGTTGTAGTTGGTGGTGCCGCCGATGCCGCCGCGTGCGCCACCCATGGCGAGACACGGGAGGATCGTCTCGTCCTGGCCGTGGAGCATGTCGAACTTGCCTCCGCCGTACAGTCGGCACTGGTTGTATTCGTAAAGGCTCTCGAACGTGTACTTGATGCCGGCGAAATTGGGCACGCGGCCGTCAAGTGTCTCAAGCAGCTTGACCATAGGCAGGAATGCGCCGTTGAATGCCGGGATATGGTAGTAGTAGAAGGGGAGCTCGGGGGCGCCGGATGCTATCTCTTCGATATATTTTGCCAGTTCTTCCACGCGGTTGATCTTCGGGAACGGAGGTGCCATGGCTCCGATGCCCCATGCGCCGATCTCGGCGGCGTGGCGTGCCAGTTCGCGGCTTGCGCGTGCGCAGCAGCTGCCCACGTGGACAATCACTTTGAATCCCTCGGGGGCGGCTTTTACCCATGCCTCGGCCAGAGCCTTGCGCTCTTCGTCGGTCAGCATGTAGCCTTCGCCTGATGATCCGTTGATAAACACGCCTTTGAGGCCGTTTTTCTGTAGCATGGCGGCATAAGCCGGGATCGGTTCAAGATTGATATCGCCGTTAGGCAGGAAGGGGGTGAACGGGGCGTCGATCAGCCCCTCGATCTTTTCAAATTCCATTGTTATTGTTTGATATTTGATGTTTTATGATTGGTTGGTTTGTTATGCTTCTATTGTGTCGGCCTTCAGACCGTCAGCTCCGGTGGCCTCCATGTCCTTGTCGTCGTATTTGGGATGGAGTGTGGTCAGTTGCAGGATCAGGGCCAGCAGCAGGATGCCACCCATCAGGGCGAAACAGGTGCCGAGACCGACGGTTTCCGACAGTCCGCCGAGCAGCGTTGTGGTGATGGCTCCCATTATCACGCCGATTGAATTCATGATACCATAGGCCATGGCGCGTTGGCGTGAGCTGATGAACTGGCACAGGATCGGCATGTTGTTGGCGTCGAACATGCCGTAGCCGACACCGAACAACACTCCGGCCAGGACGGCCATCCATGCGTTGTGGGCGAGTCCCAGCAGGGCAAGCGACGGGATCATCAGAGCCATGCCGATGGCGCTGGTGAAGATACGTCCGCGGACATTGCGTTTTACCCAGCGGTCGCTGATCGGTCCACCTATCATCACGCCAAGGAAGCTCGACGCGGCTATCGTCAGGGTGGCCATCGGGCCGGCCTGCGTCATGTCAAGAGCAAGATTGTCCTGGAAGAGTGTGGGAAGCCAGTTTTTGGTTGCCCAGCCCGGAATGGAGCTGGTGGCGAAGAAGAACAGGATGACCCAGAAGGCGATGTTGCCGACAACGGCGGCTATCGACTGCAAGAGCGGTTCGCGGTTCTGACGTTTGGCCGGCGCTTTCGGACGGGTGGCCATGGCCGGACTCTCTTTCTCGTGCAACAGGAACATCAGGACCACGGCATATCCGATGCCGATGATGCCGAACCAATGGAACGTGGCTTGCCACGACCATGCCGATGCGACGGTGGAGCCATATCCGCCCAATGCCTGACCGCAGTAGAGGCCAGTCATGTGGAGACCTATCGCAAGGGAGCGGCCGCGGCCTGTGAAGTAGTCGGCTATCAGTGATAGTGCCGAAGGTATGTAGAGGGCTTCGCTGAGACCCATCACGCCGCGAAGCCACATCATTTCAGAAAAATCCGAGCAGTAGCCCATGGCCAGAGTGACGGCCGACCATACGCCGAGCGACCCCACGATCAGCCATTTGCGGCTCACGCGGTCGGCAACGGCTCCGGAGAAGGGGCTCGCGATGCCGTAGACCCAGAGGAACACGGCCATAAGCCAGCCGAACATCTCTGCGTTTCGTAGCGCCGGTATGTCGAGGGCTATGTTGCTCTGCATGGTGGAGAGCATCTGTCGGTCAAGGTAGTTCAGCAGTGCCACCACCCACAGGAGGCCGACAACAAGCCAGGGGTAGAATTTTCTGTTTGTCAGTTGCATGGTTTTAGAGTATAAAGTGTTTTTGGTATAAATGTAGATGCACAAAAGTAGGGATTCTTTGCAAAATATCCAAAGATTACCTACATTTGCCATTAATCTTTTCACACAATTGGAATCATGGACAATTTCTCATATTGCACACCCACGAAATATGTTTTTGGCAGGGGTGCGGAACTTCATGCAGCCGAGGAGCTGAAAAGCCTGGGGCTGCGGAATGTACTGGTGTGCTACGGCGGTGGATCCGTGGTGCGCAGCGGTTTGCTTCAGCGTGTCCTGGCCACTCTCGATGAAGCCGGCATCAAACATGTGGAACTGGGTGGCATCCAGCCCAATCCAACGGATCCAAAGGTGCGCGAGGGGATCGCTATAGGTCGTGCCGAGGGGATCGACGGGCTTCTGGCCGTGGGTGGTGGATCGGTGATCGACACAGCTAAGGCCATTGCCGCCGGAGTGCCTTACGACGGCGATTTCTGGGACTTCTGGGCCGGTAAGGCCACTATTCGGACTGCATTGCCTGTTGGGGTGGTGCTGACCATTCCTGCCGCCGGCAGCGAGGGCTCGGGCAACTCTGTGATCACGTTGCTCGACGGTATGCACAAGATCAGCCTGCGGACTGATTTCTGGCTGCGCCCGAAATTCGCCCTTATGAACCCCGAACTGACTTTCACTCTCCCTCCCGAACAGACGGCCGCAGGGATTGCCGATATGATGGCGCATATTTTCGAACGCTATTTCTCGCTCACTGAGTCGACTGAAGTGACCGACCGTGTGGCCGAGGGTGTCCTGATGGCCATAATGGAGGAGGCTCCAAAGGTGATGGCCGATCCGTCGGACTATCAGGCAAGAGCCAATATCATGTGGAGCGGAACGCTTGCCCACAACGGTATCTGTGGCACTGGTCGCCGCGAGGACTGGGTGAGCCATGCCATGGAGCATGAGATCTCGGCAGTCTATGGTGTTACGCATGGAGCCGGTCTGGCCGTTGTCTTTCCGGCATGGATGACGTTTATGGCCGAACACCGGCCGCAACGCGGTGCGCAGCTTGCCCGTCGGGTGCTGGGTGTGGTACCGACTGGCTCGGATCGCGACGATGCCCTCGAGGGTGTGGCGCGGCTCAGATCGTTCTTCAGCTCGCTCGGACTGCCTGTCACGATGGCGCAGCTCGGCGTGGATCAGCCCGATATAGATCTTCTCGTGTCCAAGCTGCATGAGAACAAGGGGGAACGGTTCGGCGGATACTACGAAATAACTCCCGAGGTCTCGGCTGCAATCTACCGGCTTGCGATATGATCAGCATTGTCCGATATGATCCGTCGATGGCGGCGCGATGGGACGATTTCGTGCGGCAATCATCCAATGGCACGCTGCTCCATCTGCGCGGCTATATGGACTATCACAGCGACCGCTTCACCGATTGCTCCCTGATTGCTTTCGACTCTCGTGGACGCATCGTCGGGTTGCTTCCGGCCAATGCCGACGGAAAGACAATCCGTTCCCATCAGGGTCTGACCTATGGTGGATGGATCACGGGCACACGGCATTTCGCGTCGGACACCATGCTTGAGGCTTGGGAAAAGATGGCCGGATGGATGCGTGCTGCCGGCTTCTCCGAGCTAATCTACAAACCTATCCCTCAGATATATCACCGCTATCCGGCCGACGACGATCTCTATTCGCTGTTCCGGCTTGGCGCGCAGCTCGAATCCTGTCAGATATCGTCGGCCATACCGGTCGGAGAGCCTTGGCTTGGCAATCAGGATGCACGGCAGAAAGTACGCAATGCCGGCCGGGACGGAACCGAGATCCGACGTTCATCCGATTTCCCCCTGTTCATGGAGATGCTCTCGCAGCGTCTTGATGAAAAATATGGAGCCGTGCCCGTTCATTCGCTTGCCGAAATGGAACTGCTTGCCGGACGTTTCCCCGACAATATCCGGCTTATCATGGCTTATGATCCCAGCGGCGAGCCTCTTGCCGGAACTATTATCTACCGGATGCCGACCGTTGTCCACACACAATACATCGCCACGACCGAGGCCGGACGTCGGCAAGGAGTGTTTGCTGCCGTGACATCCCACCTGCTTGAGAACGAATGCAACGGTTGCCGGTGGCTCGACTTCGGCACATCCTGCGAACAGGCCGGCCGCATTCTCAACGCCTCCCTCAACCGCCAGAAATACGGCCTCGGCGGCCGCCCCGTCGCCCATCCCACCCTCCGCCTCCCTCTATGATGGAGCTGTTATGGCACAAGGAATGACACAATATCAGATCTCTTAATAAATGTTAACCAAAGGCTATGGCGCGTATGCCATAGGCAAAAAAACGTATATTTGCGATAAAAGCAAATAGATCAATACCATGTCACGTTTCATAGTTGCCTTGCTGTTACTCATGGGAGTGTTGGACGTCTGTGGTCAGACGGCTGACCGGTCGCACAACGGGCTGCGGCCTGGCGATACTCCGGAGTTTGCCCGTATTGAGTTCGCGGATACCGTCACCAATGGTGATGGTGCGGTGTGGGATCTGTCGCAGTGTTCCACCGGCAACGGCCTTAAGCTGCGTCTTGAACAGGCCGGCGATTCGTCGTCGGTAGTGGGCTGTGCCGTCGACCGTACAATGTACTATTACCGGATGTCGGGCGACAGTGTGCTGACAGAGGGGTTCGAGAACAACCAGTCGGACATTCATTACGACCGCCGTGAGGTGTCGCTTCTGTTCCCGATCCGATCAGGCAGCCTGTATGCCGGGGAGTTCCATGGCGAGGGCCGCTACTGCGACCGCTGGTATCACGAGATGTCGGGCAGCTACCGCACGGCCGCCGATGCCACGGGCTCGCTGATCATGCCGGAGGGAGACACAATCCCGGGCGTTGTGCGTCTCCGCACATGGCGCGAGGTAGACAGCCGCTATTACCGTGCGGCCGTCGGCGGCCGTGGCGAAATGACCGACAGTCTCCGGTTCTATCAGGACGAAAGGCGGTGGTACGCACCGGGGTACCGCTATCCGTTGCTTATGACCTCCACGATGATCGGCGCAGACGGCAAGGCCGTGCGCAGCCACCGGGCATATTATTCATCCGTCGCGATGGGCTGTGCTGTTGATAACGACCCTGAAAACGAGGATCTGCGGCAGCTGCTCGCCGGGACAGACCGCAGGGGCGAGACATTCGGAGAGGATAGTGGTGACGGCGTCGGACTGCCGCCGGAAATTCTCGACTGCACGTTCTCGCAGAACCGTGGCGATGGGAAAGTGAGCGTCACATTCAGCAGTGCTGAGGCGGTGGATGTGGAGATAGTGCTTAGCGATGCCATGGGTATTGTCTATGCCACGGAACGCCGCACCGCATATCCGGGCGAGCCGCAGACCGTCACGTTCGATTACGGACGGTTGCCTCAGACGGCCAATTACGGACTTTCGGTCATAGCCGGCACAGAGCGCCACAGTGAGAAATTCCACCGATGATACCATAAAATCAGGATACCATGAGACGATTCATCACATTGTTACTGTTACTGACAACGGCCGTCACAGCGATGACAGCCAAGGCCGATGTCAACGATCTGGTTCCGAAAAGCCCGACCGAGGGACTGTCGCCCAACGCCCGGTCGTTCCAGCGCTACGGCGATATCCCGGTGTCGCTCTACACGGGGACGCCCAACATCAGCATACCGCTGGCGACACTGCGCGACGGCGCGCTGACGCTGCCTGTGGAGCTGTCGTACCACAGCGGCGGAATCAAGCCCGACGAGCACCCCGGCTGGACAGGTCTGGGTTGGACCCTGATGCTCGGCGGCGCGATCACCCGATCCAAGAATGACATGCCTGACGAGGTGGAGGGTGCGGATCTAAATGCCGGATTCTTCTATACGTACAGCAGCCTCAAGGGTATGGACACAAATCCATCACGCGTAGAATATCTCATGAGCCAGTACGGATCCCATAAATTTTTCCTATACGACCATCAGCCGGATAAGTTCAGTTTCCACTTTGGACTACAGCGGCTTTTTCATGATGAACAACGACGGAGAATGGGAGGTGAGCTGTGACCGGCCTATAAAGCTGGAAAGTTATACTGTTATCTGGCCATACGAACTTGATTCCAAATTGTTCTCTACTGAATGCAACAAGGTCCTGTCATCGTTCACACTGGTAGGAGAGGATGGTGTCAGATACACATTTGGTGGGAAGTGCGGAAATGAATTCGCATTCGACATGTCGATAAACATCCGGCAGCAGAACAGCCCGATGTGGGAGAGCACGGCGTGGTATCTGACAAAGATCGTCCACCCCAATGGACAGACTATAACATTTGATTATGAGCACAGGGATTTCACTGCAAGTTTCAGCTACCGGGAATATTCCGCATATCTGGCGGATACGCGTGGCAATCCCGTGGCATACGCCATACCGGAAGAAAAGCAAGGACTTCTTATGTATCCGGTCTATCTCAAATCCGTAACAGGTAATACCTTCCATATAGGGCTTGACATATCGGAGACCAAAGAGCTCGGATACAGCGAGAGCGAGTATGCGGCAAGATTGCAGATAGATGTCAATGATCCCTATTGCCGTCCCATCTATTTTGACAAGCCTACGTTCAGCGAAAAGACCAAATGGTATCAGCTCGACGCGATCCATATCCACGAGAAGACCTCCCTTTCGGGAACTATCGTTCCGGTGAAGAAACATATAAGGTTCAGCTATACCGACAGCAAGTCATCAAGGTTGCTGCTGAACAACCTGAAATTCAGTGGTTCAGACGATATCGCTGAAGAAACCTATACATTCCGATATCACCGCCCTGAACTTCTTCCCGGTTATCTCTCGGAGAAGACCGATCACTGGGGTTTCTATAATGGAGTGGCCAACGACTTCAACGATCCCATGAGCACAATGGCAGCCAATCCCAAGACCCTGACGCTCGGCAGTCTTTACGAAATTATTTATCCGACAGGTGGCAAGAGCGTGTTCGAGTTCGAGCCTCACAGCTATGCCCGTCAGTCAAATGTATATATGTGTGGGGATCTTGTGGATACGGACTCGACGGAACTTGCCGGAGGGATACGCATAAAACGGATTGTGAATGTACCCAATGATAATACAAAACCGCAGATCAAGGAATACCATTACGTCATGAATTTCAGACCCGGATCCAAAGATTTGAAATCAAGCGGTATCCTTGAATGTCCGCCAGTCCACCGTAATGTCGCCATGTATGCCGACGGCTACGCCTTTATAGAACAAAGTAGCCAGCCGCTGAGCAACGTGACTAATAACTTCGGGCTGAACATAGGCTATCAGGAGGTGGCCGAGACCGATGGATCAGGTGGGTATGTGATCCGTAAGTTCACGAGCGGTGCCGATCCGGGCTATAAGGATATGGATCCTATCCATCGCAGCACCGACAGTAAATTCGTCCCGGTGTCAAGCAAAGCCGGCGACCGTGGGCGCCCCATGTTGGAGGCTTATTACGATGCCAACGGTAAACTGTTGAAAGACAAAACCATCAATTACAGAGTCCACAAAGATTATGAATCATACATCTTTTCGCTGTCTTGCAGTGAGGTATCGCTTGGTTTTACCAATCCGGACATTTCCAACGGCACACACACGCATCTTACATTCAGTATTTTCAAGAACTACATATATTCATTGAAAGAGCACAGCATCACGGAGCGTGTTTTCGGCAGCGATGCGGCACATCCGTTCGAGACCATCCGTTATTTCCGCTACAACGACCATGGTCAGCTGTGCGCCGACTCCGCCGTGAGCAAACGTCAGGGTCAGACCGTCAGCGATGTCACAAGGATCTCATACGAATGGGAACATGCAAAGGAATTTGAGGACAGGCACTATCTCGCGGCAAAACACGACGTGGAGGCATACCATGGTGGTAAACTCATCTCCAAGGCCCATAACACCTACGGACTGACCGGACATAGGGGCGATCTGCCATATATAAGCTCTGTGATCCAGACAATACCGTCAGGAGTGTCAAAGATGCTATATGAGTGTCTTGAAGCGGACAACCGGGGCAATCCGCTGTTGATCCGCACGGCAGATAATCTGCTGATAGCCTATGTGTGGGGAGCCGACGGGCAATATCCGGTAGCCGAGATCAAACTGCCATCCCACGAATACTATTCCAAGCTGAGGGCTATGGAGATAGCGGATCCTATGAATCAGGAAGAAGCTGTGGCTTTGACCGACCGTATCAGGTCGGAACTACCGGAAGCGATGGTCACCGGCTATACATATCTGCCGTTGCTCGGAATCACAGGCATCACGGATCCGGCCGGAAAGAAAACCACCTACGAATATGATCCGTCCGGACGGCTTATCAGGATTATCGACTGCAAAGGAAACACAATAGAGGAATACGATTATTCAACCGCCACATCGGAGCGTAAATAGTACGGACAATATGAAATCAGGACATTCCATCCAACGAAACTTATGTCTGTGGATCATGCTGATGCTCCACGTCGCAACCATGTCCGCACAGGATGATGCCGGACGTTATCCCGACACTGCCATACAGCTGCCGTCGGATTCGTTATACTTCAAATCAGTTCACACGGCCAATGCCATGGACTGGGGCTACACAGCCGAGGCTGGTAACCAATACGGCCGCGACATATACTACAACGTGTATCTCCCGAGGAAGATGAGCATGGTGGTGCACACGATCGGTTCCGAGCTGCTGTGCACGAGGGTGCAGATCTATGGACCCGGGTATGCCACCGTGTTCAGAGCCAAAGATAAGGATGATTATTTTGAATATTTCAGCCACTCGGAACACTGGACGGGTATAAACAGCGAGATATCACAGGACTGCTACGTCGCTTTCGATCTTCCTGCCGGAGTCTATGAGATACGGGTGTCGGGCTACAGATATTACCATGGCAATGCTGTCAACGGCCCTATAACTACTACGGTGATAGGATTCGGTCCCGATGCTCCACGTTATCCGGATATTCCCCAGAGCTATATACCCGGCACGGAAGGGCATCCGTTCCCGTTGGGAAATGCCAATGGTGATTTCAGCCGGGAGGTCGATGACCATTTCGGCCCTCATTTCGCACATGGCCGGCCGGATGGACTTCCTGTGGCTTTTTATGAGCTCACGCTCGGGCGGACGCTTGATCTCACGTTCGTGAATGACACGCCCTTATCCGTGGACAGCGACAGCACACATATAGGGCTGCTGCAACCGGATTCCACCACCTATGGCAAGTGTAAAAGCGGCAGATACATGATAACGGCTCTAATGGAGCATGATTCCCCGAATGTGCGGTTCAAGATCTACGGGCGTATTCCACCGCTACCCAAGGATCCGTATGAATATGGAGACATATCACTGTATGACAGAGGAACAGTCGGCAAAAACTATGTGTCGAAACGCACGATGATCACATCCGGTGGAGACTATGTGGCGGAAATCAGCCATGTGGATGGTCTTGGCCGGCCGGTTGAGACCATACAGGTGGATGCATCGCCCGATGGCGGCTCAATTGTGACAAGGCAGACATATGATGGCTGCGGACGCGATTCCCTGTCATATCTTCCCGGAGTGGCGCAGACAACGGCAGGAAGTGGAAGTTACGCAGATCCCACCGGCATAGACTATTCAATGGCATATTCCAACGACGTGCGTCCGTTCACCCAGCCGGTCTATGAGCGATCGCCGCTTGCAAGGCTGTTACGTCAGTTCGGACCCGGTGAGCGTTGGTTCGGGGCGGATGCCGCGACAGATATCGGATATGAGGTCAACAGCGCGGACGGGGAGAGAAGCTGCATATGCTTCTCCGTCACCGACACTCCCGACAAGCAAGGTGGAGCCGTCACCATAAGCTGCGCCGTATCTTCATCCGGAAGCATATACTATCATCCCGGAGAACTCATGGTGCAGAAAACCACCGACGAGGACGGTAACACGGCTCTGACGTTCACCGACAGCTATGGCCGCACGGTGCTGTCGCGCCGGATCATAGACGGCGGTTATGCCGATACCTACAGTGTCTATGACAGTTACGGCAATCTGACCGCCGTGCTTCCTCCGGAGCTGTCGGCAAGGATCAGTGGGGCGGTGTCAATGACAACGGGGCAGTCGGATTTACTCGATAAGTACGCATACATATACACATACGATCAATGGGGTCACATGCTTACGAAGAAGATCCCCGGATGTGAGCCGGTCATATACCAGTATGACATCTCCGGACGTGTTGTGATGTGGCAGGACGGCAATCTCAGGGCACGGAATCTGTGGCATTTCGATGTGGCCGATGTCTATGGGCGGCAGTGCGTCAGCGGTATATGTGACGGAGGCCGTGCGATGCCGGTCTTGGTAGAGCCGCCGGAGCTGCCTGTCAACTGGAGAGCCGTGCGCACGGATCAGGACGGAGGCGCAGGGACTGCACTGGCCGGTTATCTGATAGCCAATACCGAGCTGCGGAGGGCGGAGGTGCTGGCGGTGACGTACTATGACGACTATTCGTTCATGGGACAGAACGGTGTGGCGGACGCTACGGTACTGGGCTATGAGGCGCGCGAGGGGTTCGGGCAGCGTCACGGCAATGTGCGCGGCCAGGCCACTGGTACGGTCACGGCGTTGCCTGTGGAGGCAGGATCCGACAGCCTGACCATGGTCAGCTCGGCGGTGTATTACGACAGCCGCGACAGAGCCGTGCAGAGCGTGGCGACGAACCATCTGGGCGGCACTGACCGGAGCTGGACGGAATATGATTTCACGGGACGGCCGCTGAGGGTGCGCTCCGAACACCGCACGCCGGCCATGGGGGCGGACAGCGCGGTTGTCCGCACGGAGCGTCGCACCTACGACCGTTTCGGGCGCGAACTGACACTGAGCCACCGCTACGGCGACGGGGCGGAATCAAGGGAGGTGACCGTCAGGACCAACACCTACGATGCCGTGGGGCGGCTGCTGACGGAATCGCTGGGCGATGCCGCCG
>OFGR01001722.1_pt1 | contig 16380 bp, 9 predicted proteins | sample 1521811 | NCBI WGS metagenome assembly OFGR01 (sample SAMEA3504098, study PRJEB24116) | mouse gut metagenome | biome: mouse gut; feature: mouse-associated habitat; material: faeces | place: Denmark | collected 2011
GCCCTGGGTGAAAATCATCACCGGCCCTTGGAGTTTCCCGCCCATCTGTGCTATAATAGAAAAAACCACAAATTTTGACAAAAGGCAGGTGTTTTCATCATGCACGAGGATCTGGACCAGCTGCGGGAGGAGGTGCTCCAGTGTAAAAATTGCGGCCTTTGCGCCACACGGAACAACGTGGTGTTCGGCGTGGGGGCTCCGGGGGCCAAGATCATGCTGGTGGGGGAGGGCCCCGGGGAAAACGAGGACCTACAAGGTGAGCCCTTTGTGGGCCGCAGCGGCCAGCTGATGGACAAGATGCTGGAGTACGCCGGGCTTTCCCGAAAGAAGAATATCTACATCGCCAATATGGTGAAGTGCCGCCCGCCCCAGAACCGGGACCCCGCCCCGGACGAGATTGCCGCCTGTATGGGATGGCTGCGGAATCAAACCGCCATTCTTCGTCCCGCCATTATCGTCTGCATCGGGCGGATTGCGGCGGTGAGCCTGATTCAAAAGGATTTTAAGGTCACAAAGCAGCACGGCCAGTTCATCGAAAAGAACGGCACTTTGATGACCGGAACCTTCCATCCCGCGGCGCTTCTGCGCAATCCTGTCAACAAGCCCGCCGCCATGGAGGACCTGCTGGGGGTGGCAAAGAAGGCCCAGGAGCTGGGGCTGCCCCTGTAAGGCGGAAAGGGGGAGAGGAATGAAGCGGCTTTTGGCCGGTGCTTTGGTGCTGGTGCTGTGTCTGTGCTTGCTGGCCCCGGAAAAGAGCGTTCCTTCCCAAATTCCGCCGCCGGAGCCGGAGATCAGTGCTGCCCCGGTGCCTTCCGGCCGCGCCCCTGCTCCCAGCAGCGCCTCCAGTAAACCACCGCCCCCGCCCTTCAGCAGCAGCCAGCCGGAACCTGGGGAGCTATCCCAGGCAGAGGCGGAAAAGCCCCCGGTTGAGGACGACATGGAAGCGCGGTTCCCGCCGGCGGGGGAGAAGGACCAGCGGGACGAGACCACCAAGCGGCTGGAGGAATTCCTTGAAGGCGCCCGGCTGGGCACCTTTGTGGCGGACATTAACAACGGCTCCAAGGGGGAATTTTCTTCCATCGAGGAGCTGGATAAAGGGGTGCTGCTGGCCTGCGGCATCTTCAGCCACTGGCAGGACTGGAGCAAGGAGGCTGTAGAAGAGCGGGTGCGTTTTTACTTCGGAGAAAAGGCAGTGGTGGACCACTACGCGCAGAATGGCTTGCTTTATGGCTGGGAGTATGATGAAGAAACCGAGAACCATATCCCGCCAGGCCGGGACTACCTCAGCTTTTCCTGCCCATGGATACTTTCCTGGCAGAAGGAGAGGGATGAGTACGCAGTGATTTTTACCGCCTATGCAGTGGCTCCAGGCCGTGTCGTCTCTCCCGATCATGAGGTGGACTTTGATTCCTGGGAGGAAGCGAAGGATTGGTACAAGGAGCACGGGGCCCAGGCCAAGGCTATCCTGCGGGAGAGGGAGGACGGAAGCCTTATTTTCCAATCCCTGGAGGTTTTAAGGGGCTGCGACCCCTGGGAGCAATAACAGAAGAGCGCAGCAGGGACAGCCGGATTTTCCCCGGCTGTTCTTTTATATGCTACATAAACGGCGCGAAGAGCCGCAGAAAGGCCGCCAGCAGCCGTTTGTACCAGGGTTCCGCCGCCAGCTCGGCAAGGGTGATGCGCTGGCTTTTGGAGAGGGTATGCCGGATGTCCCCGGCAATTTTCCCCACCGCGGGGCAGTCCCAAAGGGCTACCGCGCACTCGTGGTGGAGGTAAAGGCTGCGGAAATCCAGGTTGGCGGTGCCGACGATGGCGGCCTCCCCGTCGCTCACCGCCATCTTGGCGTGGATGAAGCCGGGGCTGTATTCCCATACCTCCACCCCCGCCGCCAGCAGGGGCGGATAGTAGGAGCGGGTGACCATATGGACGAACCACCGGTCCCCCTGGCGGGGGCAGAGGACCCGCACCTGCACCCCGCTCTGGGCGGCGGCGCAGAGGGTCCGCAAAAAGCGGTTATCCAGGATGAGGTAAGGGCTGGTGAGCCAAATATACCGCGTCGCCCGGCTGATAAGCTGTAGGTAGGCGTTTTCTGCCACCTGGTGCCGGTCCAGGGGGGAATCGCAGTAGGGCTGCACCCAGCCAGGGGAGAGGGGGGAGGCCTCGGTGCCCTCCACCGGACAGGGGAACCGGTAGCGCTCCGGCTCCATAACCGGTCCGCCGCCCCCGGAGCACCAAAGCTGAAAGAACATCCGGGTCAGGCTCCACACCCCCGGCCCCCGCAGCACCACGGCGGTGTCCTTCCAGTGGCCGTGGAGCCGTTTTTTGTTGATGTATTCGTCCGCCAGGTTGATGCCCCCGCAGATGCCCAGCCGTCCGTCGATGATGCAGAGCTTCCGGTGGTCCCGGTAGTTCAGGCCGGGGTCTATCCCCGGTCCCAGGGGGTTGTAGACCAGAGTGGAGATGCCCCATGTCTCCAGCTGCCGCCGGGTGCCGGGGGGCAGGGTGCCAATGCACCCCATATCATCCCAAAGGACCCGCACCTCCACCCCCGCCTGGGCCTTCTGCCGGAGGATGGCAAGGATGCTGTCCCACATCTCCCCCGGCTCCAGGATGAAATATTCCAGCAGGATAAATTTTTCCGCTCTTGGCAGCTCCCGGAGCATCACCGCCAGCTGCTCCTCCCCCAGGGGGCAGTAGTCCACCTGGGTATTTCCCATAGGCCCAAAGCCGGAGATGTTGTGCAAATAGGCAGCCTGCACCCCCAGGGAGGGCCGCTTTCGCAGCAGCTCCTCCAGCGCGCCGGAATCCGGCTGGAAAAATAGTTTCTGCTCCTCCTTGGCCTGGAGAAGGGCCTTTTTTCGTTTGCCGGCGGGTCCCCGCCGCCCCCAGGTGAGCCAGAGGAGGGCTCCGGCGGGGGGCAGCCCCAGAAGGAGCAGCACCCAGGCCGCCTTGTAGGAGCCGTTTTCCTCCCGCACCGCCACCCACAGGGCCAGGGCGAGGCTGACGGCCCACCAAAGGGTGAAGGCAGCGGTGGAGCGGAAGGCCGCCCACAGGACAAGCGCCGCCAGCGCCCCCATTTGGAGGAGGATGAGGGCGGCGCACAGAAAAAGGCGGCCGGTTAGGAACCGCAGGGTTTTTTTTACCAGGGACGCCATTGTGGAAGGCTCTCCTTTCGTGGGAAGGAACTTTTTCTTAGGGAGGGGCGGTTTTTGGTTGCAAAGAAAAGCCGCTTCGTATATAATGTAAAATAGCCGTAAAGCGGCAGAATAGGAGGTGGCATCGCTTTGGGTACCGACCCTGGACGAAGTAGCGGAAAATAGAACAGGAGCGGAGACACAAAGCAGCCAGCAATCTCTGCTTCTGTTCAGGAAGGGAGATTTGCGCCTATGCTGAATATCTATAAAACCGAAGGCGGACAGGTGGTCCGGCAGGAGCAGCTGACACCGGGCTGCTGGGTGGATGTGGTGGAGCCCACCCCGCAGGAGGTGGAATACCTCACCGGGGAGCTGGAGCTGGACCAGGGCTTTGTCCGTTCCTCCCTGGACGAGGAGGAGTCCTCCCGTATTGAGGCGGAGGACAATGGCCAGGTGCTGGTGATTGTGGACCTTCCGGTGGCCCAGCGCCAGGAGGAGGACAAGTCCATCCTTTACACCACCACCCCTATGGGGATTATCCTCACCCCGGAGTATGTTTTTACCATCAGCACCCAGCCCCAGCAGGTGGTGAGCGAGATGGCGGACGGCCGGGTGAAGAACGTCACCACCCACCTGCGGGCCAGGTTCCTGCTGTCCCTGCTCTTTCGCATCGCCACCCGCTACCTCACCTATCTGAAGCAGATTGATAAAATCTCCTCTTATACCGAGCAGCAGCTCCACAAATCCATGCGCAACAAGGAACTGATTCAGCTGCTGGGCCTGGAAAAGTCCCTGGTCTACTTTTCCACCTCCCTTAAAAGCAACGAAATCACCCTGGAAAAGATTCTTCGGGGGCGGATTATCAAGCTGTACGAGGAGGACCAGGACCTTTTGGAGGATGTCCTGGTAGAGGTGAAGCAGGCCATCGAGATGTGTAACATCTACACCAGTATTCTGTCCGGGACCATGGACGCTTTTGCATCGGTGATTTCCAATAACCTCAATATCGTGATGAAAATTCTGGCTTCCGTCACCATTGTCATGTCCATCCCCACCATTGTTTCCAGCTTCTATGGCATGAACATCGCCGGGGGGATGCCCCTGGACCAGTTTTGGTGGTTCCCGGTGGCCCTTTCCATCGCCCTCTCCCTGGGGGCGGCGGTGATTTTGGTTAAAAAGGACATGTTCCACTGAAGAGAGAATAGAAGGCCCTCTCCGCTTGTATTTCGTGGCGGGGAGGGATTTTTTCATGGATGGGTGCCTTTGTATGCCGGCGCTTTCCGTTTTCCACATTCCGGACAGATTCCCCGGAAAAGGATAGCATAGCCCGCGACAGAGAATCCATGGCTTCCGCAAAGGCGTTGGAAAATGGCCGATGACAAGAGGTGAAAGCTGTGTGATAAATATATCAATATATGATTTCCATTATAAACTGTTTTTTTACTTATTTTTACCAAAAAATTTATCATATCCACCAGAAAAAAGAAAGAAAATCAGTCATATAGCCCAAAAAAATACAGTTTTTGTCTTGTCACTGGGGTAAAGAACTGCTATAATGAATAATGATAATGATGAAAATAGGGGCGTTTTTTCTTGTATCAAAGGTTTGGGGCTTTTCAAACTTAAGACTGCCAGTCTGTCCGGCATCCCCAGACCGGTTTGGAATTTAGGAGTGATATATATTGACCCATAGGAAATGGATGGGACCCCTCGCAATTGTTTTAACATTTATGGCAATTATACTGATTAGCTTTGCTTATTCGCGCTTTGCTACCCAGCAGATCCTTCAGGAGAGCATCGAGCATCTGGAGGAAATCTATAACCAGATTAACGATAACTTCCGCTCCACCGTCAGCAAGAACTGGCGGCTGCTGCGCAGCTGGAAGAGCTATATCGCCAATTCAGCGGAGGAAAATCCCGATGGATTTACTGCCTTTATTGAGGAGGAGAGGGAGGACTGGCACTTCAGCACCTTCTATTTCCTGGCGGAAAACGGCGATTATATCACCTCGCGGGGGTGGCGGGGGAACCTGGACCTGGGCGAAGAAAATATGCGGCTGCTGATGGAGGAGCAGCGGGATATCATAGTGGACTGTACCGCCCCCAACGCTCCCCGTATTACCGTTTTTGCGGTTCCGGCCAAGCCGGGGCGGTACAGGGACTTTCATTATTCCGCCATCGCCTTCAGCTTCTATTCGGCGGATATGACCAGAGCGCTGAGCATCAATGCTTTTGCCGGGCAAAGCGACTGCTTTGTCATCTATCCCAGCGGACATGTGCTTTTCTCCTCCCGAATTGATGAAACGGTGCCCGTAAATTTAATGGAGTGGCTGCACGACCAGGGACTTTACATAGACACGGTGGAGCAGGACTGGCAGGACGGGACGCGGCGGGTGCTGTTTATCAACAACGCCAGCGGACGCCCCCTCTACCTATATTACCAACCGGTGGGCTTTTCCGACTGGATGCTGGTAAGCATCACTCCGGCGGATGTGGTGAACGCCAGCATGAACCACTTTATCCTTGTGACTATGGCGGTTATGGCCCTTCTTTCCGCCCTTGTGGCGATGGCTGTTGTGATTTATGTTATCCTGCTGAACCGCCGCCAGGTGCGGGAGAAAAACCTGGTAATTGATTCCCGTGAGAATCTGTTCGGCCTCCTCACCGAAAATACAGAGGATGTCTTTATCCTCTTCTCCCCAGAGACCTTTGAGGCGGAGTATGTCAGCGCCAACCTGGAGAGGGTCCTGGGCCTTTCGGCAGAGGAAGTAAAGCAGGATGTCCGCCCCCTGCTCTTTGGGGACCCGGATAAGCCCGCCCCCATAGGAGCCATCACCCCGGAGACCCTGGCCACCATTTCGGAGGGCAGCCTTTGGAGCGACGAGCGGGAGATTCTTCAGGTCCAGACCCAGGAGCTGCGCTGGTTTAAGCAGCTTCTGCGCCGCTGTGTGTTGGAAAAGAAGGAGCAGTTTATTCTTATGCTCTCCGACCGCACCAAGGAGCGGCAGATGAACAAGGTTTTGGTGGAGGCGCTGCAAACCGCTAAGGCCGCCAACGAGGCCAAGAGCAACTTCCTGGCCAATATGTCCCACGATATCCGCACCCCCATGAACGCCATTGTGGGCTTCTCCGTCCTGCTGGGCAAGGATGCGGAGAATCCGGAGAAAGTGCGGGAGTACACCCGCAAGATAACCGCCTCCAGCCAGCATCTCCTCAGTCTCATCAACGATATTTTGGACATGAGCAAAATCGAAAGCGGCAAGACCTCCCTGAACATCGTGGAGTTCAGCCTGCCGGAGATGATTGACGAGCTGTACACTATGATGCTTCCCCAGGCCAAGGCCAAGCACCAGCGGCTGGAGGTGCATACCAAGGGGATGCTCCCGGAAATGCTCTCCGGGGATAAGCTGCGCCTGAACCAGGTGCTTATCAATCTCCTTTCCAATGCGGTAAAATACACCCCCAACGGGGGACAAATCAGCCTGCGGGTGCGCAAAAGAAGCAAAAATACCCCCGGCCGGGTCCGTCTGCGCTTTTCGGTGGCAGATAACGGCTTTGGTATGAGCGACGAGTTTGTCAAAACCATTTTTGACCCCTTCTCCAGGGAGGTCACCGACGCCACGCGGGAGATTCAGGGCACCGGCCTGGGGATGGCTATCACCAAGAACATCATAAATCTGATGGGGGGCACCATCTCGGTCCAAAGCCAGCTGGAGCGGGGCTCCACCTTCACCGTGGAGGTGGAGATGGAGGTTGCGGACCAGAAACAGGATAAGGAGTTTTGGAGCCGCAACGGCATCACCTCCCTCCTGGTGGTGGACGACGATGAGGACGTCTGCGAAAATATCCGGCGCTCGATGGAGGAGACCGGCGTGAAGCTCACCTTTGCCCCCAGCGGGGAGAAGGCGCTGGAGCAGGTAAGAGCGGCCCGGACACAAAACCAGCCCTTCCAGCTTATCCTTCTGGATTGGAAGATGCCCGGCATAGACGGCTTGGAGGCCGCCCGGCGCATCCGCCGGACGGCGGGGCCCCAGCCGCCCCTCCTGGTCCTCACCTCCTTTGACCTGGACGAGGCCCGGCACGCCGGGCAGAGCATGGAGATTGACCTGTTCCTGCCCAAGCCCTTCTTTCTCTCCCGCCTCCAGCGGGCGGCGGCCCAGCTGCTGGAGCCGGAGCCCGGGCCCCAGGAGGCTCCGGAGCAGGAGGAGGCGTCCCTGGAGGGGCTCCGGATTCTGGCCGCGGAGGACAACGAGATCAACGCGGAGATCCTGGTGGAGCTGCTGGAGATGGAGGGCGCCGCCTGTCAGGTGGTCCCCAACGGCCGGGAGGCGGTCAGCCTTTTCGCGGCCTCCCAGCCCGGGGAGTTCGACATGATCTTCATGGATGTGCAGATGCCGGTCATGGACGGCTACGACGCCACCCGGGCCATCCGCGGCAGCGGACATCCCCTGGCGGACGTTATCCCCATCATCGCCATGACCGCCAACGCCTTTGAGGAGGACGTGCAGACCGCCCTGGCCGCCGGCATGGACGCCCACACGGCCAAGCCCATCGACATGTCCAGGCTGAGGGCCGTCATCAGCCGGCTCCGCCGCCCGGGATATGCCCGCGTCCAGCCCTGAACCGCCCCTCCCGCCGCCCGGAGCCTATGGTCCCGGGCGGTTTGCAATTTTTTCTCATATGCCCCATTTCCCGGTTGATTCTCCCATTTTTATATGCTATAATGATGAGAATTTGTGCGGCCGTCCTCCGTGCCGTCCGGCGCGCTTTTGCCGCGAAGCCTTGGGAGGGATAGCTTTTGGAGAGCAGAGACTACGAAAACATACTGGACGCCCTGTCGGACACCGGCGTATACGTCGTCCGGGAGGCGGATCGCAGGATCCTCTACTTCAACCGCAAGATCCGGGAGGTCTCGCCGGCGGCGCGCCTGGGCGGCCCCTGCCGCGAGATCTGGTCCGGGTCCTGCGCCTGCTGCCCCCTGCTGACCATCGAGGACCGCCGTGAGAGCCGGTCCGTCAGCTGCAGCGACAGCTATGGCGGGTTGGTGTACCTCACCGCCTCCAGAGTCCTGTGGGAGGACGGCGTGCCCGCCTTTATCGTCACCGTGTCCCCCCGGCCGGACGCTGTGGGCCGCGCCTACCGGGAGATCCTGCGGGTGGATCTGGCGCAGGACACCTGCGACGTGCTCAAGTCGGATCCCGAGGGCTGGCAGCTGCGCCGGGGCGGTCTCTCCCCGCAGCTGGAGCAGTTCGCCCGGTCCGGCGCCATCCACCCCGGGGATGTGGAGCGGTTTGCCGCCTTTATCCAGCCCCATCAGCTGCGCTCCCTGCTCCAGACCGGGCAGGAGACGCTTCGCCTCATCTACCGCCGCCGCACGGGCGGCGCCTACCGCTGGAACCTGATGGAGCTGTTCCCCGATCCGGTCTGCTGCGGCGAGATCCGCCGCGCCATTCTCAGCGTCAGGGACATACACGACGTGCTCCGGAAGGGTCTGGAGGGGGTCAGCGTGCGCAGCCAGGAGCTGATCCGCACCCTGGGGGAGCGAAATTTCAGCATCTACACCATTGATCTCAACGCCGGCACGGCCGCCGCCGTCCGGGTGGATGGGCAGATGCGGGAGGGCGCGTCCACCCTGGCGCCGCCCTGGAGCGAGCTGATGCGCTCCCACATCAAGGACCGTCTCCATGAGGCCTATCAGGCGGAATTTCAGCGGCGCTTCTCCCTGGAGGGCCTGCGCCGGGCCAGGGGCGAGGGCCGGCAGAAGGCGGAGCTCCTGTGCCAGTGGCGCAGCGGGGAGGACTACCGCTACATCTCCGTGACCGCCTACTTCGGCCAGGGGCCCAAAGCCAGCGATTACACGGTTCTGGCGCTCCAGGACGTGGATAAGCAGATACGCCGGGAGCTGGCCCACTCCATGCGGGATATGCAGATGGCAGCCATCCTCAGGTCCCGGTTCAAGATGATGAACACTGTGGATCTGGAGAGCGGCCAGTGCGAGCGGGTGAATCTGGCCCTGCACGCCGGTCCGGAGAGCTCCCAGACCGGCGACTATGGGCAGTACATACAGACCGCTCTGTCCAGCCACGTCCACCCGGCTGACCGGGACAGCTTCCGGGCCTGTCTGTCCCTGGAGCACCTGCGGGAGCGGGCGGAGACCATTGAGGACTACGGGGAGGAGGTCTGCCAGTACCGCCTCCTGGGCCAGCCGGTGCGCTGGATCGAGCTCCGCGTCATATACAGCCGGCAGGGGGAGCGGGTGATGGTCAACATCCTGGGACAGGACGTCACCAGGGAGAAGCAGCAGGAGGCCAGCCAGCTCCAGACTCTGGAGGATCGGGCCCACATCATCAGCAGCCTGAGCAGCCTCTTCTTCTCCACCTACTACATTGACCTGGACCACGACTCCTTCCGGGCCGTGATCCAGCTGCGGCGGGTGGAGGATGTGCTGGGCGAGGAGGTCAACTTCACCGCGGCCCTGCAAATCTACGCCAACCACTTCATCCACCCCGACGACAGGGAGGAATACCTGCGGGTTATGAGCATTCAGAATCTGCGGGAGAAGCTGCGCTGGTGGCAGCCCTGCGTGGCGGTAGAGTTCCGCAAGCTGCCCGACGACGCCGGCTCCGACAACTGCGGCTGGGTCCGGGCCACCGCGGTGCTGGCCCAGAACGACGCGGACGACATGCCCAAAACGGTGGTCTACGCCGCCCAGGACATCTCCGGCAGCCGCCACGAGCGTTGAGAGGCAGGGTGTGACAGCGGCCTCCCAGGGGGACGCCCTCTTTTGCCGAACAGCATCCCACTGTGGGAATACAGACAGGAAATCCCCCGGCGGCCATCAGGCTGCCGGGGGACCGGTTTTCTATGTACGGGGCCTACAGCGCGGAGTAGCCGAACTTGTCCACCACCGCGTCCACCTCCAGCCCCTGTTTGCACAGGGGGCACTCCTCCGGGGAGTGGCTGGCATAGCCCGGGAGGTCCCCGGTGTTGAACAGGGACACCACCTTCACGCCGCCGATCTCCTCCAGGTGGCTGTAGATGGAGGCCACGCCGGCCACGCTGCCGCCGTAGTAGCACACGCACCGCATGGCCTTCTCCACCGTGCTGCCGGTGGTGATGGAGGCCAGCAGGACCAGCACGTTCTTGTCCTCCAGCATGAAGCGGGCGTTGTCCCGGAAGATCAGCTGCCCGCCGGAGCTGACGTTCTCCCGCAGGAGGTAGATCTCCTTCCCCTGGTTGACCGAGCCGTAGCCCTCCTGGGTCAGCCGCCGGGCAAGGCATGTGCCGATGACCCGGGTGCCGTCCATGCACAGGATGGTGTCCACCACCGCGTAGGGCAGACGCTGGGCCAACTGCTGGGCCACGGCCTCCGCCTCCTGAAGGCAGGACTGCTGCCTGGTCACATCAATGAAGTAGTTGATGTGGCTGTGTCTGGTAGCGAAATGGCCCTGGGCCACCCGCAACGTCACGTCTCCCACGCAGACAGGGATCTTGAAAAACCTGGGTTCCATGAACATACCTCCTTTTTTGCCCGTAAGGACGCTCTTCCCTCTCCTTCGGTTGTCTAACTATACCACACTTGGGAGCTAATGTCCAGGTTTTTTTGTGTGCTTATACCAAAAAGAGGAGTATCCCCGCCCTGCCTCAGTACTGAGCCGTGGTGCCGCAGTCCATCGCGCAGCCCATGGCCCGGGAAAAGGTCAGCGCTCCCACAGCCATCCACAGGAGGGAGGCCGCCAGCAGACGGATATTACTTTCAAGGAAAAAGCTAGATGGTGTCGCCAATAAATAAGGAGCTAAATAGCAATACAGCAGATTTGAACGGCAGCAGCAACGGAAACCACATTTTTGGCGTAACGTGTAGCAATACCGCTTTCGCTCCAGAGAGATATCACCCTCTCGTTAATACGCTGTCCATATTTCGCTGGCGCGATTCTGCCGTACACCGGTTAATTCCTCAATTTCTTTTCCCGTTTTCTTGGGCCGTACGACATGCCTGCGTATCTCCTTGAGTCCTTCTCTCCCTACTTTCCTTAAGTCTATATACTCCATGTTCTCTATTTTACCACATCTTCCTTGCCTTTCCTAGCTTTTTTCTCGAAGGTAATAGTCACAATTCTACATAATTCATACCCCGTGTGCAAGTCGGGATTTTTTAAAAAATTCCTTTCTAAATACGATTAAAGATGTTATTATGGACAAATACAGATACACGGCGATAACAGTGTTCTAAAAAGGAGGAAGGACGATGGCGGATTTTTATGAGACTGTACGAACAGTATTGAAGGAAGATGAGAGGTTTGTGGCAGAAGACGGCACATTCCTACGCAATGCGGTCTGCGAAGCTGCGATGAAGATGGACAAACAATTGATTCGGCTTCTTCTTAAGAATGAAGAAACGCGCAGCCGTTTTTTCACGGATGTAGATGACATCAAAGTTTTTGATAAAACGGAGTTTGCTTGGGTGATCAACAATCGGCAATTTCTTCCAGACAGCTATACTCGCTTTAAGAACAAAATCGGACTTGCTGATGAGAATGGAGAGATGCTGTCTGCGTCCGGCAAGGTTGAACTCGTGTTTCCGTACAAAGATTGCATTCTTGAGGGCGGTCAGACAAAAGAAGATCAGAAGCGCAGCGAGATTTTCTATAATGAATCTTTGGCGCCCAATGAAGTTGACAGGCTGCTTTATCCTAAGGTATTTGCTGGGGCCAAGAGGTTTTCAATAGAAGAAAACAAAGTTGTTGAAGCACAAACCGACGAATTTATTAGCACTGATAATTTAATAATCAAGGGAAACAACCTGCTGGTATTGGCCTCGCTATTAAAGCGATATGAAGGCAAAATAAAGTGCATATACATTGACCCGCCATACAATACGGGGTCAGATAGCTTTGGATACAATGATAAGTTTTTGCGATCCACCTGGCTCTCTTTTATGAAAACCCGACTCCAACTGTCGCGCAGACTTCTTGCGAGCGATGGGATTATATTGATTCAGTGCAGTTTTCATCAATACCCCTATTTGCGTGTCCTTGCTGATGAGATTTTACGAGAAACTTGCCATCAATTCGACATGAACACTCTGGTTCGACATCCGGATCGAAGTTTGACCAGCGATAAAGAGTTCAATGACGTCGTTGAATATACCCTGATCTATGCAAGAAGTGAATCTTTCAAGATGCCAAAACGAGAAATCGCCAAAACGGAGAAAGACTATAAATATGATATTGCTCTGCCGCAAATTCCCCATGAAACGATCTCGCTGGGTGGAAAAGATGTAAAGGTGTATCTCCCGAATACTGTAACGATTACTTGTAAAGCGGGACATATCGGCGGATTGAAATCTATGTCTATACGAGGAAGCATTCGAGAGAAAAATTCAAGCGGCCGCTTTTATGTTGCATATCTGGAAAAATTAATTAATCAGTACCCGGAGGGAACTTTTTTTGCGGTACCCGGCATGGGAGACGATGGGCTGCCGTTTAGGCTGTTTGAGCTTCCAAAAAACGGGAATAAAAATGGCATTTATTATCCTGGTAAGCCTACTAACGCTGATGTAACGCGGATTCCTTATCCAAACTTTATGGATTTTGTGCAGCAGTATAATTTGGTTAATGACGAGGGTGGATATTCATTCCGAAACGGGAAAAAGCCGGAGGAATTCATTGCATTTTATCTGGATATTTTTACAAATAAAGGCGATCTTGTGCTTGACTTCTGCCTTGGATCTGGGACAACCGCGGCAGCTGCTCACAAAATGGGCAGACATTATATTGGCATAGATCAAATGGACTATATCGATTCGATTGCAGTGCCTCGACTATGCGGAGTCATCTCCGGTGAGCAGAGCGGCATTTCAGAGCAAATGAACTGGAGGGGTGGAGGTTCTTTCGTATATTGTGAACTCGTGAAGCTGAACCAAGCGTTTGTTGACGAGATTGAAGCTGCGGCAAACAGTGAGACCTTATCCGGCATTTACAGCAGAATAGTGAAATCTGGCTTCATCAGCTGCAAAGTAAAACCAGCAGACATTGAGGGCGCTGCCGAAGATTTTTCTGTGCTCAGTCTTGATGAACAAAAGCGCTTTCTCATGGAACTTCTTGACAAAAATCTACTGTATGTCAACCTTTGCGATATTGATGATGAAGAATTTGACATTGGTGATTCCGATAAGACTTTCACAAAAAGTTTCTATGGGGAGGGCTGATTATGGCGTTTTTATATGAAAAAATAGATGCCTTTCGGGAAGCCGGACTTAATGTGGAGATGCCCCGGTACATACCGGAAAACCTAAATCCGTCCTTTGAACTGCGTCCCTATCAAAAGGCCGCTTTTGAAAACTTTATTACCTACTTTGAGAGCCGGCTATGCCAGAAGCCAACACAGGTTCTTTTTCATATGGCCACTGGCAGCGGAAAAACACTCATTATGGCAGGCCTAATGCTATACCTGTATAAGCAGGGATATCGAAACTTCCTATTCTTTGTCAACCTCTCGAACATTGTGGAAAAGACAAGGGAGAACTTTCGTAATCCAGCGTCTTCCAAGTATCTGTTTGCGAAGGAAATTGCGCTTAACGGTGAGCACATCTCCATTTGTGAGGTGCAAAACTTTCAGGTGTGTGACAAGAACGCTATCAATATTTGTTTTGCCACCACACAGGGACTCCATATGGATATGTGGACAGCAAAAGAGGGCGGGATGTCTTTTGATGATTTTGACGGCAAGAAGGTCGTGCTGATTTCCGATGAGGCACACCACCTGAATGTTGATACAAAGAAGAAAATGTCCGCAGAGGAAGAGTCGCGCTACCATTCTTGGGAGCAGACGGTTAAAAGCATCTTCAGCAGAAATGCTGACAATATTCTTCTTGAGTTTACCGCTACATGTGATCTTGAAAATCCGGCAATACGTGCCGCCTACGAGAACAAGATTATATTTGACTATACTCTCGCGAAGTTCTACAACGATAGGTACTCCAAAGATATTATTACGCTTCGCTCAGATCTTTCGGTTATGGAAAGAGCATTGCAAGCGCTTGTCCTCAGTCAGTATCGCCTGAAGGTATTTCAGGATCACCGGCTTAGTATTAAACCGGTGGTGCTTTTTAAGGCGGCTAAAATTGCAGACAGCAAGAATTTTATGGCAGAGTTTTTGGAGATGATAAATAAGCTGACAGGATCACAACTGCATCATCTTTACACTGCTTCCAATAATGAGGTCCTGCAAAAAGCGTTTGCCTACTTTGCAGGCAATGGCATTTCCTTTGATACATTGGCATCAGAGCTGCGGGATGACTTTTCGGAGGGACATTGTGTCTCCGTAAACGATGATAAAGACGCAACGCAGAAACAAATCCTCCTGAACTCTCTTGAAGATGCCGGTAACCCGTACCGAGCCATCTTTGAAGTCAAAAAGCTGGATGAAGGATGGGATGTTTTAAATCTTTTTGATATCGTTCGTCTCTATGAAACGAGACAATCTGGCAGCAAAAGCATATCACCGGCCACAACTGCAGAGGCACAGCTCATCGGACGTGGAGCAAGGTATTGTCCATTCCGGGTAGATGATGAGCAGCCAAAGTTTCAGCGAAAATTTGATGGGGATATAAACTGTGAACTGCGTGTATGCGAGACACTTTATTATCATTGCCAGAATGATCATCGCTATGTTGCGGAATTACGCAATGCGCTTCGTGAGATTGGTCTTGATTCTGATAAAATCGTACAGCGTGAGTATGTGCTTAAAGAATCGTTTAAGGCAGACGATCTCTACACACATGGCTTGATTTTCATTAACGATAGAGTTATAAAAGAACGCAAAGATGTGCGGGGATTCCCACCTGCCATCCGAGTTGGTCTATACCGCTTTCGAGCCGCCACAGGCGCATCGGGTACGGATGCAGTTATGAAGGAGGTCTCCTGTAATGACGCGCCTGTACATCTAAAAACGGCTCATATGTCCATTAAGGAAATCGCTGCAATCAACTACGCGGTTGTGAACAAGGCGCTAATGAAGTATCCGATTTATCAATTCAACACCCTGCGGTCATATTTCCCGAATGTCTCATCCACACGGCAGTTTATCACAGATGATGACTACCTTGGCGCTATCCACATTGACATTCAAAGTAAAGATGAGCAGCCTACAATGGAAACTCTTTATGCGGCGGTTTTCTATGTGCTTGGCGAGATAGCCGGCTTAATTCCTGGTATTGAGAAAACCTACATGGGTACAAAAGAATTTAGAGTACGAAATATCTGCGATGTCTTTCGCAATAAAATAGTGAACTATACTGATCCGCGCGACGGCGGCGTTGGTGTTTCGCAGAACGATCCATCAGTAAATAGTGATTGGAGAATTGACCTCTCTGCAGAGGAGTGGTTTGCCTATACCGACAACTATGGTACTTCAGCGGAAAAAGTATTTGTAGCCTACTTCCGAGGGTATGTCGATAATCTGAAAAAAATTTATAATCGGATTTACCTTGTCCGAAATGAACGCGAGGTTCACATTTACTCGTTTGAGAATGGCGAGCGATTTGAGCCGGACTATGTTTTGTTTCTGCAAAGGGAGAAGGCGGACGGATATGAGCAGCTGCAAATTTTTATTGAGCCGAAGGGCACACATTTGCTGGCACAAGATGCCTGGAAAGAAAAGTTCCTGCTCCAATTGAAGGACAATGCCATCCCCGTAACTGTATTTGCGGATGACAATGATTATAAAATATGGGGATTCCATTTCTTTAATCAGGATGCCAGAATGAAGGAGTTTGAATCGGACTTGCTGTCTGCTGCGAGGTTATAGGGGGATGTATGTTGTAAAGGGTGAATGTGAGAATTTGCCTGGTGTTTCACCAAGTTAGGAATTAGAAGATATTGGGATAAAGCTTTCTGAGTTTGCATCTGGCGTCAGAGATAGAAAATTTCCAAAGGAACTTATCAGAAAAAGAAGCAACAAAAATAGACGGAGACAACTCCGCCAGAAAAAGGATATGGAAAAGGTCAGCGAGCGGAGGCATAGCAGGCGGAAATGCGGTTACCCGTGATTTTTGGCCTTGGGGTGGTGCGCCCAGGGCGAAGTGGGAGCAGTCTTCGCCGGAGGAGCGGGAGCGGATCAGCGGTGGAGCAGCGCAGGAAAGCACAGCAGGCAAAGACAGCGTCGGAGAAATTGACATGACGCTTGTATTTGGCTGTGCCCTGAGACGCGTCCACAGCCCAGGCAGCGGCCTGGGTGAAATTAA
>OFGR01001725.1_pt1 | contig 16363 bp, 23 predicted proteins | sample 1521811 | NCBI WGS metagenome assembly OFGR01 (sample SAMEA3504098, study PRJEB24116) | mouse gut metagenome | biome: mouse gut; feature: mouse-associated habitat; material: faeces | place: Denmark | collected 2011
AGGATACTCTGCAAGCTGTCTTTTGAGCCCGTCCACCTCGCCGCGCATGCTTTTAAGGTCAGTTTCCATTTCTTCCATGTACTTCTGTATCTCTTTTAATGCATCTGCCTCCTCCGGGGCATTCTTCTCCACGATCCTGAGCAGTGCCTCAAACGGGTTGCGGGGTTTTTCCTGTTCCCCCGCGGTCTTTTTGTCCGGTTCCCGGACTGCCTCCCCCCGTTCCCCCCGTGGTTCCCGGGATCCCGCTTCCTGTGATTCGTTCAGCTCCTGCAGGCGCCCCTCCGACTCTGCCAGCTCCTTTTCCAGCCGGTCTATGTTTCCCTGTATATGTCTGGATGCGTCTTTTTCGCTGTCGATCTGCTGTCTGAGTTTCTCACATCTCGCATTGAGGCTTTCGACCGTCTCTGCCGTCTCTGTCCTGGCTGCCGTTTCACTGACAGGGGGTGCCGTCTCCTGCTCATATCCGTTCTCTCCGGCATCGTCATGGTCTTCCTCGTCCTTTATCCATTCCGAATACATCGAGAACACGCTGTCGTCCGTACTTTCTTCAACTTTTCCTTTTTCTTTTTCCATATCCGCCATACTGAACCTCCTCTTATCATAAATGATCCTGTGCGGTCTTACCGCCGGGGTGCGGCAGATGCCGCACTGCCCTCCTTTGCAGCCCTTTCCACCGCATATTTAAAAAAATCGCTTACTTCCATCCCGGTGATCCTGCAGAAATCCTGTATTGTCTCTACTGCCGGACTGCTGTAACCGTTCTCATAATTGGAATACGTCGCAGCCGGGATCCCTAACTTGTCCGCCATTGTCCGCTGTGGTATTCCTGCCTGTAACCTGTGGACTTTCAGACACCTGCCTATCTGCAGGTATTGCACGATCTTCACATTTCCCCCCTCCTCGAATTCATTTCCTAATAATGACTACATAGGAAAAAGACGGCGCGAACCGTCTTTTTCCCTCCTGCCGGAGTAGGAGGCTCCGACAGATATCTATATTGTGCGATTGCCGCAATATAGCTGATACCAATACTTATCCTCCTGTGCAACCTTCTCTCGTTTTTTACATTCCAGCTGCCAATGTACTCTTGACGTGCAAACATTGGTAACCGCTTTACAGAATTCATTTTCGGCTTGTTTAATTCTTTCTTCTATGTAACATCTTCTTATCTCACCCAGTTCTCGTTTTTTACATTCCAGCCGCCAATGTACTCTTGACGGACAAACATTGGTAACCACTTTACGGTGCTCATTCCCTAATTCTTTGACTCCTTCTTCCATATAACATCTCCTTGTCCCATCCGTATATATTCCGAAATAGATTATTTTATATTTTCCTCTAAATTCCAGTTTAGTTTGTCAAGTTGATTCATAACAATCAGAATATGCTCGCATGCAATGCAAACACTCGCCGGTTTTACTATGCTTACATCCTGTACAATTACAGACAAGCGTTTTCCCAATATCGTAGGTAACGGGCATCGAATTGATTTTTTCCACTACAGAATCTATTGACATATATGCATACTCGGAATCTTTCCCCGATCCTTTTTGTAAAAATTCTTTATCTTTCTGAATTTTATTCAATAATGCACTTCTGCTTATCAAATCACCGATTTTTGGCTTAAAATCTTTACATTCTTCTGCATAATTGCTCATAGCTGGATATAAATCGCAATTATGCCTTCTGTTTACACAGTCTCTACAAAGCTTCATAATTATCCCCTTTTCAAATCCTTATTCTTGGGCAAGAAACTCCTCTATCAAGTACATGATTTCCTCATAATTTGCCTCTTGCAACAACTCTAGGTATACCTCTGGTTCATACTTTATCGCCCCAACTGCCAGTTTAGCGATTTCCCCGCAACTCATTTCAATACCTCCAAAATCCTTATTTATACTTCTAATTCTCTCATAAGGATATCATTTCCATAAAGTGTAGCCATCCGCAACCACCATTTATCGCCGATTTCAGGTATTTCCCCCATTTTTTCAAGCAGTCTCAAACATGTCAGCAAGTCTTTAAAACCAACCAAAAAGACATTGTCACCTTGTTGCATCTGAAAATAATATTGGTCTCTTTCGGGAACAAAGCCACCTTCTGATTTAAATGTTTCATCATCTTGTATTGCTGTCCCTGTAAGCCTGGCTACTTTATTTCTATCTAACCATTCCATGCACTGCCTCCACTAATCCTTATTTCAATATTCAAATCCTCTTCGCACACAGTATTCTCGCCAAGTCTCCGCGCGATAGCATCCACCATACATATATCGCTGCTGAAACTCTAACTGTGCAGCATTCGGCATAATGCCCAGTCGCTCATTGATACATTTTCTCTAATGCTTCTTTTTTATTTTTAGCATTGCACTCAAAAATTCCACTACGCATAGAACAAGTATCTACTAATTCCGTTCTGTATTTATACATTGCATACCTCCAGTTCACAATCCTTATTTAGTCAGGTTCAATATTCATATTCGCTGTGTATTGTCACACTTTCAGCTGCCAGTAACTTTTCCATGGGGATTTGCAAAATATGACTTAGACGGTATAAATTCACTGTCGATGGGAGTGTCTCGCCATGTATCCATCTGTAAATCGGATTCGGACATGACAGGTCCAGCATATCCTGCAGTTCCCGGATACTATAGCCACTATTTTTGATCGCATTCTGCAGCTTTTTCCCGGATAATTTGGTGTTCACTGTCAAATAGGTTCTGGTCATCTCAGATACCTTCATTTTCTGCAGGATAATCCAAAATCTCCTGTAAATGTGCTGATGTTGTATCAGACAGTTTATGTATTGTACGGTCTATGATCTCTGCCATATCCGGCCCGGCAGTTTCCCTGTGCTGGTACAGTTCACTGACCAGTGAGTCCAACTCCACCGATCTGCATGCATGTATTAAATTGATTTCCTCAATATTGAATTTGTCACTTATCATTATCTTTCCTGCCTCCTGTTTACCTGATTCTGCTCTGGCCAGTCCGGTGTCCTGGATTTTACAATTTCATTGTTTGAATGAAGTCTGCCAAGTACAGATGTCTTTTCCTGACGGATTGTCCGGTCTTTTGTAAGTTCTGCCATATACCCGTCTATTTTACTGATAAATTCAGATGCCGTTTTCCGGATTGTATCTAATGATTGCTTTAGTTCCGGCAGTTCTTTTCCCTCTGACCAGCCGGTTACATATGCAAAACTGTAGTCAGACGTATCTATTCCGTAGTGCTGGCACACTGTATATGCAACGCTCTCCGCTTCCACTTCCTTACTGCTGCGCGGCTTGTCCTTCCCGTGATCCGGGTTATCCCCTGAATGCAGTCTCTGATGTGATATTTCATGAATAATTGTTTTGATGGTCTGAACCTGCCGCATTCCCTTATTGATTACAATTCTATTTTCTGTAAGGCTGAAATAACCTTTTGCGCCGGAACTTATGGTATCAAATTCTATTGGGACAGGACATGTCCTTTTTAACGCTTCAAAGAAATCTTCATATCTTTCGACATCTCCCATGAGTTCGCTGACACCTGCAGAGGGCAGCTCCCTGCCCTCTGTATCACTGACATCAAAAACACTTACCACTTTAAAAGCCAGTTTCTGGACTTCTACGTTTTCCTTCACAGGATTACCGTTCTCATCTAAAACTGGCTTATTTGTATCAGGATTTATTTTGTCCCGGTTCACCTTTGCCCTGTACGGTGCAGGTGCAAGGATCTTTATGGCCTTTGAACCTTTCCTAACCTGACGCCCATGCTCCGTCTTCCATGCACTGTACCCTGCAATCAGACTTGCATCCGGCTTCTGCTGGAAGATCAGCAGGACATTGTTGTGGGAATAACTGTGGAATTTTGACATGGTAGTCAGATAATCCTTATATTTCTGGCTCTCAAATAATTCCTTGACACCCTGTTCAAGCTGTTCCGTTATTTTTCTGACCTGATCGGCCGTATCTTCATTTCTTCCTTTGTTCACGGAATTTTCTTCCCCTTCCCTTTATCATTTACCTCCTCTGCCTCATGTTCTGTGTAAAAAAGAATCCTGCCAAAATCATACACTTCAAAGTGAAACCACTCTCCACCTTCGGTGTCATATACCCGGAACTGCGGCTTCATCCCTTCTCCCAGTATTATCTGGTCTATGATCCCTTCTTCTATATTGTCACCATCACTAAAATACACAGTTTCACCAACCTCACCAGGGAGCATGACTTTTATCCGTTCAGGATCATAATTTTGCCCGGCTGGTCTCGGTTCCTCTTTTCCGTTGTCCTTGGCAGCTGCAGAAATATCAGGCGGGTCTTTCGTTTCTTCTGCGGGATTCCCATTGTCTTCATCACTCTCAGAAATCGGGACAAATTCCCGGTACTCCCCCTCTATTGTCTTAATCTGCATCTGTCCGGGCAGGGAACTGCTTTCTATCCCCTCCCCTGCGTCCTCTTTCTTTGCCTCCCGGATCTCCCGCCGGATTTCTCTCGAGCTCATATCCGGAGTAATCTGTCCTATAAGACGCTCATCATCCTTGAACGGCAGCATTTCCTGGAGCTGGCTTGGATTAAAGTTCTTAAAACGCTCATCTATGTACGGGCTGTCCCCATTCACGCTGTACGCTTTACAGATATTGATGCAGCGCGATGCCCGAGCCTGGGAAAACCCAAACTCCTGCTTTGCGCATTCCCATATATTTGCATAACCATCTTCCTTATACTGCTCCGTTTCGTCAATGTGCTTCAGATGGTATCCGATTGCAATAAAATTTTCCACTGAGGATTTCATTTTTTCCTTGATGATATTCTTGGCATCCTGGTATCCGACGTTTTTATACCAGTCCTCTGTCTGCGCTGGTGAAATAAACGAATTTAAAGAGAATTTCGGCAATGTCTTACTCATACTGCTTTTCCTCCTGCAGGAACTCCGTTGTAAACCTGTCATACGCCTCCGCCACGGATCCAGTACTGTCATATTCATAAATACTGATCCCTGATATCGGTGCTTCCTCGGCTTTCACCGAACGCGGTATATAACTTTCATAAATATGGATACTCTTTCCATATGCTTCCCTGATGATCTGGGAAACCTGTCTGAAATTGCATGTCCTGTCATTTGCCAGGGTGAACAGGATCCCGTCCACCTTTAGCCCGGGGTTGTATCCGTCCACTACCACCCTTGTGATCGTGTTCAGAAGCTGCTCCAGTCCCCTGGCACTGTAATACTGCGCCTGCACCGGGATCAGCACGCTGCTGGCTGCCACAAGTGCATTGATCGTGATGATATCCAGGGATGGCTTGCAGTCGATCAGTATATAATCATACAGCGGTTTCATCATTTCCAGATACCTGCTCAGGATCTTTTCGCGTCCGATATATATGGATATCATTCTCATCTCCATTTCTGACAGGTCTATGTTGGCAGGCACAAGGTCAACCCCTTCCTTGTGATGCAGCACGCCGTATCCACTGTCAATCGCATAGTCCTTGTGGATCATCTTGTCCATGATCGTTGTGATCGTGATGTCGATGCTGTCCGGATCATAGCCGAGCCCCTGTGTCGTGTTCCCCTGCGGATCCAGATCGATCAGGCATACCCTTTTTCCGGATTTCGCCAGACCGACTCCCAGGCTGATCGTTGTAGTGGTCTTGCCCACTCCACCTTTTTGGTTTGCAATCGCAATAATTCTGTTCATCATAAATTTTCCTCCTAAAAATAAATGATACTATGTGTTAATGTTTCCTATATCTATCTAAAAAGGCAAGCCTTTTTAAAACACAAAAAAAGAACCATTTTTACCGGTTCCTTTCAGCTTCGATCTGTTGAGTTATGTCAAAGAATCCTATTCTTCACTGAGATATTGGTTTCTGTATCTTTCCTTCCTTATTTTGTTGTGTTTACTAACCTGTAGCATCTGCCGCCATATCCTCCATCAGATCCGTGATCACATCACCCTTCGACTGAAATTCACAGGCGTTGAACGGGATCCCGCCTGCTGCCTGCGGCCAGAGCGCCAGTGTATGATCGACATAATATTTGTCAAAGCCGGATTCCTTGATCTCTTCCGGTGTAAGATTCCTTGTCAGCTGGTACACGATCGCACAGATCATCTCGAAGTGGGCTAACTCTTCTGTGCCGATATCCGTGAGGACACCAGCCACCGTATTGTATGGCATGGTATATCTCTGCGCAAGATAACGCATGGATGCCGCAAGCTCGCCGTCTGGACCTCCATACTGACTGATGATAACCTGCGCGATCTTTGGATTGGTCTGGGTAATTTTAACCGGATACTGTAATCTTTTTTCATAATTCCACATTAGTTATATCCCCCTTCCCACGGCCAATCCTGTGTGGCCCATTTCCATTCCCTGCTGTCCATGTCAACGATACTGAGCACAAGCGGACCATACTTTTCCGTGTAGTCCTTCACAAGCTTGTTCTTCAAGGCATTGTACTGCCTGAAATTTTCCATCCCCTGCTGATCATACGGATGGGTATCAAGATAAAGATTCAGCTCCTTTAGTGCGAAATCGACTTTGCTGATCTCAAGCAGAAGCTTCTGGCGTTCTGAGTCCATACATGGTTTGCATCCGATGTTCATCCCTTCACTCTCCTCCCTAAAAATGGTTTGTTGAGTTCAGGAAAGATCGTGCCTGTCTTAAATGCCTCATCAAGATTTTCGTACATATTACAATTTCTCTGCCATGGTACATATGCCATTGCCGCCGGAAACTGCTCCGCATATGATATCTGTGGTTTCCATTCCTGCATATCCGCACTGCTCCTTGTTGTTTTTGAATAGTTACTATCATAATATGTCGGATTTGCGAAAATGCTACTCTTCTACCGTTTTCCGAAACGGCCTGGCAAACAGGAAGACACCAAAGATCAAGCCGTTCATCACCAGTCCGGCAAGAAACTCGCCCCTTGTGATCGTCTGGTTTTCAAGCACTTCGGAAGTATAGTTGTTGGAAATGATGGGAACCAGATTATTGTTCATAAAATGCAACACTACCGGAACCCAGATATTGTTCGTTTTCATGTAGGCATACGCAAAAAAGATGCCAAGCGTAATACAAGTGACCTGTTGTGACAGGACCATCAGGAGCTGGCTGTCCTGCGTGTAGTAAAACAAGTCGACGGGAAGATGCCACAGCCCCCACACGACACCGAGCAGCAGTACGCCGCCCCGCATGCCGAAACGTTTCTGCATCAGGGGCTGCAGATAATACCGCCAGCCATACTCCTCGCCCAGAAATGCCGTATATAGAAAAAAGAAATTCACAGGAAGTACAGCCGTTTGAATCCATGTGACTGGATTTGTCACCAGTTCTACGAGAAGACTCCCCTGACCGCTGCTCAACAGCGCGATCACTGTCCGTAGCAGATAGAGCGCCAAAAACAAAAAGATGCAGAACCACGAGGAAGCCCCGCTGTTCCAACACAGGCCATACGCCCTGCGCTTTTCTTTCTTCGTTGCCAGCAGTATGATCCACCCGACAATACTCGAACCGATGATCAGCAATTGGGACGCCACCAGCCATATGGGAATGAAATACCCATTGACGACACTGATCCCTGCATAAGGATAAAAAATTGAAATAACAGCCAACACCGCCAGCATGACAGTCACACAGATAAAAAACACATAAAATCCTCTTGGAATCAGGGGATCTTTTTTTGGAACGCACAATACAGCCAGCATCACACCCGCCGCCGGATAAAACATCTGCGCGTTCGGAAACAGGTCAAGATCGATATTTTTGCTGCTCCCATACCACATCAGTGCGCCCATCAGACAAGTGACACCGTATGCGACTGCGATATAGATGAGCAGTTCCCTGCTTTTCTCCGTACTTTTCACTAAATTCACCCTTTCTATCTGATTATAAACTGTACCAGCTTCATGTCCTCATCAAAAGCGATGGTAAATTGGATCGTTCCCTCCTCGTAACGCCCTACCATGACCACCCCGCCGAAGGATTCCTGCGTCTCCTGATCGACATTGCCCAGAACGATCGTCTTTGCGATCTCCTGAAACGCACCGCACTTTTCATGATACGGATCACTTTGAGATGCAAAATTTTCTGCTGTGAGTATTTCCTGGAACGAATCACTCCCCATATCGATGATGCTCTGATAGTCTTGGTCATTGAAATAGTCAACCGCCTTTTGCGCCTCCGCTTTGACTGTCTCCTCGTCAAACTGCTCCGGCAGTGGCTGCGCGCCACATGCCGTAAGTGTCAATATCATCATAAACACCCCGGCAATTTTGCCGATCATCCCTTTTTTCTTAAATAAATTTTTCATAGTTAACATCATTCCTTTCCTTATATATAAATATAACTATAAACCAAGTACTCCATCCGATCAGAAATCAGAATCGTGAACCTCCTGTTTCGCACCATTGTGTTGTTTGAATTTCATGACGATACAACCGCACCGCCGTCGAACACGCTCTAGCAAGAGACAAACCAGACATTCCGATCCGCTGCTTTCAAGATCCACTCAACCATTATCAGGAAACAACAGCGTGACAGAGAATACCTCCCCTCTCTGGTCTGTCTGCATCTCGCCGTGGTACTTCTCCACGGCATTGCGCACATTCTCCAGACCGATCCCGTCATGTCCTGTCTTTGAAGACTTTCCCGGTGTGTATGTTCCCTTTGTGGTATTGGACATCTTTATGACACAAAAGTCCTGAATCTGTTCACCTTGCAGCTGCAGCCAGAACTGCTCGTTATCTTTCCCCGCATCCAACGCGTTATCCAGCAGATTGGCAAATATTGTCGTCGTGTCCATCTCCGACAGGAAATCAAGACGGACGCCCATCAGACTGCACTGGAACTTCTCCTGATCCAACTGCTTTAATTTGTCATTCAGGATCATGTTGAGCATGCGGTTGTCCGTATAGTACGTCATTCCGAGCGCATTCAGCATCTGGTGCACGTCGTCGACATAGTCCTGGTATTCTGCGATCTTCTGCGACTGTTCCAACATCTGCAAGTGGTTCCGGATATCATGGATCACCTTGCGTGACTTCGCATAGTTGGCTTCCAGATCCGCATAAAACTGGTGTGTCAGCTCGTTCTGCTGTCTCATCAGTTCCAGTTTGTGCTTTAACTCCTGCGTCTTTGACACATCATACCAGAAGTAGAGACAGTACAGGTTGATCACCAGCGTGAGCGCACAATACACGACCAGCCACTCATGTCCGAACCGCATCAGAAAGACATCGGAGCTTACAGTGAACAGAAAAATGAGAACTGCACTGATGACTGGCACCAGAAGCATCCCACGGATCTTGAACTGCGGCTGTAAGGTCATATACCTTTTTCGGATCAGCATCCTCATTACAAAAGTGACCGCTATCAGAAAACATGCCTTCAAAAGAATCATCATGTAGACAAATGTTTTATATTCTAAGGAATACACCTCGCACAGCCTCGCCGCTATTAATATCGCGATCAATTGTGTCGCGTACATGCAGAACATAAATCCGACCTGGTACAATATCCCGGTCCTGTTGTGGTGATACAACAGATATCCGACAAAAATATAATAGGATGTGATCATGACCATCGTTACCGCATCATTCTGCCAGATTCTTTGAGGCATCACGGTCAATGATGCGAAAATGATCCATGCCGCGCTCCTTGCGATGCGGAGCAATATCCTGTTTTGTGCCGTTTTTTTATCGTGCGGCAATAAAATGACCAGATACGCGGAACAAAATGTCAGGCAGGCAATATCCAGAAACGCGAATACCCAGTCTGCAATCGTCGGCATCTGTCAGTCTCCTTCCGTCCCCAGACCCTCTGACGAACTATCAGAACTTTTGTTCAGCATGTCTTTTCCCAGATCACTTCCCAGGCGCTCAGACAAATAATTCGTCAGTTCCTGTTTCCATTCCTTCTGCTTCTTCTGTGACAGCGGGAGCCGATCCCCGTTATCCATGAAAATATCCAGATTTCTGACATTTTTCACATGAAGGAAATTCACGACAAAGCTTTTGTGCGGCATGGAAAATCCCATAGCGCAGGTGCGCTCATAGATACCGCTGATCTTTCCTGTCATTTGGTAAACACCCTGTATCGTCACCATGCGGATCCTTCTGTTTGCGAACTCAAAATAGCAGATATCGGCAGCGTCGATGCACACCGTTCCTTCATTTGTGTGAAAATCCAGGATCCGCTGCTTGTCAGTCTTTTTCACATAGCGGAAAATTTCTTCCAGCACCTGCTGCAGCCGTTCGGACGATATCGGTTTCAGTAAATATTGAAATGCATGGACCTCAAATGCGCCAGCCACATAATCGCGGTACGATGTCAAATAAACGATCTTTGTCACACGATCCCGCTCACGGATCTGCTTCCCTGTCTCAATGCCGTCTATCCCTTTCATGTCAATGTCGAGAAAGATCACATCAAAGGAATCATATGCGGCAAGGATCGCTTCCCCGGAGTCAAAACAGGAGATCCTGATGTCGTGGTTCCATTCCCTGATGATGCCGGAAACCATTGCGCATATTGCCGGTTCATCATCGCATATTGCAATCTGATACATTTTATACCACCCTGCCCTCTGTCCCTAATCTCGTTTGGCGTTTCCGCATCGCTGTCACAGAGACATCTATGATGTAATTCAGTATATCGAATGCAGCCGAAAAAGTAAATTTGATTTGGACAAAAGATTGAAATAAATGTATGAAATACCGATTTTGGTACATACTGAATCCATAAAACAATGAACGTTCCTCGTTTCAACACGCTAAAACTGAGAAAGGCATGGTTACTCATATGTATCAAGTATTTGAAGAAAATAAGAAATATATGTCAGAACTGCTCCATTCCGACGAATCTTTTGATATCGTGAGCAGAGAGGTGCTAATCGGTGACAAAAATGCCGTATTCTACTTTGTCGATGGATTCTGCAAAGATGTATTGATGCAGAAGCTGCTACAATTTCTGATGGGCTTAAAGGCTGATGATATGCCGCAGAACGCAAAAGAGTTAAACCAGCTGATGCCTTATGTCGAGGTGGACACTACCAAGGACTTCAACGAAATTGCAAAAAATATACTCTGCGGGGTGTTTGCAGTCATCATCGACGGTTTTGACGAGTGTATCCTGATCGACTCGCGTACCTATCCCGCGCGCGGCGTGTCAGAACCGGATAAAGATAAGGTTCTGCGCGGCTCCAAAGATGGATTTGTGGAGACCGTGGTGTTCAACACCGCACTGATCCGCCGCCGGATCAGAAGCACGGATCTGCGCATGGAAATGCTCAGCGCCGGAAAAGCATCCAACACGGACATCGTAATATGTTATATGGACAGCCGGGTCGACAAAGAATTTCTGAGAAAAATACGCGACCGCATCAAGGATATAAAAGTCGATGCATTGACTTTGAATCAGGAAAGCCTTGCCGAATGTCTGTTTACCTCGAAATGGTACAATCCGTTTCCAAAATTCAAGTACACAGAACGTCCTGACACTGCGGCGGCGCAAATCTTAGAGGGAAATATCATTATCTTAGTGGACAACTCGCCCTCCGCGATGATCCTGCCGATCAGCATACTGGATATGATACAGGAAGCGGACGACTTTTATTTTCCGCCCCTCACGGGTTCCTATCTCAGACTTTCGCGCTTTTTGATCTTGATATTAACGTATTTTATCACACCCACATTCCTGCTGCTGATGCAGAATCCGGACTGGATCCCGCCGGCATTTGACTTTATCGTGGTGAAGGAGGATATCAATGTTCCTCTGATCTGGCAGTTTCTGATCCTGGAACTTGCAATCGACGGCTTGCGGCTTGCGGCAGTCAACACGCCGAATATGCTGTCCACACCCTTGAGTGTCATGGCAGCGCTGATCCTTGGCGAGTTCTCGGTAAAGAGCGGCTGGTTCAATGCCGAGGTCATGCATAATGCTATAAAACCTTATAAAATCAAGGCTTCTAAGCCTATTACATATATATTTACACCAGTTTTACACCAAATCACCAATCAGCCAATTCCCCTCATCACTCTAAAGAATTCTTCATTGACAAAATCATCTTCGACTGATATATATACATTTTCCGTTGTTTTATAAGATGCATGACCTACTATTTTAATAAGCGCATTAGGATTCATATTTAACTCGGCCATTCTCGTGCAAAAAGTATGGCGACAAATATGACATGTAATGTTAGGTAATTTTTCTTCATGGTTAGTGTTATATTCATTCACTATCTTATGTGCATACTCATTGAACCTAGCAGTCAATATGGGTAATCCTGATCGGGTGTGCAACACAAAACCCTTATATCCATCAACACATGAATTAAATTTAAGTGAATCAAAGTAGGTGGTTTCTTTTAATTCTTTTAGCAGTTCATACACATCATCTGACATTGGAACCTTTCTTTTACCATTTGTAGTTTTAGTTGCGTCAATGTGATATGATGTTCTGCTTTTATCATCTCCCTGGATAAATTGATGATCCACATTAATAGTTCGATTTTTTAGATCAATATCATTCCATGTAAGCCCTGTCATTTCTCCAACCCTGAGTCCCGTCAACAGCATCAACTTAAACCCTAGAAGATAATTATACCCCCATCTTGCATTCTCGCAGGCGGTCAAAAACAAATCAGTTTCTCTCTTTGTTAAAGCTGTTCTGGTGCTAATTTTTTTGTATGGATCAATGCATTTCTTGGCAAAATTCCGTCTAATCATATCATCTTCAAATGCCATTTCTAAAATTCCATTGATGTATTTGTGTATACATTTGATAGTACCATTAGAATATCCTTTTTCTGAAAGCTCCTTATAATATCCGATCAGGGAATTTAAGGCAAGATTATCGCAGAAAATGTCTGCGGGGGGAGTCAGGGAGGAGCGATAGTCCCTTATGTATTCGTTTAATCCCTGGATATTCTCTGTCTTAATATAGTTATCTATGACCAGAAGGTGGTGGCGCATATCGTGGCGCTGCCGGCTTGTCTGTTGGATCTGGCACTGGAGGACTTCTGCCTGTTTGCGCTGAGAGTCTGAGACAGTCTCAGAGATATGCAGCTTCTCGGAAAGATTCGCATTTTCACTGATGACAATGACCATACGCATGATCAGGACATAGGTGGCGAAGGTGAGGATCACCCAGAGCGGAGGGATGAAGTAAAAGAATCTGTCCGGTACAGAATCCTGGGAAGAGATATTCTGAGAAAACAGTAGGTTATAGATAAGGTTATTGCAGATCGGGATGATCCATACCTGATTCCAGATGGAAAAGGAAGCAGTGTAGTCCAGGGCAGGGCGCAGGAAGTTTCGGAAAAAACGGTATATGAGAGGAAAGGTAATAACGGTCAAGATGATCCGGATCACGGATGAATCAAAGGTATTGAAGGAGGGAAGACGGTCTCTCAACAGGAAAAAAACATACATGGAAAGGAGCGTGACCTGTTCGGCATAGCATTTTGCGACAGCGACAATAAAGATACCGTGGCCGAAACGATATCCGGTTGCCATGTCGAAGATGACCGCACCGAGAATGATGGTAGACAGACCGATGGTGAGGTATTTAAGCGGGAAGGGGGCGTAGCTTGCATATGTGCCGGAACCGTAGAAGGTGATCGCAAGATATGCAAGGATCGCTCCGGCAATGTGCAGGAAGACAGGGGGGCGCAGGCGGTTTCTGAATGTGAGGAGCAGAAGGGCGAAACAGGGAAGGATAAAGAAAAGAGTATTGATGATATGTGCGGCTGTCATGATATCGTACCTCCATTTACGTAATCAAAAATATAGTTGGCATATGCCTGGATGATCTCTCTTTTCTGGGATTTGGAAATGAGCAGGCGTTCTCCGTTTTTCAGGATGAAATCATTGCCTTCCCAGGTATCTATATAGTCCATATTGACCATGCAGTTTCGGTAACACCACAAAAACTGTCTGTATGGAGACAGCATCGGAGAAAAAGCGGCGAAGAACATGTAAGAGCGGACGACCTTTGACGGGGTATGCACCTGTATATAATGGTTGTGGTAATCCACATACATGATATCAGAGATAAGGATCCGCGTCATCAGGTATCCTTCTTTCAGCTCTATATAATGTGTAAATTTATTGACGGTATTTTCATAACGGTCCAGGGCGTCTTCGAACTGTGCGTAAGTATAGGGTTTCAAAAGATAATCCAGGGCGTGCAGGCGGAATGCCTTGACGGCATGTTCTTTGCTGGAGGTTGAAAAGATGATCTGGCACTTGGGACTGATCCTCTTGAGCTTCTTCGCGATCAGTATACCATTGGAATCCTGCATGAAAATATCAAGAAAAACAAGGTCGTAGTGTTCTTTGTCCAGGATATTTTCAAAATCTTTCTCATGAGAAAATTGTTTTACCGATGCGTGGATCTTGTGTTCATTGCAGTAGCGGCAGACATATTCTGATAAAAGTGCAAGGTCTTGTGGACAGTCATCTATAAGTGCGATCGTCATAACATCCTCCATAGTATCATGATCAAGGGACTGGAAAATCTTTTGTCCGCTTAGGTGTCAGCGCATTCATATTACCATATTGATGGGGTTAATAAAATTAAAAAATTAGTAATATTTTATGAAATACAGTAAAAGCTTTGCTTTGTTCAGCGATCGGATGTATAAAGAAATGGGAAAGAGTGGTATGTTATATTGACAGTTTCGGAAAGTATGGTTTTTGGGGAAACCAGATATACCGGGAAGGAGAGGTTTTCCTGGTTGCATATTTAGAAAAATATCCGAGAAAAAGTTGGATGAAAGCTTTGGAACAGGTATGTTTCAGGGCTTTTTTCTTATCTGCAAAAAAATGAACCGTACACAAAGTCATGACGAATATAGGGTGAACAGGCAGAGGAGGTGAAACAGTGGATGGACTGCTGATCTATTTTCTGCGCCGTCCGGAGATACAAACGGTCTGCAGGGCTTGCGGACAGCAAATTTCTGAAAAGGCAAACTATTGCGAAAAATGTGGAACACATATCGAAAAGGAGGATAATCGTGCTATGGAAAAACATGGAACACATCACTTGAACTTTATTATTGCCGGTATTGTGAGTATGGTACTTATGACGGTATGCCTTGCCGGTTTTATCGTCAGTGCAGCTACTGGAAACGGGATCAACACAAATGTTGCTTCTGACGACCGAGTATGGAACTTGGGCACGATCAGCATGAATTATAACGCATATCGGGATGATGTATGGAAGCTGGATTTTAAAAGCGCCAGTGAGGGATTTGTGAAAGAACAGAATATGACGATTGAAGATGCAGGCGCCCAATTACTCTGTGCTGATATTTCATGCGGCACAGTACCGGACAATGCAACGCTTGTCTTGTGGCTGGTACAGAAAGGTACGGTAAGGTCTATTGATGTTACAAATCTTTCCGAGCCGCTGGAATATCCCCTGGATGAATTTGAGAATGGAAAGATTCATGTCAGATTGCAGATCAACGGGGTAGAAAATACTGTTTCAGAAATCTGTATTCGATAATTAGCGAAAAGAATACTTACGGCAAACAGGAACTATGATGTCCTGCCGGACGCATAGTTCCGTTTATTTTGTTTATTTAATTTAATTTAGCATATACATAAGTATCCTTCCAGAGTGCTTTTCCTGTTTCGTCTTTCCAGAAATATACATTTTTCCTAAAATGAGCTTCACGCTGGAATCCTAATGCTTCAAGTAACCGCCATGAACGCGTGTTACGCGGGTCGCATTCGGCATAGATCCTGTGGCACCCAGCGGAAAATGCCTGTTGAATTAACGCCTGACAGCTTTCGAACGCATAACCCTGTCCCCAGAAACTCCGGTTAAACACATAGCCTGCTTCCAGCGCGTCAAAGTCACGCTTTCCCATATATACATTGCCGATCATTTTGTGGGAACTTTTCAGTTCGACAGCGATCATTTCGTCTGTTCCAATGCGCCACTCAAGGTTTTCCTTTGCCTCATCGAAGGTCAGGGGCTTGTGCGGTTCATATTCTACAACCTCCGGATCAGATAAATATTCAAATAAGTCCGGCAGATCCTCTTCTTTGTACCTTCTTAAAATTAATCGTCTGGTTTCTGCTATGATCATTTTGTCGTTCAATTCTGTTATTCTCCTTCCTGTTTTCTTACGGTCAGGGCATTTTCAACGGCTTTCTTTATGATAGTGGTTGAATTTCTTTTTGTCAATCATATTGTGGAGAAATCATAAACTGTTCAATGACAAATAGGGGGGATTGCGATATAATAAAAACGGCATTGACATCCATAGAGGGACGAAAGAGTACAGCATCGGAATCTGGAGGGAATTGAATATGGAAAAAGATAAAAGAAAATTAACAGAAAAAGAATTGAAACGTA
>OFGR01001729.1_pt1 | contig 16345 bp, 11 predicted proteins | sample 1521811 | NCBI WGS metagenome assembly OFGR01 (sample SAMEA3504098, study PRJEB24116) | mouse gut metagenome | biome: mouse gut; feature: mouse-associated habitat; material: faeces | place: Denmark | collected 2011
AAGTCAAGATGCGTCAGTTACTTTTCTACAGTTCCTTAGACCTGCCAGACAATCCAGTTGTTCCTTAAGGGTTCCGCAGCCAAAACAAAGGAGGTTTACTTTACAAATGAAAAATTTTAACTACAAAAAACTATTGATGGCACTTGCAATTGCAGTTATTGTCCAGAGTGGTACAGTCGTTGCCTATAACACCGCAGAGGGTGCTGGTGCTTACTCGGGAGAAGAGGGAGCTGCACCGTGCAGTGATAGACCGATTACAAATGATCTTCACGATTGATGCATTTTTTTATAATAAAAATCTTCATAAAATTTCTGTTTGCAAAAATGACTGAATATATTACATTGCCTTAAACATTCAGTCATTTTTACTTTTTCATTCCACGAAATCTCATAAATATATCCATCAATTCCCCATATTCTTCTACATTCTAAATCCTCTTTTAATACCTTTCTCCCTAAATCTGTTGACTTTTTACACTCATTTAAGTTTCCAAGTTCACATATCACACTTAATGTGGCAAACTCATACATTGATATACAATCTGACAATACACCCTTTTTCTCATACCCTTCAAAATACCGAAGCAAGAAGTCAATACACTTTCTTTTCTCTATTTCCGGCAATACTTGAATTCTCTGACGAATGCACAACATCTCCATCTCTGTCAGATACACTTCATCCATTTGATATAAATCATCCACTTTCAAAGTACATCGAAGAGCCTCCTCTTCCCGTACTGCAAACTCTTCTTCCGTAATGGCTCCTGCCAGCCAATCCAGTGATGCCTCTGCTTCCATAATATATTGCCGGTTTTCCGGGACATCATCCAAAACCCGTTCTTTCATCTGATTTAGGATCGTTTTAGCCTTCTCTAACTCACGATTGTTGCGGCAAGTTGTGAGTTCTTCCATTAGCCTCAACACTTCCCTGTCATTCGAAACCAGACGCGCCCGCTGATATTCTTTGGACAGACCGAGTTTTCTCAGCAAGATGCTGAGCGCTACGTACTGCATACTTGATTCTTTTTTCTCTGTTCTGCGCAGTGTCCTTGCTGAGCAGTCGCCTCTGCACAATTCCTCCTGTGTCAGACCGTACATTTTCCTGCGGATGCGCAGAACATCCCCCACATAAAATACCCATCTCTGCTGATACAGATATGTACAATCCTGCATGTAAGCCGGCACCTCGTACTCTATATAAAGCTTTTTCAGCAAATCTGCCAGTTCCACACACTCCCGCAGTTCCTCTTCGAGCGCCTTCTGCACCTGCGGTTTTCCACATTCCTTTGGCACTTTCTTGATGTTTTCCACAATCCCGATCTTCATCTCCAACAGTTCCAGCAAAAAATATGCCCGCCCTGTATCTCGCAGCATCTCGACCGCCCGGTTGCAGATCTCCAGACTTTCTTCCAGCTTTCCCGGATCCTGCATGTTCTCCTGAGATGTCATTTCCTGCAGATAGTAATATGCGATCTTGGGATAGATTTTTACTTTTGACAGTTCATCGTACACAGAATGTTCCACAAACGCCATCAGATCCCTGCATTTCTGCGCAAAATCAGCTCTCCTGTGATAAAACTCATACTCGAGGATCATATTGATCTCCTGAATTGCCAAGAGTTTGTTCGCAGTGCACAGATGCCCTGCATCAGGAACAGTCAGCCTGACTGCCTTTTCATAACAGGCGCCAATCTCACCTTCGCCCGCTCCCTGCTGTCTCAATATTTCTGCCTGCATCACAAGGCAGAACTGTTGCTTTATCTTATCCGCCCTGGATCCTTGCTCGCCATATTTTGCGATCAGTTCCTGTGCATTCTGAAACGCTTTTTGTTCAACGGCACATAAAATGTTCCGCTGCTGTTCCCACGCTGCATAATCCTCGATATCCAATAAATTTTCATATAAATCACTGGATATTCCCAATCTTCCCAGCAGGCGGTCTCTCATATTTTTGCAGACTGAGCGCTCCCCCTTCTCTATCCGGGCAAGCTGGCTTGCAGTCATGAGTCCCTCTGACAATCGCAGCAGACTCACTTTTTCTTCCTTTCTCACCCGCTTCAAAAAACGCGGGAAATCCTGGTCCGCTTTTGGCGATACCCTTTTCACACCCTTTTTCCTTCGCATTGGCGTGTTTCTCCTCCACTCTCATCTTCCGTATCTGGGAATTTTTACTTTTTGACATTATACGCCCCGAAATCGGCAAGATTCAGTGCATATTTCATCAACTGTTCGAAATCATACTGCTTTTCCCTCGGACATTGATCAATAAAATTTGTAGTGCGCTCCTCTTTCACGTCACCCGTCAGCAAATATGTGATATCCGTCCCCAGCTTTTCATAGATCATGACAAGCTTTTCGATGCTTGGAGCCTTCTCGCCGCGCTCCATCATCCCGTAGAACCCTGTGCTCACACCCAGCAGCTCTGCCATTTTCTCCTGTGTGTAGTGTAGTTCTCTTCTTTTCATCAGGAGCCGGTTCCCGATACTTTTATATAATTCGCGTTCTTCTTTATTTCTTCTTTTGTTATCCATAAGCATTTACCTTTTCCTCTATTTATATAGTATAGTTTATATAAATATTTTGAAAGAAACTATTGGTCAATGCTTTTCGATACCTATAGGTAGCAATTCTATATCCTGTCTGTCGGCAGCGCGCCTCCACATCTCAATCTTATTCCTTTTTACAAAACAGGCAAGGGACAAAGTTGTCCAATAGCAGCTTTACTCGCGCAATTTATTGAAAATCTTTTAGAGCGTGTTTGAAAAATGCTCTAGATTCTGCTTTAAATTACCATGTTTGTGTACGCAAAACAAGGGACAGAATCGACCAGCGGTTTTATTGGTCAATTCTGTCCCTCTATTTAACTTTTTTCGATATTTTTTACTTTTGTTTTTAATGAGCTTATCAAATGCAGTTTCTCGTCCGGAGACAACTTTCGTGATGTATATAGATAGAAAAAACTTTCGTCTACATACTGTTCCGTAACTTTTGCCTGCGATATCACATCTTTTAACCGTTTCACTGATTCATCTGACAAAACAATAAATATATTGGAAACATCCATCTCTTTTAATTTGAATCCTGCCGGTTTGATCCACGCAAATTCACACTCCTCTTCCTGGATGCACTCCTTTAGGATCGAGCTGTCATACTCTCTTGTATTCGCTTCCACCGCTGCATTCTGGGTGTCTTCCGTATTTTGCTCATGAAACAGCAACCCCCATAGCTTCTTTCTTTGAATAGCACTCAGATTTGAAAAAAAGTTATTGTATTCAATATAGCTCTTCCAGACAGGATGCATATGATGCCGTGAGATCCATTGAATTGCAAATCGGTTCTCCATATCGTCATCGAACAGACTCTGTTTCATATTGTGAATCAGGTCATCATCAGAAAGCAGATAACTCTTCGACCTTTTTTCAGGCAAAAAGAGCTCTTCAATATCCATTATTTTAGCAAAATTAAGAGTTGCTTTCTGCAGTCTCTGCAACTCGGACAGATTCATATCATTCCTTTCCAGATACGAATATAAAATTCCCTGCCTAAGTACATAATCATTGTAAGTCACCTTGTGATGTGCATATATCCATAGATACAGCCTGTTTCTGGCTATCAATGTATCCTCGATGACACTTAATGCATTTTTCATATATCCGATCTCATATGTCTTGCGGCTCGAAACTTTGGAATCTATATGTCCTATGATCGTTCCCTTGATGGTTCCTGATAACTTTGCATTCAATGTGCCTTCTATTTTGTCTGTCTCGGAAAATCCCAATAGATCCATGATACCTTTAAATCTTCCAGTCAGTTTACACTTTCCTATTATTTTCACATCCATCTGCGTAAATTCATTGAACCGTTCATTCCCCGATAATCTGGCTTCTCTGTTGACTGTTTTGATTGTATTTGCTTCCTCATCTGCACTGATTTCCCCTTGAAAGCAGCCCACAAAATGAACTCCAGACAAGTTTAGTGCACATTCGCATTCACTATCCTCAGCTTTATCTGCGATATTCCCCTTAGAATGTCCGGTCAGATAAACAGAATTGTTCATTCGAGCTCCACCTTCTCTGTTTCCATATCAAAATGGTGGGTTTCCACTAATGTCAGAGCGCTCAGTATGCGCGGTATATCGATCGATAAATTGTTTGCTCCGGACTCTAACGTGTCACGCACAATATAATCCAGCTTATCCACATCAAAAAAATTACCGTTCAATAAACTGATCAGACAGTTCTTAAAACTATCCTGCAAATAGTTTTCTCCGGACAGATCCCTATACGGCAGTCCTATGATCGCCCTCTGTATAAAAATGATATCTTCCTGAAGCTCACATTCGCTCAGTTCCTCATGCAAAAAACATTCCAGTACCTTTCTGATTCCATCCCTAAAACAGATCGATGTAACAATCGCACTCACCATTTCGTGTGGTACGATTCTCCCAGGATCCGAAAAATACTCCTCCACATCCGCTTGAGTGCGTTCCCTGACTATCTTATATCGTTCATCCTCAGCAAATACTTGACCTAACATTGAATTAAGCAATAATTTTTTCTTCGTCTCGCAATCTTTGACATCATTTACGTTCAAATACATATATTCGAAACTGTGCGACATCGGCGCATGACCGCAGTCATGCAGCAGACATGCCATCTGGAAACATACCTCGCGTTTTTTCCAAAATGCTTCATTCCCTTTAAAATATGACTGATTCTTAATGTTGCGGATCAGTCCCTTGTATGCCATTTTTCCTAAATGAAACACACCAAGGGAATGCACAAAACGATCATGATGTGCACTGGGATACAGCGCCCGCATGCTCGTCTGTTCAATACGTCTCAGTCTTTGGAACACAGGCGTATCGATGATCTCACTTACGATGACTTCCGGAATCTCAATGTAACCATGTATACTGTCCCGGAATAGTTTATTTTTTTCTGCTTCACCCTCCACCATACGCTTCCCCCTGATCCCTCTTCCAATGTATCCTCATCTTAACACAAATAGTTTCGGATTTCTATCTGCTATATCTACAATTATATAGCAACTTTTCAGATATAATTCCCAATTTTTATACAGCCCGCGCCATCGAGGCAAACAATTCATAGTCCGAATAAAAATCGTAAATCCCTTCTATCCTTTTCAGTATAAGACCTGTACCAGCTGTCCTTTCAATCTGCACTGCGTTTTTCACATCATCATATGCATCGCTGCCTACGTATTCTGCCACTGTATTCGTTATATATGTTGTAGAAAGAGAGGATTCTCTATAATAATCCATGATCTCTTTATGCTGTTTTGCCCTATTAAATTCTTCAAACGAAACCTCTCTTACTCTTTGCCAGATATAATCCATGATCAGCGTCCGGGTCGGACGATCCTGAATCTTATAAAAGTCTGCTATTTCATCCGCCAGTTGATACGAAAAAGCAAGCGCACATTTCCTGTCAAGCAGTTTATCAGCAGCCCGGATCTGTTTTATATTTCCCCCGACAAACACCATAAACGCATAAAATTCCAGATTTCGCTTCCATATGAAATATGTGTTTTCCGATCCCTCATCTGCCACTATTTCCAGTTTCTCAACAATAGCACTAATATCCGAGAGCCCCCACCCGTCTTTTAGTTGATCAAACTGCCGTTTTAATTCTTCGACGATTTCCTTCTTCGGCTTCTCCGAATCTGTCTCCATAAAATCAGATGCTGCCACAAACAATTCTGATCTATAGATCTCCCCCGCACCGTGTTTCTGTAAATATCGTTCCAGGCACTTTACTTTAATCGCTATCGGATTATTCGTCAGGAATGTATCAATATATATCCTCGGCAATTCTCCCTGCTCCTCAAGCATCCTCTTGATCCCATACATATCATCCGCCCTCTGTTTGGCAAACTGCGGGCTGTATAGTGATAATTGAAGCAGTGTAACCAGATCATACCCAAATGTGATCACCATGCTTTGACTTTCTAATCTGTTTTTGATTTTCAAATGATCGCATGCCGAAATATTCATCAATTTTCTATAGGAAAGTTTCGTTTTGCGCACAAAGTCTTTTCCGCAGCCACATGAATAAATTTGACTGTCGTCTCCATACTCGTCTATCCTGGTAGCCGGCATATGGCATCTGGAACATATCAGGAAATTGCTCCGCTTGCTGATATCAAAGTATACCCTTCCCCATTCCTGCAGATCATCACACAGACGAAATAAATAGGAGATGGGATTTTCACAAAACAGATTGCGATACCGCTCTCCCTTCTCCCCTGTCATATAATCATACTTCAGCGTATGATTATAGACCACCAGTGCGGACAACTCGACCGCCATTCTCTTGATCGGACTTAGATGATAGATCTCACCCGTTTCATAATACTGGCTTAGCAGTATCACTGCCGAGATACTCCCATGATCCCGTTTCCGATTGATCCGATCCGCTATCTCGCGAGGATCCACAGTCCGGTATAGCAGACTCTCCTGCAGGATTTCCCCCAGATGCGGCATGGCATCATCTAACCGCAGAAAAGCATCTGACAACGGAAGAAATTCATGCAGATTCTTCGTAATGCGAAGCATAAACGCGATCGGATAGCCAATGTCGTGAATCAACGCCGAGATGACCGCCACAGCATGAAACAGATATCGATAATAATACTGCTGCTGCCTCTCTTTCACTTCCGTCTGACCACTTATGAATTCTTCTACAATCTCTTTGATCAGCTCCTCTTCCTCACCATCTGCACATCGGATCTGCTCTCGGATACTTCTCTCGATATCATTGGATATATCCGTATTTTTCCCTTGATAAGCCTTGATACAATATTCCATAAACCCATAATCGTCCAACAACACCAGCATCTCATACATATTCTTGATCTGATGAATATAGTGATCCCTGTATTTGGTGTACTCATGCCTGTCCGGATCATACTCGAGATGCATCATCCATTCAAAATTAAAATAGGACGCCTTAAACAGCCGCTCCATTCCCTCAATTCCCACAAAATTCCCAATAAACTTTTCCAGTGTAAGCTGCAATATCCCTAAATGATCCACAGTTCCATCAGCATACACTTTCTTGGCTGTCAAAAAAGCATCCTGCGCCTTGGAAAGCGTCCATGCCTCTCTGATGCCATTCTGCCGCTCTTCCACCAAAACAGCTTTTCTTAGCAGCTCATAGGGTATCTTGTCCCTGGTGATATCCCAAAAATATTTGTGAAGCAGGACATCATAATCCATCAGATATGATTCCATATCGTTCATATCTACAGTTTTCTCTTCCATCACGTCTCCCCTTCCAGTCTATATCCAAAATCTTGCATCATTAACCCTACATTTCTGCAATTCTCATAATATGCCTGCTGATATGTACACAAAATGGTATGAATATCTTTTGCATTATCTATTTCGTTAATCTCCTTTATACAATTTTCCTTTTCCGAATTTCCGAATTCATTTTTCCGAATCTCCCCCAGAACAGCGTAAATGGTTTCTTTATATCCGTATTTCTTTACTTTCTGCAATGTATCCTTCAAGCTCTCCTTCATGGCATATATATGCCCTCTGTCACTTGTCGTCAATGTATACAGAGCGATCTCTATCTCATCCGTTCTGCGCTTTGCCAATTGTCGGAGCATATGCAGTAATGCATTTGAATAGGCATCATCACCTGGCGGCATATCGATCACAATATGTTTGTAATCGTATCTCTTATCTGATTCCCCAACAGCCTTTGTATCTGTACGCCCTATTTCAACCAGCTTCGTTATCAATACTTCCATAAGAGACGTAAAACGTCCAATCTCAATAGACGGAGTATGCTCCCCATGATTGAATGCTTTCTTATCGTTTATATTGGGTGATGAGAAAATGAAATCAATCACTCCGTCAATACACCGAGTCGCTTCTTTTCCCTCCGGATCCAACGGATCATCTTCTGATCGGTAATATGCGTATCCGTTCACGATCATTTTTTCATATTCACGAATCTTCTCCTGCAAATAATCATTGAGCGTATAGCGGACATATTTTTCCTTAAAACAAAGTTTATCTTGACTCCCTAAAGAAGGCGCATCAAATATATCCGGCGCCTCCTCTTCTAATTTATCAATTGTCATTTGATTGATCAACTCAAATGCCCGTTCGTCTTCCCCATAAAAGAGCACTTTGGTGGCTGTTCCTTTAAAATCGGCGTCAATCCATATCACAGGTGCATTTTTCCCACGTCTCAGACGATCTTTTTCGTCTTTGTCTCCCTTTGCCACCGCATCAAAATAATCTATTCTGTCTTTTTTTGCCAATTCCATCGCCTTAAATAGAGAGAATGCGGTCTTGCCGCACCCTCCCTTAACAGAATTTACAATATGAATCGTTATTTTATCCTCTGTGCTATTTCCCATACCTATCCCTTTCTGATCCCGTCAGCAAATACAGCTTGCTGTCTGTATATCCTGCTTTTTTACAATATCTGTTTACCTTATCCACCAACATCCTAAATGTATCTTCCTCGATATCCCTGCAATACAGATACCGAAATTCGTAGTTCAGCGTATCCCATCGTTTTTCCATATCTCTGATCACGATCTGATCCAGCTCCCTGATCGCCGAATATACCGCTCGTCTCGCCTGATACCGGATCGAATCATTTCCATCCGCTTTCTCATACACAACCCCTATCTTATCCTTTATCGTAACGCACTTTCGTTCCATAAGATAGGCATAGAAGATGCCCTCAACAGTATTTGCACGTGAACGAACTGAATTAACCAGCAGATCATATAGATAATTTTTAATATAAGAAATATCCGAATCATTATCGCCACTACACATCGCCAGATAACTTGTGACAAATTCAGACAAAAATTCCGACTCCGCCTGTTGAAAACCATGAGGCAAATATAGGGAAAATTGCAGTTCCGGTTTTTGTTCACTGGAATCCGCGACACTCACCAGCAAATACGAGTGTCGCAGCACATCGATCCCCCTACAGATCTCCCCCTGCTGCGCTCCCCACAACATGAAGAAATAATCACCAAACTCACTCCCTATACTTTTTACCAGTTTCCACAAATCGATATCTGCAAGTATATCATTCTCCTGCAGCATCGTTTTAACCAGACTATCGACATCAGCCTCGCCATGACTTTGATTGTCCATCTGATAAACGAGCAATTTCTTACCCGCATACCTTTCATCATTGCATACACTCCGATTGGCTAATTTCACATTGCCAACCGTCTCCCCCAGACTGATATAGAGATAAATGTCGCAGTCCGCATTTTCAGCAGCCTGCTCGATCGTGCCAAAAAGATCCTTGTCAAATCCCAGCCTGGCTGTCTCATCCCCACCATAGCCGTTCATCCAAAGACCCGCCTTATTATATATTTCCCTGTACAAATACGACTTTCTGCTTTCTGCCTTATCTTCAGTTAATTTTCGTGTGTTCAGCTCCCACTCCAGTTCTTTCTGACACCACTGTACATACTCTGCGATTCGCTCCTCAGACAGATCTTTCCGTTTCTGCCCCTGTTTATAAAAGTAACTTTCATCCATAAAAAGGACAATATTAAATTTGCCAAACAATTCTTTCATATCTGCAAGAGAAGACAGATCAAAGATCCTTTTCCCTTCCTGCACACAATCGCTTCTTCTAAAAACATACTTTCCACTTTGAGGCATTCTCGTCAACTGCGTAAGTGATACTTTTACGTTCACATTTTTCTCATTGATCGTAAGCGGAATCGTATTACAGTACTCCTGGAGTTTCTCAGGATCATCAATAGTACCGATATAGGCTATCCTAACCTCGGAATCCTGCCCGCTTTCCTCTTTGAAATTGCGACGCACCCACGATTGTATCTTCTCCAAAAGCCTTAAAGAACTCAATGATGTCAGAGTCCCGACATCATCCCACGGAATTGCCCGTCTGCAACCGTCAGCTCTCTTGCTCAGATATACCCGCCCTGTTCCATAGACATAGAAGTTCTCCATTCTGCGCAAATAATCTCTAAGCACAGATTTTTTGATCGCCTTGGAAATATCCGATCCATCCTTCTCTATGGATTCGTTATATTTTCTCTCCAGCCTTGCCCTGTCCTTATCAATCAGCCGCACTACCGGATGACACGGTGCCATGAGATAACTGTTCGTATCATTGATCTTGCATGACTTGACCGTCAGCCAGCGCTCCAACTGGTCTCTTCCTATTGCTCCGTCACCGGTATTATCTTCTTTTACCGTATTAAAAAATTGGACAATGTCACCGAAGTAATTATCTATATCTGCCGAGTCCTCTTTCCACGATGGGAATGCCGGACGCTCTATCTCAATCAATCTGCCTGCAAGAAATTCCTCTTCGACATCCACTTCGACCATTTCGTTCGATCTGCTGCAGATTGTTTCAAACACGCTGCGATACTTATTGTCTGTATAATTCGTCTCATTTTTATATTCAAGTTCAAAACTCAATTTATCCATCTAATCTTCCCTCGTTTAACGACCGTTCTCTCACGACCGGTCACATTTCCATGCATATCGAAGATTATATTCAATGATATGCACGTGCAGAATGATGGTTGCAATTTCTTGCAAAAAAATTGTCTTTTTATCATACTTGAAACCATGAATGATAGCCAACCTCGTTTCTGGTTTTATGCGATATCTCGCAAAAGGCATTAACCATTATTACCTTATCACTCCCCGTACTTTAAAACAAGGGACAGAATTGACCAACGCTCATAAAAAAACAATCTCCCATCCTTTACTGCTTCCTACTACCCGCTATACCTAATATATATCATAAAACCGCTTCTTCAGATCCCCGCCCGAAGCCAGATACTCCCTGATCACACGCAGTATCGTCTCCGATGTATTGTCACCTTCATACGGGTTTGGCTCCTGCTGCAGTTCGTTATTTTCACGCATTGACTGTGCCTTGCGGATCGCGTCCTCGATCTCGCCCGGCATACAGCCGCAGTCGATCACGCTCTTTCCTCTCATGCGCCCCTTCTGCCGGTCTCCGATATTCACTGTGGGAATATGGAAAGAGGGTGCCTCCATGATACCGCTCGACGAATTGCCGACAACCATCTCGCAGTACCGCAGCGCACTCAGATACCGCACCATGCCCAGGGATGTAAATGCGGCAGCCCTCTCCCTGTTTTGACTGACATACGCATCAATCTTCTGATTGATAATCCTTCCGTCCGTGTCGGAATTGGCTTTTGTAAACAGGATCCGATATGCTCCGACTCGATCCAGTGCACACAAAAGATGCTCAAACTCTTCCTGCACAGTGTTGTTTTCCAGCGTCACTGGATGAAATGTGACCATGATATACGGCTGATCCAATTGAAAACAAAGACTTTGCTCCAATTCCTCCCTGTTCATCAGCTTCTGAGTCCTGATATTTTCGACGCCCAGGGCACCCACACAGAATACGCGGTCAGGCTGCTCGCCGAGCTGTATCACCCTGTCCCGGTACGCGTCTGTGGATGTGAAATGGAGCATGCCCATCTTGGTGATCGCATGCCTGATCGCTTCATCGATCGCGCCTTCCGTCAGCTCCCCGCCATGGATATGCGCGATCGGTATGCGGTGCACCATCGCCGCTGTCGCCGCCGCGAGCGACTCATACCTGTCCCCCAATATCACAACGATATCCGGCGTGTTCCGCGTAAAAATATCAGCAAACCCGATCGTTCCCAGCCCGATCGACTTTGTGATGCCGCAGGGCGTATCAGAACTTAAAAGCATCTCATTTCGATCCGTTATGACGAATCCATCCTGCTCGATCTCCTGATATGTCAGCCCAAATTCCGGCGACAGGTGCATTCCGGTCACAACCAGCTGCAGATCCAGATCATCGTCCCGGTCTATCTTCTGGATCAGGGGTTTCAACAAACCGTACTCTGCCCTTGTCCCTGTTATCACGCATATTTTTTTCATTTTCCCCTCCATAATGACAGGGAGCTGTTCAAAAATGACCTGCACAGTTCCCGGGATCCTGTATCAGACGATCAGATCATCCGCCTGATAATCCCTGTCTGCCACTGTTCCGATAATCCCGTCCCACCGCATCGGGCTGATGCCGTTTCCGGGACGCTTTGTTGTCAGGTTCTCCTCTGAAAATTTCTCACCTTTTCGAATGTCCACAGCTGCCACGATACTTTTTCTCGCAATATCGACATTCGCCCGCTCCGACTCGGACACCTGTTTCTCGCCGTTTCCCAACGCAAGCTCGATCTTTCGGATCCCGGCAACCATCTGCCGCAGTTCCTGCGGTTCCAGGCTTGCCTTGTGATCAGGTCCTTCCATATTTTTATCCAGCGTAAAATGTTTCTCGATCACTTCCGCCCCGAGCGCCGCAGCCGCGATCGGGATCTCGATCCCCTGCGTGTGGTCGGAATACCCGACCGGGAGTCCGATTTCCTCCCGCATCCGCACCATCGCCAGCAGATTGACATCTGCGACAGGCGTCGGATACTGCGTGTTGCAGTGAAGCAGGGTTATATCTTTCGTCCCGTTCGTTTCCAGCACCTGAACCGCCGCCCTCACCTCGTCCATATTGCTCATGCCGGTCGAGAGGATCACCTTTTTCTGCAGTCTCGCTATCGCCCGCAGATACGGCAGATTCGTGATCTCCCCCGAGGGGATCTTGAAGACCTGCAGCCCAAGATCCGCGAGCAGTCTGATGCTTTCCGCATCAAACGGCGTCGACAGAAACATGATGTTCTTCTGGTCACAGTATTCCATCAGCTCTATATGCATCTGTCTGGTCAGTTCCAGCTTTTTGAGCATTTCATACTGAGTCTCCGATGCGTCTGTTGTCTCGAGCTGATACCCGGCTTTCCGGGCAGTTCTGCACACAAGCTTCTTCGCCTGAAAGGTCTGAAACTTGACTGCATCCGCGCCGGAATCGCTCGCCGCGTCGATCAGCTTTCTCGCGATTTCCATGTCGCCGTTGTGGTTCACGCCTGCTTCCGCTATGATAAATATCTTTTTCATCCTGTTTATCCTCGATTTTTTACCAAACTCCCATGCCCGCACATCTGGCACTACCATAAATATACGTCCTATGAACAACATAGTGTATCAATATAACAGCTCCTAAATCCCTGCTCCCGAAACGCTTATTCACAGAACGCACGGATCTGCTCTCTCATACACTTCGAGACATCCGCCTGTGCCAGATAGACATTCGTCCACTCCACGATCATCTCCATCGTTTTATCCACATGCCATTTGGGGCTCCATGCAAATGTTTTCTTGATCTTAGAGCAGTCTAACTTTAGAAAGCCCGCCTCGTGCGGACCTCCGTCATGTTCATTTCTCCAGTCCACTTTTTTTCCGCCAGCTTCATTCCATTTCTCGCAAAATAAGGAGACCAACTCGCCTGTTGTCAGGCAGTCCGTCTCATCTGGTCCCACATTGTAGCAGCCCGCAAGTGACTTATCCCGATATTGCCGCTCCGCGATCATCAGATACGCCATCACCGGCTCCAGCACATGCTGATACGGCCTCGTCGAGTAGGGATTGCGCACAGGGATATCTTTCCCCATCTGAGCCGCGCGGATGCAGTCCGGTATGATCCGGTCAACGGCGAAATCCCCGCCGCCGATCACATTCCCCGCCCGGGCGGTGCTGACCGCCACCCCTTGGGCCTTCAGAAAACTGTCCCGATAGCTGTCCGTTACCAGTTCCGAACAGGATTTGGAGTTGGAATAGGGATCAAACCCATCCAAGCGGTCTGTCTCCCGGTAGCCCCAAGGCCACCGGCGATTTTCATATACTTTATCTGTCGTAATGTTTACAAAACTTTTGACACAGCTGCTCCGGCGGACGCACTCCAAAATATGCACTGTCCCCATCACATTGGTGGAATAGGTTCCCACAGGGTCGCGGTAGCTCTCCCGGACAATTGGCTGGGCGGCAAGATGGAACACAATCTCCGGCTGTGCCCGTTCAAAAGCCGCCCAAAGACTGTCCAGATCCCGGAGGTCCCCATAAACAGAGTTCGTCCGCTCCCCCGGTCCAATGAGCTCGCACAGGCTGGGCGAGGCAGGCGGCAGAGCATAGCCAGTCACCTCAGCCCCGGCCATCTCCAAAATGGTACACAGCCAGGACCCCTTAAATCCCGTGTGCCCGGTTACAAAGACCCGTCTGCCCCGATAAAAATTCAACATTTATCCCCACTCCTTGCCGCATCATATCTTCTTTTCAGCACACGCTTTATTGCATCTGCCCACCAGTAACCGGGGGCGCGATCCCCTCAATCAAATACGCCACCTTCTGATAGGCCTCGCTCTGCTTCAACGCCGCCACCGCCGGGTCCTCGGGGGAGAAATTCGCCAGAACTGTCCGAATCTGCTCCGCCAGGGACAGCAGTTCGGCGGAGGGTTCGGGCTCCCGCAGTTCTGGGGTATACTCCAGGAGGAACTCTACCATTGCTTTCATGCTCTCGTTGACTGACAAACCTTTCCGCAAAAGGCGCACATAACCAGCCGCGTCTCCATGGTCCAGTGCATCAAAGGCCTGAACACAGTACCAGCCGAAACGGTGCATGGGAGGCAGCATAAATACACCTTCCGCAGTCAAAGCGGTATCTGTGTAGCATGTGGGCAGAAATTGCTTCTCCATTTCCACAAACTGCTTTGCTAGCGCTATGTTTTCCGGCTCGTCCTTCCACGCGCAATGGCGAACTGCCGCCAATAACAAAGCTCGTTTCCAGCACAGAGCCTGGATTCCCACCTGTGCAACGGCGGCGGACAGCTCCACCAAGCCGCCAAGAGGGGCCAGCCGGACTGCCAATGCGTCCATTTCTTCTAAACTCACAGGCTTTTCGGGGCGCGGAAAAGCCATGCCACATTGCAGCGCGTGGGCAACTGCGGAAATGGGCATATCCTCCCATTTGTACTTTGACAGCCGCTGTTCCAGCTCTGCCGGATCTGTGCAATCCAAAATTGCCGCCCCATCGCCTAAAGCGCACTTGTCCTCCAGCGGCAGCAGCGCCCGATAACTGTGCCGCTTGAAATCCTTCCGTCCGGCCTCATCCTGCCGGTAGTGGGGTGTGAGCGCTCCAGCGGCTGTATTGATGAACATGACCTTACGCTTTTGTGCCATATTCTCAGAGGGGGACGGTTGATTGATTTGTTCCCAAAACTGCACCATCCGTGTGCTGGTATCCACCTCCGTCGTGCGGTGGAGACGCAGCAGCATATTGACACAGGCCTCCACCTGCTGTTCCTCATCCAGCTCTGCGCCGTTGATACACGCGAACGTGGAAACCGCATCCTCATACCGCTCCAACCTGAGATATCCCTCAACCTGCATAATGAGCAGCCGCCGCTCCCAAAACGGAGAGGCAAATTCCAGGTGTCCGCGAAACAGCTCGTCGCGCTCAAAGTTCCCGGCCCGGTAATCCTCCAGGCCCTTGCGGTACATCTCGCTCCAGCGGGTCGCGCCTTCCACGTCCTTGTTGTCCCAGCTTCGGGCATAGGCACAGTAGGCTACGTCTACACGGACAAAGATGGAGCTTGCATACAACTCCAATGCTTTTTCGGCCCAGTCCAGCAGTTCGGGCAGCTTGCGCAGCTGGGCCACAGATACGGCGTCCCGGTAGGTTCTGGCCCCATAGCTCCCCCATTTTTCCCAGTCTCTATGGAGCACCTCCAAGGCCCGCCGGGCATAGTCCGCGCTTTCTTCATCGGTCGTCTTGGTTGTATCAATACACTCACACAATGTTTGCAGACTGTCAGGGTCCTCATCCAGTTTCTTTTTCAGGAGTGCTAAATTCCGGTCATGTTTGGCCTGCATCGCGGCCTTGCTGGCAAATGCGTAGCCGTCGTGATATACCAATGCGTTCAGACGTACAATCTGTGTGTTCAGTCCCTCGGGATAGGCCCAGTGCTCATGGATACAGCCCTCATACCGGATTCCCAGGCCGGTCCGCATGACACGCATTGCACTAAACTCGGAAAAATTGTTGTCATTGGTCACATTGGGCGTTTTATAATTTCGGATTGTATAAGAGGCCAAATGATATTTATTCTGCGGAAGCTGGAGAAAATCCACCAGGCCGTCCACCTGTGGGTCGAGCCACTCATCGGTGTCCCGTGTCATAAACCACTGACCGGATGTGCGGTCCAATACTGCGTTGCGGGCGGCGGCAAAGTCGTTGTTCCAAGGAAACTCAATCAATATATCCGCATAACGCTCCGCTATGGCCCGGCTTCCATCCTCCGAACCGGTATCCGCCATAACTACCTCGCAGGAGATCGCCTCCCGCAGGGGCTGGAGGGATTTCAGGCAGCGCTCAATGCAGCGCAGATCATTTTTGAAAATAAT
>OFGR01001735.1_pt1 | contig 16305 bp, 14 predicted proteins | sample 1521811 | NCBI WGS metagenome assembly OFGR01 (sample SAMEA3504098, study PRJEB24116) | mouse gut metagenome | biome: mouse gut; feature: mouse-associated habitat; material: faeces | place: Denmark | collected 2011
AGTGCAACCTTGCCAAGGTTGAAGTCGCGGGTTCAAATCCCGTCTCCCGCTCCAATTTTCCACCGCATCAGCGGGAGTAACTCAGCGGTAGAGTGTCAGCTTCCCAAGCTGAAGGTCGCGGGTTCAAATCCCGTTTCCCGCTCCAGAGATTGTAAGGCGTTACATGTAAAATACATGTAACGCCTTTTTCTATTGTGACTCAATTGTGGTAGGACCGGTCACCATAAGAAAAATTCGTTCTTGTAATGCACGCGCAAAATGAGAATCGCCGTCGGGGAATGTGAGAACGCACGACCGTTTTTTACGGCTATTGTATGGCGTTGCCCGTGCTTGCCTTCATTTTCCTTAAGACATTTTCCGGCAAACAGCACGCAGTCCCCTGGTTGCTTTAGGCAAGCAAGGCTCTATGGCGGGGTGGACGTATGTTGTTCCTTGAGACGATAGAATGGGAACGGGGCTTTCCTAAAAGGAGGCTTCCGCCTTCCGTTTTTGACCGCTTAGCCGGATTTACCTCACAAAGAGGTAGAGGCTGGTCAGGATGCAGAGGCCGGAAATGATCTTCCTGAGCCAGTGGGCATTCATTCGGTAGGCGGCTATGATGCCCATGTAAAAGCCCAGGAGTTCAAGAAGCGTCACCCAGAAGGCCATGCCATAATCGATGGAGCCGTTCAGGATGTTGGCGATGCTGCCGGATGTCCCGGCAATGACCTGCAAGGGCTGGCCGATGGCGATGGAATAGAGCGGGGCGAACCCCATGCCGATCATGAAGGGGACCGAAAGAACCGGGCCGCCGACGCCGGTCAGACCGGCCATGAAACCCACGAAAGAACCCAGTAAAAAGAGGAAGATGGTTTGCGTCCGCATGGATCGGGCGGTTACGTCAAAGCGGACATGGGACGTTGAGCGCAACGTGCTGAGCCCGGCGAAGAGGATGAGCCCGGCAAGGATGAAGCGCAGCCAGTCGGGAGGGAAAAGGCTGTTCGCCCGCGCTCCTAGGTAGCCGCAGAGCATGGCGCCGCAACACAGGGGAAGAGCCTGCTTCCAGTTGATGCTTCCTTTTTTATGGTGGAGCCATGTCCCCAGAACGGACATGAGGGCGAAGGAGAACAGTGCGGTAGCCATCGCCTGATGGATGTCGAGCGAGGACAGGAGAACAATGGCGGGGATGAGCAGAATTCCGCCGATGCTCGTACAGCCGCAGAAAAATCCCACGATCAGGGCCATCAGCGCCAGCATAAGAAAAGCAGCCATGCCATTCCTCCGAAACAGGGGCGATACCTCGAAAAATAAGCGTCTTATGGAGTGAGAGTCTGAATCTTTTAGCCGGAAGCATCAAGGGAAAATTGAACGGCTCCACAGAAGAAGGTAAAAAACTTCCGCTTTCCCCACGGCTAAAAGGCAGGCCTTGCCCTGACTCGCTGGATTTGCCTCTTCCAGAGCAAGAAATGGGTCCGCCTTTCATACGCGCCTCCCTCGTCCTTTCCTCTGTATCTCCTTTCATACAAAAGGATTCCAGACGCCCTGTCCGTCAAAAGTGAAGCCCTGCGGCTCGGTATCTACCGTGCAGCATATCTCCCCGTCGAGCAGGCGGAGGGTGCTTTCCGTGGCCCAGAAGCGTTGCAGGTCTCGGGTATTGCGGATGCGGGCCAACGTAGCTGAGGCGTTGTTCGGTACGCTGAAAGGGTTGAAAAAGGAGTTTTCAGGTCGGTTTAAGTTCAGGTGACTCGGCCAGCCAGAGGGCGATTTCGTGAAAACCTACCATAAGAGAGATGTCGCTCCCGGGCCGCATCATGGGCCTTCCCTGATCTGCCCCTCACTCGTTTTTGTAGGGGGACTTGGGAAAAGGTTTTTGGGGGAAACGGCTTCTATTGACAGTGAAAAAAAGAACAAGTATTCACTATAACAAGGTTTACGTTTCTTCCTCCTTTTACCCAGCGAGGTATGCATGATTCGTAGAACGTTTTTGAAAGGTGCCGCTGCCGTCTCTTTTTCCCTCATGGTTTCCCCTTCTCTCACGGTTTTTGCCAAGGACGCCGTGCGTGTTTATACGGGAGGCCCCATTTTCACGATGAACAAAAACAACGACATCGTAGAAGCCGTCGCGATTCAGGGCGATACCATTTTAGCCGTGGGCACGAAGTCCGAGGTGCTGGCGGCGGCGGGCCCCGATGCCGCTATCGTGGACCTGAAGGGGAAGGCCCTTATCCCCGGGATGATCGACGGGCACAGCCATTTCCCGTCGGGGGCCTTCAACGAATTGACGATGGTCAACCTGAACGTTCCACCCCTCGGCAAGGTCGAATCCATTGCCGACATGCAGAAGCTTTTGAAGGAACGCGCCGCCCAGACGAAAAAGGGCGAATGGATCATAGGTTACAACTACAACGACTTGGCTATCAAGGAACAGCGCCATCCCACGCGCACCGATCTGGATGCCGTTTCCACCGAGCACCCCATTTTCATCAAGCACGTATCCGGACATCTCGGCGTAGCCAACAGCAAGGCGCTGGAGCTGGCGGGCATTACGGAAGAAAGGCCCAACCCCGAAGGCGGCAAGTTCCGGCGTGGCCCGGACGGTAAGCTGGACGGCGTGCTGGAAGGGCCGGCAGCGCAGGCCCCGGTGACGGCCATTCGTCCTCAGCCGACGGCGGCGCAGTATGAAGAGGCGGTCCGCCGCGACAGCATGGTGTATGCCGCTGCGGGCATCACCACCGCCAATAACGGCGGCAGCCCCACAGTCGACGACCTTTTCCTCAAGGCCAGCGAAAACGGGGACTTGGGAATCCGCGTGGTCATCTGGCCCAATGGCCGTAACGCCAAGGTGGTGGAAAGCTACGGGAAGAAGCGGCAGGGCACGCAGCTTGACAAGGAAGGCAAGGTTTTCCTCGGTCCGGTCAAGCTCTTCGCTGACGGCAGCCCGCAGGGGTATACGGCGTGGTTCTCCAAGCCCTACTTCAAGCAGTTGCCGGGCAAGCCCGCCGATTTCCGGGGCTTCCCGGTGTTTAATTCGCGCGAGGAACTCTTTGCCCTTGTGCAGAAGCTCCATGACGACGGCTGGCAGATCACCACGCACACCAACGGCGATCAGGCCATTCAGGACATGATCGACGCCTACAGTGCCGCCTTGAAGAAGAATCCGCGCAAGGATCATCGTCACGTGCTGAACCACTGCCAGTTCTGCCGCCCGGATCAGGTTGAGGCCATTGCTGAAATGGGATTCGTGCCTTCCTATTTCGTGACGCATACGTGGTTCTGGGGCGACATCCACCGCGACATGGTGGCCGGGCCCGAACGCGCGGCGCATATCAGCCCGCTCAAGGCCGCGCTCGACCGCAAGATCACCTTTGCCCTGCACAACGATACGCCCGTAACGCCCATCAGCCCGCTCATGGACGTATTCTCGGCAGTGAATCGCCTGACTTCATCGGGGAAGGTTCTCGGACCGGATCAGCGCATCGACGTTATGAACGCCTTGCGGGGCGTGACCATCAACGGTGCGTACATGCAGCGCCTCGAAGACAAGATCGGTTCTTTGGAAAAGGGCAAGCTGGCCGATATGGTCATTCTGGACAAGGACCCCACCAAGGTGGAACCGGCTACACTCAAGGATATCCTTGTGGAAGAAACCATCGTGGGCGGCAAGACGGTCTATAAGCGCGCCTGACGCTCCCTTTTTCCCATCGCCTAATAAAAAGGCCCGCTTCGGCGGGCCTTTTCCGTGTACAGAGGACAGGTTACAGCTTGACGACCTCCAGCCGGGCGTGCCGGATAAGCTCGGGTAGCTCGGTAGTATTGTCGGGATTCCAGCTCATCAGTTCGGGATAGGTCAAATGCTGCAAGCCTTTCGGATTGGCCGAAATGAGGAACCATCGTTGACCGGAGGCGTCCTCACCCCATCCGAAACCGATGACAAGGTCTTCAAGATATTTGGGAAATCCATGATACAGATTCATGTATTCCGCTACGAAAGCTTCGTGCGCTTCCTTGAAGGAAGGATACATCGGGCGGCCGGATTCCGTAGTTACCATGCTCTGTTCCTTTATAAGGGTGGAGGCTGAGGAGGGAGAGCTTTCTCGCCGTCGCGGGGCGGGAAAGGAAACACGTACAGACGGTAGCAGCGCGGTCGGCAAAGCGCAAGGCTCTGGGGCGGTGTAAGGCCCTGTCACGTTATCAGGAAAAGGTCCCTCTATTTGTTGGCTATATCTTTTGGAAACGTCTGTCCGCGTGCCTTGAGGGAACGCTTTTTTATCGGCAGGACTGCAATGCCGTGTGCCGGAGTGCTTTCTTCTCTGGAGGCAGGGTAGCACATACGGGTGGGATTTCCCTCGTGGGTCATGCCCACCGGATGTGGGCTTGTCTCATCAGCAAGAAAGGGAAGGGGGAAAAGGCGACGGCCGCAGGAAGGTGGCGGAAGGGAAAGGCGTTCCCCAAACCGGGTAAAGAGGGCAGGGGAAGAGTGGCGGCCTGTCTGGGAAAGAGGCGGAAAGGATGAACAAAAAATAGTAGATTCAGGAAGATGGATGACAAAGAACGGAAAGGCACACTGCGGGATGCCCTGAACACCTCGAGTTTGGGACCGACGCTTTCCCCGGATTTGGAACGGGCACTTTCCTGAGGTGTCCCGGCCCGGTGGGAATACGGGCCTGATAATCCCCTGACAACCGCTGAGGAGCCTTTATGCGTTTTCTTCCCGTCTTTTTTGGCGTTTTCATCTGTCTGGCCGTGGGGTTCGCCGGGAGTCTCCTGCAAAGCGACGCCCTGCGGACATGGTATCCCTTTTTGGAGAAATCCGCCCTCACCCCTCCGGGCGCGGTCTTCGGCGGCGTGTGGACGGTTCTTTACATAATGATGGGTGTTTCCATTGGGCTCGTATGGATGCGCAAGGCCACGGACTACAGGGGCCTCACCGGGCTTTTCGCGCTCCAGCTCGCCTTCAATTTTCTCTGGAGCGTCGCCTTTTTCTTGTTCCGCAGCCCGTGGGCGGGCATGGCGGCCATAAGCGCCCTGTTGCCCTTGATCATCCTGTACGCGGTCCGCAGTCATACGCATAACCGGCTCAGTGCATGGCTTTTCCTTCCCTACATCTTTTGGGTGGCGTTCGCGTGGTATCTGAACTTGTATGTCGCCCTGCACAACTAGCGCGGAAGATGCCTGCTTTACGTACCGCCGGGCCTCCAGCTTCCCGTGTCCCACTCGCCGCAATCCGGCAGGCTTTTTGGGCGGATGCGCGACAGGCACGGCGGAATCGTTCCCCTCGCGCCGGAAGAAGACGGTTCCGCCATCCGCAAGGACGCCGCGCATCATGCTGAGACGGATAAGGCGTCCTCCGGCTCTTTCCTTCTCAGGCATGTAATCATTGTTGGCCGTTCCACCGGACGCTATAAAGGAGGAAAAACAAGAAGGTACGGTATCATGGAACAAATACAGGCAGTCTCGCTTGACGAGGCCCGGCATTTTCTGGAGGAACATCCCGACGGGATGATCATTGATGTCCTCACTCCCGAATTCCATGCCATGCGGCATATCCCCCATGCCGTAGGCGTGTGTGTCTTCGAAACGGCTTTTCAGGACAAGATGAAAAATGTGGCCCCATCCAAGAGCACGCCGCTTTTGCTCTATGGAGCGGGGCAGTCACTGGACAGCCGTATCGCCGCCGAGAAACTCCAGCGTGAAGGGTACACACAGCTTTTTTATTTTGAAGACGGGCTGGAGGCATGGCAAGAGGCGGGATTGCCGCTTGAGGGGCAGGACGTGACGTCGCCGCTGCGGGAAGAATCGCCCTTGCCGCGTTTTTCTCGCTATCGTCTGGATGTGGAGAAGAGCGTCATCCGTTGGGAAGGGCGCAACAGCGCGCACGGCCACGACGGGAGCGTTTCGCTGAGCTATGGGGAACTGCGTTTCCCCGACGGTCCCAACAAGCCCGGGCAGGGGCTGCTGACTGTGGACATGACCACCATCCGCTGCCGCGATCTGGAAGGGAGCCCGTTGATGCCCGTGCTCATCGCCCATCTGGAATCAATGGATTTTTTTGATGTGACCGTCTATCCGGCGGCGCAGTTGAACATTGAAGACCTCTCGCCTCTGCCGGAACCGACCCTTACGGGCTATACCCATTACTTGCGTGGCAAACTGCGTATTCTGCGGACCGAAAAAGACATAGAATGCAACGTCTCCCTGCGTAATCAGGAGGATGGCGGCCTCGGCCTGACCTGCCAGCTCACGATGGACCGCACCTTATGGGGCGTCCATTATGGATCGGCGCGGTATTACCGTTTTCTGGGGATGCACGGCGTTGACGATATGGTAGCCCTGAATGTGAACCTTGTTTTTCAGGGACAGGAGACGTCCGAAAGCGTGCGTGCCTGATTCTCTCTGAAAGCGTGCGTTTGCCATGGTTCCGGGCGTCGGTCCCGGTCCGGCGGCGCAGGAAAGCCAACAAAAAAAGGATTCCCTTTTCTGGGAATCCTTTTTGAGATGTGGGGTTAGGACGGCCCGCCTGTGGAACCGCTCGGAATGTATCCGATTCGCGAGTCATGTCCGGGCGCGTGACGGCCCGCAAGCCTACAACTGGCGGCCGGGGTGGTATTGGCCGTCGTCAAAGCCGCGCCGCTTCAGTTCTTCGGGACGGTACTTGCCGTCGTCATAGTGGCGGGGTGCCGGGCCGCGATGGTCCTGCCGCCACTGTTCGTGCTTTTGCCGCTCGCGCGCACGCCGTTCCCGTTCCTTTTGTTCCCGGCGTTCATGCCGTTGCTTTTCATGCCATTTGGGGTCCTTCGGACGCCGGTTATCCCAGTGGCTGTTGTTCTTGCGGGCGTGTTCGCGCTCTATCCGCTGCTTTTCATGCCATTTGGGGTCCTTCGGGCGCCGGTTATCCAAGTGGTCGTTGTTCTTGCGGGCGTGTTCGCGCTCCATGCGGCGCTGTTCACGGATCATGCGGTCCTGATCCCGGCGCATCTTTTCCTGTTGGTAACGGTCGTTGGCCCGATGCGCTTTCTCGCGCCGTTCGAGTTCGCGTTGCTGGCGCATCTGGGCGTCATCGCGCTCGGCAACGAAGAGGGACGCCGGATGGTTCAGTGAAAGGGGCTGCGCCCCAGCGTGAGAGGCGGTTGGAACGAAGGCCAGACATGTCAGCAGCGTCCCCGCGAAAAGGCAAATGATACGTTTCATGGGAGTCCTCGCCGTAAAGAGGTTGACAAGGAAGCCATGCGTCGGACTTCTCCGGGAGAAGAGGGCAGGGCTTCCGGGTGTTTCATGCCTATCCCGCTTTCTATACCTTCTTGCCCTTCTGGGGCAAGATTATATAAAAAGTTTATCAAAACACTATGTTATGAAGAAAAGGGCATTCTCGCGGGATGGGCTGGCTGAGGAGCGGCAGGGCGGAATCTGATCGGAAGGGGAGAAGGGATGCGAAAAGGGCGGTACTTGCCCGCCCTTTTCGCGCCGCTTACTTGGAGGAGGGGAGAGAGGCGGGGATGAGCTTCAGGAACTTGTCGGTCACGTAGGAGCCGCTTTCGATTTTTTTCAGATCGTCCTGAGAAATCCGGCCGATGGCGGCGAAGAATTGCGCCAGTTCACCCTGCCAGCTCTGGGCGAGGCTCGGGCCATCCGAGGCGTCGAACATCTGAAGCTGCTGTTCGAGATTGTAGACGGGGTGGCTCTTGAGATCGAGTTCGGCAAGGTCCGCGCTGTAGTCGGTGCCCGCCCAGTCGACATAGAAGCGCAGGTATTCGGGCAGGAGCTTTTCGAGGGGCTCTTTCTGCATCATTTCAAGGGCGCGCATGTAGATGCCGAGGAACTTGGTCGTGACCTCGGGGTTCTTGTCGGCGTATTCGCTGTCCGCCACGATGACGATGGGCAGCCCCTCATAGCAGTCATGGGGCGTGCTGGCGGTCTTCCAGCCGCGCTTTTCACCGACGTAGGTCAGGGGGGCCCACAAGGTTACGATGTCGCCGATGCCGTATTCAAAGGCGGCGAGGGCAGATGCCTGATCCATGTTCTTGATGACCACGTCCTTGTCGGTCAGGCCGAGGGCCTTGAGCCACGAGCTGAGGGCGAAATGGGCGGAAGAGACGGTCGTGCAGAGAACGGTTTTGCCCTTCACGCTTTCCGGCGTGCCATAGACGTTGGGATAGCTCTTGTTATAGCCCTTGGTGGCCATGATGGGGCTGTCGGGACGGACCATAACGGCGTTGACCACCGCCTCGTCATTGCAGTTGGCGATGACGGAGGTATTGTAGCGCAGCGCGCCGATCATGGCGGGAATGGCCCCCATGCCGCCGAAGACCCACGTTTTGGCCGGAAGGGTGTTCAAGGCGTCCATGCCGGAATTGAAGTAGAGCATCTCCACATCAAGGCCGACTTCCTTGTCCCAGCCTTGCTGCTTGGCGTACCAGATGGGGAAGGTTTCCTGTGCGCCCATCCACGCCGTGGGCACTTTTTGCAGTTCGGCAGCGCCGGCCGAACCGACATAGGCGATGCAAAGCGCCGCGGCCATCAGGCCACGAAGCCATTTTTTGACGTTCATGCCGTTCTCCTGTGTTGCTTGGGATGAGGGGCGGGGGCAAAAGCGGGGTAGAAAGCTCTGAAGAGTCTTCTACCCCGCACGGTCAGGCTACAGGCACGGTTTACTTGTAGCTGGGAATGGGGGTCGGAACGCGCTTCAGGTAGGTATCGACGGCGTAGGAGCCGCTTTCGACCTTCTTCAGCTCGGTCTGGTTGATGCTGCCGACGCCCGCGAAGAACTTCGCGATGTCGCCCTGCCACTTCTGCGCGGAGCTGACGCCCTTGGCGGTGTCGAACAGGGCGAGCTGCTGTTCCAGATTATAGACGGGGTGCGTCTTGAGGTCGGTCAGAGCGAGTTCCTTGGAGTAGTTCTTGCCCGCCCATTCCAGGAAGAAGCGCTGGTATTCGGGAACGAGGGATTCCAGCGGTTCGTTCTGGAGCATGTTCACGGCGCGCAGGTAGATGCTCAGGAACTTGGCGGTGATTTCGGGGTTCTTTTCGGCATAGGCCTTGTCGGCAATGAGGACGATGGGGTTACCGACCTTGCACATGTGCAGGTCGCCCACGATCTTCCAGCCCTTTTCCTGACCGGCGTACATGTGGGGAGCCCACAGAGCCACGCCGTCGCCGATGTTGTTGTCAAACGCGGCCAGAGCCTGCGCCTGATCCATGTTCTTGATGGTGATGTCCTTGTCGGTGAGGCCGAGGACCTTGAGCCACGAGCTGAGGGCGTAGTGGGCGGACGACACGGTGGTGGTCAGGAAGACCTTGCCCTTGACGGTTTCGGGGCTGCCGGCCACTTCGGGGAAGTCCTTGTTGTAGCCCTTGACCTTGGCGATGGGGCTGTCGGCCCGCACCAGCACGGAGTTGGTCAGGGATTCGTCGTTGCCGATGGCGATGACCTGCGTGTTGTAGCGCAGGTTGCCCATCATGGCGGGCACGGCGCCCATGCCGGCGAAGACCCATGAGCCGGAGGGAAGGGCGTTCAGGATGTCCATGCCGGAACCGAAGTACTGGATGTCGATGTCAAGGCCGGCCTGCTTGTCCCAGCCCTTTTCTTTCGCGTACCAGATCAGGAAGGTTTCATGTTCGTCCATCCATGCGGTGGGGACCTTCGTGAGCTTTTCGGCAAAAGCCATGCCGGCGAGGGAAACGCAAAGCGTGGCCGCGAGAAAGGCGCTGATCAGTTTCTTGAAACGCATACCTGTTCCTCCAGGTTGAAAATGTAGTGAGGAAAATCCCTCAACCCTGTATCATGCTGTGCGCGCGGGGCGCACGGATGATCCGTTGTCCGTCCGGACGTCGTCGTCCCGGAACGCTTCTGCCGGGGCATCCTTGGGCGTCAGCAGGGCCGCTTTCTGGACGGCCTGCACATGGCGCGTGCGGATGCGGTAGGCCGCGTAGTGCAGGCAGCAGCCGAGCCCAGCCAAGGCCAGCGCGGGGCCGGTCCCGTGTTGCAGGAAGAGGACCGCCGCGGCCAGTACGCAGAGCACCACGCTGGCGAGCCTGATGCCCAGCAGTTTTCTGTAAACCTCCCCGGAATGGTCCCACGGGGCGTCGCCCGCGGGCTGCGCCCCGCCGGGGGCGGGCCGGGCCTTGGTCGACCAGCGCCGTACAAGGCCCTGCGCGAGCCGCCAGATCAGCCCCGCGCCGAGGCATCCGACAAGGAGACTGAAAGTGGCGGTTTCCATATTACAGTACCAAAGCCGTGTTGTCGGTGATGACGGAACGCAGCTTCAAGAGTTCCATACTGGTGTGCTCGCGCGGACGCGGCAAATCGATCTGGTATTCCGTCTTGATTGTACCCGGAAGTTTGCCTTCCATCAATACGATGCGGTCCCCGAGAAAGAGCGCTTCGTCGATATTGTTGGTGACGAAGATGACGGTACGCTTTTCCTGTTCCCAGATGCGCGCGGTTTCCTTTTGCATGAACATGCGGGTCTGGGCGTCCAACTGGCCGAAGGGCTCGTCCAGAAGCATGATGTTCGGGGAGTTGGCATAGGCGCGGGCAATGCCGACGCGCTGTTTCATACCGCCTGACAGTTGATGGGGATAGTGCTTTTCAAAGCCGGTCAGACCCACCATGTCGATGTAATGCTGGCCGATTTCGCGGCGTTCCTTGGGGGGAACGTTGCGCAGCTTGAGGCCGAGTTCCACGTTGTCGCGCACGGTTTTCCACGCGAAGAGCATGTAGCTCTGGAACACGATGCCGCGGTCGGGGCCGGGACCGGTGATCGGCTGGCTGTCGAGGGTCACGAAACCGGTATCGGGCGTTTCGAGCCCCGCGAATATCCGCAGCAGCGTGGACTTGCCGCACTGGCCGGGGCCGAGGATGACCAGAAACTCGTTCTCATAGACGTCGAGGGTCACGTCCCGGATGACGGGCACCTCCTGATTTCCCTTCTGGATGAAGGTCTTGCTGACGTTTTCACAGCGGAGTTTGAGCTTCGGTTCGCCGTTGGTAGTCATATGCTTTCCTTTCTCTGCCTAGAGGTTCTCGATGCTGCGCTTCCACGGGCACAGCTTCTTTTCCAGAAGCGAAACCAGAAGCGAGGTGAGGTAGGCCGCCGCCGCGATGAGGAGCATACCGCCGAGTACGAGGGCGGGCTGGTGCGTGTCCATGCCGCGCTTGATGAGGAAGCCCATGCCGTCGCGGGAGTTCATGAGCTCGGCCGCCAGCACGCAGGTCCATGCGATGCTGAGGGAAATCTGGAGGCCCGCAAAGACGGCGGGGAAGGAAGCCGGGAAACACACCTGAAAGATTTCGTCGCGGCGGTTGCCGCCAAGCACGCGGATGACGTCGTACAGTTCCGGGTCCACGAGGCGCACGCCGTTGTAGGCGTTGAGCAGACAGGGAACGAAGGTGCCGATAATGATGATGAACACCTTGGACGTTTCACCGATGCCGAACCACAGGATGGCAATGGACACCCACGCGATGGGGGGCATGGGCTTGAAGAGGTCAAAGAGCGGCTTGACGATGGCGTTGACGTACTTGTTCAGGGCCATGAACAACCCGAGCGGGACGGCCACGACGCTGGCGATGGCGAAGCCTATGAGGACGCGCTGCGTGCTGGCCCAGATGTGGCCCGCAAGGTTGGTGCCCGCGAACTTCACATGCGTCAGGAGGACGAGTTGATTGACCACTTCCATGGGGCGGGCCAGGGAGTCGCGGAAAATCTTTTCCCGGGCCACGTAGTCCCACAGGGAGATGAAGAGGACGATGGAAACCGCGTTGAGAAAATACCTGTTCGTGATGAACTTGTAGAAGCTGAACGGTTCGCGGTTTTTGGAGTGATCCACGGTTTCGTTGGCTATGGAGCTCGTCGTCATGCCGCATTACCTCCTGATGCCGGCCAGCAGTTTCTTTTCAACCTGATCGATGATGAAGCCGATGACGGCACCCGACAGGCCCACGCAAATCATGCCCAGCACGATGATGTCGGGACGCCCGAGGCGGCCGCCCATCGTGATGAGGAAGCCGAGGCCGGAGTCGGCGGCGAGCAGTTCGGCGGCCACGAGGTTGGTCCAGCAGTAGGCGAGCGCCAGCTGGAGGGCACCGAAGACCATGGGCAGCGCCGAGGGGATGCACAGCTGTGTGAAAATCTGCCAGTCGCTCGCCCCGTAGGTACGGGCCATCTGGATAAGGGTGGGGTTGGTCATGCGCACGCCCACGTAGGAGTTGATGACGCACGGCACGATGCCCGCGATCCAGATGATGAAGACCTTCCCCGTCAGGCCGATGCCGAACCAGAACACGGTCAGCGGAATCCACGCGATGGGGGGAATGGGGCGGATGAGTTCAAAAATGGGGCGGAAAAGCCCTTCCACCACGTTGAACCAGCCCATGGCCAGCCCGAGCGGGATGCCGACGACAAGCGAGAGGACGTAGCCGAGGAAGGCTTCCTGTACGCTGGTCCACGCATGGGTGGCCATGACCGCGCCGTCGGGGTTGGGGTTGGAGAGCTTGTCGATGAAGGCCGTAAACACCTGCGAAGGCGAGGCCAGGAGCGTGTTGGGGATGATCCCCGTATCGACGACCATTTCCCAGACCACAAAAAAGGTAACGATGCTCAAATAGGGAAGGATGGTCAGAAGTAATGGTTGTTTGACGGATACTTCTTTATAGGCCATGAGTCACATCCTCGTGTCTGTGCTGCGCCGGAGTCCTCTCCGGCGGATTTTACCACCAGCGGATCAGTTCGGTCACCTGCTTGCGCAGTTCCACGAACTTGGGATCGATGAGATTCCGGGGCCGGGGAAGATCGACGGGGATTTCCGCCTTGATCTTCGTGGGCTTGTTGGTCAGCACCAGAATACGTTCGGCGACGTAAACCGCCTCTTCGATGTTGTGGGTGACGAAAAGGACCGTACTGTTAAGCTTTTTCCAGATGTTGACGAGTTCGTCCTCCAGATAGAAGCGCAGCTTCACGTCAAGCTGGCCATAGGGTTCGTCCATCAGCAGCAGATCGGGGTTGACCGCGAAGGCGCGGGAGACCGCGATGCGCTGCATCATGCTGGCCGAAACCTGATTCGGATAGAGGTCCGCGCAGGAGGAAAGGCCCACGAGGTCCATGATTTCCGTGGCGCGCTGCTCGCGTTCGGCCTTGGGCACACCCTTGACTTCCATGCCGTAAGCCACGTTTTCCCGTACGGTGCGCCAAGGCAGACAGGTCGGTTCCTGAAAGACGTACGAGATGTTATGCTTCTTGGGGTTGGCCTCTTCGCCGTCGATGAGGATTTCCCCTTCCGTGGCGGGCATCAGCTTGGAGAGCGTATTCAGGAAGGTGGTCTTGCCGCAACCCGTAGGGCCGACGATGGCGAGCAGTTCCCCTTCCTTGATGTTGAAGTTGATCCCGTCGAGGACGGTCAGATCGCCAAACCGTTTCGTAAGGTTATTCACCTGAATCTTGATGCGTGATTCCGGGGTGGTGGGCACGTGGCGGCTCCTTTGTCTTTTTTCAGGGCGGACGCGCCAGCGGCGTCCGGCTTTCGGAGGAATGCGCTTTTGCCAATTCATGGACTTCGTACGCAAGTCCATGGATTGGCCGAAGCGATGCCTCCTGCGCTGCGGAGGCGGCGCGATGGGCGGGGCAGGGTTTTCTCCGCCCGGCGTGCTTTTTTGAGCACCAATCCGCTTTTGTCTAAGCAAGGAGGATACCAATACGCCCTGCACAGGGCGGCCCGGGGATGAGAAAAGTTGCCTCGGTGGAAGAGAGAATCAAAAAAGAAAAGGATTTAGAAAGTCAGATTAGAAAAAGTCACTACGGGAAAAAAAGAACGAGCCCTTCTCTTGGGAAGAGATTTTTCTGAAAGCACAGGCGAAAATAGGATCAAAATGTCCCAAAAAAGCCCGACACCTCTTTTTTTTGGGACAAAAATACCCCAAAAATATTTTCTTTTTATTCCAGTATATTGACAGGAAAGAAAGGCGTTTTGGCGGCGGGCATTCCTGTGATTGAGAAAAAAATCGCAGAAGAAAGGGGTGAGTAAAAGCCCATGTGAAGAAAAGGAAAAAAGGGCCCCGGCAGGCAAGGGCCGGGGCGCTGGAGAAAAATGGGACAAAAATGCGACATTTTCCGCCTCGGCCTGATTCGAAGGGAAGACGCAGGCGAGGTGGCAGGCGACGGGGCCAATCAGTCTTTTTCCAGATTGAAGTCCTTCATCTTGCGGAAGAGCGTCCGCCGGTCCACGCCGAGGCTTTCCGCCGTAGGACCACGTTTCCACTTGTTTTTCTTGAGCACATTGAGGAGATAGGCCTTTTCAAAGCGGGAAAGGGCCTCGGCCAGCGTCAGCGTTTCTTCCCCGGGTTCCGCCGACAGGTCCCGCCTTTCACCGATGACCGTATCCCCCAGCCGCGCCGTACCGAGGCTCAGGTACTGATAGAGCACGTTTTGCAGCTCGCGGACGTTGCCGGGCCAGTCGTAGAGCATGAAGGCGTGGAGCATATCGCTGTTCATAGGCTCGAACCGCTTGCTGCTCGGGTAGGCCTTGAGGAAATGCTCGACGAGGAGGGGGATGTCCGACTTGCGTTCGCGCAGGGGTGGCAGGTGGATGGGGATGACGTGGATGCGGTAATAGAAATCGCGGCGCATGGCCCCCTCGTTGACGCGCTCGAGCAGGTTGCGGTTGGTCGCCGCGATGATGCGCACGTTGGGGCGGTGCTCCTGCGAGCCGCCTACCGGGGTGAAGCCGCCGTGCTCAATGGCGCGCAGCAGCTTGACCTGCCCCATGAGGCTGATTTCTCCCAGTTCGTCAAGAAAGAGCGTACCGCCGTCCGCCTGATCGAGATAGCCTTTTTTGTCCGTGTTTGCGCCCGTGAAGGCCCCTTTTTTGTACCCGAACAGCTCGCTTTCAAAGAGGCTTTCCGGAATGGCCCCGCAGTTGACGGCCACAAAGGGCTTTTGGTAGCGGGCGCTCCCGTCGTGTACGGCGCGGGCCACCAGTTCCTTGCCCGTGCCCGATTCGCCGTAGATGACCACGTTGTCGTCCACGGCGGCGGCCCGGGCGATGAGATCGAAGACGGCGGTGATCTGCGGCGAGGCCCCCACGATGTCGCCGGAACAGCGGGCCTTGAGGCGTTCGCGCAGTTCCCGGTTTTCCTGCCGGATGGTGTTGTCCTGCTTCTGCTTTTCCGTGACGTCGTTGATGAAGCCCTCGACGAGGGGCGCTTCCTGCCCTCCGGGGCCGGAGGGGTAGACGCCCGCCCCCTGTTCCCAGACCCATTTTTCCTCGCCCCACGCCGTGATGATCCGGTAGGTAAGCTCAAAGGGCTCTCGGTTTTTCAGCGCGGTTTCAAGCGATTGCGAGACATGCTCGCGGTCGTCGGGGTGGACGAGGGAGAGCAGGCCCTCGCCCTGCGTGAAATGCTCCTGCGTATATCCGGTCAGGCGTGTGACGCCCTGACTGACGAAACGGACCTTGCGCTCCGGGCCGTGCTCCCCCTGATAGGCGAGGCCGGGCAGGTTGTTCATGAGCGTTTCGAGCTGGCGGCTTTTTTCGTGCAGCTCCATGCCGATGAGCATGTTGTGGCTTTCGAGCTTCTCGCGCAGCCGCTTGTTGGTGACGTGCGTGCGGACGCGGGCGATGACCTCGTCGGCGTGGAAGGGCTTGGTCACATAGTCCACGCCGCCCACTTTAAAGCCGCGGTGCTTTTGGCCCGGCGCTTCCATGACGGACAGGAAGATGACCGGGATGGGCTCGGTTTCCCTGTTTGCCTTGAGGCGGCGGCAGACCTCGAAGCCGTCCATTTCGGGCATCAGGATATCGAGCAGGATGAGATCGGGCCGGTGCGCGGCGGCCAGTTCCAGCGCGCGCTTGCCGTTTTTGGCGATGATGAGGAAATAGTCCCGTTCCAGCGTCCGGACGAGGATGTCCAGATTCACGGGATCGTCGTCCACCACCAGAATGACAGGTTTATCGGGCTGCATGGGAAGACTCCGTACCAACGGGGGAAAGGCTCAGGAGCGAGGGCCGGATCGTTTCAAGGACGGTCAGGGCCGCTTCGTAGTCGTAATTGTCCACGTGCATTTTCAGAGTGTGGAGTAAGGGATATTCGTCCGCATTGCAAATGACCAGCAGGCTCGCGAGGGCGATGCGGATGCGTCCCGGCGCGGCCTGCCTGAGCGCGGCGGCCAGATCGTCATAGTGGGCTTCAAGCTGCGCGTGATCCGCCGGGGCTGCCGAGGTCGTAGCCGAGGGGAGGGCCTCCCGCGACTCCGGGGCCGGGCACCATTTCGCCGCGGCTTCGAGCACGTTGTTGAGCGCCTCCTCAAGCTCGGGCAGGAGGGCGGCAAGGGGGCG
>OFGR01001737.1_pt1 | contig 16297 bp, 10 predicted proteins | sample 1521811 | NCBI WGS metagenome assembly OFGR01 (sample SAMEA3504098, study PRJEB24116) | mouse gut metagenome | biome: mouse gut; feature: mouse-associated habitat; material: faeces | place: Denmark | collected 2011
TGCGGGACGGTGTGAACCGGCGGGGCGGTGTAAGACGCCACGCTTTTATCCTGCTATTCTTTCCTCCCCTCGGTTCATCTCGCCGTTCGTCGCAATTGCCGAAACTGCCAGATATCGAATGCCGGTACGCACTTCTTGACACGACCACATTTGGAATGTGAGGAAGGCCTGTTATCCTTCGAATCCAGCCACTATCTTCCTTACAAAATCAAAGTCGCGAAGTTGGAATAAAATGTCAGTGGTTGTTCAGCCCTTACTGATAAAATGGCACACAGGGCCTTACAGGGGCAACAGGGAAACTGCGTCTGTATACTATCTCACTCAAATGCTCTTTTGACAATTCGGTGATTTCCCTTCAAAATATACGATTATTTTCTTTGATAAATTTCTGCCAGCTGTTTTAAGCGAGGCAGTGCCCGGTTTACTTTCTCCTCCGGGACACAGTAAGCGATGCGGAAGTGTCCGGGACACCCAAACACATCGCCTGGCACAAACAGCAGATCCAGCTCTTGAGCCCGTGCGCAAAACGCATAGGCATCATTCTCCAGGCTCTGCGGAAACAGATAGAACGTGCCATCCGGTTTTACACAGGAGTAGCCATATTCCGTCAAAGCTTGATAGAGCCGGTCCCGGTTGCGCTGGTATACGGTCAGATCACTGGTTTCCTCCAGGCATTTGGCCACTGTGTGCTGCATCAGGGTAGCTGCTCCGTTGTGCCCGATGGTCCGGGAAATTTGAGGGCACAGCTCTATGATGCGCTCCGCTTCCTCTGCCTTTGGGCAGACAGCCAGATATCCAATACGCTCACCAGGCAGAGAAAGAGATTTAGAGAAGGAATAACAGGTGATCGTGTTGTCATAGAGGCTGGCGGTGTAGCCGCAGTCAGCCCCGGGGTACAGGATCTCACGGTATGGCTCGTCGGAGATCAGGTAGATGGGGTGGTGATACTGCCGCTGTCGTTCCTCCAGGAGAGCGGCCAGCTGTTTCAGCGTTTGGGTGGACAAAACGGCACCTGTCGGATTGTTGGGGGAGTTGATCAGAACCGCGGTCACCTTGGGGTTCAGGAGCCGCTCCAGGGCAGGGAAGTCAATTTGAAACGCGGCGGTATCCGGGGGGACAATTTTCGGCGTCAGGCCGGCACCTTCCGCATAAGGGAAGTACTCTGAGAAAAAGGGCGCGAACAGGATCAACTCATCCCCCGGCTGGGTCACAGCCCGAAGAGCGTGGGCCAGTGCGCCTGCAGCCCCGGCGGTCATAAAAATGTGTTCCGGGCCGTAATCCATGGAGAAACGGCGGTTCAACGACTGGGCCACCGCCTGACGCACCGACGCGATTCCCTGTCCCGGCCCGTAACCGTGCACCTCCAGAGAGGGGTGCCGCGCCAGAACATCCTGGATCGTTTCATTGACGCAGGGGGGGGCGTCCACAGAAGGATTCCCCAAGCTGAAATCAAAAACATTCTCCGGGCCTATCTCCTGGGCGCGCCGCCTGCCATAGCCTGCGATCTCAAAAATGATATCTTTTCGCGAGAGCATATCCGAATATCGTTTTGACAGCATAATAACGCTCCTATCTCAAAAAATGAAGGTTCCGCTTTAAACAGCAGAAATATGACAAAATGTTAAAACATGCTGGGCGCTTTGTCAACTCCCTCCACACTAAAATTTTGTTGGTATAGAGAAACGGCGGAGATACGGCGGAGGAAATTTAGAAGCTACTCCAAAATATTTTTATTGACAACCGACCCAGCTTGGGGTTAAACTGAAGAGCGAAAAGGCAAGGGTGTCTTTTGGGAGCGTTTCCCGGAGGATACTCTTGCTTTTTTGATTTGCCGGGTAAATTGATGAAGGGCTAAAGTTTTTATTGACATCAGCTGCCCAAGGAGGTATTATTAAAAAAACAAAGCTGTATGCAATCTGTATACAGCCTGCGCAGATCGATTGCGGCCGGGAAGGAAAGGAGCATCCCTATGCCCATTTTGCTGAAGGAAGACATGGACCGTCCCCTGCCGAAGCTGTATCGGGTCCGCCAGCGGTTTGACGACCGTCAGCTGGAGGATGTGGCCGGCGAGGTGCGGGCTCAGTTGGCCCGACCGGAGGTAGTTTCTCTGATCAGACCCGGCACCCGTGTGGCTGTAGGCGTGGGCAGCCGGGGAATACGGGACTTGTACACAGTAGTGGAGACCACCGTGGCTTGTCTGAAGGAGTTGGGGGCCAGGCCCTTTATCGTCTCCGCCATGGGCAGTCACGGCGGCGGCACTCAGGAGGGCCAGCGGGAGGTGCTGGCCGGCTATGGGATCACTGAGGAGAATCTGGGGATTTCTGTGGTCACCACGGTGGACACCGTCCACCTGGGAAATTGCGCCAACGGCCGGCCCGTCTGGTTCGACCGGGCCGCCTTTGAGGCCGACCTGATCGTCCCCATCAACCGGGTTAAGCTGCACACCGACTTTGTGGGCCCCCTCCAGAGCGGCCTGTGCAAGATGCTGGTCATCGGCCTGGGCAACCATAAAGGCTGCTCCGCCGTCCACGAGGAGGACCCGGAGCATTTTGCCGATATCATTGAGGAGACCGCCTCCATCATCCTGGAAAAGGCCCCGGTGGGCTTTGGGGTGGCCATCCTGGAGAACGCCTATGACCGGACCTGTGCGGTGGAGGCCGTTCCGGCCGAGGGGCTGATTGCTCGGGAGAAGGAGCTGGTCCGGATCGCAAAGGGGAACATGCCCTATATCATGCTCCCGGAAGCGGATGTGATCGTCTGCAAGGAGATCGGCAAGGACGTGTCCGGGGCGGGCTTCGACCCCAATATCCTGGGCCGCAGCTCGGTGCTGAAGACTTTCGTGCTCCATGTGCCCAAATACCAGAAGCTAGTCCTTTCCGGCGTGACCGCCGCCAGCCACGGCAACGGCATCGGCATCGGACTGTTCGATGTGGTGACCAGACAGGCGGTCGAGGGGCTGGACCTGGAGGCTATGTACGCCAACGCCGTCGCCTGCAACTGCCTGATCGACGCCTCCCTCCCCTGCACGGTGGAGGACGAGGAGACGGCGGTCCGGGTGGCCCTCAAGTGCTGCCGGGGCATCGACCGGGACAATCCCAGGATCATCCGCATTCAGAACACCTTGCATCTGGAGTACATCGAGGTCTCCCGTGCTCTGCTCCCCAACGTGGAGGCCGACCCCAGACTCTCTTTGGCGGAGGAATAAGTTCCCTCTCACGGATGAGATAAATATAGAAGGAGGATAACACAATGATTTTGACCCAAGACCAGCAAGCCATGCTGGACGGCAGGTATGGCGAGGGCGCGGCCTACGCCATGAAGATCCAGGTCGGTATCGGCGAGTGCTTCGATGCGCCCCGCATGGTGCCCATCAAGCGGGCCCACGTGGCCCTGAGCAACCAGGCCGGCGACCTCTGGTTTGCCGAAAAGCTGCTGAAGGCCGGTGCCTACTGCCGTGTCGCCCCCACCGTCAACCCCGGCTTCTGCCTAGGCCACTTCACCGGCGCCTGCGCCCACCCCGTGGACGAGGCGGACGCCGACCACATGCGCCGCACCAACGCGGCCTACCGGGGACTGGGTGCGGTGCTGTCCTATAACTGCACCCCCTATATTGCCACCAACGTGCCCAACTTCGGCGAGGTGTGCGCCTTCTCCGAGTCCAGCGCCACCCCCTATGTCAACGCCGTCTGGGGCGCCCGGTCCAACCGGGAGAGCGCCAACAGCGCCCTGTGCGCCGCCGTCACCGGCTGCGTGCCTGAGTACGGCCTGCTGCTGGACGAAAACCGGAAGGGCGACATCGTGGTCCGTGTGGAGGCCGACATGAAGTCCGCCTACGAGTACCACCTGCTGGGCATGATGGGCGATAAGATCGGCGAGGGTATCCCCGTGTTCATCGGCCTGCCCAAGGTCATCACCCCCGAGGCCCTGCGCAACCTGGGCGCCCAGCTGAACACCTCCGGTGCCTACGGCATGTACCACATCGTGGGCTTTACCCCTGAGGCCCCAGACCTGGAGACCGCCCTGGGCCACAAAAAGCCCAAACACGAGGTGGTCATCACAGACAAGGACCTGAAGGAGTTTGAGGAGAAGTTCAGCGACGACGCGCCCAACGGCAGGATCGACTTCGCCATGTTTGGCTGCCCCCACTTCACTCTGGAGGAGGCCATGTACATCGCCAAGCGCATTGAGGGCAGGAAGCTGGCCGTTCCCATGTACATCCTGGTGTCCAGCCACGCCGACCAGATGGCCGGGCGTATGGGCGTAACTGACATTCTGGCCGCCGCCGGGGCTGAGATTATCCCCGACACCTGCCCCGACCAGCCCTGCTGGCACTATCTCAAGGGCAAGGTGGGCATCACCGAGTCCCCCAAGTGCGCCTACTACCCCCGCCGCCGGGGCATCAACTTTATCATCCGCGACCTGGACACCTGCATCGAGGCCGCTCTGACTGGAGAGGTGAAATAAGATGGGCAAACGTTTTTCCTGCCATAAGATTTCCGAGGGCAAGGCCCAGGCAGAGGCCATCATTTCCAAGGACCGCATCATGTTCTATCAGGTACGCCCCGAGGACGGCATGATGGAGGAGAAAAACCACCACCTGGAGGGACAAATCATCGCTCAGAAGATCCTGATCTTCCCCGGCGGAAAGGGCAGCTCCGTGGTCCAGCAGGACGGCCTGTACCACCTGGACCGTTTCCACAACATGCCCGCCGCCCTGATTATCCAGGACCCCGACCCCGTGATCGTGGCCGGCACCATCATTATGGAGCTGCCCATGGTGGACCGGCTGCCCTCAGAGTTTTATGAGACCGTGAAGGACGGCGACACCGTTCTGGTCAACGCCGACGAGGGGTATGTGGAGATCCTCTGATCCGGCACTGTATCGGGCCCCGTCCCGATTGGTGATAAATTCCTGAACGCATTCGACCCAAACGAAATTTAGGAGGAACGAAAATGAAAAAAGCGCTTTCTATGGTCCTTGCTCTTGCGATGACCCTGTCCCTGGCCGCCTGTGGCGGCGGCAACGGGGGCAGCGGCGGCAATGCCGGCGGCAGCCAGCCCTCCGGCGGCAGCAGCGCCCAGCAGCCCAGCGGTGGCAGCGCCGACGGAGAGACCGTCTCCCTGAAGATCGCCCACGTGGAGGCGGAGGACCGCTCCACCCACAAGGCCCTGCTCCAGTTCAAGAGCGACCTGGAGGAGAAGTCCGGCGGCCGCTTCCAGATCGAGATTTTCCCCAACGCGGAGTTGGGCGGCGACGAGGAGCTGTGTGAGTCCGTGGCCATGGGCACCATCCAGATGGCCCTGCCCTCCACCTCCGTGCTGACCGCCTATAACGAGCGGATCGGCGTGCTGGATATGCCCTACCTGTTCAAGGACGCTCAGGATGCCTTCGACGCCCTGGACGGAGCCCTGGGCGACCAGATCAGCGAGTGGATCGTCGGCAACGGCTTCATCAGCTTGGGCTACACCTATAACGGCCCCCGCTGCACCACCAACAGCGTCCGGCCCATCCACACCCCCGATGACCTGAAGGGCCTGAAGATCCGCGTGATGAGCTCCCCCGTGTTCATCGACATGTACACCACCTTGGGCGCTAACGCCACCCCCATGAGCTTCTCCGAGCTGTTTACCGGCCTGCAGCAGAACACTGTGGAGGGCCAGGAGAATCCCCCCACGCTGATTTACGCCTCCGGGTTCCAGCAGGTGCAGAAGTACCTGACCATCGACAACCACGTCCACAACTTCCTGCCCATCCTGACCAATGAGGCCTGGTTCAACGGCCTGAGCGCCGAGGATCAGGCGATGGTCAAGGAGTGCGCCGCCGACCTGGTGACCAATCAGCGCAAGATCGAGCTGGAGGACAATGAGACCATCGTGGAGAAGTTGGAAGGCGAGGGCATGGAGGTCAACTACCTCACCGACGAGGAGTATCAGCAGTTCGTGGACGCCGTGCAGCCCATGTATGAGAAGTATCAGGGCCAGTGGGGCACCGAGATCTTTGATCTGGCCACCTCCTTCAACGGCTGAGCGCCATCCTCTTTTTCACTAAGGTACCCCTAACTTTCCATATGCCGGGCGGGTTGAGCGGTTTTCCTCGCCCGCCCGGCGCTTTTTCCCTGTATTTCGAGAGGAGTTGAGGCAGCATGAAACCCGCCGGTTTTTTGAAAAAACTGGTCTACGGCTACGACAAGCTGGAGGAGTATCTTCTGTGCGGCAGCCTGGTATTCACCACACTGGTGATCTTTGCACAGATCATCATGCGTTCCGTCTTTAATAATTCCCTCACCTGGAGCGAGGAGCTGACCCGGTATGTCTTTATCTGGCAGATCTGGATGGGAGTCAGCATTGCCCAGCGGGACAAACAGCATATCAAGGTCGAGATGTTGTTTTCTTTTGTCAAAAACGAAAAGGCCAAATCTGTGATCGACATTTTGGCCACCGTGATCTGGGTCGCGTTTTCCGCGTTCCTGCTGGTCAACGGCTCCCAGCTGGTCCAACAGATGATCGGCCGGGGCAATGTCTCCACCGCCATGCGCATTCCCATGTACCTGGTCTACATCGTGCTTCCTCTGTCCGCCTTTGTGCTGTGCCTGCGGCTGACCGCTCAGATTGTGGAGGACGTGAAGACCTTGTTTTCCGGAAGAAAGGAGGCAGAGTAAATGGAAGCGGCAGTTTTGTTCGGTACCTTTTTTATTCTGCTCATTTTAACGGTCCCCATCGGCTATGCCATCGGAATCGCCACTCTGGTGGCTGTGGTTGTCTGCGGCGACGGCTCCATCCCCCTGCTGATGATCTCTCAGAAGTCCATCACCGGCGTGGACTCCTTCCCCCTGATGGCTATCCCCTTCTTTATGCTGGCCGGCAACCTGATGAGCGGCGGCGGCATTGCCAAACGCATCCTGAACTTCTTTGACACCTTTATGGGCCTGATCACCGGCGGCCTGAGCATGGTAACCACCATCACCTGCATGTTCTTCGCCGCCATCTCCGGCTCCGCTGTGGCCACCACCTCCGCGGTCGGATCCTTCATGATCCCCGAGATGAAGGAGAAGGGCTATGACGAGGGTTACAGCGCCTCCATCTGCGCCGCCGCCGGCACCATCGGCGTCATCATCCCGCCCAGCGTCCCCTTTGTCATTTACGGCGTGGTGGTGGGTGCCTCCAAGGCCTCCATCACCGACCTGTTTAAGGCGGGCGTGGTTCCGGGCATCGGCATGGGCGTGGCCCTGATGATCGCCTGCTACATTTTGAGCAAAAAGCACGGATTCAAGGGCACCAACAACAAATTCAGCCTGAAGGCCGTGGGCAAGAGCTTCCTGGACGCGGTGTGGGCGTTGCTCTCCCCAGTCATCATCCTGGGCGGCATCTATTCCGGCAAATTCACCCCCACTGAGGCCGCCGTGATCAGCGTGGTCTACTCCTACATTGTGGGCCGCTTCGTCTATAAGGAATTGGACCGCAAGGCGGTCTACAAGGCGTTGCGGGATACCATCGTGGTCAACGGCGCCACCACCTTTATGGTGGGCCTGTCCACCGCCTTCGCCGCCTACCTCAGCCTCACCGGAATCCCCCGCACACTGGCCGCCGGGATGCTGAATATTACCAGCAACAAGTATTTGCTCCTGCTGCTGATCAACCTGTTTCTGCTGGTGGTGGGCTGTCTGGTGGACAATATCCCCGCTACCATCATCCTGGCCCCGATCCTGCTGCCCGTGGTGGAGTCTCTGGGCATGAGCCCGGTCACCTTCGGCATCATGCTGACCATGAACCTGGCCATCGGCTTCTGCACCCCGCCTTACGGCATCAACCTGTTTGTGGCCTCCGCCGTCTCCGGCGTGTCCATGGGCAAGATGATGAAATACATGCTGTGGTTCCTCCTGGCCCTGCTGATCGTCCTGATGCTGACCACCTATTGGGCCCCCTTCACCCTGTTTTTGTTATGATAACGGGCCAAAAAGCTTTGATTTATTAAATCGTCTCCAAAATCTTCCGCCCGGGGTTGCTATCTCGCGCAGTCCATGGTATATTATCATGGTATATCTGAAAGCGGCAGTCCAATCATATCATGGAAATTGAGTGAGAGGTTCTATGGTCAAAGGAAAAGAAACTTTATCTGAACGCGCTTACCAGCAGATCAAAGCGGCCTTGTGCAAGGGCGAGATCGCTGCCGGCGATATCCTGAGCGAGAGCCGGCTGGCCGCAGAGCTAGGCATCAGCCGCACTCCCATTCGGGAGGCCCTGCGCATCCTGGCCAGTGAGGGCTGGGTGGAGATTCGTCGGGGAATCGGGGCCTATGTGAAGTCCCCCTCATCCAAGGACATAGAGGACCTGTATGAGGTGCGCTGCCTTTTAGAGACACTCGCCATCAAAACCTCTGTATTCAACATTTCCAATGGAGAAATCGACAGCTTAGAAGCACGTTTCCGCATCTGTTTGGACAGCTTCATGACCGGCTCGCCCCCGGACCCCAGACGCTTCTCGGATTTGGACTGGGAGCTTCACGAGTTGATTGTAGAACGATGCCGCAACAACTATCTTAAAACCATTTTGCGTAACAACTACTCCAGCATGAAACAGTATCAATTTCTCTCCTTTGAGGCTTTGAACAATATCAAAGAAAGCACGCTCCAGCATTTGGATATCTTGTCTCTCATGCGCCAACGGGATGTGGATGCACTGACCACCGCCTTGCTGGCTCACCTGAAATGGGCTTCCAGCTTAATTCGCTTTCGGGTGTGATCTTGAAAATCAAGATAAATATTCACAGAAAGACGTATAGCTGCGCATTATTTATTTTTCTTCTTTGTTTTCTCCGTAGCAATTTTTGAGTACTCTGACCTCTCCTGACCCATAACTTGACCCAGAACAGGAAAAAGACAGTGGGAACAACAGGACAAAGAGGGTTGGAAAGTATTTGACTCCGGAGACAAGAGTCTCCGAAAGTGCCAGAAAGGCCCAAACCGCATTTTGGAGCACAGCTCATAACCCGGAGGTTGCAGGTTCAAGTCCTGTCCCCGCAACCAAAAATCCTCTGATTTCCATAGAAATCAGAGGATTTTCTTTGTTTTTCATCACTTTTTTCGCTTATTGATTTTTAGTCCCTGTTTTTGACCCATTTCTTGACCCATACGGGGAAATGTCTGGAAAGGATTAGAGAGCACCGGAGAGGACGCTGCCCATTGTTTTTGCTGCTTCTCTCTGTGCTTGGGTGGTCACATGGGCGTAAGTGTCCAAGGTGAACCCTGCGCTGTAGTGCCCCAGCATCCCGGAGACCGTCTTGATGTCCACCCCATTTTGCAGGGCTACCGTGGCGAATGTGTGTCTGAGGTCATGAAATCTGACTTTCGGGAGTCCCGCCCGTTTCAGGACCCGGTGCAGCATCTGGATCACGCTGTCCGGGGAGATAGGTCCGCCGGTCGGCGAGGGGAACACATACTCACTGCCGCCGCATTTCTTTCTCTGCTCGTTCAGGATTCCTACTGCATCCCCTCCCAGTGAGATGGTGCGGTAGGAGTTTTTCGTTTTCAGTGGGGCCTCCACTACCTCTCCGTCGATTCTGGCGACCTGCCGCTGAACCCGGAGGGTACCCTGCTCCAAATTAAGGTCCTCCCATTTCAGCCCGAGAAGTTCTCCCCGACGTAACCCCGTGGCCAGCTCGATGTAGTACATCTCGAACACGCCGCTCTCCTTGGCTTCCCGCAGGAAGGAGGCCAACTGTTCCACCGGGAGTGTCTTCAACTCCCTGTGCTCCAGCTTCGGCAGGGCACAGCCGTCTGTGGGATTGCCAGCGATTAGTTTTTGGCTCCTGGCGAAGTCCATCGCAGAGGAAATGACCTGGTGGATGTTTCGCACTGTCTTGGGGCTGAGCCCTTTCGGTTGTCCTTTCGCCTCAATTCGGTCCACTCTGCCTTTGGATAGCAACTTTTTGTAGAGTTTTTGCAACTCCAGAGTGGTTAGCTTACTCAACGGCATTTTGCCGATGTTTGGATTGATATGGTTGTCGATGTAGCCTCGGTATGTCTGGTGAGAGGTGGGCCGCACCTTGATTTTGGCGTAGTTCTCAAACCAGACGTCCATCCACTGGCCGACCGTGTATTTCTCTGCTTTGAGGGTATCTACTTCTGCGTTCTCCTGGATGGCCTGTTTCAGTTTTGTTTTTACCTCCGCCTGGGTCTTGCCCAAGACGTTCTTGTAGATTGTCTTGCCCGTTTCCAGGTCTCTTCCGGCGGTGTAACGGCCCTCCCATCGACTGTCTGGCCGCTTGCGGATACTGCCCTCGCCGTTGGCTCTGCGTTTTGCCATTTGTATCGCCTCCATTCAGCGACACAACATACCACACCTCAGAGTGAATAGCCAGGGGCTTAGGGCAGAGTTATCAGTTTGTTATCAATTAGCTCTTCCCCTGAAAAATCCTCTTTTCATTGTTTACTGCGTATCAAATTTTGCGTTCCGTGTAACTGCCAGTTCTCTTTGTATACACTGGTGCTTGTATACACTGGTGCAATCCGTAGACTGATTACACCTTTGCTGACAACCGCCCACAAAGCCTTAACACGGGGCTTTGCTCTCTGACCAGGTCCTCGGTGCTGTCCCCCCAGCAAACCCGCACACAGTGGCTTACAGGCCGAAACATGGGAGATTCACCGGGCTGTTGGCATCTTCTTTTTCTCTGCACTACATTGCAGTCTCAGTTTTCTCCCTTTTGCAGAAAAGCCGGAAATTCCTTGGCTGAGCCACTGGTGGCCCCACTGAACTTGTTGCCGCCGTAAGCGCCACTGGTGTTCAGATGTCAAAGCAGGAGCCACGCCCTATAAAGTGGCGCCATTGACAGATGGAACAAAATTTTTGAAAACATAGGAATTTTGCTCCAAAACTCCCGTATCCCGTCTCCCAGGCCCGCACTGCGGGACGGTGTGAACCGGCGGGGCGGTGTAAGACGCCACGCTTTTATCCTGCTTCCTTTTCCTCCCCCTGGTTCACTTCGGCGTTTGGCGTGTTGCTGAACCCATCAGACGGTAAATACTGAAAAGGTTATTTCAGCAGAACACTGACAAACCGCTGCAGCATAGCCGCGGCCTCGGCGCGGGTGGTTATACGGGAGGGGGCCAGCATCCCATTTGGCAGACCGCTGATGATGCCGGAATCCACCGCCCAGGCCACAGCGTCCTGAGCCCAAGGGGACACCGAGGCGGTATCAGAAAATCCGGTCAGGCTGTCCCGACCTCCAGTACTCATATTCAGGAGCTGGGCGTAACGGAACAGCATGACGGCCAACTGTTCCCGTGTGATCTCGTCGTTGGGGCCAAAGCGTCCGCCTCCATAGCCGCTGACAATGCCTGCCTCTGCGGCCCAGGCGATACCCTGCTCATACCAGGCGCCCTTTGCTACATCCGCAAATACAGATTCAGTTTTCTGTGTACCGGCGTCCTCCAGACGGAAGAGCACAGTGGCTAGCATCCCACGGCTCAGGGGCAGGCTGGGTGCGAAGGCGTTCTGGCTGACCCCGGCAAACAGTTCCCGGCCCGCCGCGAAGTCTACGGCAGAGGCATACCATGCGGAGCTGTTTACATCGCTGAAGGGATTGGTATAGTTCACAACCTTGACAGAGGCGTTCTGCTCCAGGAGGAATTTAGCACGGCCTTCTTCCAAAATGGCCTTCTTGATGACCACCTCCCGGCCGTCGGCATGGACTACCACCACCAGCTGTCCCTGTTTGACATTGGGGATCGTGACCAACTGCGGACCCTTGCTGTCTTTGGGGAGCGTGACGATATAGGTATCTCCGTGGCCGGATGTCTCCACCTTCACCAACGGCTGATTTGGCTGTTCCGTCTTACCGCCGGAGGGGGGATTGCCGCCGGAGGAGCTGCCTCCGGAACTGTTGCCGCCGGAGGGACGGGAGTAGTTGGGGTCGTCCTTTTTTGCGTCTCTGGTGTAGAACACCTGGATGGTGTCACCGCTGTGCAGAGGACAGGCGCCCATATAGATATCAGGAATCCTGCCGTTAACCCGGTACATCCAGCCGGAGTCATCGCCATATTCCTTCTCGGCCAGCGCCCCATGGGGGCCGGAGATGGCCTTGATATAGGTGCCTTTTACTCGGGTAGCGGTGCAGCCGTTGTCCGTCAGCATACGGGTAAACACATCATAGACGGTGGAACTCTCATCCAAATTGCTGAGGGTCGTTGGGGCAATCCAGACGGTCCCATCCAGTCCGATGAGGGAGAAAGACACATTATTCAGCACTTCCGTCACTGGGATGGCGCTCTCCGGGTCCCGGGTGCCCCGGACCACGATCATATCCCCTTGGACCTGTGCCGCACGAGCCATCCGTCGGGCCTCCGGCTGGGCAGTGGCGCTGGTGGTCACTTCCTGGTAATAGAGCTTGTCCAGACCGGCGTACTGGGCGTACCGGTACGGGTCGCTGAGATACAGCGCCCCGTACCGCCCCAGAGTCTCGCTGGACAGCCGACTGGTAATGGTAACGGCCTTGGCCTCGGTCTGGCGGGTGACGATCAGATTTTCATGGCTGATGACGTTGGGATTGCTGGACTTGAACAGCCGCCACAGCTCCAGGTCCTCCCAACCCTCTATGGGCACGGGGACGATGCCCCGGCCTATCCTTTCCGAATTTGTATGGACCCAAACCAGTTTGCCGTCCTGCTCATAGACCTCAAAGAACGGGGTCAAGTCGGTACGCACGTTGTCTTTGGTGGTGTTGTTTCCCTTGAGACCGTCGAAATAGGCGGCCTTGACCCGCTCCATCAGGGCTAATTCCCTGTTGATCTCCTCTTGGGTCAGAGCGGGCACCTTGACCTGGAATGTCCGGGAAGTGGTAACACTGGTATCCTTATCATGAAGGGTAACAGTGATGGTCCCTTCCGTGTTCTCCTGACTTGGGCCGGGACGGTAGACCTCCACTCTGGCGGCGTTGTTCACATCCGGGGCTTTGAGGACCTCGCTGTTGCTGGTTGTGATGGTGACAGGATAATATTTGCCGTCTACCCCGAAATCCCGGGTGGTGGGGAGCTGGATGTCGTTAGTTGCGGTATAGACGCCATTTGCATCTGGTGTCAGCCTTTCCCCGATTACTGCGTCGGTGATGCCAGCTTTTTCAAAGCCGGCATCCAGCTTGGCCAGCAGACCGATTCTGATTTGCTCCTCCTGGGAGGCATCCAGCGCCTTGACGGTAACAGAGTAGGTGTTGACCAGGGTGATGGGCGCTTCGCCGTTATTGGTGAGCTGGAAATTGAATGTGGCGGTGAGGGTAACTTGCTGATCTGCCTGTCCCCGCTTGACCACCCCCACATAGGGGTCGAATAGCGTATCAGCAGTAGACTGGTTTTTGCCGCTGATGGAGATAACATTCTCGTCGGAGGACTGCCAGGAGATCAGCGTCCACCTTTTATCGTCAATTACCTTGGGCAGGGACAGATCCTCTGTCACAGGAGCGGTCGTGTCAAGGACGACCTTGCTGGAAATTTCCTCCCGCATGACGTCAGTGACCTTATCTACGTCCCAATAGACGGTAACCGGCACCGTCGCTTCCTGTGTCTGGCCGTCTTTGACCAAGGTAAAGGTCACCTTATAACTGCCAGATCTGATGGCAGGCGTGGTGTTGGGATTAACGTAGAAATAAGTGATATCGCCGTTATCAGCGATGCCCGCGCCGCCGTAGACCTCTTCTACCTTTTTGACGGATGCGATGAAGCCCTCCAGCTTCTGACTCGCCAAATACTGCTCCAGCACTTTGTTTACGTTGGTATCCCGCCCGGAAACAGGGGACATGGTGTACCATTTCAAAGCATCTTCCAGCGTCTTGTCGGTTACAGGAGGCTGAGGGTCGGGGGTTACTGTCCCGGCAGGTCTCACAAGGGAAGGACTGCTGGGAAACTTGTCCTCATTCTGATAGCGGAACGTGAAGGAGAGATGCTTCCCCTCCATATCCGCCGGAATGACAAGCTCTTGGCCGGTTTGGATATTCTTCCAGGTCGTGTCCGCGGTGGTATCTTTACATCTCCATTGTACCATTACCGGGAAAACATCATAGTCCAGTTCACCGCCGCCCAGGACATTGATCTTCGCTTTGACCGTTTCGTCCACGGCCACATTTCCGCTAATCTCCACAGTGGTGATGAAGGGCCAGACGGTGATTTCGATCTCATCAGAATACCCTCCTGCCGTGGCCGTTACAGTGGCTTTGCCGGCTTTTAGAATGCTGACCGTCTGTGTGCTTTTGTTTGTGTCAACATTATTCGGGTCGCTCAGTTCAATGATATCGCCGCCGTCGGTGATGTTCCAAGTGACCGGTATGGGCTCCGTATCCTGATAATTGACGGTCAGCGTGCCGGTGGGCTGCACGCCGCTGTTGGTCATGTACAGCGCACTGCCGCCGGTAATTGTGATTTTTGGGTCCTTGGGGACCAGGGCTGCCCCGGCCTGCCATGCGAGGATAGGCCAGCCACCGTTGATGTTGTTGGCATCCGTTGTGAAAGCACTGCCCAGCTTGCTGGCAAGACCATCGGCAGAGGTGATCTGTTCACAGTTTTCGGCTATTCCAGTTCCAGCACCGCTGGCTCGGGTGATATAATAGCAGTTGGATAATTGAGAAGAACTGTAGAGGAAATCTGCGATGTCAGATGCTGTTCCGCTGCCTTGAAGGTCGCCACGATTATAACAATTTGTTGCGGTGCAGTTATTTTGCAATTGTCCCGCAATGCCGCCAGAGCGGGAAGCGCCGTTAATTAAACCGGTGTTGTAGCAGTTTTCAATAGTAGTGTACTTGGCGTAACCGACAATGCCACCGACCACTCCTCTGGCCTCGCCTGTCACATTGCTCATGTTGACACAGCCAGTAATTACCGCGGTTTGTGAGGCGGTGTTTCCAGCGTACCCTGCAATACCACCAGCATAGCTGCCGGATTTTGTCGTTGTGACGCCGCCAGAAAAACTACAGTTCTCAATAGTGCCCTGCTGTATTTTACCAACGATTCCTCCAACATAGTTGTTGGAAGAGGTCACATGGCCTTCGATTTTCAAGTTTTTGATGGTTGCGCCATTTATTACACCAAACAGGCCTTGATTAGCGGCAGTAGCGTTGACCGACAGTCCACTGATAGTGTGGCCGTTACCGTCAAAAGTGCCGGCGTAGGCGCTGGCTACATATCCGTCATTGGGATTGAATGGAGTCCAATCACCGCTCAGTTCAATATCGGCGGTCAATACGACATCCAGTGTGTTTTCGCCGCTGTTGACCCTGTCCCGAAAAGCCGCCAGTTCTTCCGCTGTAGAGATGAGAATAGCGTCTTCTCCTTCCGCCGCCATCGCCGTCCCTGGCAGCAGTCCCAGAACCATAAGCAGGGCCAGTAGCAGGCTCAGTGCTCTGATTTTTGTGTTTTTTCTCATGAAAGCTCCTCCTTTTGTAGTCCCGCAAAGGGTGGTGTCCCTGCGGAGCGCAAACAAAACAGCCACGGCAGATCGTTGCTGATCCGCCGCGGCCGGCTTTTCCGCAGAGCGTTTTGGGTACGCTAACGCGAACCCTCTTGAACATCATAGGTCTTCCGGCTCGCGTGGTTCAAGACAGATGAAATCTGTCCAATGTCTGCCGCTCCGCCTTCTCAGGATCGCTCCCAATGACCGGCTCGCGCCATGAGCAACAGGCTTCCACACATACGGCAACGGGTATTGCTCCGGATTCTCACCGGATTCCCTTTCCGATATTTGAAAATTCATATCTGTAGGACCAACACGTTGCAAAGATAATATTTATTTTGACGGCTTGGATTTTTTTATGACTTTTGTGTCCGGGACCTGAGTGTTTTTATTATGAAAGGTAAGATTATAGGTGTATCTTTGGGACCGGGTGAACCGGAGTTGATAACGCTGAAGGCGTTAAAAGCATTGAATGCTGCCGATATTGTTTATTGTCCTGCTACCCGAAGTGGCGACGGAACTGTCAAGTCCCGTGCACTGGATATTCTCAGTCAGTTGCCTGTAGATGTGGAAAAAGTCCGTTCTTTTCATGTGCCGATGTCGCGTAACCGGGAGGAAGCACTGAATGCTTATGAGGGAGTGTGTGCCGAAATACTACGACAGGCAGAATCGGGAAAAACGGTGGCTGTTACGGCCGAAGGAGATGCTTGTTTTTATTCCTCTGCCAATTATATGTATGAAAAACTGGAGCAGAATGGATTTCCGGTAGAAATGATTGCCGGAGTGCCGGCCTTTATTGCAGCCGGGGCTTCTGTCGGTCTGCATGTGGTGAAACAGCGGGAACGGCTGGTGGTGGTACCTGGTG
>OFGR01001738.1_pt1 | contig 16290 bp, 13 predicted proteins | sample 1521811 | NCBI WGS metagenome assembly OFGR01 (sample SAMEA3504098, study PRJEB24116) | mouse gut metagenome | biome: mouse gut; feature: mouse-associated habitat; material: faeces | place: Denmark | collected 2011
CAATCATCCTTTCCCAAAATAAATACATTCTCTTTTCTGTAAAAGTCAAAATTTATAATATGAGTATTATTTGTTATAAGCTTAACTTTGTTAAAAACAGATTCAAAGTCACGCATTGTAATACCTTTTTGATGTGGCATAGTAATATTTAATAAAGCTTTGGACTGATTATCCAAACTAATAATCTGAGAATATTCTATTCCTTTAGAATAATACCACTTATGACGTGAAAACCTCCCATCTGCTGTAATGATAAATTTTGTTTTCAGTCCCATCTGTTCCATCCGTTTCTGAAGTTTTAAAAGCGATTCCCCTCTTCCCTTATCAGCTCCTACAAAAATCACATCATATTTTTTCTCTTGAGGTTCACCAATATATAAGCGAAAATAACCTGCACTTGACTGCAAATTAATCCCGTATTTATGGGCGTCCCCTTCATCGTATGTCCAAACACTGATTTTATCAGGTATCTTATCCGGCTTTAAATGTTTCGCTTTCCCAATCATATTGTAATAAGTATAATAAATATCTGCTGACGGAAATTTTTTAATAACCCATTTTAAATATTTTTTCGTGATCAGCGTATCTTGAACGATAATGTTCTTAGGATGCACTTTCAAAATCTTTTTGTTATACCAGATTCTTTCGGGCAAACGTGCTCGAAACCATATCTCCCTTAAAACACGTCCAATTATATTTTTATCTTTGTAAGGTTTTATGACAGAATAGCCGGAAGATACTATACCTTCTACTGCATATCTTCCTCTGGCAGAAACAACAACGGTTTCTTCTTTCTTTGATGTATACATATCAAATCCATCCTTTTCTGCAGCATTTTAAACTACAGATTCTCTTTATACCATTCAATTGCCGCCCGGATCCCCCTGTCAAAACTCCATTCCGGAGCATAGCCCAAAAGCTTTTCAGCCTTGCTGATGTCTGCATTGCTGTGCTTTATGTCCCCGGCGCGGTCAGGTCCAAACTTTGGCTCCACTTCCACCCCTAATGCCTTCGTCAGGCCATAGAAGATATCAATCAGATACTCGCGTCCTCCATATGCAATGTTAAATGCCTGTCCTGCGGTTTCTGACGGTGCAAGGCATGCTTTTAAGTTCGCCTCAATAACGTTCTCAATATAGGTAAAGTCACGGCTTTGTCTTCCGTCTCCGTTAATGGTCGGAACTTCCCCCTGGAGCAATTGTTTCAGGAACTTCGGGATAACCGCCGCGTATGCGCCGTCCGGGTCCTGCCTGCGTCCAAATACATTAAAATAACGCATCCCATAAGTGTCTAGACCGTAATGTTTTGTATATTGTTTCGCCCACTCCTCATCACAGCGTTTTGTCACAGCATACGGCGAAAGCAGATTTCCTTCCCTACCTTCCTCCTTTGGAAGATTTGGCTCGTCACCATATACAGAAGAGCTGGAAGCATAAACAAATTTTTTCACTCCTTTTTGTCTTGCCGCCTCTAACATATTCAGCGTTCCCTGGATGTTATTCATGCTATAAAACAATGGCATCTCAATACTTCTCGGCACACTCCCCCACGCCGCCTGATGCAGCACATAATCCACACCCTCACAGGCTGACATACAAACTTCCAAATCCTTGATATCCCCGCGTATAAATGTATAATCCGGATTGTCAAGAAATATTGACACATTCTCCTGTTTTCCGGTAGACATATCATCCAGGCAGCGTACTTTATACCCAAGGTTTAATATCGCCTCACACAAATTAGAGCCAATAAAGCCCGCTCCTCCGGTAACCAAAAACAAAGAGCCTTCCGGAAATTTTAAATCTTTATATCCCATACCTACAACCTCCAATAAGAATATCCCGCTTTTTCGTACTCTTTTCGGCTCAAGAGTCCTTTCAGATCCACCAGTACTTTTTTCCCTTCCCTGTACAGTAAATCCATGTCACTCACAGACAGTGACTTGAACTCCTCATGTGCAACTGCAAGAACAACCGCATCCATATCTTTTATCTTGCTTAATTCAACAAATTTTATACCATAAAGCCGTTCAGCCTCGTCGGCATCTGCCTGAGGGTCTGAAATAACAGGGGTAATTCCATATTCCTGAAGTTCATGGACAATATCAATAATCTTCGTATTGCGTGTGTCCGGACAGTTTTCTTTAAACGTAAACCCAAGAATCGCTATTCTCGCATTTTTCACCGCTTTATCTGCCGCAATTAAATTTTTGATCACATTTTCTGCCACATATTTACCCATATCATCATTAATACGGCGTCCGGAAATGATAATCTGGCTGTGATAGCCAAGCATTTCTGCCTTATAAGTCAGATAATAAGGATCAACTCCGATGCAATGCCCCCCGACAAGCCCTGGATAAAAATTCAGGAAGTTCCACTTTGTACCGGCCGCCTCAAGAACAGACTTTGTATCAATTCCCATTTTATTAAAAATGATGGAAAGCTCATTCATAAATGCAATGTTAATGTCCCTCTGGCTGTTTTCAATCACCTTTGCCGCCTCTGCCACCTTAATGCTTTCCGCCCGATGGACCCCTGCCTCAACTACAAGCTCATAAACATTTGCAACAACATCCAGTGTTTCTTCATCCATCCCTGAAACTACTTTTTTTATATTTTCCAGCCGATGTAATTTGTCTCCTGGATTGATGCGTTCCGGAGAATATCCGATTTTGAAATCAATCCCACACTTTAATCCCGATTCCTTTTCCAGAATCGGAACACATACTTCTTCCGTAACACCCGGATATACTGTAGATTCAAAGACAACTACAGAATCTTTTGAAAGATTCCGACCCAATATGCGGCTTGCCCCTTCCACAGGACTTAAATCAGGCGTGTGATCGTCATTGACTGGTGTCGGCACTGCAACAATATGAAATCTTGCTTTCCTAAGCTCTGTCTCATCTGCTGTGAAGTTCACCGAAGAATTGCGGATTGTTTCATCTCCCACTTCTTTTGTCGGATCAATCCCTTTCCTGTACAATTCAATCTTCGATGCGTTTACATCAAAACCAATAACGTCAATTTTTTTTGCAAAGGCAACCGCAATCGGCATCCCCACATAACCTAAGCCCACCAAAGACAGCTTTTCCTCATGATTCACCAGTTTTTCATACAAAGACATTACCCTATTCCTCCGTAATTCTTTTTACTTCTTTCATATACTTATCTACAACAATCTGACGGTCAAACAGCTGTTCCATCCTGCGTCTTCCTGCCTCACCCATCTTTACCTTTCCCTCATACGGCATCTGTATGAAAGCCTTTATTGCTTTTGCAAGATCCTTTCCGTCCCGGACATTACATGCGATCCCGGACACGCCCGGCTCAAAGGTTTCGATGCAGCCTGGTATATTCGTCGCGATCACTGGCCTGCCAGATGCGGCGCTTTCCAGCAAAACATTCGACATCCCTTCATGGTACGACGCATGTACAATGGCGTGACTCTGTTTAACAAAAGAATGGACATCATCCTGTTCCCCTAAATATTCAACCAATCCGCTGGAGGCGGCCGCCTTTATCTTACTTTCATAATCTTCATCAAAAAATCCGATCAGCCTGAACCTCACATCCGGAAATTCCTTTTTAACCTCCTCTGCCGCCTCAAGCAGCTCATCAATCCCTTTGTCTTTCATGATTCTTCCGACTGAAAGAAAAGTTAATTTCTCCGTCTCTTCCGGATATTCTTCAAAACAATGCTGCTCTAAATTAACGCCAGACCCTGGGAGCAGAGAGAGCTTTCCAGTAACCACACGATTTTTTTTCATGAATTTCATATTTTCTTTGTTCTGGAAGAAAACAGACTCCGCCTTACGCAGCCCAATCTTATATAGAAACAGCGTAATCTTTTTCAAAACCCCGCCGCTTTCTATCGCGGAACCCAAGCCTGTTACATTGGCAATCTGAGGAATATGAAGAGCTGCCGCCGCCATTCCGCCATAAACATTGGGCTTGACTGTGTATGTCAGTACCACATCTGGTCTGATCTTTCGCATAATTCTCTTATAATATAAAAAAAGCCTCAGTTCATTTAAAGGGTTCATCCCATGCCGCTCCAGCTTTACATCTGCATAGCGGCATCCCATAGAAGTCAGATCTTTTATACGCTCTCCGTTCGGACAGGACAGATAAACTTTATAACCTTCTTTTATCAGCCTTTCCACTAATTCTTTTCGGAAGTTATAGATACCAACATCATGATTGGCTAAAAATAACACCTTTTTCATTACACGCACTCCTAATCCACTGTTCCTTTAAATTTTTCCATTGTAGCAGATGTTTCTGATGAGATACCTTCTCTTTTTAATGCAGTGAAGACTGTCTGAAACAAAATTTTTAAATCTCCAAGAAAAGTAATCTTCCTGACATATTTTACATCCATGTTAAATTTCTCTTCCCATGTAATCGCATTCCTTCCATGAACCTGAGCATAGCCTGTAAGTCCTGGCCGGACATCATGACGATGCCTCTGATATGGATTATAAAGGGGAAGATACTCCACAAGCAAAGGACGCGGCCCGATGATTGACATATCCCCCCGCAAAATATTAAACAGCTCCGGCAACTCGTCAAGACTGCTGCTCCTCAAAGCAGCGCCAAAACGTGTCAGACGCACTTCATCCGGAAGTAAATTTCCCTCCTTGTCCTTTTGGTCTGTCATTGTACGGAACTTATAAAGGGTAAAGACTTTGCCCTTAAGTCCCGGTCTCTGCTGTTTAAAAATAATCGGCGCGCCAAGTTTTATGCGTACCATCAGTGCCAAAACAGCCAAAACCGGAAACAGCAGAATGATTGCCAACAATGCACAGCAAAAATCAATAAGCCGTTTAACATATTTTTCATAAAAAGTAACTTTTCTTATAAATTTTTTTCTCATAATACTCCAAACGTAACTTTAAATATTTCTAATTATTTTCCAACAATAAATACATAATTCGTTGTTGCCGTTCCGCCAATATTCAGCATCATCGCATTCTGAGGGGCTTTTCCCTCTTTCATCACCTGATAACCTCCGGCAATCCCCTGAACCTGCTTGTAGATATCCAAAAACATCCTGCAGCCGCTGGCTCCTACAGGATGTCCGCAGCCAATCAGCCCGCCGCTTGGATTAATCGGTTTTGCGCCGGAAAAAGCAATCATTCCATTTTCAACTGCCTCATATTCTTTCCCCGGCTCTGTAATTCCAAAACAAGAGATCGCAGCATATTCTGAAGACGTAAAGCAATCATGCGTTTCAAACACATCAATATCCTCCACGCTTAAGCTGCTCCTTCTGTATGCATCCTCCACCGTCTGCCTTGTCCATGGAAGAATGTATGGACTATCAACACTTTCAGACATCTTTTTATCAAACATCATTGGGGCATTCCTATGCCCGTATCCTTTCACAAACGGCTGGTCAGACATTCCCAGTTCGCTGGCAAGTCGTTCACTGGCAAGGGCTACAACCGCCGCCCCATCCGTCACCTGTGAGCAATCTGAAACAGCAAGTAGTCCTCCAATCTGTGCATTTGTCTCAGTTCCTCTTTTACTCGCCTGCTCATAATCCATAAACCACTTTCTTGTTTGGGCTAAAGGATTACGCTTGGCATTTGAATAGTTAATAACCGATATCTTAGCCAGAGTATCAAAGTACCTTTGCTGATCCAATCCATACTTCTCAATCGTCTCTGATGCTAATTTCCCAAATAATTTTGGAAAGGGATATGAAATCCCTTTTCCCTCTTTCTCATAATAGGCTGCCTTTCCCAGTATATCACCACATACTTTTGAATCCACCGTTTTCATAAGCTCCCAACAGATTACCAACACCAGATCATAATCTCCTGATTTGATTTTTGCAATCGCTGCATCTAATGCAACAGAACCCGATGCACAAGCTGCCTCATATCTCGCAGACGGAACTCCATAAAATGCCGGATTGACTTCCGTCAGCAGAGCTCCGAGATGGCCCTGATCAATATAATTTTCTGCAATAAAATTTCCTACACAGCATGCAATCCTGTTTTGCTGGTTCAGATTTTTGATATCGCCATAGGATAATCCAATATCATCCAATGCATCATTTATTATTTCCTTTAAAAGCGCAATTACATTTTTTCCTTCTTTCGTCCAATTACGTTCAAAATCCGTCTGCGCTCCTCCGAGTACATAAACTGTCTCCATAACATCTTTTCTCCAATCTGGCTTGACTATTCACAGCTTTACCGCTTTGCCTTCATAAACCGCCTGAAATCATATTTTGATTTCTCTACTCTATCAAGCAGTTCCTCCTGCCCGCCTAAACTCAGCCAGGATTCCTCTATCCGCTCTCTGCAGAGCGCTGCGAAACATTCTTTTCCGCCCAGAGCCTCAATCATGGCAAGCGGAGGACACCAGTTAAAACCAGCCGCCATAACATCATCTGCTGAATGTATATTATATCCGACTTCTTTTGCCGCACTTAAAGAATACAAAATATATTTTAATATGACTTTCAAACAAAGTTCTGCCTCATTAGAGTAATTATGTTTTAATACATAAAATGCACTTTCATAGTCTCCATTCTGAAGAAATGAAACCATCTGTTCTGCAAATGGAAATGCATACTTCATCGTTTCGCGGTAATAACCCTTTTCAATATCATAAACCTGATGAACTTTTACTGCATTATCGCATAAAACTGTTTTGTAGCACCCCTCCCCTGTTTTTTTCCCCATATGTCCTTCACTTATAAGAGCTTTTACATAATCAGGAATTACAAAAGATTCACGCGAAAAATCACATGTATTCTCATATAGATTATCTACAATTGCTTTATGGATATCTAAGCCAACAAAATTTGCAGTCACTAAAGGCGCCATGCTCCTGCCTGTAAAAGGACCCATGATTGCATCAATATAGTCAATTCCGCCATTATATTTATACTGTTCTGCCAGCTGCATCGTCTCATTAATAAAATGAAAACCAATACGATTTCCCAGGAATGCCGGTGAATCTTTTACCTCTACCACTGTTCTGAGCAAAACCTTTTCAGTATAATCATATAAATTAAAAAACAATTCCCTGTCTGTATAGATTGTAGGAGTAAGTTCACATAACGTCATCTGATATGGCGGATTAAAGAAATGCATTCCAATCACATTTGAACGCAAGGACTCATCATATATCTCCGCCAGTCTTGTAATTGATAATCCGGAAGTTCCCGAACATACAGCTTTATTCAAAGCTATATCTAATGGCAGGTCATTTAATGACTCGGAAATCATGCGATGTATCTTTTCTTTTATCACCCATTCCTCTGCACACGCCTCAAAAATCAAATCAGACTTTTTTACACATTCCTCTAATTGACCATAATCAGCCGGTATCATCCGATTTTTTACACTCTCTGCCCTGACAGAATGATATGCGCTTTCTTTCGCCTTACCTGACTTCTCAATAGAGCGGCTTATCAAATATACTTCTGCATTGCCAAAGGAGGCAAAAATTGCAGCAATATTGCGCCCCATAGTGCCATTTGCCCCAATAATACTTACCGTTTTAATGAATTCCATACAAACCTCCTGCTATTCGAAGTATTTAATGGGTTTTGCAGGACTTCCTACAGCAACACATTTTTGCGGGATATCCCGCACTACTACTGCTCCGGCTCCGATAATGCTCTCTGTTCCTATCGTCTTTCCCTGTATAATCTGCATCCCTGTTCCAAGTTCCACGCATTCGCTAATCGTTACATTGCCAGATACATTTACACTAGGATAAATCGTCACAAAATCATGGAGCACTGCATCATGTCCAATCGTACAATCCAGATTTATAATGTTATGACTGCCAATTGAAATATTTACGGTAATGATTGTTCCGGCACAAATAATACTGCCTTCTCCAACTGTTACTTTTTCGGAGCAAATCACGTCAGGATCAACCAATGTTCCGAATCTTATTGCAGGGATATCTTTTATCTGTTCTATTATTTTCTTTCGCGTCTTCGAAGCGGCAACTGCACATACCACCCAGGTTTCTTGAGATAGATTTTTAAGATAATCGCACCCTCCTACCACTGGATAATCATTCTCAAATGTTCCATGCAACGAAACATTATCATCTATAAATCCTTTCAGATTCCATGTGGTTTTCGCCTTATTTATTCGCTCTACCAGCCAGGCAACTTCCCTGCCAAATCCTCCGGCTCCAATAATATACAAATCTCTCTGTGTATTCATTCATCCCTCCGCAATGTCCGTATTTTTGCTAAAATAATTATGAGAACAAATCTTTAATGATATTTATTATTACTTCCTGCTGCTCTGCCGTCATCTTATTATCACTCGGCAGACATAAGCCCCTATGGAATATATCCATTCCAACATCCAACGGTTTCCCATCCTTTCCAACTGCGCCGCCCGAAATATAAGCATTTGTCTTTGCCCTGCCGTCTCCTTCTCTCGTGACAAAACCATTCATTCTGTAAATCGGCTGCATATGCATCGGTTTCCAGATTGGACGCCCCTCCGCATTATATTCTGCCAGTTTTTCTAAAATCTCCGTAGGACAGCTCTTTCCCGGCTCACTGATATAAAGAGCCTCCTGCTCCCCCCTGATCTGCTTGCACATTGCCTCAGGATGTATAATCATACAGGACAGCCAGAAATTCGGCTCCGTATTTTCAGCGTCATAAGGGTTCATACTAACCGGCAAATCCTTAAAACCTTCCTTATACCCCTCATATATCGCTTTCTTCTGAGCAATATGCTCCTCAAGATATGGGAACTGTCCGCGGACTACCCCCGCGATCACATTGCTCATCCGGTAGTTATATCCTAATTCTTCATGCTGATACCAAGGCGCATTCTCCCTGGACTGCGTGGACCATTTCCGCACCTTATTAGCAGACTCTTCATCATCGGTCAAAAGCATCCCGCCGGCAGACCCCGTAATAATTTTATTTCCATTAAACGAAATTACATTATATGAGCCAAACGTTCCAGTCTGAGTTCCCTTATAGGTTGCTCCCAAAGACTCTGCCGCATCCTCAACAATAACTGCTCCATGCTTTTCACAGATACTTTTAATCTCATCAACCTTTCCCGGCGTACCATACAAGTGCGCGACTACTACAACCTTTACATCCGGATAAATTTCAAATGCTTTTTCGAGAGCCACGGGATCCATATTCCAAGTGTCATATTCTGTATCGATGAACACAGGAACCCCACCCTCGTATACAACCGGATTCACTGTGGCATCAAAAGTCATATCCGAGCAAAATACCTTGTCTCCTCGTTTTACACCTGCCAATTTCACTGCCATATGGAGTGCCGCCGTTCCTGCCGACAATGCCACGGCATATTTACATCCGATTTTTTCACAGGCAAGACGTTCCGTTTCATTAATATTAGCGCCAACCGTAGACATCCAATTGGTTTCATGTGCTTCTGTCATATATTTAAGTTCTTCCCCATGCATAGTTGGCGAAGATAGCCATATGCGATTTTCGAATCTTTTATTTTTCATAATCACGACTCCCTATTACTTATTTCACATCTTTTTTGATCATCACAGAGCAAATCACCTATAATTAAATAAAAGACAATCCATTCCGTCGCTAAAAACGGCCTTTCAAAGTTTTCAACCAACATAAATCCTAAGCTTATCACACACATCCCAAAAGTAAGAAAGGCATAATTGTCTTTTCGATCTCTTAACCTTGAAAAACTCAGATATATGCTGCACAAAAAAACAAACAAATATGGCACGGCTGTCAATACCCCATATCTATATGCTATCGCAAGCATTCCATTGTGTGCCGTCCTCGTTCCTCCCCACAGCCTGGGACAAAAATCATGTCCAAGAAAATTCATATTACGAATATAACCCATCCAATATAAATTTCTTCCATTCAAAAAATGTGTAGTTTTCGGAGCGTATATAATGGCATCTGCTAGAGATTCTTTTTCGGTTGCTTTTACATCCATAACCGTACCGGAGCTTGCGGCTTTAAAATCATCTGCTGGAAATTCAATCTTAATTCCTATCTTTTGAGGAATATATGAAACAGACCAATTAGTTACATAAAACGTCGGAACCAACAAAAGCACAGCAAAAACCAACCCAACGATTATCTTGTTCAGATGAATATCTTCCAAGACATTTCTCTTAAGATGAATCAAAAATAATAACAAGGCAACTACCATCATCAAATTGCCAATTCTTGAGTCTGCCAGATAATTAAAAGAAATTGCCACCTCTAATAAAACAAGATTTAACAAATACTTTTTTATTTTTTTGTGTCTGAGCGATTCTTCGATTTCTGACAAAAAGGCGACCATAACCGGAACTAAATACATAGAAAATGCATTTGGATTCCATGCTGGCCCGGCATATCCAATCCATTCAAACTTTTCTCGAAACAAGATGCTAAAGATTACAGAAAAGAAAAATGAAATTTCCAATGCATATATTATATCTTTAAAGAAAGTCTTTCTGTCTTCCATGTTATTCCAGATAAAGTATAAAAACCCGAAAAACGACAAGAAAATAAATCCTGTCAATAAATATCTTTTGCTATAGATATATTCTGATATACACATTAAAACCGACATGCATATCCAGTAATACACTATTGTCCTGTTCCATCTGATACGCCTTAATGGTTTCTCAATCATAGAAACTACTAATAAAAGAATGAGAATCAAACAGATTACAATATGATATTTATAGTAAGAGGAATATTTTCCCATATTTGTCATAAACATCATATAGGACATCCAGCAAACAATTAAAATACTCCTGAAATATTTGTATCTGAACAATGATACTTTTTCAGGAACCCACAATAATGCATTCCCTATAACAATATATATATCTTGCATCACTTCAATAAGCTTATAGAAATTAATATTATGTTTCTTACATAAGCTAGACACTACAAAATAAAAGAGAAGATATATTACCAGAACAGCAAGCGCAATAACAGCATCTTTTATCGAAATGTTCACCTTATCAAATTCTCTTATTTGAATATTCTTTACCTTAAGCAAGATATTTTCAGGAGAAATAAACGAAATATGCATATATTTATATTCAAAATCTATCTGTAAGTCAATTTTATTGACTGATGACTGCAGCTGAACATCCTTTTGTGCATAAACTAATTCTCCGTCTTTATTATAGTAGTTTAATTGGCAATTGATTACTTCCTCGGGTTTCTCTATCGACAAATAGAGATACCGCCATTTTGTATGCACGTCTTCATTTTTAATTGAAATTACTCTTTCTGGCAAATATGCCGCTTTGTCTTGTTTAGATGCATCAGTGGTTAATATCTTGCCTGTGATAGTCCTCACATCATTTACTTTTCCTACTTTAAAGGAATTTGTCAATGAGATGGAATCCGTAGCGCTCATTCCCATTGCCATTAAAGCTATAATAAATCCTACAGCAATCCAAAATAAATGTCTTTCTACTTTTTTTAACAACTGCATTCTCCCTCGTGTTTCCTACACTCTTTTTGGCCTATATGTTATGCATATCTTTGCAATTTCCATAATTATATCTTCACTATTGCAATAACTATCTTTAATCAGAAAATCTAACTGTTCAAAGAAATGCTCCTCATCCATCGCAATCGGATGCCCCACAAATATCTTCTCATTCGCAGTCTTCGTAAGCCCTTCTTCATCCATCAAAAGCTCTTCATACAGCTTTTCACCTGGCCTAAGCCCACTGATTTCTATCAATATATCCTGATTCGGCTTATACCCTTTCATCCGTATTAAGTTCTCCGCCAGCTCATAGATCTTAACCGGTTTCCCCATATCCAGCACGAAGATCTCCCCACCCTTGGCAAACAGGCTAGCCTGTAATACTAAAGACACTGCCTCCGGAATCGTCATGAAGAACCGGGTAATCTCCTTGTGGGTCACCGTCACCGGCCCGCCCTCTTCAATCTGTTTCAGGAACAACGGAATTACCGAGCCATTGCTCCCCAGCACATTTCCGAACCGAACTGCCGCATACCTGGTATGCTCCGACTTCTTCGCATAACTCTGGATGATCATCTCACAGATACGCTTTGTGGCGCCCATCACATTCGTCGGGCGCACCGCTTTATCTGTAGAAATCAGCGTAAAGTTCTCCGCCTTATAAAGATCAGCCAATTTCGCCATGTTAAATGTTCCGAGGCAGTTATTCTTAATCGCCTCATTGGGAGAATCCTCCATAAGCGGAACATGCTTATGAGCCGCCGCATGATAGATGATCTGGGGCTTATAATCCTTGAACATCTTTGCCAGCCTGTCATAATCCCTGACCGATCCGATCAGCGTGATGATCTGCAGCTCCGGATAATGGCGCTCTAATTCCATCTGTATCTCATAAGCATTGTTCTCATAGATGTCGAATATGATCAGCCTTGCCGGATCATACTTTACAATCTGACGGCACAGCTCTGAACCGATAGAGCCACCTCCACCGGTTACCAATACAGTCTTTCCACCTAGGAAAGTACCGATCCCCGCCTGATTGACCTTCACCGGGTCTCTGCCGAGCAAATCCTCATACCGCACCTCGCGTACCATATCCGATAAAGATTCTGTAAACCCCGCGGCAATCGCCGGAAGGATCTTTACTCTGGCATCCGTCTCATGGCATACCTCTAACAATTCCTTAACTACTTTAGACGTTGCAGACGGAATCGCAATTATTATTTCATCAATCTTATAACGTTTTACAGTTGCCGGGATATCTTCCCTTGTTCCAACAATTGGGATATTCCGCAGGTATTTTCCTTTTTTATTCACATTGTCATCTACGATACAGACAATTACACGAGGACTCTGCGTAATCCGTTGAGTCTCCTGGATCAAAATAGATGCAGCAGACCCTCCCCCAATTAACAAAGTTCTTTTTTTAACGCTATTATCTATTTTCTCTGAAAAAAGCTGCTTTTGAATCCTTCTTCCGAAACGGAGAACTAAGAACATAAGAAATAGCAGTACTACATCAAAGACATAGAAACTCCTCGGCATCCTTATTTGCAAAAAGATGCGGTATACAATATAGATGATCTCGATGCAGGCGGTCGCCTTAAAAACTGACATACTCTCTTCGATAGACGCATACGTCCACACCCTGTTGTACAGCTTAAAAAACCGCATGACAAATATCGCGATCACCACATCCAGCGGAAGGCAGCGTATAGCAGGCTCCAGATATTGTGCCGGTATCGTCTCAAAATTGAACCTTAACGCCAACGCCAATAATGCACTGAATATTACAATCAGTGCATCCATTACCCCTATTAAAATCGCTCTTCTCTTTCCGCTTCCTATCATATGAAAATAAACCTTTCTTTTTTCTTATGTAGTTATTATTGTCATGCTTAACCTATTATATCGCTATTATTAAAAAAAGTCTATCTTTATCTCCTTATATTCCCTTTTTCTTCCATAAAACTACAAAAAATACGTAACAGCGGTTTGGGTTCTGCCGGCTGTGCGATGACATTACAGAAGACCGAGCAATTCAGCCGCATTCCCCCCAAGCACGTCCTCCCGCTCTTTTTCCGTCACCGGCATCTCTTTCATTATATCCACAAATCTCTTCTGCCCGGCCCACGGGCTGTCCGTGGCAAAGAGCACCTTATCGCTCCCGTGGTTCCTAAGAATCCGCAAAAACTGCTCCTGCTCAATATAATCGAAAATCACCGCCGTGTCAAGGTACACGTTTTTTCCCACCAGGTACCGTTCTACCTCATCCCACTGCTGGTTTCCTCCAAGGTGCGCCAGCACCAGCTTTTCCGGAGCCACATCTTCGATAAGCTCCGCCGCCATCTGAGGCGTGCAGTGGATATCCTCCGGGCACAGCGGATCCTGCCCTGCGTGCACGCTGATGATAAGCCCAAGCTCCGTGGCATAGGACACGATCCGCTTATAGCGGATATCGTTAAAATACACGCCCTGGTAGTCCGGGTGGAGCTTAATGCCTTTGATGCCCATGGCATTTATTTCCCTCAGCTCTTCTTTATAGTTCTCAGACGCGGGATGGATGCTGCCAAAGGATATGATCTTCCCTTTCTGGAAATGCGCCGCGTATTCGTTGATAGTATAGAACTGTGAAGCTTTCGTGGCAATCGGCAGCACGACAGAGCAGTCGATCCCCGCTTCCTGCGCGGAGCGGAAAAGCCCGTCGTGGGTGCCGTCCGTCTCCGGTGGATTTTCTACCAGTTTCGCAAGTTTTTCGACTGTTCGGGCGGCAATCGCATCCGGAAACATATGGGTGTGGAAATCGATAATCATCTCTAAGACTCTCCCTTCATCTTATCGTAACAATATCCGATGATATCCCTTCTGGTAACAATCCCGATAAAGCATTTCTGGTCGTCTACCACCGGCACGAAGTTCTGCTCCATGGCTCGTCCGATCAGATCCTCCATCTTTGCATTGCTGGTGACGTACTGGTAATCGTTGCGACGGTGGATCTTCATTACGTTGATCCCTTCCGTCTCCTTTATGCTGACAAGGTTCTTCGTCTTCAGCCCCCACAGCAGGTCCCCTTCCGTGATAGAGCCTTTGTACCTCCCCTCCCTGTCAAGGATCGGGATGCAGGAATACTTGTGGTATTCCATGATTTCCAGCGCCTGCCGCACGGTATGGTAATCATATATGTATGCTACTTCGCTTTTCGGTTTCAGAAAAAATAAGATATTCATCGCAGTATATCCCCCTATAACTGAGTTGTAACAAATATATCGTAAATAGCCTTAATTGCTTCTTCGAAATCGTGGTTGCGGACTCCGATGATGATATTTAGCTCGCTGGAGCCCTGGTCTATCATCTTCACATTGACATTTGCATGTGACAGGGCGGAAAAGATGCGCCCCGACGTGCCTCTTGTAGCTTTCATGCCCCGCCCTACCACGGCGATCAGGGCAATGTCAGATTCCAGCTCCAGAAGATCCGGCTCTACTGCCCGGTGAATGCCTGCCAGCACCTTCTGTTCCTTCTCCTGGAATTCGTCTTGATGGACGATAATAGTCATAGTGTCAATTCCGGAAGGCATATGCTCAATGGAAACATTGTTCTTTTCAAACACTTCCAGCACGCTTTTGCAGAACCCGACTTCCGAATTCATCATAGCCTTCTCCACGGTCACCGACGCAAAATCCTTCTTCCCCGTCACGCCTGTGATGATGAACCTGGGTTTCTGGCAGGTAGCCTCCACGATAAGGGTGCCCTTATCCTCCGGCCGGTTCGTATTGCGGATGTTGATGGGAATGCCCGCCTTTTTCACCGGGAAGATGGCATCCTCATGCAGCACGGTGGCTCCCATGTAGGATAGCTCCCTCAGCTCCCGGTAGGTGATGACCTCGATAGACCTTGCGTTCGGTATGATCCTTGGGTCTGCGATAAGAAACCCTGACACATCCGTCCAGTTTTCATAGGTGTCAGCCTGAACGGCCCTGGCCACCAGGGAGCCTGTGATGTCAGAGCCTCCTCTCGAAAACGTGACGATCTTTCCGCCCTCCGACGCGCCGTAAAATCCCGGGATCACTGCCTTCTCCGTATGCTTAAGGCGCTCCGCCAAGATCTCATTGGTCTTTTCGGCATCAAATTCTTTATTTTCGCCAAAGCGGATCACTTCCGCCGCGTCGATAAACTCGTACCCCAGATAGGCTGCCATAATAATCCCGTTTAAGTATTCTCCCCGGGATGCCGCATAGTCCCTGCCCGCTTTTTTTGTGAAATTCTCCCGGATTATCCGGAACTCTCCCTCCAGCGAAAGATCCAGTTTCAGCCCGTCTATAATTTCCTGATACCTCTCCTTGATTTTTTCAAGGAGCTCTTCAAAGTCGTGCTCGCTGTCATCGTGCAGTATCGCCTGCTTATAGCACTGATACAATAAATCTGTCACCTTTATGTCGTCGGGATTCCTTTTTCCGGGCGCGGACGGCACCACATACCGCCTGGCGCTGTCATTGCGGATGATAGAGCCGGCTTTCCGGAACTGCTCCGCGCTGGCGAGGGAACTTCCTCCAAACTTAACAACCTTCTTCATCTTACAAGTAATCCTCCGTTTTCACTTAATTCCTTCTTTTTTCTTTCTAAAGCTCAATCTTTTATATATTACAACTTTTTTCAAGGAACTGCAACGGAATTTCTACATGAAATAAAAACGCATTTATCCCGGCCTTTCGTGCCCCCTCCACATTTTCCTCCCGGTCGTCAAAGAAAACGCACTTTCCGGCAGAAAGCCCGTAGTTCGTGAGCAGGATTTTATATATCTTATCTTCTGGTTTCATGCA
>OFGR01001740.1_pt1 | contig 16267 bp, 19 predicted proteins | sample 1521811 | NCBI WGS metagenome assembly OFGR01 (sample SAMEA3504098, study PRJEB24116) | mouse gut metagenome | biome: mouse gut; feature: mouse-associated habitat; material: faeces | place: Denmark | collected 2011
GTGCGCGAACGCGGCATCGCGCCGGACTTCGTGCCCGATGCCTATATTGCCGAGAGCATCGCCAAGGGGCTCATCGAAAAAGGCATGGACGGCAAAAAGATACTCCTTCCCCGGGCCCGCGAAGCCCGTGAAGTCCTGCCTGAGGAACTGCGCAAGGCCGGGGCCGAAGTGCACGTCCTCCCCGTCTACGAAACCGTGCCCGCCGCCGCACGGCGCGAAGAAGTGCTGGAACGCCTCGACGCCGGGACACTCGACGTGGTGACTTTCGGCTCCTCGTCCACGGTGGACAACTTTTTCGCCCAGATTCCAGAAGAGCGGCTTCTCCAAGGCCCCGACGCAAAGCGGGTCAAGCTGGCGGCCATCGGCCCCGTGACCGCGAAAACGCTCGCGAAGCACGGTTTCGCCGCCGACATCCAGCCCGAGGACTACACCATCCCCGCACTGGTCAAGGCGCTGGCCGACCACTACGAAAAACAGGGAGCCTGACATGCCCTTGAAACTCGCCGTCCTCGCCTCGGGCAGCGGCACCAACTTTCAGGCGATGGTCGACGCCGTACGGCGCGGCGTTCTGGACGTGGACATCAGGATCGTGATCTGCAACCGCCCCGGCGCCCGCGTCATCGAACGCGCCAAGGCCGCCGGGATCGTCTGTGCGGTCATGGACCATACGCAGTGGCCGGATCGCGCCTCCTACGACCGCGCCGTGGCCGACGCCGTCCGCAAGGCCGGGGCGGACACCGTGGCGCTGGCGGGCTACATGCGGATGTTGACGCCCGACTTCCTGAACGCCTTTCCGCACCGCGTGATCAACATCCACCCCGCTCTTCTGCCCTCCTTCCCCGGCATCCACGGCGCGGCCGACGCGCAGGCGTGGGGCGTGAAGATCACGGGCTGCACCGTGCATCTTGTCGATGAGATCATGGACCACGGCGCGGTGATCGTACAGGCTGCGGTCCCCGCCGTGGCTGGCGAATCGCTCGACGATCTCCAGAACCGCATTCACGCGCAGGAGCACCGTATCTACCCGCAGGCGCTCCAGTGGCTGGCGGAAAACCGCATCCGCATGGACGCGGACGGCCGTTCCCTGCACCTCCTGCCCGGGACGCGCTCCCTTGCCGATCCCGAGCCGGGCGTGCTCGTCAACCCGCCGCTTGAGGAAGGTTTTTAAAAGATGGGGAGAGGAACGTCTTGAAGACTGGTTTTCCTCTCCCCATCCCTTCTTCCCGGGCTGACGATGGCTAGCGGACGGCCCTTTCCCGGAAGCCTTCCCCGACCGGCTCTCCCCCGGCTTCTTCATCCCGCCGCCTCTGCCATCCGCCGGACGTTCCCGCGCAAAGCGCCCGCCGAACGAAGCGGACCGAAAAAAGAGCATGGAGGAAAGAGAAGGAAGGGCTTGAAAGATACCTTTCCTCCTCTGGCGCAACATCATCCTTATAAGAACAATGCTTGTTGTCGCCCACACCGCCCAAAAAGGTCCACGGTCCGCTTGAGCATCTTCAGGAGGTTCCATGTTTCCGCCCACACCGCCAAAAGGCGCGGACCCGCGCATGTACTTTTTTCTGTTCCTCCTGACGCTCGGCACCACGCTGGGCTATCAGGGCTGGACGCTGCTCTATACCAACTTCGCCGTGGAAAGCGCGCATCTGTCCGCGGCGGACAACGGGCTGGTCCAGTCGCTGCGCGAGGTGCCGGGACTGCTCGGCTTTTTGATCATCCCGATCCTGCTGGTCATGAAGGAGCACCGCGTTGCGGCCATAGCCGCCCTCGCCACCGGGCTTGGCACGGCGCTGACGGGCTTCTTTCCCTCGCTTTTCCCCATCATCCTGACCACGCTGCTCATGTCCTTCGGTTTCCACTTTTTCGAGGCCGTCAACCAGTCGCTGCTGCTGCAATATTTTGATCTGCGCACCACGCCGCTGGTCATGGGGAAGCTGCGCGGGCTGGCGGCGGGCGGGAGCCTCGCCGCCTCGGTCTTCGTCTTCTCCTGCTCCGGCTTTCTGCCGTATACGTCCATGTTCCTCATCGTGGGCGCGTTGTGTGCCCTGACCGGGGTCTGGGGCCTGCTCCTTGATCCGACGAACAAGGACCTGCCCGTCCAGAGCAAAAAAATGGTCTTCAAGCGCAAATACTGGCTCTTCTACCTGCTGACGCTCCTCCTCGGGGCGCGGCGGCAGATTTTCACCGTCTTCGCGCTCTTCCTGCTCGTGGATCACTTCGCCTTTTCCGTGCATACCGTGGCCATCCTGTTCATGATCAACTACGGCATCAACTGGTTCCTGAATCCCCTCATCGGCCGGGCCATCAACCGCATCGGGGAACGCAAGCTTCTGAGCATCGAATATTCTACGGCCCTCGTCATCTTCACCGGTTACGCCACTACCGGCAGCGCGTGGGTGGCTGGCATTCTCTATATCCTCGACTATATCGTCTTCAACTTCTCCATCGCTCTGCGCACGTTCTTCCAGAAGATCGCGGAACCGCAGGACATCGCCCCGACCATGGCCGTGGCCCAGACCATCAATCACATCGCGGCGGTCTTCGTGCCCGTGCTCGGCGGCTGGATATGGGTGGAATTCGGGTATCAGATTCCCTTTTTCATGGGCGCGGCCCTGACCTGCTGCTCGCTGGCACTGGTACAGCTCATAGACCGGGAAATCCAGCTCAACGCCGTCCCCAAGGCTTGAAGCGCACCGGAGAACACGTTACTATTGGATATTACGCCGTAGGAGATACCGTATGCACGCCTTTTTCCGTTCTCTGGTTCTGGGACTTTCCCTCCTGATTCCGGCCCTGCCCGCCATAGCCGCCGAAACGCCCAAAAGCGATACGGCCATTCCCGACAAGCCCACGCGCATCACCGAGCGCAACACGCCGGTTGCCGTGGAGTTCGAGGGCAACGACAGCATCGGCTCCCGGCTGGCGACCCGCGTCAAGGAAACCCTCAACTCCAGCAACCTTTTCTCCCTCAGCGACAAGGACACGCCGAAAATCCGCATCCTTATCGCCACCAAGCCGGAATTCCCCTCCCGTCCGGGCGTGGGCTCGGCCTATTCCGCCATCTGGGTCTTCTCCCAGTCGGAAAACATCCTGCGGCACTTCCTCACCAGCGAAGTGGGCGTGCTCACCCCTGATCAGATCAACGAACTGGCCGCGCGTCTGGTCGAGGAAACGGACGGCCTCGCTACCCGCTACGGCTATCTCTTCCAGTAGCCGACAGGACGCGCAGGCGAGATGAGCGTCATCACCCAAGGCTTCAGCGAGGCGTTCGTCCTGCTCGCCAACGGCGATCCCGAAACCTTCGCCGCAGTGCAGGCCACCTTGTCCACCTCCGGCCTCGCCATGCTCGGGTGCATCATCCCGGGGGTGCCGCTCGGCTTCCTGCTCGGCTACGCCCGCTTTCCGGGACGCCATTTCCTGCGCCTTCTCGTGGACACGGCCCTGTCCTTCCCTACGGTCGTGCTCGGGCTGCTCGTCTACCTTCTGCTGGCGCGGCAAGGCCCGCTCGCGGACTGGGAACTCCTCTTCACCGTGCCGGGGATTGCCATCGGGCTGGCCCTGCTTGGTCTGCCCATCGTCATCGCCCACACTTGCCTCGCCGTAGAACAGGCGGATCGTCTGCTGGCCCCCACCCTGCGCACGCTCGGCGCGGGGCCGTGGCAACTGCTCTTCTCCACGGTGCGCGAACTGCGCTTTCACCTGCTCACGGCCTGCATCACGGCCTTCGGGCGCGTGGTTTCCGAGGTAGGCATCTCCATGCTGGTGGGCGGCAACATCAAATGGTCCACCCGGACCATCACCACGGCGATCACGCTGGAAACGGGCAAAGGCGATTACGCCCGCAGCATCGCGCTCGGCATGGTGCTGGTGGGGCTGGCCTTTGCGCTCAACATGGGGCTGGCCGCCCTGCGCCGGAGGATGGGACCGTGACGCCGCTGTTCCATCTGGAAAACATCCTCCGCACCTATCCCGAACCGGGCCAACGCGACGCCGTGCGCACGGTACTGCATCTTTCCGAACTGGACATCCATGCCGGGCAAATCTTGGGCATCCGCGGGCACAACGGCAGCGGCAAATCCACGCTTCTGCGCATCATCGCCCTTCTGGAGCCGCCGGACGCCGGGACGATCCTCTTTGAAGGCCAGCCTGCGGAGGTCGGCAACCTCAACCAGCGCCGCCAGGTCACCCTGCTGCTGCAAACGCCCTACCTGCTCTCGCGCTCCGTCGCCTCCAACGTGGCCTACGGCCTGCGCGTCCGGGGCATCCGCGACGCCTTCACCGTGCGCAAGGAAATCGAAAGCGCCCTTCTCGCCGTGGGGCTCGACCCCGCCGTCTTTTGGCAGCGCCGCCGCCACGAGCTGTCGGGAGGCGAAAGCCAGCGCGTGGCCCTTGCCGCCCGGCTTGCTCTGCGGCCCCGCGTCCTGCTCATGGACGAACCTACCGCCAGCGTGGATCAGCAAAGCGCGGAACGCATCGCCGTGGCCGCCCGTCATGCCGCCGACGAAGGTTCCGCCGTGGTCGTGGTTTCCCATGATCAGGAATGGTTGGCCCCCCTTGCGGATCGCCTCATCACTCTGCGGGAAGGCAAACTGGCCTGAGGCCCGGTTCCACCCGCGTGGCCGCAACCTGCGAGACGCTACGGAAAAAACGGTTTGATTCCGCCCGCGTGCCCCTTGCAAAATGCGGTAATTCCCCATCATGCCCTCACCTAGATGGGCATCAACGGAACTTTCCCGAAATCCGGCAGGCCATCTCCGGTAAGACGCGACACAAATATTCCCGCATTGCCGAAAAAAGACGAGAGGCGGCCTTCCTACACCTTCACACCTCTCCTCAATCCACCGGACAAACGAAAATTGCCCCCTTCCGAAGCCTTTTCCCGTAGCCTTGGCTTGTCCGCCCGCAAAAATGAAGAGGCCGGGCTCTTCCACCTCTACCTTCTCGCTCCAAGAGGCTTTTGTGCGCCCCGAAACCAGAGTCGCAGAAAGGCTGGCCTCCCAGATGAACCCTGAGCCCTCCTCTCTGCCGGAGTCCGGCACACGCCTCCCGACCGTGTACGCAAAAAGGCCGTGCGGACACGGCCTTTCCCTGCACCTGAAGATGCCCGCGCTGCGGCGGAAGACAACGGTTTCTTAAAGATAGAGTTCGAGCAGGCCCTCGGGGGGGGTGATGCGGATGACTTCGGCGTCGAGATCAATATCCGCCACGAATTCGGGTACGGCGGGGAGCAGGATTTCCTTGCCCGCCGGGGTCTGAATGGACCAGACTTCCTGTTCGCCGTGGAAAAGGACGTGCTCAAGGACGCCGAGCGTCTCGCCCGTCGTGTCGAGCACTACGGAGAGGCCCATGAGATCATTGAGATACATTTCGTCATCCTCCAGCTCGGGCAAGGAGGATTCCGGGACAAGGAGGGTCTGGCCGCGCAGATATTCGGCGCTGGTGCGGTCGGGGGCCTCGGTGAAACGGACGAGGGGCGTCCCCTGATGCAAGCGGACGGTGTCCACCGTCACCTTGCGGGGAGGCTGGCTGCCCGCCTGAAGATAGACGGCGTCTCCGCGCAAAAGGTCAACCGAATCCGCGTAATAGTCGACGCGCATTTCCCCCCGGATGCCGTGTGGCCGGGTCAGCGTGCCGATCTCCACCAGATCGTGGGGCAAAAAGCGATGCGCCACGGGCTACTCCACGATTTCCAGCATGATCCGCCGCCGTGCCTTGGAAGAGGCAGCCCCAAGGAGCGTGCGCAAGGCCCGCGCCGTGCGCCCCTGCTTCCCGATGACCTTTCCGAGGTCTTCCTTGGCGACCCGCAATTCAAGAACCGCGCCCTGCTCCCCTTCCACTTCGGTGACCTGCACGTCTTCGGGCTTATCCACAAGCCCCTTGGCGACAAATTCGATAAACGCTTTCATACTTACCTGACCTGTATTGATGGGGAAACCGCGAAATGCCCCGCCGGAAAAGACGGTCCGGCACTTTACGATCCGAGCACGGGAAAACCCCGCGTCTGCGTTCCGTCACATCCGGGTACACCGCGTATGCGCCCGGCACACGAAGGAACCTTCTCCGGTCCGGCGAAGGGAAAAGTTCCTCGGCGGAAAGACCTTCCCGCCAGCCTTGCAGCGGCAGGAAACGGAATGGCCCACACCGCAAACGCAAGCGACCCGAGCCGACCCGCAGAGGCCGGACCCGGGTCGCTGAAAACCGGATTGCCGAATGAGACTAGGCTTCGGCCTTCTTTGCGTACTGCTTCATGAGCGAACGCACCGTATCGGTCATTTCGGCGCCGAGGTCCATCCACTTCTTCACCTTGTCGGTGTCGATCTTGATGTCGGCGGGGCTGACCTGCGGGTTGTAGTAGCCCAGGAATTCCAGCGGACGGCCATCGCGACGGCTGGCGGAGTTGGTGGCCACGATACGGAAGAAGGAACGCTTCTTGTTGCCCATGCGGGTGAGTCTCAGTTTAACGGACATTGGAAAACTCCTGTTGGATCATCAAGTTGTTGCTCAAAAACAAGGGGAAAACCTTGCGACCTGCACGACGTGGGCCGGAAACTCGCCACCAGCCTTTCGGCCGGGGAATAACCGACCGGGTGCCGAACGGCCCAGCAGGAAAGGCTCAGCGCTTTTTCTTGCGCTTCTGCCGTTCCGTTTTTTTCTTTTTGGTGGCGGACTTGCCGCTGCCCGGCATTCCGGGCAAAGCGGGCATTCCGCCCATGCCGGGCAAACCGCCCATACCGGGCAGGCCACCCATTCCCGGAAGCCCGCCCATGCCGGGCAGACCTCCCATCCCGGGCATTCCCCCCATGCCTTTGGGCAACGAAGGCATTCTCGTCTTGCCGCCCTTCTTGGGGTTCATCACCTGCTGCATCATCTGGCGCATCTGGCCGAACTGCCGCAAAACCTGATTGACCTGCGCCACGGTGGTGCCCGATCCGGCGGCGATGCGCTGGCGGCGGCTGGCGTTGATGAGGTCGGGGTTGCGGCGCTCTTTCATGGTCATGGAATTGATGATGGCCTCAGTGCGCGCCATTTCCTGTTCCGGAACCTTCATGTCGCCCAGTTTGGACGTCAGGCCGCCAAGCCCGGGGATCAGCTTGAGGATGCTCTCAAGGGACCCGATCTGCTTCATGCGGCGCATCTGGGTACGGAAATCTTCAAAATCGAACGTGGCCTTCTGGAGCTTTTTGGCCATAGCCTCGGCTTCCTCGGCCTCGAAAGAGCTTTGCGCCTTTTCGATGAGCGTGAGCATGTCGCCCATGCCAAGGATGCGGCCAGCCACGCGCTCGGGGTGGAAGACCTCAAGATCGGAAAGCTTTTCGCCCGTGCCCACATACTTGACGGACGCGCCGGTCACGGACTTGATGGACAGGGCCGCGCCGCCGCGGGCGTCGCCGTCCATCTTCGTCAGCACCACGCCGGTCAGGGCAAGGTCCTTATTGAAGGCTTCGGCCACCGTCACCGCATCCTGCCCGGTCATGGCATCGGCCACGAAGAGAATTTCCTGCGGCTGCACGGCAGACTTGATGTCCACCAGCTCCTGCATGAGCGGCGCGTCGATGTGCAGACGGCCCGCCGTATCAAGGATGACCACGGTGCACTGCTGGGCCTTGGCGTCCTCAACGGCCGCACGCACGATGTCCACGGGCTTCATGTCCGCGGAGGAGGCGAAGCAGGGGATGTCGAGCTGACGCGCCAGCGTGCGGAGCTGATCGATGGCGGCGGGGCGGTAGACGTCCACCGGGACGAGATAAGGCCGCATCTTCTGCTTGCGCAACAGATTGGCGAGCTTCCCGGCCGATGTGGTCTTGCCCGAGCCTTGCAGACCAACCATCATGATGATGCCGGGCTGCGCGCCGCGCAGGTTGAGTTCGGTGGTTTCGCCACCGAGCAGGCCGACGAGTTCGTCATGGACGGCCTTGATGAGCTGCTGCGTGGGGGTCAGGCTCTTTTCCACTTCCTGCCCGAGCACGCGCTCGCGCACACGCTCCACAAACTCCTTGACGACCTTGAAGTTGACGTCCGCCTCCAACAGGGCAAGGCGCACCTCGCGCAGGCCATCGCGGATGTTTTCCTCGGTGAGCTGCGCCCGGCCGCTCAAGGAGCGGAACGCGCTGGACAACCTGTCGGACAAACTTTCGAACATGAACTTCTCCGTAGTGCAGGAACGTTTGCAAGCCCCAGAGCGTTACCTATCTTTCCCCCAAAAGTCAAGCTCCAAGGCAACAATCCACCTTTCCGGCGCAGCCTTCCTCCGTCGCCCCGCCTTTGGGCAGCAAGGCAATCCCCTTCTCGGCGGCATAGCCGCCCGCCCACGCGCAAAGGTCCTTGAGCACAGGAGCCAGCGCCCTGCCCCGCTCCGTCAGTTCGTAGTCCACCCGGGGAGGGACGACCGGATAGACCGTCCGCGTGATCAGTCCGGCCTCTTCGAGTTCCCGAAGCTGAAGGGTGAGCATTTTCTGAGTAATATCACCCAGTTTGCGCTTGAGTTCGCAGAAGCGGTGGGTTCCGCTCAAGAGGTGCCACAGCAGCACCAGCTTCCATTTGCCGCCTACCAGTTCCATCGCCAATTCAAGCGAACACTTGTATTGGGGCTTGAGCCGTTTCACGTTGCCTCCCCCTTAGTATCTTTTTCGCCACTATATGATAAAAATGTGCGTACTTGCAATATTCATTCGTACCTCTATAGTAGGCGTAAACACATCGGAGGTTCACCATGAGCGATTTTCTTGATCTGGCCCGGCGTCGTTATTCGGTCCGCACCTATCTTCCGCAGCCCGTGGAAGCGGAGAAGCTGGAACGCATCCTCGAAGCGGGGCGCGTGGCTCCCACCGCCAAGAACAACCAGCCCCACCGCATCCTGATCGTGCAAAGTCCAGAGGGATTGGAGAAGCTCACCAAATGCACCAACGTGCAGGGCTATCCCCTCGGGATCGTCGTTTGCGGCGTGCAGTCGGAAGCGTGGGTTTCTCCCTTCGACCCCAACAAGAATTCGCTGGAAACGGATACGTCCATCGTGGCCACGCACATGCTCCTCGAAGCTACCGCTCTCGGCCTCGGAAGCTGCTGGATGGCGCGTTTTGAACCGGAACGCCTGCGCGAGGCCTTCAATATCCCCGAGGGCATCGTGCCCGAGCACATTCTCGCCATCGGCTACGCGGCGGGCGAAGCGAAGTCGCCCGATCGCCATGACAAGATGCGCAAGCCTCTTGAGGCTACCATCGTCCGGGAACATTTTTAGGAACGGCGCGCCCCCTTCCGTCCACCGAGGACAGCCTCCTTCCACACACTGAACTCCTGACGCGCCGCCTCCCCACCAGTCAAAAATCTTTGAAGAGGATAGGGAGGGCGCGAGCCGCGCCGGCAGGTTTGAGGAGGGGAAGGGGAAACGTGGGGGTGCTCCCCCCTTCTATAGAAAGTTTCCCCTTCCCCTCCCCAATCTTTTACTCCGTCTCGCGGGTATAGACCACTTCGATGTCCGGGAATTCTTCGTCTTCGATGACCATCTCCTGAAAATGCAGAAGCGGGGCGTGGGCCTCCACCTCGGCGCGGAGCTTCCACATGGCGGCAAGCAGTTCCTCGATGCCCTCGCCGGCCTGCGCGGACATAAAGAAAATCTCGCGTCCGTCCCGAGCGGCAAGGGCGCGCAGGGCGTCCACCTCTTCGGGCGTGCGCAGATCGATCTTGTTGATCACCTGCAACTGGCGGCGCTGGCCGAGGTCTTCGTCAAAGGCGTCGAGTTCGTCATTGACGAGGTCGAAGCCCGCCCACGGGTTTTCATCCGGGTTGACGTCTTCGATGCTCAAAATGTGCACGAGGAAACGGGTACGCTCCACATGCTTGAGGAAACGGTGCCCGAGGCCCTGCCCTTCGCTCGCCCCTTCGATGAGGCCGGGGATGTCCGCCACGACCATACGCTGATCGGGATCGTATTCGTCGATGACCACCCCGAGATTGGGCGTGAGCGTGGTGAAGGGATAGGCCGCGATTTTGGGACGCGCGGCGGAAATGCGGGAAATAAAGGTCGACTTGCCCGCATTGGGCAGGCCGATGATCCCGGCGTCGGCGAGAATCTTGAGCTCAAGGCGAAGATTCCGTTCCTCGCCCGGCTCGCCCGGCTGCGCAAAACGCGGGGCACGCATGGTCGAGGACTTGAAATGCTCGTTGCCCTTGCCGCCGCGTCCGCCCCGGGCCACGAGATACTCGTCCCCGGCCTCGGCAAGGTCGGTCAGGAGATGCTCGCCCTCCGGCGTCTGCTCGAACACGAGGGTGCCCACAGGCAGGTTGAGGACAAGATTCTCTCCCTTGCGGCCGTAACGCTGGCTGCCCATGCCGCCCTGACCATTCTGAGCTTCGTAATGGCGCAGGATGCGGAAGTCATAGAGGCTCAAGAGACGCGAGTCGGCGCGCAGGATCACGCTCCCGCCGTCGCCGCCGTCGCCGCCGTCCGGCCCGCCCCGGGGTACGAATTTTTCACGCCGGAACGAGACGCAGCCGTTCCCCCCTTTGCCTGCCTTGACGCTGATCACAGCTTCATCCACAAAACGCATGATTCTATCCTAATAAATGGGTTGAGTATCGTAAAAAATCATCGGGAAGAGCGCGGCCCGCCCCGAAAGGAGAGTGTCGCAAGGGCCAGCGCCGCCGTCAATACGGCTATGTCCATGATCACGGCCAAGGCCGAGGGAAAGAAAAAAGGATGCGGCTTTTCCGCAAAAAAGCCGGGCAAAGCGGAAAAAACGCCCGCACACACCGGGGTCAGCAGGATCGCGGCCACGGCCTGCGCCACGGAATAGCGTTCCCGCCGCTTCACCATCAGCCAACGGAAAAGGCCGAACGCCACAAGGCCGGGCACACCGTAAAAAAGCGTTTCCCACAGCCAGCCGGGGACGCGGCCTGCCCAAAAATCCGTGAGCAGGGCACGGCAGAATACCAATAAGATGCCCATTTCCACGGCGAACACGACGGCTTTGCGCATGATCCGGCTCCTTTGCTGGCGTTGACGGGAACGGCCCCGGCGCAAGGGCCGCCTGCGGGAGGGCGCCCCATGAGGCGCGCTTCAAAGGCGGTACGGGAAGGGGGCTTCACACGCCCTTGTGCCGCTCGTCGAAAGCCTTCATCTTGGCCCACAGGTGAAGAAGAAACATGCAAAGATACAGGAGCGCCACGAGGATTCCCGCGCACCATTCCACGAGCGTCAGCGTCAGGTCCGCTCCCCATGTGCCCCATTCCCAGAAGACGCCGAGGACGGTGCACAAGAGGAGGAAATACCCTGCCCCGAAAGCCAGCATAACCGGAAGGGAAAGGTAGCGCTTCCCCGTGCAGCGGCTAAAACTCCGCAAAAGGGGGAAAGCCGCCAGCACGACGGGCAGATACAGCTCCACCAAAAACATCAAGAGGCTGTCCGGCCCTTTGCTGTCCACCGAACTCCAGAGGAGCGCCCAGTGCCACAGGAACGCCCCGCCAAAGAGCAACAAAGCGATTTTGGCGTCCTTCATGGGTTTCCCTCCACGCACGAGCGGCGCCTACACCAAAAGGGAAGAAGCCTGACGGCTCCTTCCCTTGGAAAAATCATCTGTTCCGCAACCTATTCGGCGGCGGGAGCTTCGAAAGGCACAATGTGCACGCGCTTTTGAATCTTGCGCTTGCGCACATAGGTTTCGTACTTCACCGTGCCGTCGATCTTGGCGAACAAGGTGTAGTCGCTGCCCATGCCCACGTTTTCGCCGGGATGGATAACGGTGCCGAGCTGCCGGACAAGGATGTTGCCGGCGAGGACGCCCTGACCGCCGAAACGCTTCACGCCGCGGCGTTGGGCGTTACTGTCGCGACCGTTGCGGGAACTGCCGCCTGCTTTTTTGTGTGCCATGAGGATATCTCCTTACAGTCCAACAGATTAGGCTTCGATAGCCTTGACCTGAATGGCGGTATAGTCCTGACGATGGCCCTGCAGCTTGCGGGAGTCGTTGCGGCGCCACTTCTTGAAGACAAGAATCTTTTCGCCCCGCACGTGATCCAGCACAGTGGCCGTCACCTTGGCGTTTTCAACATAGGGAGCGCCGATCTTGAGTTCGGCCCCGCCAACCATAAGCACTTTGTCGAGGGACACTTCGCTGTTCACGTCGGCAGCCATGCGATCCACGAGAATCTTGGTGCCTTCTTCAACGCGGAACTGCTTGCCGCCCGTTTCGATAATCGCGTACATTAAGAACCTCCGAAAAAAGAGAAGGGATAAGTACCCCCTTCTCCGCAACCTGTCAAGCGGATTGGTGTACTTCACGGATAGCGCCCACGTGGTTGCTCTTAGGTGAAGGGTTCGTGCAGGCCGGCGGGCGTGAACGGCGTTTATAACCTCAATTACGGAATCATGGCAAGCGCCACTTTAGCCATTCCGCGGAAGTTCTAGAAAAAGAGGCTTACTTTTTTGATAGTTAGAGAAAAAAAGAAAAAAAATGCGAAAAAAAATCGCTCCGCCCCCTTCCCAAGACGCGAAGGGGGATTATTTACTCCACCGAGAGGCCGAAACGGCCTGCTTGCAAGGCGTACGCCCCCGGCGAGCGTCACCCGATTTGAAACGTGCGGCCTTTTTGCTGCATCGGGACACGCCCGCCTTTCCGAGCGCCGACCGGGAATCCCCGGCGGCCGGGAAACGAAGGGCTGGTTGCAACAGAAAAATATCTTTTTGGAGGATAAGTCGTCATGAGTCTGAAACCTTTGAATGACCGTGTTCTTGTGAAGCGCCTCGAGTCCGAGGAAAGAACCGCCAGCGGCCTGTACATCCCCGACACCGCCAAGGAAAAGCCCTCCAAGGGCGAAGTGGTCGCCGTTGGCCCCGGCAAGCACGCCGACGACGGCAAGCTCGTGCCCATGACCGTGAAAGTGGGCGATATGGTGCTTTTCAACAAGTATGCCGGTACCGAAGTCAAAATCGACGGCGCCGAGCACCTCGTCATGCGTGAAGACGACATCCTTGCCATTATCGCCTAGCAGCCCGATTTTTTTTGCTGCGACCGTACCTCATTTTATTTTAGAACGTTCTGGAGGATATTCTCATGGCTTCCAAAGAAATTTTGTTTGACGCCAAAGCCCGTGAAAAACTGTCCCGCGGCGTGGACAAGCTCGCCAACGCCGTCAAGGTCACCCTCGGCCCCAAGGGTCGCAACGTCGTGATCGAAAAGTCCTTCGGTGCTCCCGTCATCACCAAGGACGGCGTTTCCGTCGCCAAGGAAATCGAGCTCGAAGACAAGTTTGAAAACATGGGCGCCCAGATGGTCCGCGAAGTGGCCTCCAAGACCAACGACATCGCCGGCGACGGTACCACCACCGCCACGGTGCTCGCTCAGGCCATTTACCGCGAAGGCGTGAAGCTTGTGGCCGCCGGCCGCAATCCCATGGCCATCAAGCGCGGCGTCGACAAGGCCGTCGAAGCCATTTCCAAGGAACTCGGCAACATCGCCAAGCCCACCCGCGACCAGAAGGAAATCGCCCAGATCGGCACCATTTCCGCCAACTCCGACGCCACCATCGGCAACATCATCGCTGAAGCGATGGCCAAGGTCGGCAAGGAAGGCGTGATCACCGTCGAAGAAGCCAAGGGCCTTGAAACCACCCTCGACGTCGTGGAAGGCATGAAGTTCGACCGCGGCTACCTGTCCCCCTACTTCGTGACCAATCCCGAAAAGATGGTCTGCGAGCTGGACAACCCCTATATCCTCTGCAACGAAAAGAAAATCTCCAGCATGAAGGACATGCTCCCCGTGCTGGAACAGGTCGCCAAGGTCAACCGTCCGCTGGTGATCATCGCTGAGGACATCGAAGGCGAAGCGCTGGCCACCCTCGTGGTCAACAAGCTGCGTGGCGCCCTGAACGTAGTGGCCGTGAAGGCTCCCGGCTTCGGCGAACGCCGCAAGGCCATGCTCGAAGACATCGCCATCCTCACCGGCGGCGAAGCGGTCTTTGAAGAACGCGGCGTGAAGCTCGAAAGCCTGCCCCTGTCCGCCCTCGGTACCGCCAAGCGCGTGGTCATCGACAAGGAAAACACCACCATCGTTGACGGCGCCGGCGAAGGCGACGCCATCAAGGCCCGCGTGAAGCAGATTCGCGCCCAGATCGAAGAGACGACTTCCGACTACGACCGCGAAAAGCTGCAGGAACGCCTTGCCAAGCTCGTGGGCGGCGTTGCCGTGATTCATGTCGGTGCGGCCACCGAAACCGAAATGAAGGAAAAGAAGGACCGCGTGGAAGACGCCCTCAACGCGACCCGCGCGGCCGTTGAAGAAGGCATCATCCCCGGCGGCGGCACCGCTTTCGTGCGTTCCATCAAGGTGCTCGACGACATCAAGCCCGCCGACGACGACGAACTGGCCGGCCTCAACATCGTGCGCCGCGCTCTTGAAGAGCCCCTGCGCCTCATCGCCAGCAACGCCGGTCATGAAGGCTCCGTGGTTGTGGAAAAGGTCCGCGAAGGCAAGGACGGCTTCGGCTTCAACGCCGCTACCGGCGAATACGAAGACCTCATCAAGGCCGGCGTCATCGACCCGAAGAAGGTGGCCCGCGTCGCCCTCGAAAAGGCCGCTTCCGTGGCTTCCCTGCTTCTGACCACCGAATGCGCCATTGCCGAAAAGCCCGAGCCCAAGAAGGACATGCCCGCCATGCCTGATATGGGCGGCATGGGCGGTATGGGCGGCATGGACAGTTCTATGTTCGGCGGAGACATTTCTCTGACTCTGAACGCAAACAATGCGCTTGTAACGTATATCCTGGAACACAAGGATTCCGAACAGGTACCTACCTTCTGCCAGCAGCTGTATGACCTGGCTCTGATCAGCAACCAGCCGCTCGCACCGGAAGCGATGACAAAATTTATCGCCAGAAGCAATGAGATTATGATGCTGCTTGCAAAATAAACATGTCCCAGGCACTCCATCAATATTGCCTCACCTTTTTGTCAAAGGTGAGGCGTTTTTCCATAGTTGCTTTTATACCAATCTGTCAGGAAAGGAAGTTATCATATATGGAACCAAAACAGTCCTTTTACGAAACACAGGCAAAAACGATCATCCGTCAGCTGGAAAAACGGCGCATGGAAGGCTTCTACTGTCCTACCCGGGAAGATGCGGTGCATACTGCCATGTCGCTGACTGCCGCAGACACCTCCGTCTCTTTCGGCGGTTCCATGACGTTGGCAGAAACCGGAATTCTGGATGCCTTAAGGCAGCGGAACGATATTCGCCTGATTGACCGCAGTCTTGCTAAAACGCCGGAAGAAGTGAAACAGGCATACCGCGATTCTTTTAGTGTACATACCTATTTTATGAGTACCAACGCCATTACGCTGGATGGACAGCTGGTCAATGTCGACGGCAGCGGCAACCGGGTGGCAGCGCTGATCTATGGGCCTGACCAGGTCATCGTAGTAGCAGGGATGAATAAAGTTGCTGCTGACACAGACGATGCAATCCGGCGCGTCCATAATATCGCTTCTCCGCCAAATTGTATCCGCCTGCACAAACATACGCCTTGCGCAGCTGCCGGGATATGTACGGAATGCCTTGGAGACGACTGTATCTGCAGCCAGACAGTAATTACCAGACGCAGCGGAATCGTTGGACGCATTAAAGTGCTGCTTGTCGGGGAAGAGCTGGGATATTAACGATTCACATGCAATCGCATATTGAAACAGAACGATTGCAGCAGAAAAAAGCTCCTGTTCTTATAAGAACAGGAGCTAAATAAAACTCACATCCGTTCCGGCGCTGAAAATCCGAGTACGTCAATACAGGTTTCCATAATGCCCATGCACAACTGCAGCAAGCGGATATACCCTGCCTGACGCGCCTCATCTTCCTGAGCCAGAATCTTCGTTTCATGATAGAAATGATTAAACGCATTCGCAAGGTCATACAAATATGCGCATACCTTATGCGGCGCCAGTTCTGCAAATGCCGCCGCGATCATGCCGTGGAATCTGCTTACTTCCAGCATCAATGCTTTTTCGCTTTCTGATGCTGCCGGCAGTATATGCTTCCCATCCGCATGTTTTCCAGCCTGCTCATATTTTTTCAAAATCGACTTGATCCGGACAATCGTATACAGCAGATACGGCCCGGTATTCCCTTCAAAAGAAGTAAAGCGTTCAATATCAAAAATATAATCTTTTGACGCCTGATTGGACAAGTCTCCATATTTTACCGCAGAAAGAGATACTACTTTCGCCGTTTGTTTTGCTTCTTCCTCACTCATGGTCTGGTTTTCAGAAATCTTATGATACATTTCC
>OFGR01001742.1_pt1 | contig 16241 bp, 14 predicted proteins | sample 1521811 | NCBI WGS metagenome assembly OFGR01 (sample SAMEA3504098, study PRJEB24116) | mouse gut metagenome | biome: mouse gut; feature: mouse-associated habitat; material: faeces | place: Denmark | collected 2011
AGCGAAGAAGAGCGGTATAAAAAACGCAAAAAAAAGCCGGGTTGACCCGGCTTTTTTCTCATTTCGTGATAACAGGCTTTCCGTTCTCGTCCAGCAGGGGAGAGAGGCCTCCGCCGTAGCCGTCCTTGACGAACATGTAATTGACGCCAGTTTCGGTGTCCACCCAGAGTTCCACGATGCTCAAGGTTCCCTGCTTATAGATTTTCTCAAAACGATTTTTCATATACACCATTCCTTTCCGTTTTGCGGCTTGTGTTTGGGGGAGTCACCCCCAGGTATCGCTCTGCTTTCCATCAATTCACAATATGCTTGGGCGTTTCGCCCTCCAGGACCAGCCGCACGTTGTTCCACATGCTGTGATGCGCCCGCCGGAACGACCCCTCCGTAATTCCGCCCAAATGAGCAGTACAGATCACCCGGTCCCGTACCGGCTCCGGCAAATCCACCAGAGGATGGTCCGCAGGGGTTGGCTCCGGCGCAATGGTGTCCAGTCCCGCCCCGGCAAGGCGGCCCTCCAGAAGTGCCTCCCGCACAGCCATATTGTCCACCAGCTCTCCCCGGCTGGTGTTGACCAGAAACGCCGTGGGCTTCATCCGGGCCAGAAATTCCCGGTCAACCATGCCGCGGGTACTGTCATTGACAGAACAGGCCAGCATAACGATATCGCACCGGGCCGTCAGCTCCTCCAGGGGCAGATAGGTGACGGATAACTCCCGTTCCAGCTCCTCCGGGCGGCGGTGGGGCGCGAAGTAGTACAGCGGGCACCCAAAAGAATGCAGCCGCCGCGCCGTAGCCTGGGCGATGTCTCCAAAGCCCACAAGGCCCACCGAAAGCTCTCCAAGCTCCAGGCCGCCGTTCTGCATGATGCTCTCCTTGAACTGGATCTGCCGCCCCTCCCGGACCGCCCGCTGGGCGGGCAGCGCCAGACGGGTGAGCATCAGCATCAGCATCACGGCCAGCTCCGCCACCGGTGCGGCGTTGCAGCCGGCGTTGTTGCACACGTCGATGCCCCGCGCCCGTGCCGCCGTGCCGTCGATGGCACTGTAGGCCACCCCCTCGGAGTGAATGAGCTTCAGTCCGGACAGCTTGTCCATCGCCTGGGCGGATACGGGGGTGATGGCGTCCACCAAAAGGACCTCCGCCTGGGGGCAGGCAGCAGCCATCTCCTCCGGGGACGCGTCGCGGGAGCAGAACACCAGCTCCACCGGCAGCGCCTTGACGAACTCCGGCAAAAGCCGCCAGTAACGCTCCTGGCCTCCGGCAATCAAAACCTTCATGTAACAGCCTCCTTAGCCAGCTTTTCCTGGGCGATGGGCTGGAAATACCGCTCCTTGGCCTGCTCAAACTGGCTGGCAAATTCCGCAGAGCCGCCCTGATGGAGCTGCTGCAAATAGTTGTGGATGTCCTGACGAATCAAGGCCCCGTGAGGGCTGGCCTGCTGGATGACCCGGACAGCCGCGTTGGAGCAGTGGTCGGAAATGCGCTCCAGATTGGTCAGCAGCTCCAGGAACTGGGTCCCCAGCTCTACAGTGCAGTCCCCGCGCTTGAGCCGCTCCACATGGCGCTCCCGCAGGGTGGCGGTCATCAGGTCCACCACCTCCTCCAGAGGCTCCACCCGGAAGGCGTTTTCCGCACTCCTGGTCCGGTAGGCCTCCACCGTCATGCTCAGGGCCTCGTTGACCGCCCCGCATACGTATTTCAGCTCCTCCGCCGCGCTGGGGGAGAAGGATAACTTCTGTTCACTCAGCACCGTGGCACTCTCGCTCAAATTGACCGCGTAGTCACCGATGCGCTCGAAGTCCGTGAGGGCGTGGAGCAGATCGGACACCAGGTCGCTGTCCCGGCCGGGCAAAGAGTGGCTGGACAGCTGGACCAGGTACCGGTCCAGGGAGCTTTCCATGTGGTCCAAAAGCTCCTCGTTCTCGTGAATCTTGGCAAGCTGTTTTTCATTATAGTCAATCAGCAGGCCCTGTGCAAGCCCCAAATTCTTTTGGGCCAGCTCCCCCATTTGAATCACCACGCCCCGGCAGCGCTCCAGGGCCACAGGCGGCGTAGCCAGAAAGCGGGGGTCCAGCAGGGTCGCCACTGGGTCCTGGCCGGTCTCCGGGATAGTTTTTTCCACCAGCCACACCAGCACCCGGTTGAAGGGGAGCAGAATGAGGGTACACACAATGTTGAAAATGGAGTGCAGGTTTGCGATGGAGCCGTAGTCCATCACCTGGTTCCAGAACACCAGCCCCACAGCGGCGTTGAGGCCGTAAAGGGCCACGGAAAAGACCAGGGTCCCGATAATGTTGAAGTAGAGGTGGACCGCCGCGGTGCGCTTGGCGTTGCGGCTGGCCCCGATGCTGGAGAGGATGGCGGTCACGCAGGTGCCGATGTTCTGGCCCATGATGATGGGCATGGCCACTGAGAACGTTACCACGCCGGAGGCGGACAGGGCCTGCAAAATCGCCACCGAGGCGGTGGAGCTTTGAATCAGCGCCGTGATGCCCGCGCCCACCAGAATGCCCAGAATGGGGTTGGAGAACTGGATGAAGAGCTGCCGGAACGCCTCCAGCTGGGTCAGGGGGGTGAGGGCGGTCTCCATGGACTTGATGCCCATGAACAAAAGGCCCAGCCCCAGGAAAATCTGGCCCCAGGTCCGCTTGTTGCCCCCGGAGAAAAACGAGTAGAACATGATGCCAACAAAAGCGAAGATCGGCCCCAGCATCTCCGGGCGGAGGAGCAGGAGGAACAGATTGTCGCCGGACAGCCCGCCCAGACGGAGGATCTGCGCGGTGACCGTGGTGCCGATGTTTGCGCCCATAATCACGCCCACCGCCTGCCGCAGCTTCAGAATTCCGGCGTTGACGAAGCCAATGCACATGACGGTGGTGGCGGCGGAAGAGTGGACCATGCCGGCAACCACCGCGCCCAGAAGCACGCCCTTCAGAATGTTATCCGTCAGCTTTTCCAGCAGAGAGGCCAGCTTGCCGCTGGTCAGCTTTTCCAGTCCGGTGGTCATGGTGGACATGCCGAACAGGAAGGTAGCCAGAGCGCCCAGCAGGGAAATCAGATCGGGCAGCGTCAAAATAGTTCCCCCTTTTCCATTTACTTTGCCGTGAAAAAACGTTTGCTAAAATTATACACTGAATCCAGGGCGGGGTAAAGAAAAATTTTGCAAAAAGCTGTCTAATTTTTTCTGGAAACTGGGGTGGGATTCTTTTCCACCCCGGCTTTTTGCGCAGTTTTCTTACGAATTCTCGTCACTGTCCGGCTCAGACAAATAAAATGCCTCCAGAATTTTGTTCAACATATCGCTGGAGAGCGGGGGGGCACGTTTGTTTCACCCTCATCCGTCACCGCCTTCGCCGTGACGGATGAGGGTGAAGCCCAAGGGCTGCGCTGCATTACAAACAAAAACAGAGACAAACCCGTAAGGTCCGTCCCTGTTTTGTGCTTGTTTGGGGTCAGGTCACCAGCTGCGCCATGTCGTAAAGTCCCGGCGCGGATACGTTTGCCATAAACTTGGCGGCCTCCAGCGCCCCCTGGGCGAAGATCTCGCGGGAGAGGGCGGTGTGCTTGATCTCGATCAGCTCGTCGTGTCCGGCAAAAATGATCTCATGCTCACCCACGATGGTCCCGCCCCGGACGGCGGAGATGCCAATCTCCTTTTTCTCCCGGGGGCGGCGGACGCTGTGGCGTGCAAACACGTACTCCGTCTCGTGGCCGCAGCTCCCCGCCGCCGCATCGGCGATCATCAGGGCCGTCCCGGAGGGCGCGTCTACCTTCCGGCGGTGGTGCCGCTCCACAATTTCGATATCGCAGCTGTCCCCCAGAACGGAGGCGGCCTTTTTCACCAGTTCCAGCAGCACGTTGATCCCCAGGGACATATTGGCCGAGCGGAAGATGGGGGTTTTCAGGGCGGCGGCGCCGATCTGGGCCACCTGCTCCGGGGTATAGCCGGTGGTGGCTAATACCAGGGGTATTTTTCGGGCCATGGAAAACTCCAGCAGCCCATCCAGGGCGGCGGGGGAGGAGAAATCAATGACCGCGTCCGCCTCCCCCTGGAACTGGGCGGGGGAGGAAAAAACGGGAAAATCCCGGTCGGTGGAGCCCAGCACGTCAAAGCCCGCAGCGATTTCCACCTGGGGGTCCCCCTGGCACAGGGAGGCCACCACCCGGCCCATATGACCATTGCATCCGGATATGATTATCTTAGGCATGGTAAAAACTCCTCTTGTCCGGCTTACTTGCCCAGCAGGCCCATGCGCTCCATGGAGGCCTTCAGGGTGTTCCGGTTCGCGTCGGACATATCGCACAGGGGCAGGCGTAAAATGCCCGCCTCCATGCCCATCAGGTTCATAGCGGCCTTTACGGGGATGGGATTGACCTCGCAGAACAGCGCGTCGATCAGGTCCATGTACTGGATTTGCAGCTCGCTTGCGGCCTGGAAGTCGTTGTCCAGGCACAGGTGGCTCATGCGGAGCATCACGTCCGGGATGATGTTGGAGGCCACGGAGATCACGCCCTTGGCCCCCAGGGACATCATGGGCACCACCTGGTCGTCGTTGCCGGACCAGACGTAAAAATCCTCCGGACACAGGAAGCGGGTGTGGGCCAGGAGGGAGAAGTTGCCGCTGGCCTCTTTCACGCCGTTGATGCGGGGATGCTGGGCCAGCTGCTGGTAGGTGCTGGCCGCGAAGGACACCCCCGTCCGGGAGGGCACGTTGTACATGATGACAGGAAGCTCCACCCGGTCTGCGATGTACTCATAGTGCTTGATGAGGCCGGTCTGGCTGCACTTATTATAGTAGGGGGTCACGTGGAGCAGCGCGTCCGCGCCGGAGTCCTGGGCGTGAAGGGACAGGTACACGGCGGCGGAGGTGTCGTTGCTGCCCGCGCCGGCGATGACCTTAACCTTGTGGTCCACCCGCTTGACGCAGTAGTCCACGGCGGCGATATGCTCCCGGATGGACATGGTGGCGGATTCGCCGGTGGTGCCGCACACGCACACAGCGTCCACCCCGGCGGCAAGCTGATAGTCGATCTGCCGGCCGAAGGCGTCGTAATCAATGTTGCCGTTCTGGTCGAAGGGGGTGACCAGGGCGGGACAGGAGCCGGTAAAGACGGGGGTTCTCATAGACAAAACATCCTTTCAAACGAAATCCAAGTCAGGGCGGACAGGGGCCGTCCCTGGACATTATTTCCGGTCAATATAGCCTTCCGCGCATAGTAACTCCGCCATCAGCACATTGCCGCCGGCGGCGCCCCGCAGGGTGTTGTGGCTCAGGCCCACGAACTTGTAGTCGTACTGGCTGTCCGGGCGCAAACGGCCGGCGGAGATGGCCATACCGCCCTCCAGGTCCCGGTCCAGCTTGGCCTGGGGCCGGTCCGGCTCCTCGAAGTAGTGGATGAACTGCTTGGGGGCGGAGGGCAGCTCCAGCTCCTGGGCGCGGCCCTTGAAGCCGGCCCACGCCTCCTTCATCTGCTCCATGGTGGGCTTGTTCCGGAAGGTGACGAAGGCGGCGGCGGTGTGGCCGTTGGACACAGGCACCCGCAGGCACTGGGCGGTGATGGACACGCCCTGGGCGTTGACGATCCTCCCGCCCTCCACACGGCCCCACACCTTCAGCGGCTCCTGCTCGCTCTTTTCCTCCTCGCCGCCGATGTAGGGGATCAGGTTATCCACCATCTCGGGCCAGGTGGCGAAGGTCTTGCCCGCCCCGGAGATGGCCTGATAGGTGCACACCAGCACCTTCTCCACGCCAAACTCCCGCAGGGGGGACAGGGCGGGGACGTAGCTCTGGATGGAGCAGTTGGACTTTACCGCGATGAAGCCCCGCTTGGTGCCCAGACGCTGCCGCTGGGCCTTGATGACCTCAATGTGCTCCGGGTTCACCTCGGGGATAACCATGGGCACATCGTCCGTCCAGCGGTGGGCGGAGTTGTTGGACACCACCGGGCACTCGTGGCGGGCGTAGTCCTCCTCCAAGGCCCGGATCTCGTCCTTCTTCATGTCCACGGCGGAGAACACGAAGTTCACCATGCCGCAGATCTTTTCCACATCGTCCTGGGCGGAGAGCAGCACCAGATCCCTGGCCTGCTCCGGGATGGGGGTGTCCATGGCCCAGCGGCCCGCCACCGCCTCCTCGTACCGCTTCCCGGCGGACCGGGGGCTGGCGGCCACCGCGGCGAGCTGGAACCAGGGGTGGTTTTCCAAGAGGGTGACAAAACGCTGGCCCACCATTCCGGTCGCACCGATAACGCCCACTTTATATTGCTCCATGACAATCTGCCTCCTGTGCGCCCGCCGGGAATTTGGGGCTTGCGGCCTGACGGCGGATACGCTATAATAAAAATACTGTCGAAATCCGGGGTACGCGGGGCACGGCCCCGCAGTATCTCCTACCAATATAACATTAACACGTTAAAGTGTCAATTTCACGCCGCCCCCTGAAGTGGAGAAATGGAGAAGCCCATGAAGCGAAAATTCGTGCAAATTGCAGCCCTTTGCCTGTCCGCCGTCCTGCTGGCCCTGTGCGCCGGAGGGAACCGGGCCGCCGCCGCCCCCGCCGGGGGCTCTGGCCGGATCATCCGGGTGGGCCTCCACTACGGCACCGGGTCCATGGAGGGGCTGAACTTCGCCAACACCACCGGGGAGGGCTTCCGCTTCGGGTACTACGACGGGAACGACCGGTTTGTCCCCCTGGGCTCCACCGGGCAGAAGGCCATCTCCGTGGTCAAGACGGTGAATGTCTATTACGGCACCTTTGGCGGCTACACCAGCTACCACTCCTCCCTGGCCGGGGCGGCGGTGGCGGTGGGGGAGTACCACCTCCAGCTCCCCGGCTCCTACGCCACCTTTGCCGAGGCCCAGGGGGCGGCGTCCGCCTACCAGGGGGGCTTCCCGGCCTGCATCGGCGGGGTGTTCTACGCCCGGATCGGGAACTACACCACCCGGGAGAAGGCGGTGGAGGCCCAGGCGGCCCTGGCGGCCCAGGGGGTGGAGGCGTCGCTGAAGGGCACGACGGAGTATGGGATCAGCGTGGTGATCACCGGCACCAATACGATCCTGTTCCAGTACGACGACCTGGGCCAGGGCACCGGGCTGGGCATGGAGGCCAACGCCGGGGGGCCGGGGGAGTACGTCACGCTGAGCAAACGCTGTACCTACGTGGGGGGCTTCCGGTTCGAGCGGGTGAGCGGCGGCAGCCTCACGGTGGTGAATCTCCTGGACTTTGAGGACTACATCAAGGGCGTGGTGCCCCACGAGATGTCCAACAGCTGGCCCATCGAGGCCCTGAAGGCCCAGGCGGTGGCCGCCCGGAGCTACGCCCTGTCCCTGGGCAGCAAGCACAGCAAGTACCATTTCGACATCTGCGCCGAGACCCACTGTCAGGCCTACTCCGGCCGCACCAGGGCCGGGAGCAACTCCGACGCCGCCGTGGACCAGACTGCGGGGCAGGTGGCCATGTGGAACGGGAAGATCGCCCAGACCGCCTACTACTCCAGCAACGGCGGGGCCAGCGAAAGCTCTTCCACCGTCTGGGGCAGCAATCAGGCCAACTACCCCTATCTGGTGGGCAAGGCGGACCCCTATGAGGCCGCCTCCGGGGTGCAGAACGACTACACCAAGACGGTGGACTCCGCCACCCTGGCCTCCAAGCTGAAGGCCGCGGGTTGCGACGTGGGGGGCGGCGTGGCCTCCATCGCCGTCACCTCCCTCACCGACTCCGGCAACCCCAAGCTGGTGACCTTCACCGGAATCAACGGCAAGAGCTATCCCTTGAGCAGCAGAGCGGTGGTGGGGATGCTGGGCCTGAGCTCCTACCGCTACGGCTTTGACACGGCGGCGGTGTCCACCCCCTCCGCCCCCTCCGGCCCCAGCTTGAGCGTCAACGGGAACCCGGTGAACGGCCTGGACGGGCTGTACGCCGTGGACGGATCGGGTAACATCGTCCCCGTGGGGGAGGACGCCTGCGTGATCACCGGAAGCGGCGAGGTTCAGCAGATCGGGCAGGGCGGCGGCTCCGGCGGCTCCACCGGGGGCGGGCTGGGCACCCTCAGCTCCACCACCGGGAAGAACGGCGTGTTCACCTTCATCGGCAAGGGCTGGGGCCATAACGTGGGCATGAGCCAGTGGGGGGCTTACGCCATGGCCAAACAGGGGTATACTTACCTCAACATCTTACAGTTTTACTATACTGGCATTACGGTGGGATATATGTGAAAACCTCGGATTTTTATTTCGACCTTCCCCCGGAGCTCATCGCCCAGACCCCCCTGGAGCGGCGGGACGGCTCCCGCCTGCTGACGCTGGACCGGGCCACGGGGGAGACGAAGCACCTGCACTTTTACGACCTGCCCGCCCTTCTGCGGCCTGGGGACTGTCTGGTGCTGAACGACAGCCGGGTGCTGCCGGCCCGGCTCATCGGGAAGCGGGCCGGGGGCGGGGCCTGCGAGGTGCTGCTGCTCATCGACCGGGGGGACAGGGTGTGGGAGTGTCTGGTGCGCCCTGGCAGGAAGCTGCGCCCCGGCGCGAAAATCACCTTTGGGGACGGCGAGCTGTCCGCCGAAGTGGTGGGCGAGGTGGAGGGCGGCAACCGGCTGGTCCGCTTCGACTACGAGGGCATTTTCCTGGAGGCCCTGGAGCGGCTGGGCAAAATGCCCCTGCCCCCCTACATCAAGGCGGAGCTGGCGGACGGGGAGCGGTATCAGACGGTGTATTCCAAGGTGACAGGCTCCGCCGCCGCTCCCACGGCGGGACTGCACTTCACGCGGCCGCTGCTGGAGCAGCTCCAGGCCATGGGCGTCAGGGTGTGCTATGTGACCCTCCACGTGGGGCTGGGCACCTTCCGCCCGGTGAAGGCGGAGAACCTGGACGAGCACGAGATGCACTCGGAATACTGCGTCATCCCCCAGGAGACGGCGGACGCCGTCAATGAGACGAAGCGGGCCGGGGGCCGGGTGATCTGCGTGGGCACCACCTCCTGCCGCACGGTGGAGAGCTGGGCGGAGGAGGACGGCACGCTGAAGGCGTCGGCGGGGTGGACGAACATCTTCATCTATCCCGGCTACCGCTTCAAGGTGCTGGACGGGCTGATCACCAACTTCCACCTGCCGGAATCCACCCTGATCATGCTGGTGTCCGCCCTGGCGGGCCGGGAGCAGGTGCTGGCGGCCTACGCCGAGGCGGTGGGGGAGCGTTACCGCTTCTTCTCCTTCGGGGACGCCATGTTTATCTCGTAGGGGGCCGCAGCGGGCGCGAAAAGGAACCGGCTTCCCCCGGAACGGGGGGAGGAGCCGAAATGGTTCAAGAATGGATAAGGAGAAAATCATGTTTCGAGTGATGAAAACCGAGGGCAAGGCCCGCCGGGGGGAGTTCACCTGCCCCCACGGCACGGCCCAGACCCCGGTGTTTATGAACGTGGGCACTCAGGGAGCCATCAAGGGGGCGGTGTCCGCCCTGGACCTGAAGGAGCTGGGCTGTCAGATCGAGCTGTCCAACACCTACCACCTGCACCTGCGCCCCGGCGACGGGGTGGTGAAGGAGCTGGGGGGGCTTCACCGTTTTATGCACTGGGACGGGCCGATGCTCACCGACTCCGGCGGCTTCCAGGTGTTCTCCCTGGCGGGACTGCGGAAGATCACGGAGGAGGGGGTCACCTTCTCCTCCCACATCGACGGGCGGCGGATCTTCATGGGGCCGGAGGAGTCCATGCAGATCCAGGCCAACCTGGGCAGCGACGTGGCCATGGCCTTTGACGAGTGCGTGGAAAACCCCGCCCCCTACGAGTACGCCAAGGCGTCCTGCGAGCGCACCCTGCGGTGGCTGGAGCGGTGCAGGGCGGAGCATGACCGCCTGCTGGCCCTGCCGGACTGCGTGAACCCGGGACAGGTGCTGTTCGGCATCAACCAGGGGGCCACCTACGAGGACCTGCGGGTGTGGCACATGAAGGAGACGGCAAAAATCGACTGCGGCGGCTACGCCATCGGCGGGCTGGCGGTGGGGGAGCCCACCGAGGTGATGTACTCCATCATCGAGGCGGTGGAGCCCCATATGCCGGAGGACAAGCCCCGCTACCTCATGGGGGTGGGCACCCCCTCCAACATCATCGAGGCGGTGGCCCGGGGGGTGGACTTCTTCGACTGCGTCATGCCCGCCCGGAACGCCCGCCACGGCAAGCTGTTCACCTGGGAGGGCTCGCTGAACCTGAAGAACGAGCGGTTCAAGCTGGACCAGCGGCCCATCGATCCCCGGTGTGACTGCCCGGTGTGCCGCAATTTTTCCCGGGCCTACCTGCGCCACCTGTTTGTGGCGGGGGAGATGCTGGCCATGCGGCTGGCGGTGATGCACAACCTGTACTTCTACAACAGCCTGACGGCCCGCATCCGGGACGCCCTGGACGGAGGGCAGTTCGCCGACTTCCGGGCGGAATACTCGGAGAAGCTGGCGGGCCGGGCGGACTGAGGGCCGCTGACGCTGAATAGAATCGGAAAGCCTCCCCGCCGGATCGCCCGGACGGGGAGGCTTTTTGCGGTTTTATTCGTAGCTCCAGGTGGCGTCCACGATGCTCCCGTAGAAGTCAAAGTGGGCGGTCTTGACGTACTGGCTGTTGCCCACCCGGACCTCCTGGCTGCCCACGGCGTTGGTGATAGTGTTGGTCACCACGGCTTCAATGGTGAAGGTGAGGTCCAGCCGGGTGTCCTCCCCGGAGGACTGGACCACCTTGATCTCATTGTCATCGGTGGTGACATAGGTGATGTGGGGGACCGCCACGCAGTCAACCACATAGCCGTCCAGCAGCTGGGTGCCGGTCATGAGCCGGTCCTTCTCGCCCGCGGCCTTGTCCACGAAACGCCGCACCACCTCATAGGATTCGGGCCTGACGCTGGACACAGCCACGGTATAGGTCACGGTGACAGGCTCGCCGTTGCCGGCGTTGGGGCCGGGGGCGGCTTTTTTAGCCAGCTTCATCACCAGGAACACCGCCACCGCCGCCGTCAGCAGCAGGGCCAGCAGGTCGATCACGTTCAGCTTGCCGAACAGGCGGCCCTTCTCATCAATCACTTTCATGGGGATAATCCTTCCTTTTCAGTAGTTTTTCACGGGCGGGCCCCGGAGGGGGTCCGGCTCTGCCCGGACATACGCCCCCCCGCCAGCAACAGGGAGACGGTGAACCAGAAGATCAGCATAACCCGGGGGTAGGTAAACAGATAGTCGGCCATGCCGCTCACCAGGCTGCCGCACACGGCGGCGGCCGCGCCGATGATGACCAGCCGGGCCTGGGGCGGGCAGGCGGACAGGGCGGAGGCCTTGGCCCCCCGCTTCACCGCGCTGCAGCAGCCCGCCAGGAAGGCGGCGACTCCCAGCAGGCCGTGCTCCAGCCAGAGCTGGAGGTACACGTTATGGGAGTGGGTGAAGGCCCCCCGGGAGCCATGGAAGGTGCCCAGCTCCCGGACGGCGGCCCGGCCCGCGTCCCCGCCCAGCCCTGCCCCGGTGACAGGGGAACGCTGAAGCACGCCAATGGCGGCCTCCCACAGGGGGACGCGGCTGCTGGTGGAGGTATCGCCGCTGTTGAAGATGGTCAGCAGGCGGTTGAGGACGTGATCCGGGAGGAAGGGGATACACAGCAGGGCCAGGGCGATGAACATGGGCAGGAGCTTCCGGTTCCACAGGAACACGAACATCACCCCCGCCACCGCCAGCCCCACCCAGCTTCCCCGGGAATAGGTCATGATCAGGGCCAGCCCGCCCAGTCCAGCGGTGCCCAGCCCCACCAGCTTCCACCAGAGGGAGCGGGCCCCCAGCAGAAGCCCGACGGCCACCGGGATCAGGAACACCAGCACCTCGGCAAAGGCGTTGGGGTTTTCGTAGGCGGAGAAGATCCGGCTGGGGAGATCGGCGTTCAGGGACAGATCCACGTAGGAGCGGTCCATTTCCAGGCCGCCCAGCCGCTGGAGGATGCCCTCCACGGAGGCCGCCCCCATGCCCAGGCAGCCGAAGCCCGCCAGACGGACCAGCTGCTTTTCCTCCTCCACGGTGGAGACCACCGTCAGCACGCACAGGGCGCAGGTGATGTGGTAGGGCAGGTAGCGGGCGGACAGGGCGGGGAACATAGACAGCGGCCAAGACAGGCAGACGGCGGCGAAATAGAGCAGGAACCAGGCTCCCACAGGGCCTGTGTCCAGCCGCAGGCTCCGCCGCCGCATTCCCCCGGCGATGGACAGCAGGAACAGGAGGACGAAGCCGATGAGGGAATAGGTGTTGCTCCACTGGCCGTAGGGGATGATCATGATGGCCAGCATCACCCAGCCTGTGGCCGCGGGGACCTGCTCCCCCAGGCCGAACACCAGCTGGGCGGCGAAGCTGTCGTCCCACACCGGGCGGAGGCTCTGGTAGAGCCAGTGGAGCAGGGCGGCGGGCAGGTTGACCAGCAGGTTCAGCCCCTGGCACAGGCGGCTGTCCCGCCAGGCGCGGGTGAGGACGCCGTCCCGCGCGAAGAAGAACCAGGCCAGGACGCTGCCGGACCACCACCGCTTCCACCAGGCGGCGGACGCCCGGACGGCCCGGGCCAGCAGGCTGCTGTCATACAGCCCGTACAGCGCGCCCCACAGCAGGACAAGGAACTGGCAGACGACGCTGCCTTGGATCAGGTGCATTGGCTCACTTCCCTCGGTTTTTGATTCGGTAGAGCAGGGCCAGCAGGGTGTAGTGCCGCCCCAGCAGGAGATCGGCCACCAGCTGTTTATTGCCCGCCAGACCCTTGGGCCTCAGGCTCGCCATGGCCCGGGCCATCTCCGGCTGGGCGCACAGGGCCTTGACGTAGGCGGACCGCTCCCCCATGGGCTTGGGATTGCCTGGGGCAAATTCATTGCCCACCGCGATGAGCAGGCCCGCCCAGCAGGTGTTTTCCTCCCAGCCGGGGCACAGGCCGTCCAGCCCGTGCCGCTTGACCAAGGCCCGTTTGCGCTCCAGGAAGCGGCCGAACTCCTCCCGGTAGCGGGGCAGGTAGCGGCGGGTGACGGAGGCGGGGTTCTGGAGGTAGACGTAAAAGGGCTCGTCCACCATAGCCAGCCGTTGGGCATGGAGGCAGTATTCCATCAGGAACAGCTCGTCCTCCAGGTAGGCCCCCTCGAAGGCGATGGCGTTGTCCAGCACCACCTCCCGGCGGAACAGGTAGCGCACAATGAAGCCGTTGAGGACGCCCTGTCCGAAGTCCAGCCGCTGGCCCAGCAGGGGCTTGACAATGCCCTCCCGCAGCTCCTCCGGGCCGTAGACCCCGGCGGGGAGGGCCCCGGCGTAGTCCTCCGTCCGTCCGTCGGGCCAGAGCAGGCGGTGCCCGCACCCGGCGGTGTCCGCCCCGGCCCGGGTCAGCGCGGCGTACAGGGCCTCCAGGGTGTTGGGCAGAATATAGTCGTCCGCGTCGCAGAAGGCCAGATACTCCCCCCGGGCGGCGGCGATGCCGTCGTTGCGGGCGCGGCTCACCCCACCGTTCTCCTTGTGGATCACCCTCACCCGGCTGTCCTCTGCGGCGGCCTGGTCGCAGAGGACCCCGCTGCCGTCGGGGGAGCCGTCGTCCACCAGGATCAGCTCCAGATCCCGGAAGGTCTGGCCCAGGATGGAGTCGATGCAGGTTTTGAGCAAGGCTTCCGCCTTGTAGACAGGTACGATTACGGAAATGACGGGCATGGGTCCGCCCCCTTTTGGATAGGCTCTTGAAATCCGGGTTCACAGCCTGAAACACCGCCGGGGCAGGGCTTCGGCTGTGAACACAGGTTCTCAGCTCCTTGAACGGAGGTACTTTCTATGGACAATTACCTTTCCCACCGCTGGCCCCAGGGCCCCGGCGTGCAGCCGCCCCCGGTGCCCCATCCGGCGGCCCTCCGCCGCCCCGTCCCCGTGAGGCGGAGCCGTTCCCCCCGCCGCTGGCTGGTGCCCGCGGTGTGCATCGCCCTGTGCCTGGCCCTGCTGGGCGGGATCAGCTTCTGGGCGGTGAACGGGCTGGCGGCCCTGCTGTCCAGCGTGGAGTTCCGGGACCCCTTCGGGGACCCGCCCCGGACCAGCTGGCAGCTGCCCGACCAGTCCGACTGGTCGCCGGAGGATCTCCCCTGGGGGGAGCCGGACCCCTCGGTGTCCCTGGCGGTGGAGCCTGCCGCCGGGTCCGCCCTGTCCGGGCGGGACGTGCACCAGCGAGTCCTGCCCAGCATCGTCTATGTGGAGGCCACCGCCAAGGGGCACACCGGGGCCTTTTCCGGCACCGGGGTGGTGGTGACGGGGTCTGGCTACGTGCTCACCAACTACCACATCATTGAGGAGACGGACTACATCGAGGTCATGCTCCTGTCCGACCGGGGGCGGACCATGCACCCCGCCCAGGTCATCGGCTTCGACGAGGACTTTGACATCGCCGTGCTCAAGTTCGATGGGGAGGGGCTGGGCCTCACCCCCGCCCGGCTGGGGGACTCCGACCTGCTGGCGGTGGGCGACCCGGTGTACGCCGAGGGCAACCCCCTGGGCTACCTGACGGGCTCCATGACGGAGGGCATCGTCTCCGCCCTGGAGCGGGAGAGCGAGGTGAACAGCGACGGCATGGGCATGATCCAGACCTCCGCCGCCCTGAACCCGGGGAATTCCGGCGGCGCGCTGGTGAACGGCCAGGGGCAGGTGGTGGGCATCACCTCCGCCAAGATCACCGGGCTGATGCGGGAGCGCGACGAGAGCCTGGAGGACGCGGCGGTGCTGGAAAACATCGGGCTGGCCCTGCCCATCACCGATATTCTCCCCTTTGTGAACCGGATTCTGGCCACCGGAAGGAGCTGGCGGCCCTCCATCGGCATCACCTGCTTCGAGGCCACGGCGGACGGCCGGAACGGCCTCCAGGTAAAGTCGGTGGAAAAGGGCGTGCCCGCCCGGGAGGCGGGCCTGCGGGAGGGGGATCTCATCGTGTCCGCCAACGGCCGGCCGGTGCCCACCCTGACGGATCTCCGCCGGGCCATCTACCGGGCGGGGCTGGACGGGGAGTTCCACTGCATTGTGGTGCGGGACGGGGCGGAGGTTCCGGTCAGCTTCGCCCTGGTGGATAAGCTGGAGGAATGAAACCAGAGGCGGCCCCAACCCAGTGGGGCCGCCCTTTTGCAAGGAGGGGTCGTCATGGACAAAAACCAGGTGGCCGCGCTGCTGGCGGGGGCCGGAGGCCGCGTCTCCGGTGAGGAGATGAGCCGCGCCCTGGGCGTCACCCGGGCGGCGGTGTGGAAGGAGATGGAGGCCCTCCGGCGGGAGGGCTGGCCCATCGAGTCCTCCCCCCGGAAGGGCTACCGTCTGGCGGGGCCTCCCCCGGCCCTGTCGGGGGCCTATATCTCCGCCCAGCTCCCCCCGGACAGCCTGTTTTCCGGCAAGGTGCTGGTGGAGCCGGTGGTGGACTCCACCAACACCCGGCTGAAGGCTATGGCGGCGGCAGGCGCGCCGGAGGGCACCGCCCTCATCGCCGAGGAGCAGACCGGGGGCCGGGGCACCCACGGACGCTCCTTCCAGTCCCCCAGGGGGGACGGGCTGTACCTGTCGGTGCTCCTGCGGCCCCGGGGCGTCCGGCTGGAGGACCTGCTCACCCTGACGGGCTGGGTGGGGGCGGCGGCCCGCCGGGCCGTGGAGCGGGCCTGCGGCGCGCCCGCCCGGATCAAGTGGCTCAACGACCTGTACCTCAACGGGAAAAAGCTGTGCGGCATCCTCACCGAGCTGTCCTTTTTGGGGGAGAGCGGCGAGCCGGACTACGTGGTGGCGGGCATGGGGATCAACATGAACCAGACCGCCGAGACCTTCCAGGCCCAGGGCCTGGGGGACATCGCCACCTCCCTGGCCCTGGAGGGCTTCCCGGTGGAGCGCAACCACCTGGCCGTCTGCCTGCTGTCCGCCCTGGATCAGATGACCCGGAACTTCCCGGACCGGCGGGCGGACTATCTGGCGGACTACCGGGCCCACTGCGTCACCCTGGGCCGCCGGGTGTCCTTCCAGGGGCCGGAGGGCACCCGGACGGGCACCGCCTCCGGGGTGGACGGCTCCTTCGCCCTGCTGGTGTCCGGGGACGACGGCTCGGAGCACACCGTAAACTCCGGCACCGTGACCATGCTTTGAGAGGAGGCGCGCCCATGAAGGTGCTGGTGGTGGAGGACGAGCCCCGGCTGGCGGAGGCCCTGGCCCAGCTCCTGCGGGACGGGGGCTGGGAGGCGGACACGGCGGCGGACGGCCCCGCGGGGCT
>OFGR01001744.1_pt1 | contig 16229 bp, 12 predicted proteins | sample 1521811 | NCBI WGS metagenome assembly OFGR01 (sample SAMEA3504098, study PRJEB24116) | mouse gut metagenome | biome: mouse gut; feature: mouse-associated habitat; material: faeces | place: Denmark | collected 2011
CCCCCCCCGAATCTCAGACTCAAAAAAAACTGCACCGCATACATCACACATACACCAGAAATGGAGGAATCACTATGAATCAGGACCTGACCACCGGAAATCCGCAGAAAGTATTATGGGCCTTCTGTCTCCCAATGTTTGGAAGCATCCTGTTCCAGCAGCTGTACAACATTGCCGACTCTCTCATCGCCGGACGGTTTATCGGAGAAAATGCCCTGGCTGCGGTTGGAAACAGCTACAACATCACACTGATTTTCATTGCATTTGCATTCGGCTGCAATATGGGCTGCTCTGTCATCGTTTCACAGCTGTTTGGGGCAAAGGATTATGTAACTATGAAGTCATCCGTATACACAGCCCTGTCTGCCAGTGCCGTACTCTGTGCCGCATTAATGGCATTCGGCCTGCTTTCCTGTGATACACTGCTGCGCCTGATGAAAACTCAGGAAGAAATCATCGCGGATTCTGCGCTGTATTTAAATATTTATATTTACGGCCTGCCTTTTTTATTTTTCTACAATATTGCAACCGGAATTTTTACCGCGCTCGGAGATTCCAGAACCCCGTTTTTGTTTCTGGCATTTTCCTCTACCGCAAATATTGCAGCCGATATCCTGTTTGTCAAAACGTTCGGCATGGGTATCGCAGGAACTGCCTGGGCAACATTTCTCTGCCAGGGCGTCAGCTGCCTGTGCTCGATGTTTCTCGTTTTAAAACGGCTGGCTGCTGTCCGCACAGGTACAAAGGCCGTTCTGTTTTCGTGGAGCCTGTTAAAAAAATTATCCGTAATTGCCATACCGAGCATTTTGCAGCAATCCTTCGTATCTGTCGGAAATATCCTCGTTCAGGGCTGCATCAATGGTTTTGGTGTCAGCGTTGCTGCCGGCTACTCTGCTGCGATAAAACTAAACAACCTGGTTATCACTTCCTTTACCACAATCGGTAACGGCATGTCCAATTTTACCGCCCAGAATATCGGAGCAGAAATGTATTCCCGCATCAGCGAAGGATTCCGGGCCGGGCTGAAATTTGTATGGATTTTATGCATCCCGCTCTGCCTGCTTTATTTCTGTTTTGGCAGAACCCTGCTGCTGTTATTTATGGATGAATCTTCGGCTGTAGCGCTCCAGACCGGACAGCAGTTTCTGCGCATTCTGTCCCCGTTTTACTTCGTCATATCGGCGAAGCTGGCTGCTGACGGCGTGCTGCGCGGAGCCGGAGCCATGAAACAGTTTATGGCTGCTACATTTTCAGACCTGATACTGCGGGTCGTGCTCGCCTTTATCCTTTCGGGAATCACAGGCTCCCCGGCTGGAATCTGGAGCTCATGGCCAGTCGGATGGATTATTGGAACCGGCATCTCTATCCTGTTTTACCGAAACGGATATTGGAACTGCAGGGCAGACCGGTAATACGCAGCCAGTATCATGCTTATGTGCTGTACCATCTGTGAACAGATGCCCAGCACAGGCATGATAGATGTCAGACGGTATCATACCCGTATAATCCGCAAAACCGGATATCTAAAACGGTATACAGGCCAATGCAGCATTTGAAAACGCAGGAATCCCAGCCTGTCCCGCCTCTGTTTAACTTTTATTCGCATAAAAATTTTTTATCCTGTTTAAAAAAATCATGTGTGTCTTTCACTTCCACGCAATAATCCATTATTTTAAACAGTATTGTTTTATCTCTTTGATTCATAAACGACAACCTCATCTTTTTTTATCTGTTCCAGAAACAGGGCATTATCTGACGTATCTGTAATCACATCAACATTCGTTCCAAATGCTTTTTCAAGCTCATCAATAAAAGACGCTAACTGAAATAAAGATTGTATTTTTCCCTTTGAAATAATGAAATCATAATCACTCGTTTCTGTGTCTGTGTTTTTTGCTCTGGAACCAAATAGTGCAACTCTGTCTGCACCATATTTTTTTGCAATAGGAGCAACCTTTTTTGATATGTGTTTTATGTCTGTCATACTTTCCCCTTCCTCACGCTTCCCATTCCACATGGCAGTCTTTTCCCACAAACGCAATCCCATATTTATGGACTGTCTCAAACCCGTCGCTTTCCAGCTCTGCTGCATAATTTTGCTCCCGTATCTGGCGCAGGGCTTCCTGTGCCTTTGCTTCCATATCCCGGATTCTTCCTGCAATTTTAAACTCCACGACAAATGCAGCCTTGCGCCGCGTGACCGGAGCAACAAACAAGTCACTGCGCCCGCGTCCGCCTTCACGGTTTGACTTTACCGTATACCCCTTCATGCCCGAAAAAATACCTGCCAGAAATCCATGGTAAAAGCTCTCGTATGCATCGTAAAAGCTGATTGTTTCTAAAAGCATGTCTCCGATTTCTTCTTCCAGTACCGCTGCATTCCCCTGTATAAATGCCTGAAACAGCCTTGTGCGGTCTTTCGCCCCTGCCTTCTCCTCAAACCATTCCAGAATCTTTCTGCGGAAAATAAGCCCGACTTCCTTATTGGGAATCGCCAGTTCCAGAAAAAGCTTCCCGCTGCCGTCCATATATTCGCCCGCCTTCCGCAAATATCCGGTAAAAAACAGAAAGCTCCATAAATGTTCCATGGATTCATATACTTCATGATAAGCAGCATCTTCATGCACCGGTTTTTGCAGTGTCTTTCCCGCTATCAAAGACTCAATTTCCTGCTTCGTGTTTTCGTCAGCCATATCTATCATTTTCCGGACAATACTGTTGGAACTCGTATTCGCCCAGTACGCAGAAGGAAAGCTGTTGATATTTCCGCGCAGCTCATACAGAAAGGACAGCACGCTCCATGGATTATATACATTGGCCCCGCCAAAAACATACCCGTTATACCATTCCTTCATCAGGCCATATTTCTGCGGCATTCCATAGTCTTCGCAGAGCCTTTGCACTTCCTCGCCTGTAAATCCAAAATAGCTGCTGAAACGGCTGCTCAGAATCGAAAATATGGCAAGGTTATTCATGCCGGTAAAAATACTTTCCCTGCTGATGCGCAGACAGCCCGTCATAACTGCAAATTCCAGGCTGCTGTTTGTTTTCAGCGCAGATTCAAAAAGAGAGCGGATAAAATCTGTCATCTGGCCATAAAATCCCCTGACAAACGCATTTTCCAGCGGAACATCATACTCATCAATTAAAATAACTGCTTTTTTTCCATAATAATTTTCCAGGCATTTCGATAAAAACTGTAATGCGTTCGCATATTCCCCAGCTTCCCCCTTCTGCTCCATCAGGCGGATGTATTTTTCCTTTTCAACAGGCAGCATAGTTTCACTTTTGCATAAATAACAGTGCCTGATATATTCATCCGCAATCACCGCTCTTAAAACCTGGTACGACATTTCAAAATCCGGCTGCTTTGCAGATTTTAATGTCAGGCTGATAACCGGGTACTGTCCCATCTGCTCCCGGTACTGTTCCCCCTGCCGCATAATCTGCAATCCCTCAAACAGGTGCGAATGGTCCTGGCTGTTCCCATTCCTGTCCCTGGCATCTTCAAAAAAATACCGTATCATGCTCATATTCAGCGTTTTTCCAAAACGTCTTGGACGCGTAAAGAGACTGACTTCTGCCCTTTCGTCTATAAGCTCTTTTAAAAACATAGTTTTGTCAATATAATAATATCCCCTGGTTATCAGCTTTTCAAAGTCTTCCAGCCCAAGCGGCAGCTTTTTATAATCCATGCAAATCCTTCCTTCTGTATGCAAATCCTGTTCCGGTTTTCATACCGCTGCTCCACCCGGTGTAATGGCAGCATCCATCACCCGGCTTTCTGCATTTATCGTAACGCATCATCCGGTACATTTCAAGCGGTTTTGCTTTAGAAATACATCCCGCAAAAAGCTAAGGGACTGTATGATGCAGCAGCTCATACAGTCCCCGAAACAGCCGGATTGCTTTCACAAGCGGCTGCCCGTATTCTTTTTTCTTTACTCTATCTTCCCCGGCGCAGAAGCCATCAGGCTTATCGTTCCTTCCAGCCTGAGATTTCCATACCCGCAGGGCACAATAAAGTGGTCTCCCTTTTTCAGCGGATAACCGTCCGCAGACCCGGTTCCTTCCAGCACCGACATCAGCAGGAACGGCCAGCTGCCCTGTGCTTCATCCAGCTGGAACACGCCGTCCACATCCAGCTTGAATATCTGGTAATAGCCGCAGCTGTAAAGCTCATTCATCCGGTTTTTGGAAAGGCCTGCTACAGACACCACGCTGTCTGCGGCATCTTTTGCCGGAACGGTAATGACATCCATACTCTTTTGAAGGTGCAGCTCGCGCGGCTTTCCGTTCTGGAGCCTGTCATAATCATACAGGCGGTAGGTCACATCGCTGTTCTGCTGTGTTTCCAGAATCAGGCACCCGCCCTTGATTGCATGCACCGTGCCCGGGTCTATCTGGATAAAATCGCCTTTTTGAATCGGAATCTCACGGATAAGCTCTCCCCACCGGCCTTCTTCTATCATCGAAGCCAGCTCCTGCCTTGTTTTTGCATGGTGGCCGATGACAAGCGACGCATTCTCTGCACAGTCCAGCACATACCAGCATTCGGTCTTCCCAAGAGAACCGTTTTCATGAATGCCTGCATAGGCATCATCCGGATGTACCTGAATGCTCAAATCTTCCCTGGCATCAATAATTTTTACCATCAGCGGAAAGCGGCCGCTCTTGTAATTCCCGAAATATTCCGGGTGATGTTCCCATAGAACAGAAAGGCGGCATCCGGCAAATGCGCCGTTTTTCACTGCGCCGTCACCGTTTGGATGCGCAGAAATGCCCCAGCATTCCCCGGTATTATCAGCTGCACCCATATAATGAAATTCGTCTTTCAGGCGGCTTCCGCCCCAGATATTCTGTGTGCACACAGGCTCTAAAAACAGCAGCTGCCGCTGGTTTCCTGCAGCACTTCCCTGCATTCCGACCAGGCTTGCAGCGCCGATAATCCCGGCATCATTGCCGTTTTGTGCCGTTACAATCTGCGGGACATAAGATACCGCTGCTCCGAAGCAGTTCTTTTTCAGGTATTCATTCAGCGGTTTTGTCAGGTTTTCTCCCTGTGCACACACACCGCCGCCAAGCACAATGATATCCGGCCGGAAAATGTTGGCAAGGTCTGTAATGCCGTCCGCCAGATACCGGATGTAGCGGTCTATCAGCTGCCTGCCGCACGCATCGCCCGCCTGTGCTGCATCGAATGGTATTTTTGCATTCATCTGTGACAGGTCATTTGCGCACAGCTGCCAGAGCATGGAATCCGGGTTCTGCCCTGCCATTTTTTTAGTATCGCTTATTAACGCCGAAGCCGATGCATAAGCTTCCAGGCAGTCAGTCCGCCCGCAGGTGCACATCCTGCCTTCGTCACCAGCTTTGATATGCCCAAGCTCGGCTCCGCCCGGATGCCCGCCTTCAAATATGCTGCCGTCAATGACAATGCCGCCGCCGACGCCTGTTCCGAGCGTTAAAAACAGCGCATGCCGGCATCCCTTTGCAGCTCCCTTTGCCACTTCCCCGAGTGCCGCACAGTTTGCATCGTTATCAATGTAAACCGGAAGCGGAAGGTATTTTTTCAGTTCTTCTGCAAACGGCACATGCTCCCAGCTGATGTTGTTGGAATACAGCACAATGCCCTTTTCGCTGTCAACCGTGCCCGGGCATCCGGCTCCTGCGCCAAGGCAGTCCGAAATGCCGTAACCGTTTTCTTCCAGCAGCTTTCTGGCTGTCTTTCCCATATCTTCCATCACCTGCTGCCATGGCCGCCCGGCATTTGTCGGTATGGATGTCTGCGCCAGTATTTCATACGTTCTGCTGACAATTCCTATTTTAATGCCGGTTCCCCCAAGGTCAATCCCGACAATTACCTGTTTCTCTTTATCCACCGCCAATTTCCCCTTTCCATTTCTCCGTCCAGTGTCCGGGAAACCGTTTCCTGAATCAGGAGCCTGTTTATACTACCTTTACGGTAACAATCTCATACGGCCTGCATGTAAATGCCACGCGGTTTCCTTCCACCTGCGCCTCTGCCTGCGTTTCTTCGAGCAGGTTACAGATATAAGCCTTCGTAAACGGCTGCTTCACCGTAAGATGTGCCTTTGTTTTTGCGTTTTCGGACTCATACATGCGGTACACCGTGCCCGTGCCGTCTTCTGCCGCCTTGACCGTTTCCAGTACAATGTTTTCCTTATCCACAACGGCCAGCGAATAACAGCTGCCCGGCTGCCCGCCGCCAGTAACAAGCACCGGCTGGTTGAGCCAGTATGCTTCGCGCACGGTTCCGGCTTCCCGCCAGCCCCCGGCATGCGGATAGAGCGCATAGGTAAAATAGTGCTCCTCCTGGTCCGTCGCCGGATTCGGCTCGATGCCGGATTTGATAAGTGTCATCGCCATATTGCTGTCCTTGACGGAATGTCCGTATTTGCAGTCATTTAACAGGCTCACACCGTAATGGCCTTCGGATAAATCCATCCATTTCTGCCCGCAGCTTTCAAAACGCGCCTTATCCCAGCTTGTGTTTGTATGCGTTTTGCGCGTCAGATTGCCAAACTGGATATCGAATGCTGCTTCGTCTGTATGGATATCCACCGGAAAATGCACTTTCAAAAGATGCTGGTGCTCTTTCCAGTCCACATACGTCTCAAAATCAATTCTCCTGCTGTCCGCATAGAAATGAATGTTCTGGCGTATCAGGGAGCTGCTGATTCTGCGCTCCAGCATAAGCGTGATGCGCACCGGCCCGGCCTGGCTCCATTTCATGGATTCCAGCCCGTCTGCATCCCAGAATTTTTCTGTATAATAAATATCAATGTCCCAGTTATCATAATAAATCGGCTTGTCTTCGTACATGCGCATCAGGTTTGCCCGCGCACCCTGCTGCAGCACTTCCCTGTCGTTTTCTTTATCGTAAATCCTGGTAAACACGCCCTGTTCATCCAGCTCGATGCTATAAAACGGTGTTTCCAGCATCCGCTCCCCGGTCAGCACAAACGGAATTTCCGGCTGCTTTGCCTCTTTCACCTTCGCAAAGGTACGGTAACCCTTTGGCGGCAGGTATTTCATATAAACGACCGCGCCGTCTTCTGTCTGCTGCACCGGATAAAGGTTGCCCTCGCTGTCCTGCAGCGCCTGCGCATCCAGGCTGCCCGCATCAAAGAGCACGATATCGCTGCGGGAGCTTCCGGTTGTATTAAACAGCGTCACGCCGTCCCCGTCTCCTGCAACTGCCTGCATCCGCTCGCTGGACAGCTCTCTGATTCTGGCATCTGCGGCTTCGTATTCCTTTCTGGTCACTTCATAGACTTCCTGAATGCTCGAGCCTGGCAGGATATCATGGAACTGGTTTAACAGCACCGTCTTCCAGATTTCATCAAGGTCTTTGGACGGATAAGGCACGGTACGGGATTTGGATGAAATTTCCGGTGCCAGCTTTGATGCCATAACAGATAACAGCTCCAGGTCCATCAGTCCCAGCTCTGCCTTGCGGTTGGAACGCTTATTGCGCGCCATGGACGTATACGTGCCGCGGTGGTACTCAAAGTACAGCTCGCCTTCCCAGACCGGAAGCCTGCGGTCACCTTCCACGCACTCCTTTAATTCGTCAAAAAACTGCCGTGCAAATACCTGGCGCACTTTCGGAATGCCCCGGATGCCCTTCTGCATTCTTTTGGAAGTTTCCAGCATCTTGCGGTCCGGGCCGCCGCCGCCGTCGCCGTAGCCATAACAGATTAAAATATCATTATTGATATCCTTGTTCTGGTAGCGTGCCCAGCCGCCCATAATTGAATCCGGGTGCAGGCATCCATTGTACGTCGTAAAGAAATTTGACACCGGCTGCCCGACATCAAGTGTCGTAATCAGGTACGTGAGTACTTCGGTACCGTCAATGCCCCGCCAGCGCATTGTATCATATGGCACTTTATTGAACTGGTTCCATGCCAGCTTTGTCGTCATGAAATAATCAATGCCGCACTTTTTCATAATCTGCGGCAGCGCGCCGCTGTAGCCAAATACATCCGGCAGCCATAATATACGGTTATCCACGCCGAATTCTTCTTTGAAAAAGCGTTTTCCGTGCATAAACTGGCGCACGAGCGATTCCCCGCTTGTCAGGTTGCAGTCTGCCTCGACCCACATGCCGCCTTCCGGCTCCCAGCGTCCTTCCTTTACGCGCTCCTTTATTTTTTCAAACTGTTTTGGATAGCGTTCCTTTAAAAACCAGTACAGCTGCGGCTGGCTGGACATGAAATGGTAATCCGGATATTCTTCCATCAGCTTTAACACCGTAGAAAAGCTTCTGGCTGTTTTTTCCCGTGTCTGCGCAACCGTCCACCACCAGGCCACGTCGATATGCGTATGCCCGATGCACGAAGCCGTGATTTCCTGCCATCCGGCCAGGTCTTCATACAGCTTTTTGCTGATATAATCAGAAGCTGCCTGAATGGACGCATAAAATTCCTGTGAATACGGCGTGCGCAAATCCAGGAGATTGACCGTTTCATTTAAGACATGTGTCAGCGCAAGCCTGTCCTGGCTTTCCGGCTCCATGCGCGGAAATGCTGCCAGCGGCACCCACAGGTCATAATACAGCTTTTCGATATCTGCATCGATTTCCTGCATTTCGCCGCGCAGCGCAAATTCACTGTGCAGCGTCCCGGTATATGCCTGCAGCTGGATGTCCAGTGTTTCCCCGGCCTGTGCCTGTTCCCTTAACAGCACATCCATATGGTTCAAGTCCATGCCCTGGACAGGCTCCCCGTTGATAAATAGCAGAAACTGCGGATTCCTGCCATGGTCTGCTTCATCAATCTGCGTGCATGCATGCAGCCACATGCGTGTTCCGTCCAGCTCATCCGGCACCGTATAAGATGTCTGGAACCAGCAGTGGCGGTCCGGCCCGTACCAGTGCATCGTGCTGCTGTCAAACCGGCTCCATTCGCCTGCATCTGCTTTTGCTTCCTGCGGTGTCAGAAAAAAACCTTCCTTGTACTGCCAGCACGGAATCGGAAACCGCTGCTTTACTTTCAGCTTTTCCAGCTCCTGGCAGATTACCATGACCCTTTTATCCAAAAAGTCCATATGTGTCCTCCTGTTATCATGAAATATGATGTTCCTTCAGGTATGATATGATATCATCAATTGTCGTAAATGCAAGCCCTGTTACCGTATCGGCACACCCGTAATATACCGCAATCCTGCCAGTATCTGCATCTGCGAGTGCGGCACATGGGAAGACTACATTCGGAACATCCCCGACGCACTCATAAAGCTCATACGGAGCCAGAATATAATCCTTCGAACGGTAAAGCACCTTCCATGGCTGCTCTAAATCCAGCAGCGCTGCGCCCATGCGGTATACAAATCCATTGCAGGTCGTAATGACGCCATGGTAAATCAAAAGCCACCCTTCGTCGGTTTCAATCGGCACCGGCCCCGGCCCGACCTTTGTAATCTGCCATGCGCTCGTATTTCCCGGTACCGGGCTCATAACATGGCGGTGGCGTCCCCAGAACTCCATATCCGGGCTCTGGCTGACATAAATATCCCCAAACGGCGTATGCCCGTTGTCACTCGGCCTGCTTAACATTGTATACATGCCGTTAATTTTGCGCGGGAACAGCACGCCGTTGCGGTTGCATGGCAGGAATGCATTTTCCAGCTGGATAAATTTCTTAAAATCCTGTGTATAAGCCACGCCAATGGTCGGCCCGTGATAGCCGTTGCACCATGTTATGTAATATTTATCCTCTATCTGGCAGACCCTCGGGTCATAGCGGTATTCCACATTTAAAATCTCGCCGTCTGCCCCTTCCATTTTCACCGGCTCGTCTTCAATTTCCCAGTGAAGGCCGTCTTTGCTTCTTCCGACAAAAATATCCATGCTGATGGACTTGCTGTCACACCGGAACATTCCGGCATATCCGTCTTCAAACGGGACAACTGCGCTGTTGAACACGCTGTTTGATATTTTGCTGCCATCCCTTCCGATAATCGGGTTTTTGCTGTAACGCCACAGCGGCATCTGATACCCCTGCGGTTTGTCTTCCCATGGCATGCCCGGAATGCTCTTTCCTATAATCCTGCTCATAATCTCTCCTTCTCTTTTTAAAAATCGTAACAGTTCAGACAAGCTGGCCTGTTACTAAAAATCCCTGAACAATACGTGAAACCATTGACAGGGAATCCATATACAAGATACAGATTCCCCGTCAGTTTTTTGCTGTTAACATTTTTTGTAAGTAGACATTAACATTATTCCATTGTTTTGTCAATAGTGTTTTATCATTATTTTCACAGCAATGTTCTATTTAGTTATTATGCTAAATTCATTCATTATAAATCGATATTTTTTCATTATTTTATCCAATTTTAACTATAAATATGTTTTGAACCAGCCTTTAAAATGTTAACTTTTGTTAAGTAATCAGTCTTTGATTTTCTGCACGGGACATGTTATACTATTACATATCTATCCTGCTGCATAAAATTGCATCTGATACAGGAATATTATAAAAGGAGAGGGTTCCAATGAGTAAAATAACGATGCAGGACATCGCGGATGCACTGGGAATTTCGCGGGTCACTGTCTGGAAGGTATTCAAAAACCAAAGCGGCGTGTCCGACTCACTCCGCGAAAACGTCCTGAACAAGGCGAGGGAGCTTGGCTACTCCAAAATTCCCCTTCCTGCCGCTCCTGCATTAAATATGGAAGAAAAGACAGTCTCCCTGATTATTTCACGGCCGGATTCATCCACGTTCTGGACAAATATCATCCACCAGATGGCACAGGATTTATCCTGCCACAATATCCATATGCTGTACACCTGCGTGCCGTCCGCTTATACCGAAGGCTATGTGCTGCCTTCCATCCTCGAAAGCGGCGATGTCCAGGGCGCCGTGATACTGAATGTTTATGATGAAACCCTTATCCGCATAATCAATGAGCTGCCGCTGCCAAAGGTATTTTTAGACACCGTGCCGCAGCTGGACGCACATATGCTGCACGGCGACCTGATTCTGCTGGAAGGATGCCGCGCCATTTACCAGATTACCGAGTCCGTGATTGCACGCGGGCTGACACGCCTCGGCTTTATCGGGGACATTCATTATGCCCGCACAAACGCAGACCGTTATAAGGGCTTTTGCCAGTGCATGGCAGACCACTGCCTGGATATTGACAGCCAGTGCTGCTTTACGCAGCGCATCGGGATTTTTTCCTATTACCAGGTACTGTGTGATTTCCTCGACTCGCTCGAAACACTGCCCGAAGCATTTATCTGCGCCAGCGATTATATTGCACACTTCCTGCAGCGCTATTTTCAGGAACATGAAGGACGTCCCGGCCCGGACGGGATTGTTGTGACCGGATATGACGGCAGCCGGGAATATTCCAATATCGACGGGCTGATTACAACCGCCAGCGTCAGAACCGGGCAGCTCGGAAAACGCCTGGCCATGCAGGCTGTCTACCGGATGGAATATGCGGACGCGCCTTATGAAGCGGCTTATATACAGCCGGAGATTGTATACCGCAGGTCTGTGCTGGGCGGGGCATGAATGCTTTGCCCAGCACGGCTGACAGGCGCATTCCTTACTGTTTTTCAAGTTCCTGCAGATATCCGCCATGAATCAGCACCCGCTTTCCCTCAAATGCAAACCCGTATACCCGGATTTTATCTTTCGGGACATGTTTTGCTTCCAGAACCGCAGCATAATTTTTGTCAATTATCTGCTTCACGGCTGCATCTGCCGTATCAGACAATTCCGATTCTCCGTCAGGGTCAAACACCTTGAATTCGAAAATAATTCCGTCATCCATGCTGCCGCGGGGCTCTAAAAGCACATCATATCTCCCCAAACCGCTCTCCCGGTTTGAAGTAATCATATATTTGTCGTTCAGATCTGCCATTAATCCTAACACAAGGCCGTGAAAAAAACGTTCGGGTTCCGTTTTCCCGGAAGGTTTTCTTCCTGAATCAAAATGACTGATAACACTGGCCGTCACCCGGCTGATATAAGCCGTCATCATTTGCACATCATTTGAAAGAAGCGCCCTGACAAAATCATTATACGCTGTAATACATGACGCAAACCAGTTTCGGAACATATCCTCAAACATTGTGTATACCTCAAAATTGACAATTTCCAGAACATATTCCTTTCTGCCCTTTTCATTTAAATGATATTCCGAAGCTTTTAAATATCCGCATGCTAAAAGCAGGCTCCAGATTGCATTCTCATTTTCATCCAGCTGGCTGAAAACAACCTGTTCATCAATGATAACACGAAGCGGCTTGCTGCCCAGCAGATTTTCCATGGCAGCCTTTATACCCGGCCCGGCTTGCTGGATTAAATCCGCAACCAGCCTGTTTGAACTTGTATTTGCCCAATACGCAGCAAACTCCCTGTATTTCAGATAATGAATGACTGACCATGGATTATAAATATGGTCACATCTGCCAAACCGGAACCCGTCATACCACCGTTTAACATCCATTGCTTTATCCTGCAGTGAAAAATCCGCCAGTGCATGGACAACTTCTTTCTGAGTAAAGCCAAAAGACGATTCATACATTCCGGAAGTCGTTGTCACAACTGCAAGGCTGTTTAAATCCGAAAAAACAGATTCCCTGCTTACCCTGGTAATGCCTGTCAGAATTCCCCGTTCCAGATACAGGTTTGTTTTAAATGTGGAATTAAAGAGCTTTCGCATAAAATCTGCCAGCTCATCCCAATATCCATTTACATATGCTTCCTGCATCGGCGTATCATATTCATCCAGAAGAATAACCGCTTTCTTCCCGTAATATTTAAACAGGAAACTGGAAAGCCGTTTTATAGACCTTGCCGCAGTCATGTCGCTCATATCTTCGTTTACTTTTATAAAAGCTTCTTTGTCCTGTGCAGTGAGCCTGTCACTGTGCAGAACAAATGCATTCTGATTATAAACATCTGTCAGTTCCTGCAGGATTCCTTCACGGGCAGACAGATAATTATCTGCTTTGACATCTGCAAAGCTCAGAAAAATAACCGGATAAGTTCCCTGCAGCATCCGGCAGTCCTTTTCCTTCCAGACTGCAAGTCCCTCAAATAGATCTCCTCTCCCAGCATGACTGACCGAGAAAAAATGATACAGCATATTCATCATAAGCGTTTTGCCAAATCTGCGCGGCCGGGTAATCAGAGTCACTGTGTCCCCATTTTCCCACCACTCTTTTATGAAATCTGTTTTATCAATGTAAAAGTAATGATTTTCCCTCATTTTGGCAAAATCCTGTTCGCCAATTGCTATTTTTCCAAACACTAAAATGCCTCCTGCCTGTCTGCTGTTTCTTCTGCCTGTTCCATTTTTCACTAACTGCTGCCCGGCATATCTTTCCTGCTGCTTCCCTGTTCATTCGAAAACAAAAAAATGCCATCGGCAAACTGACTGTTCCCGCCTGTATATCCGTCTATGACGTGCTTCCAGAACAGATACGACTGCCGGCTTCCAAAAGACGGCGAAACTTCCCAATTTCCCGGATGCAGGCCAAAGCACATAAGCGCAGCCTTCTTCCCAATCCGGTTCCTGCGGTACTTTGGAAGCACCATAAATTCTCCGATGCTGCGGCCTGTTTTAAATTTTTGCAGATAAGCGTTTATCATTGCAAAACCAAGCAGCTTCCCGGTTTCCTGCTCCCGGATAAAAAATGCTTCCCGGTCTTTTTCCGTAAAATAAGCGTCAAACCAGGGGTATGCAAACAGTGCAGCTTCCGTCATTTCGTTTTGGTCATGGATGCTTTCTTCAAACAGCGAATACTGAAGCAGCCGGTATAAAATATCCTTCTGGGCTTCTTCTGCTCTGGCCAGTACAATGTTCATTTTCTGTTCTCCTCCTTATTTTCTTTTTGCAGATTTCTCCTTCGCGCAGCCACAGGCTTCTTTTCAGATGTTCCAGGCAGCATTGCAGTGTTTTATCCGGTTTCGTTACGCTGCTTCTCTTTTTTTGCTTTTTCCTATTTTAGCACAGCGCCAGGCTTAGCTCAATAGCTGTTTCTGTTACCGATTCTGTAGATATCAAAGTAACGCTGGCACAAAAAAGGGGCTGCCGCACTAAGCAAAACATATACAAGATATAGCCTGAAAGAACGATTCAGGAGTATGCGGTGATTTGGCCATAAAAAATGCCTCCAAAGCAGATTTTGTTTATTTACTCTGTCTGCTTTAGAGGTATCATACCGGCTTTTTCTGTTTTTCCCAGCTATCCTTTTACATCCAGGCCCGTGGCCCACGTTCAATCACATCCTGTCATGATACAGCTGCAAAGCCTTATCCTCAGAAATCGAAAGCTTTTTTCCCAGGCGTGCAACAATCTCCGGTGCAGATAAATGAAATTCCCTGCCTATCTCTATAATCGAATCGGCTACCTGCTTTTCTACCCGTTCAGCTACCTGCTTTTCCACCTGTTCAGCCACCCGCTTTTCCACCTGTTCAGCCACCTGCTTTTCCACCAGGCGCTCTGCAGCAGCCATCATCCGTTCTTCCAGGCTCAGTGCTTCTGCCATATTATTCACCCCTTCCCTGATAATTCCCTTCTGGCGCATAAAAGCTTCCCGCTCATTCCTCGCAATACCGCCAGACAAAAGATAACACAGCTCGCCAAGCGTTTCCGCTGCAAATTTCGATGTGCTGCGCCCATGCCTGACAGCCGCCTCAATGTCAGGCATGGAAAGCAGCACCACCCCCAGCAGGTCGCCGTCATCAAATTTTCTCCTCGGTATCTTTACCGTACCGCCGCCCGCATAAGGGTAATCCTCGTCCGGTTTTATGCTGTAGCTGATGACTGGCTCCCGGACATCCGGAACCGGCCTTTTATAACATATCCAGATGCTGTACACTTTGCGAATGGCATGATACTGCTCTGCTGTCTGGAGCTCTGTCGCCATGGCCAGGCAGGCGTTATAAACGGCCCTTGCTACTAAGGAATATGACTCTGCCCTGCTTTCGCTGTAGGACTGCTGCGAAGCCTGCGGCTCTATATTGATGCGCAAAAGCCTCTCCGAAGCCTGTGCATATTCCAGCACAAAATCCAGTCTTACTGTTTTCGTGCTGGAAGTTCCATATTCTGCCGCTTCCCCTTTCAGCTTAAACGCATTCTCCCTGCAGGCACCGGTATATGCACAAAACTCCTCAATCGAGACATCCTTCATTTCCTTTACGATTCTTGATAATAGAAACCCCGTAAACCCGGCATCCTTTAACAGTTCTTTAATAACAGCATCCTGGTAAATCACCTTATCCCCTTCGCTGGCCTGTGCCAGTATCTCCTGCAGCGCGGAAAAATAAGACGACACCACAGGCCTGCCCTGTGCACCAGCGTGCGGCATGCCTGCCCTGTCCCGCCCGGATGCATCTGTCTCTGAAACGGCATACGACTCATTCTTCGCCATAACATTCTCCTTTTCCTATACTATACATCATCCGAAGGCAGAGTTCAATTCCTTTCCCACACTGTCCTCCCCGATTCGAGCATCATGCGTTACAAGCAAACAGCAGCCATCCTGCCATATCAGACTCCCTGGCAGCCAAAAGCAGACCGCCGGAATCACCGATAGCAGGCAAATCCGGCAGCGCCGCTTATCAGAATAACCACAGCCGGACTGAGCTTCCATTTGCGCAAAACAAACAGCATCACAGCAAAAATAAACAATGCAATCCAGTTCACTGCTGAAACATCCAGCTCCGATTCCGTACTGCCATATAATACCAGCCGTATCATCAAAACAGCTGCTGAAAGAATCAGGCCGGATGAAGCGGATTTCAGCCCATTCAGCATCTCCAGCACATAAGCAGATGTCTGATGTGTCTGAAAAAACTGATATACAGCCAGTGCAATCACAATCCCGCACAGGACGCAGCCAATGGTTGCAGCGGCTGCCCCGGAAATTCCGCCGGCCGTAAGCCCGACAAAGGTTGCGGTATTAACCGCCAGCGGGCCCGGTGTCATTTGGGAAATTGTAATAATGTCTGTAAATATTTTTTCGGTTATCCATCCGTTTTTTTCTACAGCCTGCTCCTGAATCAGCGATTTCCCCATGCCTCGTTATAGATCATGCACATTTCCGTCTGCCTGGCAGCCTCCGCATTGGTGGTGTACATCGTCCACCCATTATTGGAATAAGTCGCCACCATCTCCCCGTTCTTATCATAAAACTCTATGTAATCGCTGTTTCCTGATGGCAGTTTCTGATATT
>OFGR01001748.1_pt1 | contig 16202 bp, 18 predicted proteins | sample 1521811 | NCBI WGS metagenome assembly OFGR01 (sample SAMEA3504098, study PRJEB24116) | mouse gut metagenome | biome: mouse gut; feature: mouse-associated habitat; material: faeces | place: Denmark | collected 2011
CATCATCTGCATCTGCATCATTGCCACATCCGGGCTCACTGCCTGCTGCGGCACCATCGGCATTGCCGCCTGCTGCGGTACTGCCGGAGCTGCTCCTGCCGGGGCCGCTGCCGGAGCCGGACTTGGCGCTGGCGCCGGAACTGGGGCCGGACTTGGCGTTGGGGCCGAAGCCGGACTTGGCGCAGGGGCCGAACTATCATCCATTCCTGCCAGCATGCGCTCAATCTCTTCCTGGGACATCGTTCCCCCTGAAGATGCCGCCGGGGCCGGTTCTGGCGCCGGACTTGGCACTGGGGCCGGACTATCATCCATTCCCGCCAACATACGCTCGATCTCTTCCTGAGACATCGTTCCCCCTGAAGATGCCGCCGGGGCCGGTTCTGGTGCCGGAGCGCTTGCTTCCTGTCCCTTTGCTCCTCCCGGAACATACGGAATGATCGCCTCAGGCGGAAGGAACCCTTCTACCAGTCCCTTTGCCAACGCGATCGGCATAACATTGAAGAACTCACTCTCAAGCTTATCTGCAATCTTCAGTGTGAATCCAACCACTACCTTCGGCTCGTCATCTACAAAATATTTATTAATAAATTCCTGCTCATTTTCCACCTCGAAAGAAATCGGCGTGGAAATATTGACCATTCTTCCCAGGAATTCGGACAATGCTGTCGCGGACGCCCCCATCATCTGGTTCATGACCTCGCAGACCGCACTGATGTTGATCTCGTTCAGTTCAAAATCCTCATCCGGAATCTCCATGCCCATGACCATCTCTACGATCACCTTGATATCATGCCGCTTAAGGAGCATGACATTCTCGCCTTCTAATCCTGCAACGTAGGTAATCTCGACGCAGACTGCCGGTTCCACCCTGTCCATCTCAAATTCTTCTTTTTTCACGACATTGACGATCGGAGTTGTAATATCTACCCTTGCATTCAACATCGTGGAAACTGCTGTCGCAGACGCGCCAAGGCTGATATTGAGTATCTCGCCTATAGCATCTATTTCCAGTTTACTAAAGCAATCTGAATTCATATTAACCCTTCTCTCCTTCCGGGAACATCACCCCTGTTTCTATTTGCCGATATCAATCGCCCTTTGCGCCATTAACTTCATCGCATTAAAAGCCGTGATATTCGCCTCATAAGCTCTTGTTGCAGACATACCGTCTACTGTCTCTTTGACAAGATCTACGTTCGGCATCATAACATAACCTTCTTCATTCGCATCCGGGTGATCTGGATTATAGACAGGCTGCAGATCTCTCTGATCCTCTACAATCTCCGTTACCCTCACACCGCCCTTAGACGCCGTGCGGTTCAGAAGGCTGTTGAACTTGCTGCGGAAAGAAGTTGAAGGTACTTCCTGCAATACAACCATCTTCCGGCGGTAAGGGCCGCCGCTCTCTGTCCTGGTCGTGTTGCTGTTTGCTATGTTCTCAGATGCTATGTCAAGACGCTGCCGTTCTGCCGTCAGGCCTGATGCACTGATATCAAATGAACTCAAAAAAGACATAACTACCTCCTTACATTATCCAAGGATCTTCTTAACGGTTGAAAGAACACGCTCTGGCTTAAAAGGCTTAACAATGAAGTCCTTCGCTCCTGACTTAATAGAATCCATAACCATCGTCTCCTGTCCCATCGCAGAACACATTACGATCGTTGCTCCTGGATCCATCGCTTTGATCTCCTTTAATGTCTCGAGTCCATCCTTGTTCGGCATTGTGATGTCCATGAAGACAAGGTCCGGCTTCTCAGCCGTATAAGCTTCTACCGCCTTCACACCGTCTTCTGCTTCAATAAGATCCGTATACCCTGCCTGTGTCAGCGTATTCTTTAACATCATTCTCATAAACGCCGCATCATCAACTAATAAAATCTTTGCCATTTTTCTTACCTCACTTTGTTATTGTTTATTATCATTATAATTTATATACTCAGATAATTCCATGGATTTATCTGGTAGTTATACTGCCTCTGCCTCTGTCTCTGCGCTCATAACCTCATCGTCCCCGTCATCCTTATACTCCAGAATACGGTCTTCGATCTTAACTGCAACATTCTTGTTATGTACGCCAAGCTGACCATTGAACCACGGCTGGCCTGCAATATACAGGGAAACCAGTGAATCCTGCGGCTTATTCAGATCGATGACATCACCCACATGCAAGTTGTATACATCGTCCAGATTGAGCCTTGCCACACCAAGCTGTGCGGTGACATCCATTCTGGACTCTCTGATATTCTCCAAGATATCCTCACGGGTATTGCGGATTCCGACTCTATCGCTCTTCTTCGCAAGATGCTTCGTCTTATCAATAATCTCAAATATATTGCTTAAAAGTGTTCCGGGTATACAGATATTCATGGCTCCGTCAATCTCGCCCATCTTGATATGGAGCATGATGATCACGACCGTCTCATCTACACTGATCCCCTGGAACATGCTGGGATTCTCCTCGATACTGTCATACTGTGCTTTCAGGCTGATATAGCCGGACCACACATCATTCATGATCGAAATCGGATACTTGATGATCTTCGCATACAGCGCAAGCTCAATATCCGTATAATTATACGCCATGTCGATGGTCATATCCGTGCCCGAACCACCGAGCATACGGTCGATCATCGACCCCATTACCAGAGGACTGATATGGATCAGCACAGGCGGATTCGTAGAACGGTCGGGCAGATCTACGTCTACGATCGTAAGTACGTCCGACTCATTCAGCGCATTGCCGAACTCATAATACCTCTGTTCTTCAACCCCTACGACTTCTACTTCACTCGCCACACGGAACAGCCCGTTAATCTGTGAGACTAAGATCCTGGAATAGTTATCATAGATGCTGTTGAGCATCTTTAGTTTATCTTTTGTATACTTCTTAGGACTGAAGAAATCATACTTTTTGTATTCCTTCTCGGGCTTTTTCGGTTCTTCTGCCTCAGGCGCGCCCCCCGAATCAGCATTCTGCATCGAATTCAGCAGCGCGTCTATCTGACTTTGCGATAATACATCTGCCATCCTAAACTCCCACTTTCCTTACTTTACTCGGTTGTTCTGTTCATCATCTGATAATACTCTTCCAGAGAATGTTCTACTGCGTCAGACTTGGTGATCAGTAATTCAACCCTCCGGTTCTTCGCCCGATTCTCCGGCGTATCAAACGGTGCAACAGGCCTGAACTGTCCATATCCCATCGGAACAATCTTATCTGGCGTTACTTCCGTCCGCTGTTGGATGAATGCCGCAACCCTTGCCGCTCTCTCCGATGAAAGAACCCTGTCATTCTCCGGATTGTTCGGAATCACTGGGTCTGCCTGCGTCGTATGTCCCAACACCTGAATCTCCTTCACAGAGTCCTTGACTCCTGAGATAATCGACGCAAACTGCGCCAAAACATCCATTCCCTCCTGTTTAATCACAGAACTGTCTCCGTCAAAGAATACATTATCCTGAAATGTGATAAAAGTATAGCCATCCCCTTTAAACAGCTCTACTTCGCTATTCATATTCGCTTCATCCACTGCGGCTTTCAGACTCTCATACAACTCGTCAAATGCCTCTGCCTCTACTGCTCCCGACACATCGTTGGGCGTGCCAGGGTCAGTCTCATCTGCAATCTGGGACAACTCCTCGGCTTCAGGGTTGAAGCTCTTAACAATCATAATCCATTTCGACTGGTCCAAAGTAGAGATGGAGTATAGTAATACGAAGAAACATAACAGCAGAGTTACCAGGTCTCCATAGGTGTCCATCCAATTGGCGCCGCCACCGCCGCCGCCTTTGTTCCTCTTCTTCATAGCTCCCTCCTGTTATTCTTCTGCCTTTTTGCCCTTTGCAGCAACTGCATCCGGATCCAGAAGCTTCTGGCGCTCTTTCTGGGACACGAATGTAACCAGCTTCTCACGCAGGAACTTCGGATTGTCTCCCGCCTGAATTGCAAGGATTCCCTCAATCATAATCTGCTTATACAGTAATTCCTCGTCATTCCTTACTCTCAGTTTCTTAGCAATTGGTGAGAATATCAAGTGGGCAAGTATACATCCGTAGAATGTCGTAATCAACGCTGTTCCCATGGCAGGGCCAATGTCTCCCGCACCGCCTTCATCAAGATTCATACCCTTCAGCATGTTGACCAGTCCGACCAGCGTACCAATCATACCAAAAGCAGGCGCTTTCGCATCCAAAGTATCATAAATCCCGATACAGTCCTCATGTCTTGACAGCATGGCTTCCACGTCACTCTCCAGAAGGGTACGTACTTCTTCCGGTTCTGTTGCATCCACAATCAACATGATGCCTTGCTTGAAAAACATGTCATCAAGCTCATTCGCTTTCTCCTCCAACGCCAGCAGACCATTCTGTCTCGCAAGCTGAGCCATCTCAACCAGTATATCAATCAATTCACCGATGTTATACTTCTTCCCCTGAAATAGCATCTTCGTATGCTTGGGAAGAGTCAGCAACATATTGAAGGGATAACATGCGATTCCCGCTGCAAGCGTACCTCCAATAACAATCGCGATACTGGGAAGGTCCCAGAAGTTTCCAAGCTTTGCCGGTCCGATACCTACGAATACGATCAGCACCGCACCGATAACCACACCTAAAATACTAGTTATGTCCACTTATCTTCACCACCCTATTCCTTAATTACTATACTATCTATCTCCACGGTAGCAATGTATCTTACCATTGTACTCAATTGTTTTCCTGATTATCTCTTCCGCACCTTCTTTTACGATGTAAAACTTGCCGTTAGTCATAAGGATCTTTGATTCCGGTATCAATTCCACAGATTCTATATGCGCACAATTCAATACGATCTTTGTGTCATTTAATTTCGTCAGCATTATCATATCATAGTTCCTCATAAATTTCAAACATATCCCAGTATATGGTGAAGATGTATTCGCCATATACTGGAATATGCTGTCAAAATCACATCTATTACTTGCCGGCGGTTATTAACGCTTCATATTAACAAGCTCCTGTAACATTTCATCCGTTACTGTGATAATCTTTGAGTTGGCCTGGAACCCTCTCTGGGTTGTAATCATGTTGGAAAATTCATTCGCAAGGTCTACGTTTGCCATCTCAAGTGTTCCTCCTAAAAGCTTTCCAACCGGACCGCCGTTGGGTTTGATCGCCTCTACATCCCCGCAGTTTGGACCCACTGAGTAATAGTAACCGTCCTGCTTCTCAAGGCCGTTGGGGTTCTCTACGGAAACCAGGGCAATCTGTCCGACCGGAATAGTACGGTTGTTTCTGTCGGTTCCCATAATAGTTCCGTCTTCATTGATTCTCCAGCTCTGGATATCATACCGCTGACCTGTTTGTTCATCAATCGGAATACGAATGGCAGTCAATTCGTCCGCATACTCTGCCGCTACGCCTGGAATCAAATCATTTCCCTGATTTCTTCCATCTTCTACTGGCTCAACAAAATCCACATTTGGCGTACCCACTGGACCATTACCACCATTCACAAACATCGCTCCATAAATTCCAGTACCCGCAGCGCCAATTGTTGTAGCAAATGTATCGCCAGCCTCTTTTGCTGTAATTGTAAGCGTTGCACTATTAAGATATCTTCCGATACGGTCCAGGCTGACATTGACTTTCGTGAAATCCAGTCCGTTACACTCTGGCACAAGTTTTCCATTTTCATCCAGCTTCTGCTTTGACACATATGTTACCCAGTCATTCACGGCATCTTCAAAATCATTTACCGAAGTAACGTTTGTGTCAACCTTTACACCAGCTATTGTAATCGTCCATTTTGTACCTGCCGCAGCACCCTGAGCCGGCTTCTCCAGTTTAACAGGAACATCTTTAATCGTAACAGAGCTGGCTGACGCCGGTGTCTCCGGCGTTCCTGTTCCCTCAATCGGCGCATATCCATACACATAACTTCCCTGATTATCTACCATATATCCATTGTTATCTACACGGAAGATGCCGACTCTTGACAAACTAAGTCCTGATGACTCCACGTTATCAAACGCACCGTTTACCATATTACCTACCAGGAAGAAGCCTGTTCCGTCAATCATACAATCCAGATTGTTGGAGGAGGGCGCCGGGGCGCCGGTGTTAAACTCCGTAGAGATTGATGATAACTTTGAACCGTAACCTACCTGAGAAGCGTTATGTCCTCCGGCTGCTCCCGCCAACTGGCTTCCGCCTGTACTGCTGATAGAATTCGTATACATTCCGTCCTGAAAGTTATAGCTAAAAGACTTAAAACTCCATGTATTAACGTTCGCTATATTATTACCGATAACGTCCAATTTGGACTGATGTGCCTTGAGTCCTGCAACTCCTGCAATCATTGATCTAACCATTTGTTATACACCCTTTCTTTATTATATCCTGCGCGTCTTTGGGAAACCTATGGTATTCTCCATCGGCTCCACTGTGTATCTGCAAGTCATACAGATACGAAACCCCCATCAAATGGTCCGGCTTACATTAAGACCGCGCTGTCAATATTGGTAAATATATTTTCCCTCATCTCTGTTCCTGACATTGTTGTCACTACGACGTTATGTGGAACATTTACTATAAAAGCCCCGCTCTCGCCGATGATAACCACGTCTCTTGCACCTTTTTCCCTGGCTTTCGATACTGCCTGGTTCAAGTCCTTAAGGAGACCGTCTGTCATCTCGATTCCCCGCTCCCGGACTCTCTGTACCGCATGTTTGGAGAACTGAACGGACTGAGCTTTGTCGGCTTCTTTCTGCAAAACGTCTGCGAACTGCACCTTAGTGACTGTATTCGCACCTGCACCTGTGATTCCCTGTGTCTGCAGCTGCGCTGACGCATGCTGCAGCTTAAGCGCTCCGGCATTGGTAATCTGGTTCATCTTACTCATCACTTGCACCGCCTTTATCTCTAATCCCCTTAATCCCCTTAACTACTCTTTATCCTTATCACCTGTCGTATTGTCAGTATCCGTCTTATCGGTTCCTTCCGTCTTGTCTGTGTCATTTTTATCCTTGTCTTCATCCTTCACCGGAACTTCACCGATACCCATTACTTGTGACAACTCGTACTTTTTTCCGTCGATATATACTGCCGTAGCGCCAGTTAAATCTACGCCTGTTACCGTTCCCTTCTTGGTTCCGGTTACTTCGCCCTCCTCATTCGTAATCGCAACGGTTACTTCTTTTCCGAGCAACCCTGTAGAATAGGTGGTCAAGGTTACCTGCGACAGATTGTTGGAAACGGTTGCAAAATTAGATACTGCCGACGTCACCTGAGTCATAGCATTCATGGTAGCCATCTGTGTCATCTGATTCATCATTTCACTGTTACTCATCGGATTCATGGGATCCTGATATTGAAGCTGTGCCGCCATCAATTTCCAGAAATCATCCATGGTCATATCGCTCTTGTTAGATACCGCCGACGTCTGTGTAGCCTTCGACGCATCGTATTGATATTGGGCGGCATCGCTCTTTAATACATCTTCAACTCCTGCCATATTCTTCTCCTTTCTTATCCAACCAATCCCAGACGCAGCTTCTGCAAAAATTGTTCTGCATCCTCACCGTCCTGGTTCTGATTTTTGTCTTTCTTCTCCTGCTTTGCGTTCTGGTCTGCCTGCTCATTTTCATCCCGTGTCTGATTCAGGTAGTCAGTCTCCTGCTTCTCCACAATAATGGTCGTCTCCCCGCCAAGATTCCGGTCAATGATGTTGCCAATCTCACGCGCGTTCTGACTAAGTGCATCCATAGCACGCTTTTCTGAACAAACGATCGAGATTGTTGCCTGATTCCCTTCATACAGTACTTTTACAGCAATCTTTCCAAGATTTACAGGTTCAATATGAATCTCAAACTCCTTCACACCCTCCACAAGCTTGGAAAGCATTGTATCTGTAACCTTCTCTGGAAGTTCCTCTGGCTGCTCTACATAAACTCTGGCAATCGTCTCCGGCTTTTCCACCTCTGGCTGTGGGATCCTCTCCGCCTCTGGTCTTACTGCCGCCGCTGCCTGCTCCGGCGTAAACTGCTCTGACTGTACCTCCCCCTTTTCCTGGGGCTGTTCAGTTTTCACTGCCTCTTTTAAATTCGATGAGAAATCCTGGGGCTGCTGCTGTGTCTCAGACGCGTCTTGTGTCTGTACAACCGACATCGCTTCCGCCGCCTTCACCTCTGTTTTCCCTTGCATCTGCTCTGGACGAGTCTCAGCCTGCTTCGGTAAAACCGTCTCAACCCTTCCGGTTTCCGGCATCTGAACCTGCTGAGCTTCTGCCTCAGTCTGCACTTGAACCGCCTCTGTTTCTTTAGCGTCCGTCATCTGCATCATCAGTTCTTTGCCTTCAGCTTCAGTCTGCACCTGAACCGCCATCTCTGGCGTTGGGGCCGGGGCCTGTTCTCCCGTCTTCTGCTCAACAACAGCGAAGCCACAAGAGAGCCGTTGGCACATCTGCGCCGCAATCATTGCTTCCGCCTGACTGGTATCTGTCTCTTTGCTGTCTGTCTTATCCGTCTTGTCCTTAGACACTCCTTCTTGCTTCTGCTCGCCTGATGCCTCGGTCTTATCTGTCGCTGTATCCTGATCTTTATCCTTGGTTACTTCCTTACTATCCTGTTTCCCTTGTGCATCCTCATCCTTGCTCTGAAGCATCTTCCGGAAGTCATAGTCTCCAGATACATCCCCAGTCTGATTAGGCGCTTTCGTCTTTCCTGCAGCCTGAAATGCAATATCCATCGTCTTCATACTCAATTTCTCCATGGGCTTCCTCCTCCTTTCTTAATAATATTGGTGTAACTCTTGACACTCTAATTTACAGCCACGCCCTATAATATATGAGAGAATACTGTTTTTGTGTCTTCGTTACATTTATAGTAATCTGTCCGGAACAATATCCATCATCCCTGACAGGATTACCCGACAATTCTCGCCATCGCCCTTTTTGTGGCAACAAATTCTTCTATAAATTGTTCTTCTTCCTTCTGGACTTCCTTCTCGTATTCCTTGTACTTCTTTTCCTTTAATTTATCTATGGAGGAAGTTTCTTTTTTTGCTTCCACCACCTCGTTGCGCTTGGCTTCTTCCTTCTCCTGGAGCTTCGCCAGTTCTTCATACTTCTTCTTAATCTTAATCCCCAGCGCCTCCAGATAATTCTCATAGGTATGGATATCACAAATCTTCATTCCACTCATCCGGCTATTCCGAAATTCTATCGTACAACGGCGATGCTCCTCCTCCATTGTCTCAATGGTTCGTTCACATTCCCTAACCTTCGCAAGAATCCTGGCATGCTCTGCTTTTAGTCCATCAAGCACCTGCTCCTTATAATTAAGTACAGTATCCAATGAAAAAAAGAACTTCTTCATCGCAATATCTCCTTCATCATCTCTAAGGATTTGTCACTCGGAAAACTCTCGTCTATCTTCTGCATGAGAAAAGCATTGACTCTGTCAATCTTGGAAATAGCCCCGTCAAGCCTGGGATTCGTCCCTGACTTATAGGCTCCAATTGAAATCAAATCTTCATTCTTAGCATATATGCTCAAAATATCTCTCATCTTTGCTGCCGCTTCACGGTGATCCTCTGGTACAATATTCGTCATCAGACGGGAAATACTGGCATTTACATCAATCGCAGGAAAGTGATTTTCATTCGCCAGTTTTCTTGTAAGTACAATGTGTCCGTCCAGAATACCACGGACGGTATCTGCAATCGGTTCGTTGGTGTCGTCACCCTCCACCAACACCGTATAGATACCAGTAATCGAACCCTTCTCGAATTTCCCGCTTCTCTCCAATAGCTTCGGGAACTCTGCATATATGGAAGGGGTATAGCCTCTTGCAACCGGCGGCTCTCCGGTTGCAAGCCCAATCTCACGCTGCGCCATTGCGAAACGGGTAAGAGAATCCATCATCAACAGAACATCCTTCCCCTGATCTTTAAAATACTCTGCAATGGTCGTCGCCACAAGGGGACATTTCATGCGCAGCATTGCGGGCTGATCAGAAGTCGCAACCACAAGTATGCTGCGTTTCATTCCCTCCGGTCCGAGATCCTTTTCTATAAATTCACGAACTTCTCGGCCTCGCTCTCCCACGAGAGCAATCACATTAATATCGGCTTTAACATTTCTCGCAATCATTCCAAGTAATGTACTCTTGCCGACGCCACTACCTGCAAAAATACCGATACGTTGCCCCTTCCCAACCGTGTTCAGCCCATCAATCGCTTTCACGCCAAATTCCAACGGGTCCGTAATCGGAGGTCTTGCCAAGGGATTGATATAATTATTCTCTACATAGTAATAACGTGAAGAAGGAAGCGGTCCTAAATCATCCATAGGATTCCCTGTGGCATCTATGATCCTTCCTCTCAAAAATTCACCTACCGGAATCTTCAAACGCTTCCGGGTATTTCTCACAAAACTGCCGGCAGCCACACCATTCAAATTCTCGTATGCCATAAGCTGCATCTTGTCTCCACGGAACCCCACAACCTCCACGGGAATCTGCCTGTGCTTTTCTTCGTTGTAAATCATGGCAATATCCCCGATACTTGCACGGTTTCCGGAAGACTCCATCGCCATTCCAATGACATTCTCTATCTTTCCTATGTAACTGATCGTCTCTGCTTTCTGTATCAGCTCCGGCAATTTTGAAAACATTCTCTCTCTCCTTGATTACACCCTGACATTGTTCAGTATGTCTTTGATGTTCTCTAACTGCGTACCGACGCTAGCGTCAATAATCTCATCGGGCAATTCTATAATACATGTGCCTTCTTCTCCATTATCCATAGTAACAATCTTAATATTCTCAGAAAGTTTGGACAGTTTATCCAAAAATTCCGTATCTACATCCATAGAAACAGCCGTATCACACTTCGTTATATAGATCTTGGCCCACTGTTTTTTCGTGATCTTATCGGTAGCCGCAAGAATCATACGCTTCACGATGTCGCCGCTGGACTGCAGGCTGGTCTGGATCACCTTTTCCGCCACAGTAAGGGAAATCCGTTTCAAATCATCCACATACTGCTCAAGCAGCTTCTCCTTCTCCACCGAAACACTCTGGATTACCTCTGATATATTATTCTGAAGTTCCTGTATCTCGGCGTCTAAAAGCCTGCGCTGTTCGTCATAAGCTTCCCGCGTCCCATCCTGGCGTCCCGTCTCCTGCCCTTCCCGATAGCCCTGATCCCGCAGGTATTCTGCCTGGGAGCGGGCATCATTAATAATCTGCCTGGCCTGAGCCCTCGCTTCCTCCAGAATTTCTTCTACCGAAACAGCATTTTCTTCATCTTCTTCAGCATCGCCCTCTGAGTCTTCATCTTCCTCTTTCGGCTCCTCAATGAGCTTGAAGCCGGCAAAGAAGTCGTACGGCTTAACGTCCTCCTTCTTCTCCGGTTCTTTTACAATCCTAGGCAATGATTTCATCCTTTCCGCTCTTAACAATAATCAATTCTCCGGCTTCTTCCAGTCTCCTGATTACGCCGACAATTCTCTGCTGCGCTTCCTCCACGTCTCTCAGACGTACATTAACCGTAATCTCAAGGTCAGACTGAATACTCTCAGCCATACGTGAAGATACATTGGAAAATACAAGCTCCTTGATCTTCTCGTCGGACCCTTTGAGCGCGTATACGATATCCTTGACATCGCACTCGCGGATAAATCTCTGAATTGATCTGTTGTCCATGGACACAATATCCTCGAATACGAACATCTTCTTCCGAATCGTCTCTGCCAGTTCTTCGTCGTTTTTGCCCAATTCGTCGAAAATGTACTTCTCGTTCGCTCTGTCCATATGATTCATTACATCTGCTATGTAATCAATACCGCCAATGGTGGTAACATCTGTCGTAAGAATGCTGTCAAACCGCTTCTTAAGCGAATCCTCCACGACCTTAATCGCTTCCGGAGACGCGCTCTCCATTCTGGCAATAGCTTCCACAACCTTAATGCGCTTCTCCTTGGGAAGCTCGCTAATAACCATAGACGCCTGATCTGAATCCGCATAGGACAGAACCAATGCAATCGTCTGCGGTCTTTCATGCTGCAAAAATGATATCAAATTCTTTACATTACTCTTACGTATAAATTCAAAGGGCCGTATCTTCAGAGATTTTGACAACTTATCCAGCAGCGATTGTGCTGTGCTTTCCCCAAATGCCTTCTCAAGCACTGCTCGCGCATACTCCATACCGCCGTCAGTTACGACCTTCTGGGTCAAGCAGGTCTTATAGAACTCATCCAGAACAAGCTCCATCTCATCAGGGCTGATATGCCCTAACTTTGCCACTTCAATCGTCAGCCTCTCAATATCACTCTCGCTCAGATGCTTATAGATCTTCGACGCTTTATCAGCCCCAAGGGAAACAACGACAGCAGCAGCTTTCTGCTCAGGCGTCAGCTTGCTCTCTTTAACTTCCTTAGTTTCCTTGGTTTCTTTGCTTTCTTTATTCTCCTCCATCTGCAACGCCCCCATTCAGCCAGTTCTTCAATAACTGAGCAGAAATCTCTGCATTCTGTTCCGCGAATTCCCGTACATTCTTCTTGAGTTCCATACTCCTGTCGTTCTGAAGCTGAAGAAGCTCCTCATTCATATCAAGCACAGCCGGAATTTCTTCCACTGTCTCAGCTTCTTCGACCAGCTCCTCAATTTCCTCTTCATCCTGCTTCCGCCTTCTGACTATCAGGATAATAATAACTATAATTAACAGCAAGAGCAGAGCTGCGGCTGCAATAATTGCCCACAACGGTATACTCTCCAGAATTCCGCCAGACGATACTTCTTCAGATTCATCGTCTGCATCGATTCCATCAAACGGCGCGCTCACAATCGCAATCTTCTCTTCCTGGGCGTCTGCCGCGATACCCGCCGCATTTCCCACCAGAGAACGAATCTGATTCTCTCTTAAGCTTCCATATCCATTACCGTTAATCGCAACAGATACCGTAAGGTCCTCCAATTCGCCAGGATCAATCTGCCCTTCCTCTTTCAACTCGTTGACCAAATAATCCCGAACCGCGCTTTCACTGTATGCATTCGTTCCGTCAGCATCCCCATCTGTATTATATTCAGGTGTATCTGCATTTGTCTCAGTCCCCGCAACTCCTCCAGCGCCATCTCCCGTTCCAGCCTGTTCCTCATAAAGCTCCTCATGGCTGATGATTCCCGACTTATCCTCCTCGTTAATCTTATCCGGAGTCGTATAAGTCGTCTGCTGGCGAATTAACCTTTCCATATTCAAACGGGCATGCGCAGTAACACGTACATTCTCCTGCCCATAGATTGGACCAAGTACCTTCATAACACTGGCAGAAATAGAGTTCTCCACCATTCTCGCAAGTTCTTCCGTGGTAGAACTATTGGAGGAATTCCCATTTCCATCTACAGAAACGTCATTTCCATTTCCATCAATAACCGCCACATCTTCAAGCTCCATCCCAGGGATACTTTTGGCCACCAGCCGCTGAATCGCAACGACCTGGTCTTCCGTCGGCGAACCGCCGTCCTGCATAATCGCAACAACCGAAGCGCTGGATTTTTCTTCCTCGTCATTCAAGGCATACTTACTTTCTTCTCCCAATGCAATCGTAACCTTGGCATCCTTCACACCATCAAACAGACGAATGGTAGAGCCGATACGATCCTGCAGTTCGTAGAGCTTGTAGGTCTTCTTATCCGAATCAGTGGTCAACATACTCGCATTATCCTTAAACGTATCATATGTAAATCCATTCTTTGGATATCCTGCCTGAACAAGCGTCGCCTTCGTCTGGTCCACCGTGTCCTCTTTAACCATAATCGTCGATTCGCCATTAAACTTATAATCTATGCCGTCTTCCGTCAATTTCTGCGCAATCTGCTGCATTTCTTCCTGCCCCAGTCCGGAAAACAATTCCGTATACGGCCGGTTATTCAGGATGATCGCAATCGTCACCGCACCACCAATCAACACCACCGCACCGACAATGATCATAATCTTCACTTTTCTGCTTAAATTGCCGACAAATTCTTTAAACTGCTCAAACTTTTCCTTCATTGTCCAAAACTCTCTTACTTTCCGATTCTATGTATCATCGTTATTTTTTACAGTAAAAAATATCCGTCTACCATGTACACATCGTACTATAGACTGATACGCATAATCTCATTATAAGCCTCTAACGCCTTGGTACGCAACGACACCAACATATCCACGGCAAGCTGAGCCTCTGAAGACGCAATTCCAACCGTATGCGGATCTTCAATCTGCCCTGTTGCCAGTTGATACTGCCTCTTTGCCAATGTATCTTCTGTTGACCTTACATTATCAATCGCTTCCTCAAAAATAGATTTAAATGCGGAAATCCCTTCCTGTCCCTTTATTGTGTCCGAGTCCGCAACTCTTGCCTCTCCATTCACATTTCCCAGACCTGATACAGCCGCCATACTCCTCAACGGCTGTAATGGTGTAATGAATCTATCTTCCATATTATATCAACCCTTTCTGCTGCGTTATTCTTATTTACACATCACGACTTTTACCTATTATAAATACATTCTTATAAATATATTTTGTAATGCAGATCTTCATAATACATCAAAGTTCACATATCACTTACTGCGCTTTAATCGCCGTCTGATAACGCTTCACATCGTTAGTCACTGACTGAATCAAATACTGATAATGCAACGTTGTTCTTGCCATCTTAGTATTCTCAACATCTGCATTAACATTGTTCTCATCCACTCTTCCAGAATTATCCCTGCTGTATACCAGACAATCCGCCTCATCAATCGCCTGACGAACCTTCCCATTGTCCTTCGTCTTACTTGCCGCCATCAGACGCTTACGGTAGATATCCTCAAAACTAACAGACTGGCACTTATACCCCGGAGTATTCACATTCGCAATATTCAAATCTATGATCTCCTGCTGCTTCCACAAGAAATCCAAAGATTTGTGTGCCATCGAAATCGTATTTCCAAACATCCTATGTCACTTCCTTTTTTATTAATTGATAACTTTTCCGTTTTAAAGGTTGACATTCTCCAACCACTCTTGTTCATTATAGACTTTATTCTACAAAAAGTCTACACTTTTCGTTAGAAAATAACATTTACTTAGTAAGAAAATCCTGGTAAATTTATCAGGCTTTTTCCAGCAACTTTTACAAAAACGTACTCTGTCCATTCATCTCAGAAAGAGAGCGCGTAATCACGCTGGCCCTGTTCATCATCTGAAGCCTCATCATCTCAACAAAATACTGGGCGTTTTCCTGAGACAAGGTATATGTACCGCTTTTCGAGGTATTGTTCTTCACCCCTGCTTCCTCTCCTCTAAGAGCCGTTCCATAAGCAAATGTCTTCTCTGCGCCTGTGTTCACATTCTTTTCCTCTACCGTCTTGCCTGTCGTCAGATTAGAATTCATATATCCCTTAATTCTTTGGATATAGTTTCTCGTCTCCTTAAACGGGGGAACACCTCCATATTTTGCAACGTTCCCGCTACCCGCATTGTATGCAGCCAACGCCAAATCTATGTTACCATTATACTTCTTAAGCTGCTGAGAAATATATTTGGCGCCTCCCATAATATTGCTTCTCGCGTCAAAGGGGTCCTCCACCCCAAGCGACCTCGCCGTAGCAGGCATCAACTGCATAACCCCCTGCGCTCCAGCCGAAGATACCGCATTCGCATCGAAGCCAGACTCCGCTTTACCCATAGCTTTCAGCAAATTCAGCGGCACATCATATAAATTCGCCGCTTCTTCAAAAATCGCATCCATACTCGTGCTTCCTGTCTGTATGGAAGATGTATCCTCCACCGCACCGGTATTCTTTACGGAATTCAATCTCATCATCGTATTATATATGTCTGCAAAGCTTTGACTTGCAGAAGACGTCTGCCCCGTATACGTATAAGACGGATCATCTGATATCCCTTGAATCTGGTTCAGAACATTACTCATATACTTGTACCAATTATTATAAATCGTATAATCCATTCCCATTGTCCTTCTCTCCATCCACAATTAAAGGCATAAATTATGTCCTACTCCCAAGTACATTTACATATTATATTGTATAACTTAGCTTAAAACATACTTATACCACTCTATCTTATATTTATACCACGTTTTTTTCGTTTTGAAAAGGTTTTTTAGGCCAACTTTTTTACAATTTATGCTATTATACGCCTTTAGGAAAGCAGAATAAAGT
>OFGR01001751.1_pt1 | contig 16163 bp, 14 predicted proteins | sample 1521811 | NCBI WGS metagenome assembly OFGR01 (sample SAMEA3504098, study PRJEB24116) | mouse gut metagenome | biome: mouse gut; feature: mouse-associated habitat; material: faeces | place: Denmark | collected 2011
GGCCCCCTGCCGCTTTCTTAGGATCCGTGACCACAGGGATCATCAGATGCGGGATCCCATTATATACGCTCAATTCGACCACTTTCGGATCTATCATGATCAATTTTACTTCATCCGGCGTAGCCTTATATAGGATACTCATGATCAGTGTATTGATACAGACCGACTTTCCGGAGCCTGTAGCGCCTGCGATCAATACGTGCGGCATCTTCCCGATGTCGGCGACAACGGCTTTGCCTCCGATATCCTTGCCTACCGCAAAGGATATCCTGGACGCACTGTTGCGGAATTCACCGGCTTCAAGAAGATCTCTTAACATGACCGCCGAATTCTCTTTATTCGGCACTTCAATACCGACCGCCGCCTTCCCGGGGATCGGCGCCTCGATACGGATATCCGCAGCGGCAAGGTTTAATTTGATATCATCCGAAAGCCCCACGATCTTACTTACCTTGACGCCCATCTCCGGCTGCAGCTCATACCGCGTGACCGACGGCCCGCAGCTTACGTTCGTGACCGTTACTTTGACGCCGAAATTCTGCAGGATCTGCTGCAGCTTTATGGCTGTCTCCCGAAGCTGCGCGTCCGACTCTCCCTTCTGCCTTGCACCCTTCTTCAACAGATTAAGCGGCGGCACGCGGTATGCTTTCTTCGGCTTCCGGCTCTCTGCCGCTACCGCAGACGCCACCTCCTGTACTTGTGAAGCCTCGTCTTCTTCCTTCGATTTCCGGTTTTTCTTTTTTGTCTCAGGTATCTCTTGATCCGGCATATCCACTTCTACCGCGGCTGTCCGTACAGCCTGCGCTGCGGCCGCGTCCCCGTGGAGATCCGGCATACCTGCTAAGATCGGTTCTCGTCCTTCTGCCTCCGTCTCCCTTTCCGGCGTATAGACGTCTTCTCCCCGGTTGATCACAAAACTCTCCTGGATATCCGGCGGCTCTGTCGTCAGCTCCCGCACATCCGGCGACTTCTTGGCGATCGCCGTATCAAATGATACCCCTTCCACATGCCGGTCGCTTCTCTTCCTTGACTTTGCCTTCTCTTTTGTCCCGGCTGGTTCATGTTCCCCAACTGACTCTTTCACCCGGGCTTCCTTCTGCCTCCGTCTCTCTTGTGCCATCTCCCGTCTCCGGACGGCGTCTCTCTTCGCTCTGTCATAGACCTTGTCACTCTGGCTCTTCACACCTTTCAGAGCCGATTTCCCCGTAATGATCACAAGGCATATGATCATAAAAATAATATCCAGCACATATGCTCCCGCGACTCCGACGGCAGGCACCAGCATCTCCGTCAGGACAGCCCCGAGCTTACCGCCCGCCTCGTCAACCAACTGTAAAAAAGTACAGCATAAAAAAGTCAGGCACAAACTCGCCGCTGCTTTCACATATGCATTCGGATTCCCCTGATTCGATATAATAAAAGTTACGATCCCAAATAATAAAAACGGAATGACGTATGCCGCCCATCCAAACAGACTGTCCATCAGTTCCGCGACCGCCTCCCCTGCAAAGCCGCCGAACCCGAAATTACTGATCATTAATAAGATACTGACTGCAAGCGTCACCCATATGATAATCTCTGTTCCTACAAAACTTGTCTCTGTATTTGTCTTTTTTGCCTGTTTCTTTGGCTGCTTTTTTGCCTGTGTTCTTCTCCCCTGACTTTTTGCCTTAGCGGCCATCATATCTCCCCCTTATTCTGGCAATATCTTTAGTATAGCATTTTTAAAAAGGACTGTCATTACATATTTTCACTCTTTTTCTGTCGGTACAGGTCGATCATTTCGTGCAATTTATTCAACGCGTCGCTCATCCCGCCGACTTCGTCGATCAATCCTTCCCTCACAGCGTCTCTTCCTTCCAGAAGCGTTCCCACATCCTTCACCAGTTCCGTCTGATTCAGCATCAGCTCTTCGATCCTCTTCTGCGTCATATGTGAATGTTCCGCCAGGAAACGTGTGATCCGATCCTGCGTCCTGATCATGTTGCGCAGGCTCTGCGTGATGCCGATAAACATCCCGTTCGAACGTACCGGATGGATGATCATGGTGCCGCTTGGGACTATAAAAGAATATTTTGCCGATACGGCAAGCGGTCCGCCGATGGAATGGCTTCCCCCCAGTACCAGAGAAACCGTCGGTTTACTCAGCGACGCGATCATCTCCGCGATCGACAAGCCTGCCTCCACATCTCCGCCCAATGTGTTCAGCAGGATCAATAGCCCTTCGATCTCATCACTGTCCTCTACCTCCGCCAACAAAGGGAGCAGATGCTCATACTTCGTTGACTTGGCATTACCGGACAACGCCTCATGTCCCTCAATCTCTCCGATGATCGTCAAAAGCTTCACCTTATGACGGTTTGCGTTCCCCTCCAGATCAACACTCCCCAGTTCCTTGATCTCTTCGGTTCTCTGTTCTTTGCGTGCTTCATCTGACATAAAAACACCTCCATACATTTTCTGTCCAAGAGTATCCTTTGCCTGTATTCCCGGAATCTCTTTGTTTACTAGTATGGAAGTGTTCTGTCTGTTTTATACCTTTTTAATCTAGTACATCATTGTATTATTCCACAGCATCCAGCGCCTGGCTCAAGTCTGCGATAATATCGTCGATATGTTCGATACCGACGCTGAACCGGATCAGATCCGGCTGTACGCCAGCCTCCATCAGCTCCTGATCGTTCATCTGACGGTGGGTGTGGCTTGCCGGGTGAAGGACGCAGCTTCTGGCGTCCGCCACATGTGTCACGATGGCAATCATCTTAAGGCTGTCCATCATCCGGACTGCCGCCGCTCTTCCTCCTTTTAACCCGAATGTTATCACGCCGCAGGTTCCCTTCGGCATATACTTCTTCGCAAGATCATAATATCTGTCGCCGGGAAGTGACGGACAGCTTACCCATGCCACTTTCTCATGGTCTTTCAGATACTGCGCCGCCTTCCGCGCGTTATCGCAGTGCCTTTCCATACGAAGATGCAGCGTCTCCAGACCGATATTCAGAAGGAACGCATTCTGCGGAGCCTGGATCGAACCCAGGTCGCGCATCAGCTGTGTGGTAGCCTTCGTGATATAGGCTCCTTTCCCAAACTTCTGCGTATAGACAACTCCGTGATAGGTCTCATCCGGCGACGTAAGCCCCGGATACTTATCGGCATGTGCCTCCCAGTCAAAATTACCGCTGTCCACGATGGCGCCGCCTACGCAGGACGCATGTCCATCCATATACTTTGTCGTGGAATGGGTAACGATATCCGCACCCCACTCAAAAGGCCTGCAGTTCACCGGCGTCGCAAAGGTATTGTCCACAATAAAAGGAACGCCATGTGCATGCGCCGCCTCCGCGAATTTCTCAAAATCCAGCACTACCAGCGCCGGATTGGCAATACTCTCGCCGAATACAGCCTTCGTATTCTCCCGGAAAGCATCGTTTAATTCTTCCGGCGTACAATCCGGATCCACAAATGTCGCCTCCACTCCCATCTTCCGGATCGTATGGGCATAGAGATTATAAGTGCCTCCATAGATTGCGGACGCACATACAATATGGTCTCCCGCTTCCGCGATATTCATCAGCGCATAGAAATTCGCCGCCTGCCCGGAAGAAGTGAGCATCGCCGCAACACCGCCCTCCATATCGCAGATCTTCGCCGCCACGGCGTCATTCGTAGGATTCTGGAGACGGGTGTAAAAATACCCTGACTCCTCCAGATCGAACAGGCGTCCCATCTGTTCACTGGAATTGTACTTGAATGTCGTGCTCTGGTAGATCGGCAGCACACGCGCCTCCCCATTGCCCGGCTGATATCCGGACTGGATACATTTGGTTTCTATCTTATAGTCGCTCATCTTGCTCTTCTCCTTCTCGTCTGCTACTCATCCCAGTTATGGTACACATCCTGTACATCGTCGTCATCGTCCAGCATATCCAACGTCTTCCTGATGCTCGCGATATCCTTCTCATCGGTCAGTTCCACATAGGTCTGAGGGATCATCGTTATCTCTGCCGCCGCCATAGGAACCCCTGCGTCCTCAAGCGCCAGGCGTACATCGCTGAAGTCCTCGGGAGCCGTAAAGATCTCGTAGCTGTCTTCTTCCTCCGCGAAATCCTCCGCACCCGCATCCAGCGCCATCATCATCAATTCATCCGGGTCCGTCTCATACTCTTCTTTGTCCACCACGATCTGTCCCTTCTTATCGAACATAAAGGAAACACATCCCGGCGTGCCTACATTTCCATTTCCTTTGGTAAACGCATTCTTTACGTTCGAAGCCGTCCGGTTCTTATTGTCAGTCAGCGTCTCGACGATGATCGCCGTACCGTTCGGTCCGTACCCTTCGTATGTAATATGCTCGTAATTCGCCGCATTGGCATCGCTGTCCGCACGCTTAATGTTACGGTCTATCGTATCATTAGGCATGTTATTCGCCTTTGCCTTGGCGATCACGTCCCGAAGCCGGCTGTTATTTGCCGGGTCCGCGCTCCCGCCTTCCTTTACCGCTACCGCAAGTTCCTTTCCGATCTTTGTAAATATCTTTCCTTTTGCCGCGTCATTTTTCTCTTTCTTGTGCTTGATATTGGCAAATTTTGAATGTCCTGACATGTTTCATCCCTCGCTTATATTATAATTCTCTATCATCTAACACACACAACGTCTATTATTTTATCACTCTTTCCAGCGTTTTTCAATCTTAACTCTCTGGATCGTATTATTATCTACGAGAAGTACCGTAAACCGGTAACCCTCATAATCCACGACACATTGCTCATCTTCGCCGGGAATACGGTCAAGCTGGTGGATCAGGAAGCCGTTCAGAGTCTCGAACTCTTCTTTTTCAAATACGATGGGAAGCACATCCTCCAGATCTTCCAGATCGATCATCCCGTTCACAAGATAATTGCCGTTCTGAACCTTCCGGATCCGCTCTTCTTCTTCATCATGCTCATCCAGGATATTTCCCACGATCTCTTCCAGGATATCCTCCATCGTCACAAGTCCGGAAGTCTGGCCGTATTCATCCAGCACGATCCTGATATGATTCTTGTCTGCCTGCATCTCCTTGAACAATGTATCTATGCTCTTCGTCTCCGGAATAAACGCCGCAGGCCTTATGTATCCCTTCAGCTCCTTTAACGGAACCTTCCTTAACTTCTCATCCAGATAACAAGCCATTGCCTCGCGAAGATGCATAATACCGATGACCGAATCAATCTCCCCCTCGCAGACGGGGAATCTTGAGAAGCTCTCATCCAGCATGAATCTCAGCGCGTCTTCTAACAGCTCCTGCGCATCAATTGTAATAATGTTCTTGCGGTGCGTCATAATATCCTTCGCATCCTTATCCAGATAACGGATGATATTATGGATCAGCCCCGCCGCTTCTTTCTGTGCGCCCTCATCCAATTCGTCGTCCGCCCTCAGCAGATGCTTCATCCTCTGAAATAAACTACCGTCCTCCATAATCCTTGTTCCATACTCCTTTGCTATGTATGAAGCTCAAAACTTACCCGCAGAGCTTCATCTACTTTGTTCATTATCTCTTTATCCAGATGGCACACCAGGTCTTTCAGGCGCTGCTTATCTATCGTCCTGACCTGCTCCATCAATATTACCGAATTCTTGACGATCTGATAACGTCTGGCGTCGATCTCCACGTGAGTCGGCAGCTTTGCCTTATTCATCCGCGAAGTGATCGCCGCGCATATAACTGTCGGGCTGTGCCGGTTGCCCACATCATTCTGTATGATCAGTACCGGACGGATCCCTCCCTGCTCCGAACCCACAACCGGGCTTAAATCTGCATAAAATATATCTCCTCGTCTTACCTGCACTCTATTCACACTCCGATTTCTTAAGATAAGATAAGTATTTCCATCTTTTTCGGATGTATTCTTATAGAGTTTGAATAATCACGCAAAATAATCCATTTGCTCCACGACTTTCCCCTGGCTTAGATATTCTCTCGGCACTCTTTTGCCGAAGCTGCAGATAAATTCATAATTGAACCTGCCTGACAAAGCGCTCAGCTCATCTACCGAGATCCTCTCTTCCCCGTCTTCGCCGATCAGCACCGCTCTGTCTCCGAACCGCACGTCTTCTATCTCCGTTACGTCGACCATGAACTGATCCATACATACACGTCCGAGGATCTTCGCCTTCTTTCCATGGATCAGCACATATCCCTGGTTCGACAGGCTTCTCGGATAGCCGTCTCCGTACCCCACCGGGATCGTCGCGATCTTCGTGCTCCGGTTAGCCGTATATGTCCCGCCGTAACTCACCGGCGTCCCTTCTTCCACCCATTTCACATGGACCACATGGCTGATCAATTCAAGCGCCGGCTTAAGCGGCACGTTCGATCTACACACTTCCTCTGACGGATACAGCCCATAGGTGGCGATCCCGGCACGCACCAGATCCATATTCGCCTCTTTCACGTCGATGATCCCCGCGCTGTTGGAGCAGTGATGATACGTAACCTGAACGCCTCTTTCCTCAAGCTTTCTCTTCATCCACAGATAATCCTCCAACTGTCTTCTAGTGAAGGATTTCTCCGTCTCGTCTGCTTTCGCAAAATGCGTGTACATACCCTCTGTCACAAGATTCGGCATCCGGCTGACTGCCGCGATCTGATCCACGCTGGCATCGCACACCGGAAAACCCAGACGGGACATCCCAGTATCCAGTTTTATATGTATATATGCTTTCTTTCCCGCCCTCACTGCCGCCTCTGACACTTCCTGCGCCATTTCCTTTGTATAGACCGTCATCCGGATCTCATGCTCCAGCATAGCTTCTAACTGTTCCGGGAAAATACATCCCAGTACAAGAAGCGGTTTTTGTACCCCGCCCTTTCTAAGGACCACCGCTTCATCAAGCGCCGCCAGCGCATATCCCCAGATATAGTCTTTCGGTTCCAGGAATCTTGCGATCTGCAGCGCCCCGTGGCCATACCCGTCTGATTTGATCACACTGATGACCTTCACGCCGTCCTCCAGATTCTCTTCCATCCTGTCCATATTATACGCGATCGCATCAAGATCGATCCTTGCACACACTCTGCTATAATTCTTCACGCTGTTCTTCCTCCAGTTCTTTAAATGCCTCGCTAAGACACGACAGCAGGTCTCCGGCAAGCACGCTGTAGCTTCCAAGCCGCCTTCGTGCATGGTCGCCCGCTCTTCCATGAAGATAGGTTCCCAGAACCCCTGCACTGTGCCCGCTAAGCCCTTGCGCCATAAGTCCTGAGATGACGCCGGCAAGCACATCGCCGGAACCTGCCTTCGCCATCGCCGCGTTGCCGGACCGGTTCACATAGCTCCCCTGATCCGGCGACACGGTCACCGTCCTGGAATCTTTAAGCACACAGGTACAGGACATACGCCCGGCATACTCTTTCAGAAGCTTCATCCTCTGCGCCTTTATCCTGTCCACACTCTCATTAAGAAGCCGAGACATCTCCTTCATATGCGGAGTTAATACCATTATATTGGCATCTGTCCTGTCCTTATTAAAAAGAGCCAGATATTCTTCATGTTCTGCCAGGATATTCAGTCCGTCCGCATCAACCAGACAGGGAACCTTCACCTCTGACAACACCTTCTTTACGATCCTCTCCGAGATTTCCCCCCTTCCAAGTCCTGAACCGATACACACCGTATCCGCCCACGAAAGGAGCTTCTCCAATTCCCCGCTGTCATATTCCGTATAAGCGGTAATGATCGCTTCCGGAAGCTGCTGCTGCAGGATGATCCGGTTCTCCTTCGGCGTATAGATCCTCACCAATCCGGCTCCGGACAGATATGCTGCCTTTGCATTGAGATACGCAGCTCCTGCCATTCCTTCACTTCCTGAGATCATAAGCAGCCTTCCGTAAGTCCCTTTATTCGAATCCGCCTCTCTTGCCGGAAGAAGACGGCTTAGATCCTTCCGGTCAAGCACATATGCCGCCGAATGCTCCTGCTGCTCCGTACAGATCCCGATATCCACCGTCTTAACATTGCCTGCATACTTTTTCCCGGGATATAATACCATTCCTACCTTCTCTAGCTGGAAAGTCACAGTAATATCCGCGCAAAAAGCGGCTCCTAAGACTTCGCCTGTATCCGCCGATATCCCGGAAGGCATGTCAACGGCAAATTTTACGGCATCCGCGGCGTTCATCCGCTCAATTACCTCAAGATAATCTCCCCTGATCTCGCGGCAAAGCCCTACGCCAAACACAGCGTCTATGATGATACTATATTCACCTTCCGTATATTCGTGACGGATCTTTCCCCCGATCTCCGTAAACTTCTTCATCTGCTGCTTCGTCTCATCGGTGCACCGGGACTCATTCCCAACGAAGCAGACCGCCGCCGGATACCCTTTCAGAAGCAGCATCCTTGCGATGGCAAACCCGTCGCCGCCGTTATTTCCTGAACCGCATACCACACACGGCGCGGACAGATCAAGCGCTTCTTCCTCCATCACCTGTACACAGGCTTTTGCCGCCCTCTCCATCAACTCCATGGAACAGATCCCAATCTCCTGTATCGTATATGCGTCCGCACGCTTCATCTGCGCGCTGCTTACCAGATATCGCATTTTCCTGTCCCCCTTCCCCTCTGCACACTGCTTTGCGGCAATAAGAAAGGACGTGTAGAATCTGCCTGTATACACATGCCTTCCTTACACGTCTTTGCTTTCATTATTTACTTTTTGTGTTCCTCATTATACCGGCTGATCTTATAGGACAATTGCATCAGACTCTCTGACAGATGCACATTCTCTACGATTATATGCTCCGGAAGATTCAGATCCGTATGCGCAAAATTCCATATGGCACGAACACCGTTCTCCACAAGTTGATCCGCTACTTCAACTGCTTTATCTTTGGGTATCGTAAGCGCCGCGATCTCTACTTCATTCTCCCTCACAAACTCACTTAACTCATCCATCATCCGTACAGGCACGCCTCTGATCGATATTCCCTGTAACCTCGGATTCACATCGAAGATCCCCTTCAAGATGAACCCTCTCTTCTCGAACGCCGCGTAATTCGATAACGCCTGTCCAAGATTACCGGCTCCGATGATGATCATATTATGATCTTCTTCCAATCCAAGAATCTTACCAATCTCCGTGTACAGATATTTCACATTATATCCATAGCCCTGCTGCCCAAATCCGCCGAAATTATTAAGATCCTGACGGATCTGAGACGCAGTGACTTTCATCCTTCTGCTCAGATCGTTAGAAGAAATACGCTCCACGCCATTTTCTAACAACTCACCCAGATACCGATAATATCTTGGCAGTCTCCGGATAACCGCTTGAGAAATTTCTCTCTCTTCCAATTTGTCTCACCTTCCATTCCTTCTTAGAAATCATTATATAGAATAGTAAGATTAAAGTCAAACTTTTAGTTGTATTTTGTAATATTTTCGTTATAATGTTAGGTACGGATGAATCTGTCCGCTCAAAAAAACCGGCTTAAAACCGGTAAAACCACATCAGATATCAGGAGGACATTATGATATTAGCATGCCATGGAATCAGCAAATCCTTCGGAGAGAATGTAATCGTCACCGAAGGTTCCTTTCATATAGAAGACCATGAAAAAGCCGCCCTTGTCGGCGCTAACGGAGCCGGAAAGACTACTTTATTCAAGATGATCGTAGGAGAACTGCCTTCGGATGAAGGCGAAGTGATCCTGACCAAAGGGAAGACACTCGGCTATCTCGCGCAGCACCAGGACATGGTAAGCAAAAGCACGATCTATGAAGAAGTAAAGCTTGCCAAAGCAGATCTTATCGCGATGGAACAGCAAATACGTGATATTGAATTAGAATTAAAGCATCTGGAAGGGGAAGCGCTTTCTTCCCGTCTGGAAACCTATCACCGCCTGACTGCGGCTTTCGAGCGTGAGAACGGATATGCTTACGAGAGTGAGATCGCCGGTGTATTAAAAGGGCTCGGCTTTCATGAAAATGATTTCTCAAAACCCGTCTCCACACTCTCCGGAGGCCAGAAGACCCGTGTATCTCTCGGAAAGCTTCTGCTCACAAAACCAGATATCCTGCTCCTTGACGAGCCTACCAACCACCTGGACCTGAACTCCATCGCCTGGCTTGAGACATATCTGCTGAACTACCCCGGAGCGGTACTGATCGTATCCCACGACCGGTATTTCCTTGACAGAGTCGTCACAAAAGTCCTGGAAATCGAGATGGGGAAACTCATGACCTATCTTGGCAATTATACAGACTATGCCGCCAAAAAACGCCAGCTTATGGATGCACGTCTCAAAGAATACCTAAACCAGCAGCAGGAGATCCGGCATCACGAAGCCGTGATCGAAAAGCTGCGCTCCTTCAACCGTGAGAAATCCATCAAACGTGCGGAGAGCCGTGAAAAGATGCTGGAAAAGATCACGCCCCTTGAGAAGCCCGCCGTGATGAATACCGAGATCCATCTTACGCTGGAACCTTCCCGCGTAAGCGGAAACGACGTCCTTGCCGTGGAACATCTAAGCAAAGCCTTCCCTGGCCAGATGTTATTTTCGGACGTTAATTTTGAGATCAAGCGCGGGGAACACATAGCCGTCATCGGCGATAACGGAACCGGCAAGACCACACTGCTTAAGATCCTTAACCAGGTCATTCCCGCAGACTCCGGAACCTTTACCCTCGGAACCAATGTAGAGATCGGATACTATGACCAGGAACATCACGTCCTTCACATGGAGAAGACCATATTTGACGAGATCTCCGACGACTACCCGGATCTTACGAACACAAAGATCCGCAATATGCTCGCCGCATTCCTCTTCACCGGAGACGACGTCTTCAAGCGGATCGGCGACTTAAGCGGCGGGGAACGCGGCAGGGTATCTCTTGCCAAGCTCATGCTTTCCAGGGCAAACTTCCTTATCCTGGACGAGCCGACGAACCACCTGGACATTGATTCTAAGGAGATTCTGGAAAAAGCGCTGAACGATTATACCGGAACCCTGCTGTATGTCTCGCATGACCGGTATTTTATCAACCAGACAGCCTCCCGTATCCTGGATCTTGTCAACCATACTTTCGTGAACTACATCGGAAATTATGATTATTATCTGGAGAAAAAGGACGAGCTGACAGCCGCTTACGCCGGAGAAGCCCATATTGACTCTTACACTTCCCCCGGCGCTCCTTCCAAATCCAAGCTCAGCTGGCAAGAGCAGAAGGAAGCCCAGGCAAAAGAACGCAAGCGTCTGAATGAATTGAAGAAAACGGAGGATCGCATCACCGAACTGGAAGAACGGGACGCCTCCATCGACGAGATGATGTCCCTGGAAGAAGTCTTCACGAATTCCGTCCGATGCCAGGAACTGGCGTCGGAAAAAGCCGCGATCGCCGCCGAACTTGAGAACTTATACGAGAGATGGGAAGAACTTGAAAATACGTAGCAGATCCGCCGCTTCGCGGAAATACGAAGAAGGGCTGTGTCACTCGCCGTAACCCGGCGTCTGACACAGCCTTTTTTAATTAAGATCACACTATTCGCTCTTTGATATCCCGGTTTTCTTCTTCCACGGCCGTTCTTTTCCAAGCCACCCCTTCTCTCTCCAGTATTCCTGATCCACCGGATTCATTCCCTTCTTATGCATATGCCGCAAAACATAGAACAGAACCTCGGTCAAAATGGACGGTTCCACCTTGTCAATCTCCCTGGTCAGCTTCAGAGACAGCTTATCTATCCCTTCGACGATCCTCTCCTTCACCGGCATCTCCACATCTTCCCAACGTATCGCACCCACCGCGATCCCGTAAGTATAGATCCTGGCGACTCCCCAGAAGCGAAGGCTTGCCTTCATATCCCTGAGTGTCGAACGCATACCGCCTCCTGCCCCGGTAGTAATACATACCGCCTGTTTGCGGAACATACTCTCTTCCGGCCTATGTACCATAAAGCGATATCCATAATGATCCAGAAGCGCCTTCATGGCTCCTGTCACATGCAGGACATGAACCGGCGAAGTAAATACCAGAAGATCCGCCGCATCGATCATACGGGTCACACGCTTCATATACATCAGATAATCCGGACATTTCTTCTCGCTGTCCGTAATACATACGGCGCATCCTCTGCAGAACTCCGGCATATCTTTGGGAAGAAATAACTCTATAATCTCATCTTCATCTTCCGCAATCTTATCAATCACGAGTTTCCCTACGTGATAACTCGAACCCTGCCTTAATGTGCCGTTAATCATCAGTATCTTCATCTTGTCCCGTTCTCCCTTCTTCTCTCAGTCCGTACCCTGTCGTCTTTTTTCCTGTACGAAATAGATTATATCATCTTCTATAAAAAAATGGTATGTTTTTCACAGATAAGTTTTAAGATTCGGGCTCTGAAACCAAAATACGGAAAGTAAACTTGACATTTTACCCCATTTTTATTATACTTAATTCATGGAAAGTTCGTTTTAATTAAGAGGAAAGGAGAGTCGCTATGACAACCAAACAGAAAAAATTAACCATGCTTATCGCCGGATTTCTAATAGGTGCCGCCGCTTCTATTACCAAAGGGATGCATATCATTGACAGTCCGTTTCTCAATCTGTGCCTGGTCCTGCTCAACTATGGCGGAATGCTTGCATCCTTATTCGGACTCAACTACTTCGCCACCACTTACCAGTATGAGAAATATCCCAAGGAAAGCCTTCAGACCGTCATTGACCTGAACGATGAACGCACCAGACAGATCCATACACTGGCTAAGGCAAAAGCATTCGATATCATCACCTACGTACTGATCTTCCTTCCCTTCTTGTTGTTAGAGATAAAGGCAGGCGTCCCTGCGATCGTCATAGCAGGGACGGCGCCTGTAATTTTAGGAATTTCCTACGCTTTTTTCCTCTCGAAATATTCTAAGGAAATGTGATCCGCGAAGAGGCAATAGCTGCGTGATCCATAAGCGGGATCCGGGAGTAAGGAACGATGGCAGGAGCATCGCATCTGCACGGCATATTACCGACATCTTTCGGCGATCGCCTTAATAAAGTCCTCACTGTTCAGCACAACCGGATCTTCAATCGACGTGATCAACGCAAGATCCTTCGTCATCTGCCCGCTCTCGATCGTATCCACCGTCGCCTTCTCAAGCCTGTCCGCAAAATCCATCAACTCCTGATTCCCGTCCAGTTCTCCCCGCTTGCGCAGAGCCCCCGTCCATGCAAATATGGTCGCTACGGAATTGGTAGACGTCTCTTCTCCCTCAAGGTGCTTGTAATAATGCCGCTGCACCGTCCCATGCGCCGCTTCATACTCATAATATCCGTCCGGAGACACCAGCACGGAGGTCATCATGGCAAGAGAGCCAAACGCAGAAGAAACCATGTCGCTCATCACATCTCCGTCATAATTCTTACATGCCCAGATATATCCGCCCTCAGACTTCATCACACGCGCCACGGCATCGTCGATCAGCGTATAGAAATACGTTATCCCCGCCGCCTCAAATCTCTCCTTATACTCTGCGTCAAAGATCTCCTGGAAAATGTCTTTGAAGGTATGGTCATACTTCTTGGAAATGGTATCCTTAGTCGCAAACCAGAGATCCTGCTTAATATCCAGCGCATAATTAAAGCAGCTTCTCGCAAAGCTCTCAATGGACTGTTCTACATTATGCATACCCTGCACGATCCCGGCGCCGTCGAATTCATGCACCAGCTCTCTCGTCTCCGATCCATCCTTCGCCGTGTACACCAGTTCCACCTTGCCGGCTCCCGGAATCTTCATCTCCGATCCCTTATATACATCCCCGTAAGCATGCCTTGCGATCGTGATCGGCTTCTTCCAATTCTTCACACAAGGCTCGATCCCCCTGACTACGATCGGCGCGCGGAAAACCGTTCCGTCAAGGATCGCTCTTATCGTCCCGTTGGGGCTCTTCCACATCTCTTTCAGATCATACTCCGTCATACGCGCCGCATTGGGTGTGATCGTCGCGCACTTCACGGCAACCTTATACTTCTTCGTCGCATTAGCCGAATCCACCGTCACCTGGTCGTCCGTCTCGTTCCTGTGCTCAAGACCCAGATCATAATATTCCGTATTCAGTTCAATAAACGGCTCCAACAAGTGATCCTTGATCATCTTCCACAGGATACGGGTCATCTCGTCGCCGTCCATCTCTACGATAGGTGTGGTCATCTTAATCTTTGCCATGATTTGCTTCCTCCTGTTTTTTCTGTTCTACTTCTTAACTACGCTATTCTCTGCTGCCTGCTGTTCTGTCTTCCGGTACTTCTGCCTTCTGATACTTCTGTCTCCCTGCACTTCTATCTTCCTGCAGTTCTGTCTTCCTGTGCATCTGTCTCCCTGCACTTCTATTTCCCTGTACATCTGTCTCCCTGCACTTCTATTTCCCTGCAGTTCTGTCTTCCTGCTTCGACAGATGCAGATTCTCCATTACATTCAGGATATGGCGGTTCGCCAGCTCCTCCGCCAGATCCTCGTCCCGGTTCCTGATCGCTTCAAGGATCTCCCTGTGTTCCTGAACGGACTTTTGGGCCCGGTTCTTCTCACCGACAGACAAGGCCCTCGCCATCTGGACATATTTGTGGAAATCAGATAACACATGCTCCAGAATACGGCTGTCAGAGGCCTCATACAGGACCTTGTGGAATTTCCCGTCCAGCTCGGTCACCTGTTCCGCCTTCTCTTCGCCCTTTTTCTGCAAATGAAACTCAGACAGCAAGAGCACCTCTTCCAGTTCCTCGATCTGCTTCTCAGTGATATGCTCGGTCGCCCACCTGGCGCATACTCCTTCTAACATTGAACGGATCTTATAGATATCATAGACATCCTTCGGAGTGATCCCTGTCACATAAGCGCCCTTATTAGGTATGATGGTCACCAGGCCTTCAAGCTCCAACTGCCTCAATGCCTCCCGCACCGGAGTCCTGCTGACTCCTAATTCCTCGCCGATAGTGATCTCCCGGAGCTCTTCATGCTCCTTGTAGACTCCCGACAGAATGTCTTCTCTGAGCTTTTGAAATACTCTCCCCCGCAGCGAACGGTCATGATACTCTTCCATTCCTTCTTACCCTTTCCGTCCTTTTCGTCCTTTCCTTCTTAATCTCAGCCGGATACTGATACTTTACAGATGCCGGGCTTCATCCTGTAAACGGTATCCAAGCCGTTTCTGCGATTCCTCAACTACCTCTAACAGCTCTTCATCCGTAAGGACCGTCACGCGCCCTTCCTCATATTGTCTGTCCACCCAGGCCTTCACCATAGCAACCAGCTCCGTATTCTTATCCACCTGCTTTTCCATCGGCAGACGGAAATATGTATTGATCCAGTGCGCGATCCCGGCAAGCCCCGAAGTGTTGGATACTGCCACAAGCGGCGGACGGTTCAGGAATTTATCCGTATCGAACACATTGTAGATCTCCTCGTTCTTAAGCAGGCCGTCCGCATGGATCCCCGCTCTCGTCACGTTAAAATTCCTTCCCACGAACGGAGTTCTTGACGGCACCCGGTATCCGATCTCTTCTTCATAATATTCCGCCAGTTCTGTGATCACCGTGGTATCCATACCGTCTAAGGTTCCCCTTAGCTGCGCGTACTCGAACACCATCGCCTCCAGAGGCGTATTGCCGGTCCGCTCACCGATTCCGAACAGCGAGCAGTTCACCCCGCTTGCGCCGTAGAGCCACGCCGTCGTAGAATTGCTGACCGCCTTATAGAAATCATTATGCCCATGGAACTCGATCAGTTCACTCGGCACGCCTGCATGCACCCGGATTCCATATATGATACCCGGAATAGATCTTGGGATCACGGCTCCCGGGTAATTAACCCCGTATCCCATCGTATCACAGACACGGATCTTAACCGGAATCTGATACTCCTCCATCAGCTTCATAAGCTCCAGGCAGAAAGGAATAACAAAGCCATAAATATCTGATCTTGTAATATCCTCCAGATGACATCTGGGACTGATCCCCTCTTCCAGGCAGTCACGGATCACACTCAGATAATGATCCATCGCCTGCCGTCTGGTCATCTTCAGCTTCATAAAAATATGATAGTCGGAACAGCTCACCAGAATTCCTGTCTCTTTCATTCCGATTTCTTTCACCAGCCTGAAATCCTCTTTTGACGCACGAATCCAGCTTGTCACTT
>OFGR01001753.1_pt1 | contig 16156 bp, 11 predicted proteins | sample 1521811 | NCBI WGS metagenome assembly OFGR01 (sample SAMEA3504098, study PRJEB24116) | mouse gut metagenome | biome: mouse gut; feature: mouse-associated habitat; material: faeces | place: Denmark | collected 2011
TTCTGCCAAAATAAGATATTTTATTTATATAAGATTGTGTCGATTTTTTAGCAGCAGGCATCAGCAGCGGAATGCGGTAAGATCAATAGAAATAGGAATGCAATAAGAGAAATAGAAAGGTATGAAAATGAATATGAAAAAAAGAATTTGTGCACTGATTCTGACAGCAGCCTGTGCAGTGTCATTATATGGGTGCGGAAAAGACCGGGTGCAGGAAAATAAGGAAAATACAGGCTTAGGGCAGGCAGAGACAGGCGCTGACGAGGCTGATACGGATACCGGACAGGAAAATGACAATACTGACAGGCAGCCTTCAGATCAATTAGATGAACAATCAGATGATCCATCAGACGGCACTGTGGAGCTGACAGTCTGGGGTGCGCAGGAAGATGAAGAGCTTATGCAGCAGGTTCTTGACAGCTTTCAAAATGAGTATAAGGATCAGGCGGAATTTGAGATTACATATGAGGCGCAGGGTGAATCAGGGTGTAAAGATGTCCTGCTTGGAGATTTGGAGCAGGGGGCAGATGTGTTTGCGTTTGCAGATGACCAGCTGAATGCGCTGGCAGCAGCCGGAGCACTGGAACCGGTCCAGGGTGAGGAAGAAATCAAAAAAGAGCATCTGGAGCGGGCCGTGGAAGCGGCCTGTGCGGGCGGCACAATGTATGCCTATCCGCTGACGGCAGATAACGGGTATTTCCTGTATTACAATAAGCAGTATTTCAGCGAAACGGATATCCAGTCGCTGGAGCAGATACTTGCCACAGCGGCAGGGCATCAAAAGAAGTTTGCCATGGACTGGTCTTCAGCGTGGTATGTGTATTCGTTTTTCGGCAATACCGGGCTGGAAGCCGGGTTAAATGATGACGGGATTACAAATTACTGTACCTGGAACAGCAAAGAGGGAGACGTGCGCGGCGTGGACGTGGCACAGGCGATGCTGGACATTGCAAAAAGCCCGGGATTTTCCTGCAGGACGGATGAGGAATTTATGCAGGGCGTTCTGGACGGGACGGTCATTGCCGGAGTCAGCGGGGTATGGAATGCCGTTGCGGTGCAGCAGGCATGGGGCAGCCAGATGGGCGCATCAAAGCTGCCTGTCTATACCTGTGCCGGAAAGCAGATACAGATGGCCTCATACTCCGGCTGCAAGCTGATTGGCGTGAATGCGTATTCGGACTATCCCCAGTGGGCCGCAAAGCTGGCGGAATGGATTATCAGCGAGGAAAACCAGAAGCTGCGGTTTGAAATGCGCGGGCAGGGCCCGTCAAACCGGATGGCAGCACAATCGCCGGACGTACAGGCTTCCCCGGCCATTGCCGCGCTGCTTGCGCAGTCGCAGTATTCCCAGCTGCAGCGCATTGGCGGGAATTTCTGGGAGCCGGTGCAGGCATTTGCCTTAAATATGGCCGCCGGCAACGAGTCTGGAGAGGATTTGCAAAAGCAGCTGGATGATATGGCCGAAAAAGTCATGGCGCGCTGAAAACGGCCGGCGGAAATGAAAGAAGAACAAATACAGTATCAGAATGAAATCTAGCTTTGGAGGGTACGATAATTATGAAAAGCGGGCTCAGTATTCAGAAACGCCTGATGATACCAATTGTCCTGCTGGGCATGGTCGCATTGATTTCCAATGTCTTATCCGTGTTCAGCATCAACAATGTCAATGCCAATGCGTCTGAAATTGCAGACGACCATATGGACGCAGCGGCGCAGCTTTCCGAGATACGCTGCATGGTGCTGGAAATTCATAAGCTGGCACTGTCGCATATTGTTGCCACGGATTATGAAACGATGATTGCTGTTGTCACGCAGATAAAAGAAAAAGAACAGGAGCTGGATGGCTGTCTGGCGGAATTTGAACCCTATGCCGTTAAGGAAGACAGGGCGGTATATGAGCAGCTGTGCGGGCATTACAGCGATTTTAAGCATGCGCTTGTGCGGCTGGTCTGTGCCAGCGCGGACAGCCGCACGCAGGAGGCTTACCGGTATGCCAATGAAGAAGCGGCGGTGTCCGGAACGGCGGCAGAGGAAGATATTGCAAAGCTGTCTGCTTCGATTCAGGATAAAACGAAAAAGGCCAGGCAGGGGCTTTGGAATGTTTACCTGACATCGGTTATGGCCGCCGGCATTTCTGCTGCCTTTGCCGTCGTCCTGGTTATAGCAGCTGTCAGCATTATTTTGAAATATGTCGTAAAGCCGATTAAAACCATGATGGCAACGCTGCATGGCAGCTCCCAGCGCATTGACGCGGTGACCGGGGAAGTGCTTGGAAAGACAAGGACGTCCAACCAGAGCGCAAAGGACTTAAATGCTTTAATCGAAGCGCTTTCGGCTGCGATTAAAAAGGTGGCACGCAATGCTGCGGACATCAATGCGAGTGTTTCGGATATTCATGGCGATGTAAACGGGATGGTGAAAGAATGTGCGGATATTAACGGATATGCCGCGGACATGAAAAAGCGGGCCAGCCGGATGGAGCAGTCTGCCCGGTCTGATTCCGAGGTTATCAGCACAAAGGCCGCCGGCATTCTCGTCGTGCTCAACGAGGCAATCGAAAACAGCCGCAGCGTGGAACAGGTAAATTCCCTTTCCAAAGACATCCTGTCTATTTCATCCTCGACAAACCTGATTGCACTGAATGCATCGATTGAAGCTGCAAGGGCAGGGAAAGCGGGAAAAGGCTTTGCGGTCGTGGCGACGGAAATACGCCAGCTGGCAGATTCCTGCACGCAGGCTGCAACCCGCATCCAGAATGTAAACCAGGTTGTGACACAATCAGTGAACAACCTTTCTAAAAATGCACAGGAGCTGATTGATTTTTTAAACCAGACTATTTTGAAGGAATTCCAGACCTTTGTGCAGGCGGGGCAGCAGTATCATGCGGATGCGGCACATATCGGGCAGGAAATGGATGACTTTCATGTAAAAGCCAGGCATCTGGAAGATGCGGTGTCTAAAATTGCCGCATCGATGGGGAGCATTACGGCCGCTATCGGCGAGGGTGCCGGCGGGATTTCCGGGGCAGCAGGCAGCACGCGCAGCCTGGCCGGGAATATTGCGGATATTACAGGCAGGATGGATATTAACAAAGAAATTGTAGAGCAGCTGCGGGAGCAGACCGAAGTATTTGCAAATCTCTGACTGGCATCTGGGAGGCATATGATTTATGGAACAAACGCAGAAATCCGTTTTATTTGAAAAAACACCGATTCCAAAAGCAGTTGCCACACTGGCGATGCCGACCGTACTAAGCTCGCTTGTCGTGGTTTTGTACAGCCTGGCAGATACATGGTTTGTGGGCATGGTCAATGACCCGGTACAGAATGCGGCGGTTACGCTGGCTTCTCCGGTGCTTCTGGCTTTTAATGCGGTCAACAACCTGTTTGGCGTCGGCACTTCCAGCATGATGGGACGCGCGCTCGGGCGCAGGGATTTGGACACGGTAAAGCGCAGCTCGGCCTTTGGCATGTGGGGCTCGATTGCAAGCGGGCTTTTGTTTTCCCTGCTGTTTACCGTGTTTAAGGTGCCGCTGCTGGACATTCTCGGTGCGGTGCCGGAAAATGCGGCGGTTACGTCGGATTACTTATACTGGACGGTTACGCTTGGTGCTGCGCCCTCGATACTGAATGTCGTGATGGCATATCTGGTGCGCACGGAAGGCTCGTCCATGCACGCGAGCATTGGCACGATGTCCGGCTGTGGATTGAATATCCTGCTCGACCCGGTGTTTGTGCTTTATTTTGGAATGGGAGCGGCCGGTGCGGGGCTGGCGACCTTTGTATCGAACTGTGCGGCATGCCTGTATTTTGTCGTGCTGCTTTTTATCCGCAGGAAAGAATCGATGGTGTGCATGAATCCGGTCATGGCACGTCCGAAGAAGGAAATCGTGATTGAAATCTGCGCGGTCGGAATTCCGGCTTCGATTCAGAATCTTTTGAATGTGACAGGCATGACGGTGCTCAATAAATTTACCTCGGAATTCGGTTCGGATGCCGTTGCTGCAATGGGTATTGCCTATAAAATCTATATGGTGCCGATGCAGGTGGCCTTTGGATTTACCCAGGGCATTATGCCGCTGGTCAGCTATAATTACGGAAGCAGGAATTACCGGCGGGCGAAAAAGTCCGTGGATTTTACCGCGAAGATTGCCGTTTCTTTTCTGGCATGCACAGCCTTTTTGTTTTTTGCATGCTCCGGCGGGTTAATGAGGCTGTTTATCCAGAATGAGCAGATTATCCGGTATGGAAAAAGCTTCCTGCGCGGCATGTGCCTGGGGCTGCCGTTTTTGTGCATGGATTTTCTGGGCGTCATGACCTTCCAGGCGTGCGGGATGGGCATTTTTTCCCTGATATTTGCGTTTTTGAGAAAAATCGTGCTGGAAATACCGGCCCTGTTTCTGCTGAATTACCTGTTTCCGCTTTACGGGCTTGCTTATGCGCAGTCTGTGACAGAATTTATACTCTCTGCGGTATCATCTGCGGCCCTTATCCGGCTGTTCCGTGCGCTGGAGCAGCAGAAGCCCGCCGGATAGGAGGCATCTGAGCGCCTCTCATGCAGATAACAGCTATGCATGGGATGCAGCTGACAGAAAAAAGAAGAAAGAAAGGAGCTGCAGCTTGAACCAGAAATTAAAAGAAAAGATTATGGAATCACTGTCCGCAGTGCTTCCGATTACAGGCATTGTGCTTGTAGTCAGTATTTTTTTAGTGCCCCTGGAGCTTGGCACGATGTTTATGTTTCTGACCGGGGCGCTGATGCTTGTGGCTGGAATGGGATTTTTCCAGCTTGGTGCGGAAATGTCCATGACGCCGCTTGGGGAAGGCATCGGTGTCCAGATATCCAAGACAAGGCATATGCTTTTAATTGTGGCGATTGGCTTTGGCATGGGCATGATTATTACCATTTCCGAGCCGGATTTGCAGGTGCTGGCCCGGCAGGTGCCGTCGATACCGAATATGACGCTGATTCTGACCGTTGCTGTCGGCGTGGGTATTTTTTTAGCTGTGGCGATTGTAAGAATCCTGTTTCAGGTCAGCCTGGCAGCGATTCTGGCTGTGCTGTACCTGGCGCTGATTGGGATGTCATTTTTAGTCCCGAAGGAATTTATGGCAGTTGCGTTTGACTCCGGCGGTGTTACAACGGGCCCTATGACCGTGCCGTTTATTATGGCAATGGGTGTCGGCCTGGCTTCGGTGCGCGGGGATAAGAATGCGTCCAGCGACAGCTTCGGGCTGGTAGCGCTTTCCAGTGTCGGGCCGGTGCTGGCTGTTTTGATTCTCGGGTATTTTTATAATCCGTCGCAGGCTTCGTATGAGCTGGCGTCTCTTGCGGATGTCGTTACAACGAGAGACCTTTTATGGGAGTTTTTAACCAGCATGCCGCCGTATATAAAGGAAGTCATGGTGTCGCTGGTTCCGGTGGCAGCAGTATTTGCCGTATTCCAGCTGTTTTCCCGCCGTTACCAGCAGCGGCAGGTGAAGCGTATTCTGGTCGGATTCGGCTATACATATATCGGGCTGGTACTGTTTTTATGCGGGGTCAATGTCGGGTTTGCCCCGGTCGGCTCGTTTCTTGGAAAAGAAATCGGCGCGGCAGGCTGGAGATGGCTGCTTGTCCCAATCGGGATGCTGATTGGCTATTATATTGTAAAGGCGGAGCCGGCCATTCAGGTGCTCAACCATCAGGTCGAAAGCGTGACAAACGGCGCGGTTTCTGCAAAGGCCATGAACCGCTGCCTGTCCATTGGCGTATCGGCCAGCGTGGGGCTTGCGATGCTGCGGGTACTGACGGGGCTTCCGATATACTGGATTATGATACCGGGGTACCTTACGGCCCTTGTGATGTCGCGGTTTGTGCCGAAGATGTTTGTCGGCATTGCATTTGACTCCGGCGGGGTTGCGAGCGGCCCTATGACAACGACCTTTCTGATTCCCCTGAGCATCGGTGCCTGTGAGGCAGCCGGGGGAAATTTAATGACGGATGCGTTCGGTGTCGTGGCGCTGGTGGCGCTGACGCCGTTAATTGCAGTCCAGATTATGGGAATCCAGTACCAGGCTGTCATGAGAAAGTCAGGCGGCAGTGCAGCCGCAGTGCCGCAGTATGCAGCAGCACTGGATGTGCCGCCGGTGGATGATATTTTTGATTTTGAAGATGAGGATATCTTTGATTTGGAGGAGAATGAAAATGGCTACGAATAACCAAAAGCCTGCGCTTCGGATTTTGTTTCTGATTGCGACACAGAAGCTTGTGCACAAGGCTGTGGATTTGATGAAGGAAGAAGGCGTGCCGGTGCAGTATATCATGTTTGCACAGGGCACGGCTTCCAGCGAGATTATGGACATGCTCGGTCTTGGCGGGGTGGAAAAAGACCTGATGCTCAGCCTGGTGCCGAAGGCGCTTGCAGGAAGGCTCTTAAAAAGGATGCAGAAAATACTGCATCTGGGAATGCCGAATACGGGGATTGCCTTTACCGTGGCGCTTGCCGGGTGCAGCGGGCATGCGGTCAGGCTGATGGAAACAATGCAGCAGGGGGAAGAACGGGAAACAGGAAGGAATGAGAGGGAAGACATGGAAAATCAGTACAGTGCAGTCGTAGCAATTGTGAACCAGGGATTCAGCGAGGAAGTCATGAATGCAGCAAGGCCGGTCGGCGCTTCCGGCGGAACGGTATTCCACAGCCGGCGCATCGGCAGCGGGGAAGCTACAAAATTCTGGGGCATCAGCATCCAGGAAGAACGTGAAACCGTGCTGATACTGGCCGAAAAAGAAAAGAAAAAGGAGATTATGAAGGCAGTAAACGAAGCCTGCGGCATGCAGAGCGAAGCGCAGGGAATCGTGCTGTCGTTCCCGGTAGAGGAGCTGATGGGATTTTAAGGAAGGGGCGGAACAAAGAATGAAAACGGGAAAGGAGGACAGTACCGTGAAAAAACCAGTAAAGAAATGCCGCCCGGTTCCCGGACTGAGCCGGGAAGACGAGGAGAAGCAGCTGCAGGAAATTATCTGCGCAGCGCAGGAAAATCTGGAACGGACACAGGCATATATCCGCAGCCTGTCCGATAATCTGGAGGATTTAAGGGAAGTTTACGGGGCCAAGGACAAGGAAGCACTGGCGCTTTTTTACAATACGCAGTCCCAGCTTGCGCAGAACCAGCGCGGCCTGCTGCGCTGCCAGAAAGCGAGGAAGAAGCCTTATTTTGGCCGGATTGATTTCAAAGACCCAAAGCAGCCGCAGGCGGGGGCTTATTATATCGGGGGCTGCGGCATTTCCAGAAACGGGGAAGAACCGCTTGTGATTGACTGGCGCGCGCCGCTGGCTTCGGTTTATTATGAAAATGCCATCGGCCCCTGCAGGTATGTGGTGCGCAGCGAGGGCACCTGTGAGATTGATTTGCTGCGCAAGCGTACTTACGAAATCGAAGAAGACCGGCTCAGGGATTTTTACGATTCGGATGTGGTCGCAAACGATGAGCTGCTGACCCAGTATCTGGCAAAAAACAAAAAGGCAGTGCTGGGTGAAATTATTTCGACCATTCAAAAAGAGCAGAACGAAATTATCCGCCGCTCCCCCAGGACAAACCTGATTGTACAGGGTGTGGCAGGCTCTGGCAAAACGACCGTGGCCATGCACCGTATTTCGTATATTCTGTATAATTATGAGGAAATGTTCCGCCCGCAGGATTTTTATATTATCGGCAGCAGCCGGATTCTGCTGGATTACATTACCGGCGTGCTGCCGGACCTGGATGTATACGGCGTCTTGCAGATGACGATGGAGCAGCTGTTTACAAGGCTTTTGTATGAGGACTGGGATTCGGGGCTTTTTGAAATACGGCCGGTGGACAGGAACGAAGCAGATGCCTGCATCAAGGGAAGCTATGCGTGGTTTCTGGATTTGGAACAGTTCTGTGTGCAGCTGGAGCAGGAAACGGTGGCCTGCAGGGACGTGTATCTGGAAAAAAACGGGACACTGCTTTTGCCGGAATCAGAAATCCGCAGCTTTATCAAAGAAAACAGCCAGCTGTCCATGCAGTCCAAAATCAATCAGTTAAATGAAATGCTGCTTGCGCGGCTGGAAAATGAGCTGTCCGGGAAAAATGTGTCTTATCCGCCGGCAGAGAAAAAAGAATTAAAGCGGGCATACCGCTGGCATTTTGGAAAAGAGGAATGGAAGGGGTCGGTTTTTGAGGTTTACGCGCAGTTTTTAGAAGCACAAAAGCAGGCCGGGAAAGCAGTATCGCAGCAGGAACGGGCATATGATGTCTATGACCTTGCGGCACTGGCTTATATTTACAAGCGCATCAAAGAAACAGACGGCATACGGGAAGCGTCCCATGTCATTATCGACGAAGCACAGGACTTTGGCATGATGGCATATGGGGCGCTTGCGTACTGCCTGCGCGGATGTACCTATACGATAATGGGGGATGTGTCCCAGAACATTCATTTCGGGCACGGGCTGAATGACTGGCGCGGCCTGCAAAAGCTGATACTGAAAGGCACGTATGACCATTTCGGGGTGCTGAAAAAAAGCTACCGCAATACGGTGGAAATATCGCGGTTTGCAGAAAAAATCCTGCGGCATGGAAGTTTTGCCGTTTATCCGGCAGAACCGGTTATCCGGCACGGAAACGCGGTACAGGTCTGTGCATGCAGCGGCATGGACGAAATGTCTGATAAAATGGCATGCCTGATTGCGGACTGGCTGCGGCTGGGCCGCGAGACGTTTGCTGTTATCTGCCGGGATGAGGTGCAGGCCGGGAAAGTGCAGGAAAGCCTTGGGAAAAGGCTTCTGGAAACGAAAGGAGATTTTGCAGGCGGGGTACAGGAACAGCTTCAAAGCCTTGGCACGCAGATGCTGTCAGAAAAGGGCAGCTTTGAGAAAGCAGAATTTGGCAGCGGCGTTTTAGTGCTTCCGGCTGCATATGCAAAAGGGCTGGAATTTGACGCAGTGCTGATTTACGATGCATCCAGGGAGCATTATCCGGCTGAGGATGCGTATGTCAAGCTGCTGTATGTGGCGGCGACGCGTGCCCTGCATGAGCTGGCTGTCGTTTACTGCGGCGCGCTGACGGATTTAATCGGCCAGCCGGTAACGGAACAAAAACGGATGCAGTCTCTGGACAGCGGGGAATGGAAAGAGGCGAAGCGGTACCGCAAAACGGAGCTGACACAGCGGCAGGAGCAGCTGCAAAAAATACGGGAAGGGGATATCGAGCGGGCGGGGCGCAGCAGCATGGGCCCGCGGCCGGTTGCAGTACGGCCGGCTGCGGTACGGCAGGTGCAGCCTGAGCCAGCCCGGCGTGCAAAGAGCTGCCTGCAAAATCCGTTCCAGCCAGCTGCAGCAGCCGGAAATACCCGGAATAAGCAGGATGCTTCCCCGGTCAATCCGTCGCCTTACCGGTTTGGGGAATGTCCGGATAACAGCCTGCTGCGTCCGGCGGGCCATGGGTATATGAACAATGCTGTGCGCATTGCAAAAAAAGAAGGAACCTATGTGGAATGCATCAGCAGCTGCGGGACGCTGCGCATCACGCCCATAAACGATTCCATTATCCGGGTGCAGTTTGGACGGGCAGGGATGCAGCCGCAGCCTGGTTACTGGCACCGGGAACCGGAAGGATGCGGCTTTTGGAAAGCCAGGCAGGGAAACACCCGGGTGGAGATTGATACCGGGACGCTTGTGGCACGCATTGAAAAAAAGACAGGCGCCGTGCAGTTTCTGGACCGGCAGGGCCGGCTGCTGTTAGCCGAACATGCAGCACTGCCGCGCCAGATACAGGACGGGGATGTTGCACAGGCATGGGTTTATTTTGACTGGCCAAAACAGGAACAGCTGTCTGCAAAAGGCCTGCTGGCGGACGAACTGGAGCGCATAAATAAGAAGGCAAGGTATATCAGCTTCGGCGGCAGAAAAATGCGCATGCCGCTTCTGGTTTCCAGCAGCGGGTACGGGCTTGGGATTGCATCAGAAAGCACCGTGATGTGCTGCATGGTGCCTTCGTATGGGAATTATGTATATACACAGGGCAGCGCCTGGATTGATTATTATTTTCTGTATGGCGGGGATGAAAAGACGGTTCTTAAGATGTACGCAAGCATCAGGGACTAAATCCGGACATGCAGCCTGCCAGGAGATATCTGGGTGGGAGAACATCCTGGGAGGAGAAAGGAAAAAAAGAATGGTTTACCAGCTGAAACAGCCGCAGGAAGCGGTATCACTGTTTGAGGGGTGGCACGAAACGATGATATGGTCCTGCCTGCAGGGCGTGATGTGGTGTATTTATGCGGACAGCAGGACGCACCCGGCATCTGCCAGGGCAGTGCTTGGCGACTTTCATTATTTTGCCGGAAAGCCGGACAAAGAACTGCTGCTGTATCAGCTGCCTGCACCCGGCATGTGCCCGCCGTCCTGTGAAAGGCGGGATTTTGGCATTTTTGTGCCCGGGCACAAAGGATGGGCAGAGCTGATAAAAGAATGCTTCGCGCAAAAGGCAGTGAAGGTATTGCGCTATGCATTCCGTAAGGATATTTGCGGGCGGAAAAGCTTTGACGTGAAAATGCTGCAGGAGGCTGCAGGAAACGTGCCGGATGGATTTGAACTGCGCATGATGGACGAAGCGCTGTTTATGAAGTGCAGGGAAACCGCATGGTGCAGGGACTGGGCGGCGCAGTATGAGGATTATGCTCAGTACCGCAGATACGGCCTGGGTGCTGTCCTGTTAAAGGACGGGGAGCCGGTTTCGGGTGCGTCTTCCTATTCAGGTTTTTGCGGCGGCATTGAAATTGAGATTGATACAAGAAAGGACTGGCGCAGGCGGGGATTTGCTTTTCTGTGCGGGGCAAGGCTCATACTGGAATGCCTGGACAGGGGCTGGTACCCGGCCTGGGACGCCCAGAACCGGCAGTCAGCGGCACTGGCCTGCAGGCTTGGGTATCAGCCTGACGGTACATATGAAGCATACGAGGTTACGTCCGGGAAGGCCGCGGGCGTGCATGAACCGGAATAAATCCGTCTGCTTTCTGGCAGAATGCACGATTGAAAGCCGGATAAATTTCATCATTATGCTGTATAATATAGCAGAAAGAAATAAAAAATAGTGTATTTTTACCAGTATATAACTCCGGTTCCTTGACTTTATTCCCGAAAAGTGTATAATGAAGATGTCACTGTACATTATGATTTGGAAAGCGGGGGTTTCATGAAGGAAAAAACAGCTGCTGGGAAGCAGAATGTAAAAGGGTTTCGCAGTCTTACAGCGATGCTGATTTCAATTATTTTTATTTTGATTTGTATTCCTACGGTAGGACTGGCAGCTCTGGGTATTCATTATCTGAAGCAGTCGATGGCGGAGTCTGCACAGCTGTATGAAGAAGCGATGACAGACGGCTATTCGATGGAAATCAAGTCGCAGGTAGAAGGGGCGCTTGCGGTCTGTCAGAGCTATTATGACCGCTGCAAGAATGGCGAGCTGGCCGAGGAAGCTGCAAAAAGGCTTGCAAGGGAGGTTATCCGCAATATGCGTTACCGCGATGACGGCTCGGGGTATATCTGGATAGACGGGGAAGACCATATGCTGGTCATGCATCCGATTCTGACAGACCAGGAGGGCACGAACCGGTATGACCTGACAGACCAGAACGGCGTAAAGGTCACGCAGTGCATTGTATCGGCTGCAAAAGCCGGGGGCGGGTACAATGAATTTTATTTTACAAAGGCGGACGGCAAGACGGTTGCGCCGAAAATCGCCTATTCTGAAATGTTTGCGCCGTGGGGCTGGGCAGTTGCGACCGGCAATTACGTGGACGAAATGAATGAAAAGATTGACGGCATGCAGGCAAATATTGCAGCAGAATTTTCCGGCATGCTCAGGCTTTATGGAATATCTGCGGTGTCCATGCTGCTTGTGGCGCTTGTAATAGCTGCCCTGGGCGGAATCCGGATTACAAAAGGCATCAAGATGGTGGAAGCAAACCTGCGCCAGTCAGCAAGCGGGGATTTAAGCTTTACGGTAAACCAAAAGCTGCTGTCACGCGCTGATGAAATCGGGGAAATGGCGCGTTCGCTTGAAAATGTCCGCCAGTCGCTGGCCGGTATGCTGGGCAGCGTCAAGCATACGGGCGAGGCTCTGAATGAAAGCAGTGAAAATTTCAGCCGGAAATTTGAATATATTTCGGAGAGCATACATAATACAAACCAGGCTATCGACGACCTGGCACAGGGCGCTACGAACCAGGCGAGCGAGACCGAAACAGTAAATGATAAAATTAAGGAGCTTGGCGGCGTCATTGAGGTAGAAAAGAACGATGTCACGAAGCTGGAAGAAACCGTATCAGCCATGACAAAGCATACGGCAGTTGCTTCGAAAAGCATCGGCGAGCTGGATGTCATTACCAAAACGACGATTGAAGCCATTGACACAGTTTCTGAGCAGACGAATAAAAACAACGATTCCGCTGCAAATATTAATAAAGCCGTTGAAATTATCAAGGGGCTGGCAGCACAGACGAACCTGCTATCGTTAAATGCCAGCATTGAGGCAGCAAGAGCCGGGGAAGCCGGGCGCGGGTTTGCCGTTGTAGCAGAGGAAATCCGCAATCTTTCCGAGGAGTCTTCCGGCAATGCACAGGAAATTGAAGGCATTGTCAAGGAACTGATTGGCAACGTGGAAGTATCGGTCAGCAAGATGAATGAAGTGACCGATAACGTGCAGAAGCAGCAGAAATGCCTGGATGATACCAGAATGGCGTTCCAGCACTTAAGCAGGGAGGTTGCCCTTGTGGAAGAAGTGACCAAAGAAATCGGCGGCCAGACAGAAATCCTGAATTCCCTGAAAGAAATTGTAACGGATTCTGTCAATATGCTGGCCAGTGTCGTGGAAGAAAACGCGGCATCAACGCAAGAAACCAGTGCAAGCATGACGCTGCTGTCACAGACTATCAGCGAGTGCAGGGAAGATACGCGCGGGCTTGTAGAATTAAGCCACCGTGCGAACGACGAAGCCGGAAAATTCCAGCTTTGAGAAAAGGCAGAATAAGGAGGACCTGTCATGGGATTTTTAACAGGAAAAACAGCAATTATTACCGGAGCCGGACGGGCAGTGTTAAGTGACGGCAGATGCGGCTCCATCGGATATGGCATTGCAGCTGCATATGCAAAAGAAGGGGCGAATCTGGTCATTACCGGGCGCAACCTGAAAAAACTGGAGGATGCGAAGGAAGAACTGGAACGGCTGTACGGGATTTCCGTACTCATTATGCAGGCAGATGTCAATGCGGGTGCAGACAATGAGGCAGTTGTTGCAGGCGTTGTGGAAAAAACAATGGAGGCCTTTGGAAGGATTGATGTGCTGATAAATAATGCGCAGGCGTCTGCTTCCGGTGTAACGCTTGCAGACCATACGACAGAGCAGTTTAACCTGGCCCTGTATTCCGGGCTGTATGCAGCGTTTTACTATATGAAAGCCTGCTATCCGCATTTGAAAGAAACAAAAGGAACGGTCATTAATTTTGCTTCCGGCGCAGGGTTATTTGGCAATTTCGGCCAGTGCGCTTATGCGGCTGCAAAAGAAGGCATCCGCGGCCTGACACGCGTGGCTGCTACGGAATGGGCAAAGGACGGGGTAAATGTCAATATTATCTGTCCGCTGGCATGGACAGCCCAGTTAGAGCAGTTTGAAAAGGCATACCCGGATGCGTTTAAAGAGAACGTAAAGATGCCGCCGGCAGGCCATTACGGCGATTCGGAGCTGGAAATCGGGCGTGTCTGTGTGCAGCTGGCATCTGAAGATTTCAAATACATGACAGGCGAGACGATTACGCTTGAGGGAGGCATGGGACTGCGCCCGTAAGGAAAGGAATCAGGCGCGCGGGATGTAAGGCCGTATTTTCCGGTTATATTTTATCGGCCAGGCATCCGCGCGTTTTTTTGGAATATGATATAGGAAAGCGTTGCGAAAGGGCAGCCCATGCAGGAATTTTGCAAATTTGTAAATGAGCCGTTACCATATTCTTATAAAGCAATGGAGCCATATATTGATATCCAGACGATGTACCTGCATCACGACAAGCACCTGCAGGCATATATTGATAAACTAAACGCGCTGATTGCAGAGTGTACGGCACTGCAGTCGATGACGTTTACCGGAGAAGGAACCTGCGGCTTTAAAGCGCTGGTGCGTATTCTGAAAAACCTGGATACGGTGCCGGACTTTGCAAGGACGGATGTTAAAAATAATGCAGGGGGTGTATTTAATCACTGGTTTTATTTTAACGGCCTGTCTGAGGAACCGAAGGGAAGGCCGGAGGGGACGCTTGCAGAAAACATCCAGTGGCAGTTTGGCGGGTTTTCTGCTTTTCAGAAAGCCTTTACAAAAAAAGCGATGGCTGTCTTTGGCTCCGGCTATGCATGGCTTGTATCGGATTTGGATGGCAGCCTGGACATCATTCAGACAGCCAATCAGGACACGCCGATTCCGGAAAACCGGATTCCTGTTATCTGTGTGGATGTATGGGAGCATGCGTATTACCTGAAACATAAAAATCTGAGGGCAGATTACCTGCCGGACTGGTTTGCGGCAGCGAACTGGGACTGGGCACAGTGGTGTTATGCCAACCCGCAGATGTTTTCCGGGGATGCATAAAAGCCGTGGCAGAAAATCCAGGCATTTTTTGCATGGCATACGGAATGCAGCAAAAGGCCGGAACTGATTTCATCAGGAAAATCAGGAAACAGCAGCAGAATGCACGCCTTGGAGCAGTCTGCTGCTGTTTTGATATTTTCCTTTAATTTTTTTCGGTTGTTTCCCTGCGGATAAGAATCGGGGTAATGATTTTGTGGACGGGTTCCTTTAAGGGAACCGGTTTTCTTTTTTTATGCTCATTCATCTGCTGGACTAAAAGGCTGACTGCTTCATGGGCAATTTTATCTACCTGCTGTCCGACGGTGCTGATGGGAATGACAGCTTCCATGGAAGCCGGGGAATTGTCAAAGCCTACAATCAGGTAATCATCCGGCAGGGTTCCGTATTTACGAATCAGCAGGTTTAAAAAGGCATTCGCATTGGTATCGGAGGAAATAAACAGCCCTTTTTTCATGCCGCGGCAGGATTGCTCCAGCTCGTCCAGCACTTCGGACAGGGAACTGCGCAGGCTGCCATAATCGCTGCGGAAATCCTTATAGATAATTTTATGATTCAGTTTTTTCTGGGCGCAGATATCCAGAAAGCCCTGGATTCGTCCGTAAGCAGGGCGTTCGGGCTGTGTCGGGGAGTTGATATGCACCAGAATATCACAGTCATGGCTGGCAAGCAGGCTCGCAGCCTGGACACCGCCCATATAGTTGTCTGTATCGACACTGCATATGTACTGATTTTCTCGCTCAATGGACACGATGGGAATGTGGAGGTCTGCAAGCTCTTTGGAGGAGAGCGTCTGGCTTATGACAATCAGTCCTTCAATATTGTAGGCGAGGAGTTCCTGAAGATATCTGCGTACAGCCTCCTCATCATCCTTTCCTACAAAAACCAAAAATTTGTAGCCGAAATCCTCATAGGTCAACAGAAGCTGGTTTAACATTTCAGAATAGTAATGATTGGTTAAATTCGAAATGATAATTCCCACAAATTCCGTTTTTCCGTTTGCAAGAATCCGGGCCACTTTGTTTTCCTTATAATCTAAATCGTCCAAAGCCTTTGCTATGGTATCTTGGTTTTCTAGAGTAAGAGAGTCTGGATTATTGAAATATCTGGATATGGTGGTCTTGGAAAAACCGGTGTATTTGGCAATATCATCAAAGGTGACATTTTTCTTTCTGCGCATGTGAAATCCATCCTTGTATAATTAAGTTCATGATCGATAAGAGAAGGCTTTTCCTTCCGAAATAATCTGTTCTGTAAATGAGTATAACAGAAAGCAGAGAGCGGAACAACATAAAATCGGTTACATAACCGGTTTTGTGCATTATGCATAGAATTGAGATTCTCAAATAGTATAGAATCACGAAAACTCTTTTGACTTATTGACAGATTATTTGGCATATGCTACTATCAAATCACAAAAGTTACCGGTTACTTAACCGATTACATTACCGATAACTGATCAGGGGAATATTTTAAGGAGGAAAGCAGTATGAAAAGAAAAATGAAAAGGCTGATGG
>OFGR01001760.1_pt1 | contig 16076 bp, 17 predicted proteins | sample 1521811 | NCBI WGS metagenome assembly OFGR01 (sample SAMEA3504098, study PRJEB24116) | mouse gut metagenome | biome: mouse gut; feature: mouse-associated habitat; material: faeces | place: Denmark | collected 2011
TTGATTGCCGGTATCTGCAACTTTGACCGCTTTGCTTAATTTCGCAAGAGGTCTATTATCTTCTAACCCTTCATTCTTGAAGTAGTTTACTGTTGACTGCATAAGCTGTTCCAGGTACAGTGCTGTCAGCATAATTATAAACTTCTTCCACTTCCTGCAGCGAAACAAACACACTGATGCTTTCTACCGGTACAGTAGGGTCTGCCGCTGTAATCAAAGTATATCCAGGCGCATCCTCTGTTTCAAATGCCGGCTTGGCATAGATGCCAACTACGGTATAGCTCTGCTCCTCGCCCACGGACAGCAATTCGGCTCCAGGCCGGTATGGAACGTGCTGGCTGAGCACATCATCACCATCCTGACGCGGACCAACGGCAAGGCACAGCGTATCTCCCGCCAAGTATTCCCTCTGGGTGTCTGCTATCAGGTGGGATGGTATAAGCACCTCACTGCCGTCTTTGGGCAGACATCCCTCAAGGAGCTGCACTGGCAGCATTTCGTAAGTATCTTCTTCAAAACCGGCAATGAACAGATACGGCTTCCCGGTATCCTGGCAGCCTTCAAGTCCCGCATAACCGACATTATCATAGGAAACAACGCCGGCCACCCTGGCATCCTCATACTGAGTGCGCTTAAATACATAATTTGCATCGAAGAATCCAACGTGCCAGCTCTCATAGTCTGTGCTTGAAGCGTCATGACCAGACACATGTTCGGGAGCAACCGCCAGGGCGCTCCCGGCAAGGAACACGGCGGCCAGGGCAACGCCTAAAATCTTTGCCCGACTTGCGTTCTTTTTATCGCATCGGTTGGTTTTGCCGGACGTACTTTCCATATCAGCCAAGCCCCTTTCATCAGCACAGCCCCAGTGCCTTTTTCAAGTCTGATAAATGCCGCTTCTCCTGCTGCTTCAGATACGACTTCACCAAGGGACGCATCCAGCGCTTTCGTGCTTCCACTTCTTCCGTAAACGTCACCTTACAGCCGCTGTCCGATGGCTCAAGTTTGCCGGTCCAACTTCCTGTCATATTCTCATTTTCCATCGAGAAGGCCCAGGTGGCCCTTTGATCCCCGTCAGCCCAATGGCCAGGCGGTTCATTCCGGGTCACCGTAAAGCAAGTGGCAACCCCACCCTTGGTATACTCCACAAAGGTATCCTCCCCAGTGATCTCCACACGCTCAATATCGCTGCGCCAATCCTGGCATGTCAAGTCGGTCAGCACCGCCCACACCCTTTCTACCGGGCAGGCCAGGTCTGCTTGTATGGTTGAAGTAATCATAAATCCTATATTCCCTTCTTTTCGGCTTTATTTTGTTCACGGAAAAAGCTGCCCTTAGTTTTGTGATTTATACTCCATGATGATATTAGGAAAGCAACTGTGGACACCAAGCTTTTCATATGGGGCTGTGGCCTCGCTGGCGCCACTTAAAGTTACGGCCTCTACACCATCAGCAAAAAGGTCTGCCAATGCCTTGGAGCACAGTGTAATGGCCGCCTTCTGCCTTCGGTACTCCAGAAGGGTGGAGACAAACTCCAGCGAGGCTGCCCGCCCATTTCGTATCGTTGCTGCCGTAGACACCGCTGTACCACAGATCTCTGCCATATAGATGCTGACCCTCCCCGTCTCTACCCATTTATAATGCGAATCAAGGTTTAAAAGCAAGAGAAGGGGGTAGAAAAACAGCGCAAAAGAGTAGAGAATGTAAGTATGTGGCAAACAAATCTCATAATACTCTATTGCGCTGTCTGCGACAATAGTAGCACAATAGAAGCGGTAATGCAACGTCAAAGCAACAATTTCCGTCCCCAATTCACGGATGAGGAGTGTATAACGGTATATTTGTGGGGCATCAGTCAGCGGAGATTCGAGCAGAAGGCGATCTATGACTATACCCAAAACCATCTGCTGGAATGGTTTCCCAAGCTGCCCAGCTATCAGGCGTTTTCTGAGCGATTGAATCGGTTGGCTCCGGCATTTCAGGCCTTGGCGGAGTATTGGCTAAGTGTCATCGGGGTGGATCTGGGGGAGCAATTGGACTATATTGTGGATTCCTGCCCCATCATCTTGGCAAAAGGCCCCCGTTCCGGGCACGCCAAGGTTGCCTCGGAATTATGCGAGAAAAGCTATAATTCTTCCCGAAAAGAGTGGTATTACGGCATAAAACTCCATGTTATTGCGGCCCGCGTTCCTGGCCGCCTCCCCATTCCGGTATCCCTGATGGCTTCTGGCGCGGCGCAGCATGACCTCCCTGTTGCCAAACAAATCGTGGAAGATCATGCCTTCTTGAAGCCAGGATATCTGTACGCTGATAAGGCATATATTGATGCCGGTTGGGCGCTGTCACTGAAGCAAAACCACACCATTGAGCTGCTTACTCCAAGGAAAAAGCAAAAAGGCGATCCCCTGATTTCTGGCGACACTTTCTCTACATTTGTTAGTTCTGTCCGTCAGCCTATCGAGTGCTTTTTCAACTGGCTTATTCGCTTAACGGACATCCAGTCCGCCTCCTTGGTCCGCTCCTTGTCGGGCCTGCTTTGTCATATCTTTGGCCGCATTGCTGCCGCTCTTGCCAAGCTCTTGTTCAACTCTTGATTCGCATTTATAGTAATGCTCAGCATCAATCATCGCCCAGCCATGCAAGGCAGTGTTTACTACGTCTACCCACACCGAAAATTCTTCTCGGGTTTGTACCGTCCTACATAGCTAAAACACAGTTTAATGTAGGAAAATATCAGTACACATCAAGGAATCTAACAACATATTAGACATAAGAGAAAGCCGTGAACTACAAGGCATAAGTCTGACACAGGCGATGTCAGCTGGGGTTCAAATCCCCTCATTTACACGTTTTGCATTTTGAACTGTTTGCCGCTGGCCAGCGACATAGGTGTTCTAAGTCATAAAAGCCCATATCCCTTGTATTTCAATGGGTATAGGCAAAAAACGACCCTATCCAATCCGAACAACTGACAACAATTTGTTCAGATTGGCTAGGGTTGTTCAGTCTCTCAGTACGGATATCCAGCACTCCTGTATAGACAGCTCCTGGGCGGCCAGTATCTGCTCGTAGCCCGATTTCAGGGTGTAATCGCCCGATTTATCCACAGACACCTGGATGGGCTGGCGGAAATCCCCCAGTTGGTAGTACTCCCGGATTTTCTCCTGAACCTTTTCCTGTTCCGGTTCCAGCTTGTAAAAATAGCTGGAGATCTGAATCTCAGACAGGGAGACAATCCGATAGGAGGAGATGATTTTGGGCCTGTCGCCCCCCTGAAGAAACGGGACCTGTCCGGCCTTGACCACATCACCGTGCTGTTGGATGTATCGGCCCAGGGCAGGGAGGCGGCTGTCCGTCTCCTTGTATTTTTTCAGGAAATAGGACATTTTGCCCAGAATAATCAGGTCGTTCTGGGCCCGGGACAGGGCCACATTGATTCGTCTGGTGTCCTTGAAGAACAGGGTGGGACGCATGGCCCGGGTGGTACAGAAGATGACCACCTCCGCCTCGCTGCCCTGAAACGCGTCTATGGTGTCCACTGCGATGTTGTCCACCGTATAGTGGATCCCCCGCTGGATCAGGGTGTTGCCGATCAGCCTCCTCTGTCCCCTGTAGGGGGTGATGACCGCGATGCGGCAGTCCGGACATCTGGCCCGGACCTCCTGCACCAGCCCCACCACGGCGGCGGCCTCCCTCCTGTTGACGAGCTGGCCGTTTACATGGTCCTCCTGGTAGTCCTTTTCGCCGTCAAAATTGTAGAATGTAATGTTGTTTTTGCCAAACAGGGGAGGACGGTTCTGGGTCCCCTCGCCGTTTTTCAGCTGTCCATCGTAGAACAGCTGGCTGATGGCGGTGCCGATCACGGCGGGCATCCGGAACTGAACGTCCAGCATGGTCTTGCATGACTCTGGGGCCGCGCTGTAGATCCGCTCAAAGAAGCTGTGGTGGAACAGCTGATTGACTGCCACATCCCGCTCCTCTAGATCGATTTTCTCCTGGTCGAAAAGCACCGGATTGATGACCGGCGGGAGTTGCTTGTGGTCGCCGATGAGCACCGCCTTTTTGGCCCGCAGCAGAGGAATCAAAAGCTCCGCCGGTAGGGCCTTTCCCGCCTCGTCCACAATGACCAGGTCGAACTCCATCCGCTCCAGGCCGATCTGTTTCCTGGCGATTCCCACGCAGGTGGCCCCCACCAGCCGATGGCTCTTGATGACCACCTCGCACAGGGTGGGGCTGATTCCGCCAAAGCCCTTGGGCGCTACCACGTCCAGCCACTTCTCGTAAAATTCCGGGGAAAACCGGTCCTTCCGTTCCTCCAGCGCGGACAGATATTCATCGCACCGGGCGGAGATGGTCACGTTTTGCAGGGCGTTGGAAATTTTGTCGGCGTTGCCGCAGCGCACAATCTCCCCGGCGTATTTGTCCAGGAGCTTGCCGCTCAGGGCGTTGTCCACCGCCACGTTCGCCTGGGAGACAATGAGAACGTTGGCCCTGGGGTTGGTCTCGAAGACCTGCTCCACCAGCTCCCTGATGACGGTGGTCTTCCCCGTCCCCGGAGGGCCCTGGATCAGGTAGCAGTTCTTCTCCAGAAAAGCCCGCTCCACCGCCGCCCGCTGGGCCGGGTTGCCCGCCAGCCTGGGGTTGTGGAGGGGCGCCAGCTCCGCCCCCTCTATGCTGGAGGCCTGCATGGAGGCACCGTTCAGACAGGCGGCCATGATAGAGGCGTTGACCAGCTGCCCGTTCCGGAAGCGCTGGAGGGCGCTGCGCTGCTGGCACTCCGCATAAGGGATGTTCTGGATATACAGCTCCACATCCGGGTCGCCGGGCTGGAACTGCTCCGCCACATTCCGGCCCGTCACGTTGAGCTTGGTCCCCGCGTCCAGCAGAACGGCCTGATACCGCTGCTGGTCGTTCCCTTTGACAAAGAACTGGGGCCGCCACTCCCAGCGGTCCAGGGCGCTACGCTGCTGGGAAAAGTCGCTGAGGAACTGGTTCAATCCGTCCTCATTCAGAATCTTCCCAAAGATGCTGTTCCGTCGCTCAAAGGGCTCCCATTGGACCTGGAGGATCAGGCTGTCTCCCTGGGTGAGATAGTCCACCAGCTGGTTGGTGATGCTCTCCCATTTCAGAAAGTAGCTCAGACCGGCGCGCTCCTCCTTGATGTGGTGCTGGACCCGGAACTCTTCGAAAATATTCCACAAAAAGCACTCCACGTCGCTGGGGTCGTCCACTCCCGCGCAGGAGAAGACCCGCTCCTCCGGCGTGTTTGCCAGATAGGGCATAAAGGACACATCGAAGGGGACAAAGATGTCGTCTGCCGAAAAGCTGGCCTCCTCCCCGCCGCACAGCCCGCTGTAGATCAGGCGGAAGCCGGTAGTGTCCCGGCCGCTGTAGGGGTGCTCCTGGACCTCCAGAAAGCACAGAGGGGTGCTGCCCAGCTGCAATTTCAGGCGCGTTCCGCCGTGGGGGACGATATTCCGTTCGTCGGCGGGGCCCAGGAGCCACTCCTCCCCGCTCTGAGTCAGGCCGTTCTTCTCCAGATGGCGGAAGAACTCCGTCAGGCTCTCTCTGGTGAAGCAGATGGGAAAGCGCTGAAAGCTCAGGGCGGAGGCGGCGTCCCCCGGGCGCTCGCTCACTGTAATGGGGCAGGAGTCCGGTTTCCCCTTCCCGGTGCGCAGGCCGTAGTCCCACCGGATGGGGTACACCACCAGGTCGGAGCCCATAGGGGGAAAGCGGAAGGGGTTGATCAGGTTCTGCCGGGGGAGATAGAGCCGCAGGCCGTTTCGGTAGGTGAGGATCACCGCCCGCTCCAGAAATCGGGTCACCCTGGCGGTGGCGCCCAGGTGGGTGTTCTGCAGCTCCCTCGTCTGAAACAGCCCCTTCTCCAGCGAGGCGTAGAAGCGGTCGGAGTTTATAGCGAAACGCTCCACCATCACGGGGACCCGTTCCTCCACCACGCCCTCCAGCTTGTCCATGTCGTCCACAAAAAGGGTGACGGAAAATAGGTTCTGGATGGAGAGCTGATACCGCCGCTCCCCCTCTCTCCTCTGGAGCCACAGTACCTTTCCCGCATAGGGGTACTGGGGCGGAATGCGCATCTCGAAGGAGGGCAGCGTCTCGGTAAAGGTCCCCCTCTTCTCCAGCGCCGCCTGGAAATCCTCCAGATAGTGGATGTATCCTTTGCACCGCTCGCCGGCCTCCTCCAGCTGGCGGAGCAGCAGGTTCAGGCTGTTCCGGCGCAGCGGGGTGAAGATCTTGTCCTTGGAGCGGAGCGCGTCCAGAGCAGCTTTTTTGGCGGACATGATCTCCTCCCGCAGCTGGCCGTACTCCTCCCGCCGCCGCTCCAGCTGCTCCAGCAGATAGGCCATGCGCTGCTTATAGAGACGGAACAGCTCCTCCCGATTTTTCTGATTGGCCTGCTCCTGCTGGCGCTTTTTATACTGGATGATCTCCTCACTGCAGCTGTCCAGGTGGGAGAGAACCTCCTCATGGCGCTGGACCTCCTCTTCCCGCAGTTCGTCGGAAAGAAAGCTGATTACCCGGGCGGTCAGATAGATGCCTGCTATGATGTATAATGGATTCATGGCGCCAGTCCTTTCCTCCGGGCGGTCACTTCCAGTCCTTCAGCTCCCGTGCCATCTCCACGCATTTGGACCGCACCTCATTCAGACGGCTGGTCACCGCCTCGCTGAGAAAGTCCTCCTGCTTCAGGAGCATATCGTACTCCTCCAGAACGTGATCCAGGATGGATTGAAAGGCCGCACGGACATATTCCCCGGTTTTGGACTTCTCCTCCAGCTCGGATTCCAGCCTCTCAGCCTCCTGCTCAAGCTTTTTCAGCGCACTCTGGTGCTCGTCAAGCTCCTTCTGAATGGCCTGGTTCGCGTCCGCCCGGACCTTGAACCGTTCGTTGCGGGCCCGCTGAACGGTGGCGTAGCAGTTCGAAAGGGTCCTGATGGTGTCCTTTACCTCTCGGATAAGTACCTCCTTGTGGCGATACTTGTTTTGCGTCCGCACGGTGTTCTCCCCCCGCCAGTCCTTCACCGCGGTGGGGACGGCCTTTACCACATCCCCTCCGACTTTCAGGGCGCCCTCAATCAGGGCCAGGTCAATTGGATTTCCCATTTTGTTCTCCTCCGTCTCCTAAAATATAAGTCTGGATATTCTGATAGTCTCTCATGGCCCGCCGGGCGGTCTCGTGTAGGCGGTCCAGCTCTTTGGTGGGAACCGCGTCCCCGTACTCCTCCCGGGTCAGCTCCGGCTGGAACCGGGCGATGGCGTCTGCCAGCTTTTTCAGCTCCCCGCAGATGGCGCTGCCCAGCTCCATGAGCTGCTTGTCTCGGAGCTGCTGGTTCTCCTCCCGCTGCTTGAGGGCTCTGTACTGCCGCTCCAGATTGTTCCGCTTCTCCTCCAGCTGCAGGACGTAGGTCTGGATCTGGGCGTCCATGTACTCCCGGGCCTTGATCTCTTGGAGCTCCTTCGTGGTCCTCTTTGCCAGGACCAGGGAAAAGACATTGCAGCCCGCCCGCAGGGCCTCCAGCCCGGCTTCAAAGGCCAGCACGCCGGGGGACTGTGACAGCGTCAGGATGTGGATGCAGTCTCCCACCAGCTCCTGGGCGAAGGTAAAGGCCACGCCGCCGCGCATATGCTCCCTCCTCTCTTATTTTTCGGGGATCAGCTGGGAATAGCAGCAGGAGAAGGGCAGATACCGCTCCTGCCTGCCGGTCTCCTCCAAGTAGAACTGCCGCCCAAGTCCTTTTGAACCCTCCTCCAACTTGAACTGGATGTGGGAACAGCGGGCGCGCAGCACAAAGCTCCCCTCCGGGGGGCGCTCGGTCAGTCCCTCTTCCGTCCCCAGGATAGTCCCGTGGAACAGGTCGGCGCAGATGGTATACTCTGGGGCTGCCTTCTCCTCCCGCCAGCCCTTCACCAGACGCAGGCTCCGGTCTGACAACAGCTGTTTGTCGAATGTCTCCAGCTTGTCCAGGGTATCCAGCACGGTTCGGAAGGGCTCCAGAATGTTCATCCGCAGGCGGCAGTGAAGCTCCTGCGCCGGCAGACAGAACAGGAGCTTCGGGCCGGAGGCATCCTCCTGGCTTCCTTTGGGCAGGATCAGCTTCTGATACAGGGTCTCGCCGTTCCCCTCCGGCTTGATCAGAGTGTACAGGCTCTCCGTCACCTCTTCCAAAAAGGGGGTGCCCTCCTCCAAAAAGGGGCGGGCGAATTCCAGAGAGTTGGAGTAGTTGGGATTTTTCAGCAGCACTTTGGAAAACTTCCCCTCCAGAAGTGCGCTGTCCTCCTCCAGCTCCTTCTGGTGGCGGAGAGGAGAGACATCCTCTTCAAACTGGTCGGTATATAGATTCAGCCTTGCACCTATCCCGCTGGACAGCCGGTCGAAAATATTGATCAGCCGACTGTGGTCCTGGCCCAGCCGGCTGAGCCGCAGGGGTCCCTCCTCCTCCAGCAGCTTTCCCTTCCGCAGGTAGGCAATCTCGTCCTCAATAGTCCGGGCGCCGATCTGAGTCAGGGCTTCCAGCTCCTCCAGGGTCTTTCCCTCGGCGATGGAGCGGATGATAAATTTCGTCAGCAGGCTCATCTTGTCCAGGATGGAGGAGTAACAGCAGATCCGAACTCGCTTGACCGGGCAGAAAACCTGGATGTCCTCCTCCGGGAGCGGAGGCCCGACCCTCACGCACTCCCGGAGCACCACCCCGGCCTCGATCCCTGCGCAGGAGGGCACCCGCAGGGGCGGGGTTCTGGGGGGAACCGATGGGGATGATTTCGCCGCTGTCTGGGATGCGGTGCCTGCCGGCAGCGGCGTCCGGGGTGCCGTCTTGGGCCTGGAGGGCGGGGCCTTGGGCTCCGCACGGGGGGTGTCAGCCTTGCTGGAGGGCTTTTTCGGCTGAGAAGCGTGTTTTTTTGCGGGAGGGCGATTTTTATGCTTCAAAAGTCCTAAAAGTCCCATGCCTTTCACCTCCCTGCTCCGTCGTGTCTGATCTGATATCCAAAGTATTAAGTATTACACAACGGAGGGAATTGCAATATTTTTTCGGGATTTTCTCCTCTATTCGATGCCGGGAGAGGAAGAGGCATCAGCGGAGGATCGGATACCTATGCGGGGCAGCGAAACCATGACCCTGCGGCAGAACGGATCCAGAGTCCATATGATGGTCCAATGCATCTGTCTGTCATCGCTCTGGAGCAGGCAGGCTGCTGACCCCAGTCTGCGGCGCCCCCTTGCCTTTGCCTTTGAACAAAGGAAGAAATGCTAAAAATTCCGCACAAAAAAGAGATTGTTGGGCAGGCTATAGTAAAAAATGATTCTTTTCCTGCCGCCTTCGTCATTTTCTGAATTTGCTCATTTATAATTCAATCCCTCTTTCGTTGCGGCAGCAAGATCCGCATCTATCAGGCCTTTTGCAAGGAGCACCTCAATTACAGTCTCATAATAGAAAACCGAACATATATAGAGTTCGCCGATTTCTTTTTCTGTCATGATCTCATTTTCCTTTTTTCTACAAGTATATCAGAAAGAACAGGGTTTGTACAGCTTCATTTCATTTCTAGGGAAGGAGACCGATATCTGCTCGGGTTTCTCGGATGTCCGACCTTGTCATAATCCACATTACATCGGCGAGCCTTTTCAAATTGAGCATCCATATATGCGTTTACACCAACTATTGGGATATATTTCTTATTCGCCAAGAGTTTATCTATAGCTGCTCTGGTCCACTTGGTATTCCCTGTTGGGGAGGGGACGCTTCTTGCAAAGAGCATATCAACAATTTTCCCCAAGCTGGCTCCAGCAAGATAATACTCAAATATGCTGCGGACAACATTAGCGTTTTCTTCATGTATGGCGACTTCTTCGCCAACCAAAACATAGCCATATGGAAGTTTCATAACGATCCTTCTTTCTTAAACATAAATAAAAGCAGGTTTAAAAGAGAACTAATCTCCTTAAATCTGCTTGCTGACACTTGTGACATGTAATTATAGCCAGTTTCTAGCATTGGTTTTAATACAATTTGACCAAAAATAGCAAAACCTGCGTATAACTATCGTTACACACAGGTTTTGTCTACTATGGAATGTGGTGCCAAAAAAGATTATCCAAAATACCCTCGCCAATTCAGTCTGCGGCAACGTGGCAGTACCGAACACTATAAAAATGGACGATATGGCGGCGATGATGGCGGGAGCACGGCGGGCGGTCACATAGTCTGGGCCTGTTCCGGAATCTCCTTCGCTTCACGCATTATCCCCGGAAGGGGATGCGGGATTTTCGGATCTCCACTCCGTTGAGCACAAGTTTACCGTCGGCTTTTTCCAGCTTGCCTCTCTCACTGGACGGAAGCGCTCCCCCCATGATATGTATGAGAGCGTGGTAGACCAGATCCTGATCCTGACCGGGTCCAACGGTCAGCTTCTTTATAATTCCCATGCTTTCGTCTATTGCGCGGAAGGTCACATACAGAGTCGGCTTAAGCGCGTTTCCTGAAGGGGTATATCTGATATCAAAGGGCTTGATCCCCGAGGACTTTCCATCTACATTGTAAAAAATTAACCGGCTTTCTTTTTCCTCCACAAAGCCCTCATCTTTGCAAAACGGTATGAACAGGTTGCTACGGAACGGCATGGACTTTTGGTTCAAATGAAGCTCACGGCATTGGTTATCGATTTCTTCAAAATAAGCTCTTTTTTCGTCATCGCTATATTTTACCGGTAAGGGTTTCGTATGGGTGTCCACGTCCGGAAGTCCATCTTCCGTATCGTAGTATTTATACCTTATATTGTTCATGTCAAAGGTAATGGCAATCCCGCTGTTTTTCCCATACCACTTCCATTGGCTCAGCAGGTCTTCATTTCCGCAAAAGGAAATGCTGTATATATCGTCACTTAAACTGTCGGGATGGAATTTTTCCTTGTTGAGTAACGTCCGCAGCCAATTCAGCCCGTCAAAATATTCCTTTGAGTCGTTCAAAAAGCGTATATGGCTTGCCCGCATGGTACATTCTGTGATGGGTTTGTACTCATGCGTTCTGATATAGCTGTCAAATATGCTTACAAAGGCCGCGGGCGGGGCGTAGTGGCAGTATATTTGATCATCCTCAATTTTTGCCAGCTTATCAATGGCGCAGTGCAGGGCATTCCAAGTTTTAATATCCATTGAAACGACTCAATTCCCTTCGTTTTTGTAAAGTCTTGCGTAAATTAGGCCAAAATAGTTACCATAATAGGTGCCGGTATTTTCAGAAACGCTTTCCTTGTCAAGCAGCAGCTTGTTTATCGTTAGAGCAACCCCCTCGCCTTCACAATGATATACCGACATAACAGGCTTAAACAAGACTTCCACCAAGAGCATCCCAATAAGGTTTGGGTCAGCGACATCACCATGCTCTATGTAAATTATGAGCGATATTACCTCTGTGTCATCATCGATCTATTTTCTCGAAAAGTCATCGCCCATCAAATTGATAACAATCAAGAAGCCCCGATTGTAGAAAAAGCGTTCCAGGATGCTTATCGCAGCCGGAACGCTCCATCTGGATTATTATTTCATAGTGACCAGGGTTCGCAATATACCGCTTACAGTTTCTGCAAATTGCTTCGGTCGTTTAATGTTACACAGTCCTTTTCTGCTCCTGGTTGTCCATACGATAACGCTGTGGCTGAAGCGTTCTTCCGAACTATCAAAGCTGAGGAAGTTTCCCACCATCAATACAAAACTGAGGAGGAACTAAGGGAGTCGGTCGCTGAGTACATTGATTTTTTTAACAACCGCAGACCCCATCAAAAGTTTGGCTATCGAACTCCAAGTCAAGTAGAAAGCGATTATTACCAGGCATGAAATCAGCGAGGGCATTTTGGACTTTCCAAAAGAAAATGTCCAAAATGCCCTCGCCAATTCAGTTGTCTTTTGTTGACAAAAAAGATGTAGCCTTCAGCTCCACGCTCAAACCAAACGACAACCCAGCGCAATGGTGTTTGTGGCCGAACAATCTTTGATATAAACTCACGTTGTATACAAGGGGTTAATCATATATTCCTTTACCGCAACAGCATTTTTTGAATTTTTTCCCACTTCCACAAGGACAAGAATCATTCCTGCCCGGCTTATGAATTTTTCTTATACGATAGTGTTTCTCGCGCCATGCTATGCTCATTTTTCCAATTTGCTCATGAGAAAGCTGTTGCCATATCACTTGTGGCAATCCTCCGTTTTTTAGCGTTGTGTTGCCCGACAAATTCCAGTCCACAAAGCAGACAAAGTTATCATTGTTGGGCATAAGCTCTTTTGATTGCCGGGTGTCATACCTATAAACATTTATGTACAAGGCATCTGCTTCAACAGTTCCATGCTTCACAGGCATGACTGCAGATGGTGGATTTTTGAGAGTTCTCAACCACTCAATTGCACGGTTTATTATAATAAAATATCTTGTTTTTCTGTTGTATCCCCAATGTATAGATGAGCTTTTAATCGCTTGCGGTCTTCTAAACTTGCATCTTCAACACAGTTGATTTTAAAAGATTCTGTGCTATGGTTTGGAAAGCAAAAATATTTAATCTCATTCAAATCAACTTCTTCGGTTGATGGAGGGGAGATATAAACATCTTTTCTGCTAATAGCTTCACGAAAAGCTTTTTCAATAGATTTGGCGTTAATATTCATAGAGGCTACTTCTTCATTTTTATATCTGACCCACCCACGCGGCATCCGGGGATTGCTAAAGGTAACCATATATTGCTCATAATCATTATACTGGTTATAAACTATCATAGCCAGCATTGTTGCAATCTGCGAAATAAAACCACAATCTGTGTTATCTATCTGTATTTCAATATTCAGCTGCTTTGAATTTCCCGTATCACTTACATTTTGACATAAGACTCCAGGCATACTAAGGCGCATCGCCAAATATGCAAATGCTTCATATGACTTCTTAGACACATCGATCTTTAAAAGTGATATATGACCGTTGATAAATACCACTATAGATAAGAAAACAGCACTTACAAGGTCATATGTATCATCAATTACCCTGTCAAAATCATATAAACTCATTTCTTGACATTTTTGGACATGGTTTTCAGAATAGTAAAAACATATCCGGTCTCCTGGTACCTTTTTTAATAATACTTTTCCATGATTTATAGCATTTCTAATATTGACATTAACACCATTAGAAAGCTCTGAATAACCACTTGTAGCCATAATGCTGTTTAACTGTCCAAGCGTATTTTGCGAAGAGTAATCTTTACCAATACACCTCCCAGTCAAGGTAGCTATAACCCGTAAGAAATTGGACAAACAACTTTCGAGCAAAGTTGTATAGGTGGGGAGCCTGTACAGCCGGGTTTTAGTTTCTTGCATAAGATTAAAATTTCTTAGGTCCATAATAATATCCGAGATTTGACAATAAGAATTATATCCCATCAAGAAATAATTAAAAATAGGTTCATCAATTTCAAGCAGGTTCCCGTGACTTTGAAATAGAGACTCTAACTGAGTATATGTCTGGGTAAAAACATCTTTATTCCAATATGAGCAAGGATCTGTATAGAGCATCTTGTAAAAAATGAATTGAAATTCCCTACTTATACCGATTATATTAGTGCTGATTGATTGTTGTATTTGGTGTAGTAATTCTGCAGAGTCAAACGTATCGTAATACTTTTTTAAACAATATGCATACCCCAAACTCATAACATATACCCCATATCTTATATGATTTATGTTTTAGCCTATTGAAAATAATTCTATCATGATTTCAAGTCGACGGAATCTGTTGGCATCAAATTCAAATTATATTCGCACAGATACGGTGGTTCAATTTTCTACGAAAGAGAAGTGCATTAATCTACATATGCTTCCTAAGAGCCTGTTTAAAATCTTTTGACAAACGAGAAGGAAAAGCAGATAATAAGGGAAAACAGGCAGGAGATGAGGGCGAATGCGTCAATATCCAAGCGATATCAGTCGGGAAGAGTATGAGGAGATACGAGAGGATTTGGAAGGAGCAAGGAAAAAGACGCGCCCCAGAGAGTACGATTTGTACGACGTGTTTTGTGCGGTGCTATATGTGGTGCAGGGTGGAATACAATGGCGAATGCTGCCCAGCGATTATCCCAAATGGCAAAGCGTTTACTACTATTTCCGGGTATGGTCCGAAAAAGATGAAACGGGCGTCAGTATTCTGGATAAGGTGCTGCACAAACTGGTCAAGCAGATACGGAATGAAGACCTGAGACGGGATAAGACCACCTTTGGAATCGTTGATGCGCAAAGTGTGCAGAATGCGGACACGGCGGAAGAAAAAGGTTATGACGCGGGAAAAAAGTATCCGGAATCAAACGCCACGTTGTCGTAGATACGATGGGGCTGCCTCATGCCATAGCTGTAACGACCGCTGATGTTACGGACCGGGATGGGGCCATTCAGATGATCCTTGTTAACCTGGACAATCTTTCCTGTGTAAAGAAATTTCTAGTGGATGGAGGATACACTGGTGAGCGCTTTGCCAATCAGGTCAAGGAGATTTGCAATGCTCAGGTCGAAGTTGTAAAGCGTAACGAATTACACAGATTTGTTGTGCTGCCGCGTCGTTGGGTGGTAGAGCGCCTTTTCGGCTGGCTGGACAAATTCCGCAGGCTTTGGAAAAATTGTGAGCGTAAACTTGTTATTTCTGCTCAGATTCTTACTTTCGCCCTCATTGCCATCCTCATCAGAAGATATTAAACAGGCTCTTAGACAGATTTACAACTGTCACATTGGGAGAAAAATCCGTAGAAGGGTTATTCGTGGCCAGAACTGTTGTACTTAAAGAGAGACATAATGCTATCGCTAAAGCAAAACTCATTACTTTTTTAGTCATGTTAACATGAACCTCCTAATCAAAAAATTCCTTTTAATAAGTTACAAATCCAGATACTGATATATCAAAATCAGAATTGTTTCTAACTGCAAGTGTATAATAGCCCCTCTGGTCAACCTCTATAGTCTTATCAAAACGACCATTTTGAGCTCTGCAAGGATAAAATAAACCGTCTGGAGCAATCAGCCCAAAATCCACACTCGCAGATCGAGGCGAATAACTAGCGTTAATGGATACAGTTTCTCCTATTTCCAACGGAAAACTTGTATCAGCAGCGACAACTTCATTTTTATAGATATCCATACTGAAGCGTCCACTTGCCCGCTCAATCGCAGGACTTACATCATCCGCTGTCTGGACAGCTCCGGCTTCCATCCCAAGGCAACCAACCAAGGCCACACATACCAGCAGCATACAAAAACATCTCTTCAGCACCGTCGGCTTCACCCCCTTTCGCATTTTACCAGTCTACTGAAAAATTTCTATTTGTTACAATATCCTCTCCTTTCAACTCTCCTATATGGAGATTTTCTTTATATTTGTTGGATATAATTACTCCGATAGATACAATCAGTATCAAAAAAATCAGAGCAATAAATACCCACTTTGCATGCACCTTTCTTTTGCCCTTATAGGTTGTTTCTGGAACTCCCTTTGAACTCTCAGAAGATGAAATTACATCTTCCTTTTTTTCATCTTCATCATTAAGCAAGAAATCAACAGGGACCCCAAAGAGATCACTCAGCCCCTTCAAATTGTCTGTAGAAGGGACTGCTCCTCCTGCTTCCCATTTAGATACCGCTTGACGAGACACCTTAATGGCCTCCGCCAGTTCCAGTTGGGTCAGCCCTTTCTCCTTCCGCAAGCGGACCAGCTTTTCATCCAGCTTCACCAATTTTCACCCCTTGATTCTAAGCAATATCCCATTAAATGTAAACCGTGTGCGGTTTACATTCAGGCAACCTTGGGTTGCCTCACCCTTTTTTCTCACTATTTTTTATTTTTCTGTACTCCGCCAGCTCCTTCTCATGCCCCTCCCTAAACTGCTCCATCAGATCGCCAACCACGTCGCTGATACTCCTGCGCTGCACATAGGCGATCTTCTGTATATCCTCATACAGGCTCGGCAGCACCGACAAGCTCACCCGCTTTTTAATCTCCCGGTCCTCCTTCGGGCGGCCTCTCCCGCTGCCGGCT
>OFGR01001763.1_pt1 | contig 16038 bp, 12 predicted proteins | sample 1521811 | NCBI WGS metagenome assembly OFGR01 (sample SAMEA3504098, study PRJEB24116) | mouse gut metagenome | biome: mouse gut; feature: mouse-associated habitat; material: faeces | place: Denmark | collected 2011
GTGTCTGCCCAACGTGGGCTGGGGCGAGGTCACGGACATGCTCTTCAAAAACAACCCCGCCATTGGGGAAAAGTACTTCGGCGTGCCCCTGGGCAGGCTTGCCCCCGGCGCGGCGGCGGATGTGATCGTCATGGACTACAAGCCCTTTACCCCCTTCTCAGCGGAGAACATCGACGGACACATGCTCTTTGGCATGACGGGCCGCCAGTGTCAGACCACCATCTGCAACGGCAGAATCCTTATGCGGGACCGGGAGCTGGTGGGGGTGGACGAGGAGGCCGAGAACGCCCGCATCCTGGAGGAGAGCAAAAAGCTGTGGGGTGAGCTCAACCACAGAGCGTATTAATTTATCGAATCATGACGAAAAGGAGAGAAAAACCATGTCTGAACGGATGATCCCCATCCCCTTCAGGGAATTGATGACCTGGATCGTGACGGAGTACGGCCGGGAGGGGTCCGTCTTCGGTGTTCCCCGGCCCTACCGAGCTGGGGAGAAGCATCTGCCTATTTTCGGCGGGGAGCGGCTTGAAACCCCCTTCGGCCCCGCCGCCGGCCCCAACACCCAGCTGGCCCAGAACATCGTGGCCGCCTACTTCGCCGGGGCCCGGTTCTTTGAGCTGAAAACCGTGCAGAAGATGGACGGCGCGGAGCTGGCCGCCTGCATCAGCCGCCCCTGCATTCTGGCGGAGGACGAGTGCTACAACTGCGAGTGGTCCACGGAGCTCACCGTCCCCCAGGCCCGGGAGGAGTATGTGAAGGCCTGGTGCGCGTGCAAGATCCTGGCCCGGGTCTGGGGCCTGGGGGACCCGGAGGGCTTTGTCTTCAACATGTCCGTGGGCTATGACCTGGAGGGCATCCAGGGGGAGAAGATCGACGGATATCTCAACGGGATGATGGACGCGTCCGGTACGCCGGTCTTTCAGGAGTGCCTCCGGGTGCTCCGGGACATGTTCCCCCGGGAGGCGGCGTTTATCAACGCCATCTCCCCCCGGGTGTCCCGCAGCGTCACCGTCTCCACCCTCCACGGCTGCCCGCCGGAGGAGATCGAGCGCATCGCCTCCTACCTGCTCACGGAGAAGGGCCTCCACACCTATGTCAAGTGCAACCCCACCATCCTGGGCTACCAGTCCGCCCGGGAGATCCTGGACGGCATGGGCTACGGCTACGTGTCCTTTGACGAGCACCACTTCCGGGAGGACTTACAGTACGGGGACGCCATCCCCATGTTCCGCCGCCTGCTGGCCCTGGCCGGGGAGCGGGGACTGGAGTTCGGCCTGAAGCTGTCCAACACCTTCCCCGTGGAGGTGAAAAACCGGGAGCTGCCTGCGGAGGAGATGTACATGGCCGGCAAGAGCCTCTTCCCCCTGACCATTGAGATGGCCCGGCGGGTGAGCAGGGACTTTGACGGACGCCTGCGGCTGAGCTACTCCGGCGGCGCGGACTACTTCAACATTGACAGGCTCTTCCAGTGCGGGGTCTGGCCTGTCACCATGGCCACCACGGCCCTCAAGCCCGGCGGCTATCAGCGGTTCACCCAGATCGCGGAGAAGCTGGAGGCCCTGCCCTTCGCCCCCTTCACCCGGGTGGACACAGAGGGGGTGGAGACCCTGGCCCTGGCGGCCCGGCGGGACCCCCTCCACGTGAAGGCGGTCAAGCCCCTGCCCCGGCGGAAGCTGGCGGAGAGGGTTCCCCTCATGGACTGCTTCACCGCCCCCTGCAAGGGCGGCTGCCCCATTGGTCAGGACATCCCGGAGTACATGGAGCTCTGCCGCCAGGGCAGGTACGCCCAGGCTCTGGAGGTCATTCTGGAAAAGAACCCCCTGCCCTTCATCACCGGCACTATCTGTGCCCACCGCTGCATGGACAAGTGCGCCCGGAACTTCTATGACCGGCCGGTCCAGATCCGGGACGGGAAGCTGACGGCAGCGGAGCGGGGATATGAGGAGGTCCTGGCAAAGCTGCGCCCCCCTGCGCCTGTGCGGGACAACCGGCGGGCGGCCGTCATCGGCGGCGGCCCCACCGGCATGGCGGCGGCCTTCTTCTGCGCCCGGGCTGGGGTGCCCGTCACCCTCTTTGAGCAGGCGGACGCCCTGGGGGGTGTGGTCCGCCGGGTGATCCCCGATTTCCGCATCAGCGCTGAGGCCATTGACAGGGACGCGGCCCTCCTGGAGAAGCTGGGCGTGGACCTGCGGCTGAACACCCCCGCCCCCTCCGTGGAGGCGCTGAAGGCCCAGGGGTACACCCATATCCTCCTGGCCGTAGGCGCGTGGAAGCCGGGCAGGCTGGATATCCCCGGCAATGTGCGGCCGGTCATCTCCTGGATGGAGGCCACGAAGGCCGGCCGGCGGGAGAAGCTGGGCCATGTGGCCGTGGTGGGCGGCGGCAACACGGCCATGGACGCGGCCCGTCTGGCCCTCCGGGCCGGGGCGGAGAGCTGCACCCTTGTCTACCGCCGGACGAAAAAGTATATGCCCGCCGACGCTGAGGAGCTGGAGCTGGCCCTGGCGGACGGGGTCCGGTTCCTGGAGCTGGCCGCCCCGGTGGAGCAGGGGAACGGCAGACTGGTGTGCCGGAAGATGGCTCTGGGGGCGCCGGACGCCTCCGGCCGCCGGACCCCGGTGGAGACGGAGGAGACCCTGGAGATCCCCTGTGACACGGTGATTTCCGCTGTGGGGGAGCGGGTGGACGGCGATCTGCTGGCCGCCCTGGGCGTGGAGACGGGGGAGAATGGCCGGCCCGCCTTCCGTACCAATCTGGAGAACGTGTACGCCGCCGGGGACGTCCTCCGGGGCCCGGCCACGGTGGTGGAGGGCATTGCCGATGCCGCAGCCTTTGCCGAGGCCGCAGCGGGCGCTGGACGCGGAACCGGCGGCCGCGCCCAGGTGAGCCAGGGGGAGGCCATTGCCAGAAAGGGCGTTCTCTGCCTGTCCGCCAAGCGGGAGGGGGAGCGGTGCCTCCAGTGCAGCGTGGTGTGCGAGACCTGCGCCGGTGTGTGCCCCAACCGGGCCAACGTGGTCATCCCGCTGCCCGATGGCCGCCGCCAGATCCTCCACGTGGACCGCATGTGCAACGAGTGCGGCAACTGCCAGTCCTTCTGCCCCTACGACAGCGCCCCCTACCGGGATAAGCTCACCCTGTTCCACGACAGAGCCGGCTTTGACGAGAGCGGGGACAACCAGGGCTTCCTTCCCCTGGGCGGCAGCCGGGTTCTGGTGCGGCTGAACGGACGGGTGGAGGAGGCTGACCTGGATTCCGCCAACGATCTGCCAGCGGATGTGGAGACGCTGATCTATACGGTGCTCAGCCAGTACCGCTATCTTCTGTAAGGTAAATTCCCTATACAGATGCTCCGCGGAAAAGGGTCCCGGCCTCAGAGGAGAGGCCGGGACCCTTTTGGCTTGTTTTTTCGGGAGCGATGGGGTTACACGTTGGTGAGGACGTACTTCAGCACGAACAGCACGGCGATGATATACACCAGCAGGGGCACGTCCTTGGCCTTGCCCCGGGCCAGCTTGATGATGCTGTAGCTGATGAAGCCGAAGCCGATGCCGTCGGAGATGGAGTAGGCGAAGGGCATCATGGAGATGGTGAGGAAGGCCGGGATGGCGCACTCCAGATCGTTCCAGTCGATGCTCACCGCGCCCTTCATCATCAGCACGCCCACGATAATCAGCGCCGGGGCCGTGGCGGCGGAGGGGATGATGCCGGCAATGGGGGCCAGCAGGATGGACACCACGAACAGCACGCCCACCACCAGGGAGCTCAGGCCCGTGCGGGCGCCCTCGGAGATGCCGGTGGAGGACTCCACGAAGGTGGTGACGGTGGAGGTGCCCAGGCAGGCGCCGCAGCAGGTGGCGATGGCGTCGGCGATGAGGGCCCGGTCGCCGCCGGGGAGGTTGCCGCGCTTATCGGTCATGCCCGCGTTGGTGGCGGTGCCGATGAGGGTGCCCACGGTGTCGAAGCAGTCCACCAGGGCGAAGCTGACCACGGCGGTGACCAGAGGCAGGATGCCCTTGGCGAACACGCCGGCGAAGTCCATCTTGAGGAACACGGGGGCCAGGGTCACGCCGCTCATGGTAATGCTCTCCGGCAGGGCGGTCACGCCCATGGGGAAGCCGATGATCGTGGTGATGACGATGCCGATGACGATGGCGGCCTTCACCTTATAGCACATGAGGATGGCGGTGACCAGCAGGCCGATGAGGCACAGCAGGCCGGCCATATTGGCAGTCATGACCGTATTGCCGGCGGCGTCCAGGATCACCTGACCCGCCTCGTCCAGCTTGGGGACCTGGAAGTTCAGGGCGGGCACCGCGCCGCTGATGGAGATCAGGTTGACGTTGAGAAGCCCGATGAAGGCGATGAACAGGCCGATACCGGCGGAAATGGCGTTTTTCAGAAACGCGGGGATGGAAGAAATGATCTTGCTGCGCAGGGGGCTGACGGCGATGATCAGGAACAGCGCGCCGCTGAGCAGCACGATGGCCAGGGCCTCCTGCCAGGTGTAGCCCATGCCGAGGCACACCGTGTAGGTGAAGAAGGCGTTGAGCCCCATGCCGGGCGCCTGGGCGAAGGGGACGTTTGCCAGCAGGGCGGTGAGAATACAGCCGATGGCCGCGCTGGCGCAGGTGGCCACCAGAACCGGCGTCCACAGCTCGCCGGGCATGGCGGGGAAGAAATCCGGGTTCCCCGTGCCGGCGTTCAGGTTTACGCACAGGGTGTTGGGGTTGACGAAGATAATGTAGGCCATCGCGAAAAACGTCGTGATGCCGCCTACGATCTCGGTACGGACATTACTGCCCCGCTCGGAGATCTTGAAGAACTTATCCATAGTACTCCTCCTCTTTTTCCTATCCCCCTCCCGGCGGGGAGCGGAGTTGCTCTCTTCCGGAGGGGATTTTCATATTTTACACGATCATCACAAAAAAGAAAAGCGCAACCGCCCGGTTTTTGGAAAGTTTGTGCAATACGCCGAATATAGCTGGGTATTTTTGCCAAAAATCTTCAACGTGCTCCAAACGAAAATTTGGCTTCTCAACCGGGGGAAAATATGGTATCTTGGTATATAGCCGACACACTTGGAAATCGGGAAAGGAGCGGCAAATGATGGAAAATCCTGTGGACGCCTCCGCTTTTTTGGAAAGTGCAGGCGCGGGGGACGCCTCCTCCGTCCTGGAGGGATGGATGCAGGCCGGATGGGGCAAGCTGACGGTAGGGCGCGCCCTGTCGGCCCTGGCGCTGCTGCTGGTATGCCTGGCGGCGGCGCGGCTGCTGCTGGGGGTGGCCGGGAAGCTGCTGGGCCGGTCCGGCGGCATGGACGAGCGGATGAAGCGGTATATCCTCAAGGGGCTGAAGGGCCTGCTGTACCTGCTGACGGCCCTCATTGTGGCGGGGAGCCTGGACATCGACGTGACCAGCCTCATCGCGGTCATCAGCGTCTTCGGCCTGGCGGTGTCCCTGGCGGTCCAGGACGTGTTGGGCAACGTGGCCGGGGGCATGGTGCTGCTGTTTTCCAAGCCCTTCACCCTGGGGGACTACGTCTCCACCGCCGACGGCGAGGGCGAGGTGGCGGAGATCACCCTCACCCACACCAAGCTGGACACCCCCGCCGGACAGCGGGTGATGCTGCCCAACAGCAAGCTGACGGCGGGGCAGATCGTCAACTACACCGTCCGGGGGGTGCGGCGGGCGGACCACGCCATTGCCGCCTCCTATGACGACGGGCCGGAGGCCGTCCGGAGGGCCTGCCTCAAGGCCCTGGAGCGCACCCCCGGCATCCTTCCGGACCCCGCGCCCCAGGTGGTGCTGACGGCCTACGGGGAGAGCGCCATTGAGTACCGCGTCCGCTTCTGGGCTAAGACGGAGGACTACTGGGACGCCCATTTCCGGTCCCTGGAGGAGATTCGAAGGGCCTTCGCCGAGGATGGGGTGACCATGACGTACAACCATCTGAACGTGCATATCGTGGAAAGAGGAGAAAAGCCATGAACAAGGGCCGCATTATTTTCCTCAACGGCGTGACCAGCAGCGGGAAAACCTCCATCGTGGACGCGCTTCAGGAGCGGGAGGACGTCTTTTTCTATGTTGTCGCCAACGACCTGTTCGAGCAGATGGTCGGAGACGGGTATCTGCGGCGGGATTATTGGAAATATCTCAGCGAAGTTATCATTATGATGTACCATACCGCGAAATTGTACTCCGATATGGGCAAAAATGTCCTGATCGATGGAATACTGGTTGAGCGGGAAGAAATAAAGCCCCATTATCATCAGCTGCTGGAAATCCTGCGGGACAACCCTCTTGATGTAGTCGAGGTGTACTGCCCGCCGGACATCTGCCGGCAGAGAAACCTGCGCCGGCAGGACCGCCGGGAAACGCAGTCGGACGAACAGGCGGAACGGATGGCAAAGGACATACGCTACAGCCTGAGAGTCGATACCAGCGTCCGCAGCCCCGCGGAATGCGCGGACATCATCCTGCGGCAGCTATTCAAACAATAACCGAAAGAGAGCAAAACAATTTATGCTGAAATTTACCCCCATCGACGAATCCCACGCCCCCCTCCTCCGCAAATACTACGGCCAATGCACCTACCGCCTGTGCGAGTACTCTCTCGGCGTCAAGCTCATGTGGCGGGATCACTGGCATCCGGAGTTCGCCGAATCCCACGGGTGTCTGGTGGTCCTCAACCACAGCGCCCACTATGGGGCCATGTTCGACTTCCCCATCCCCCTGTCGGGCGAGGGGGACGCGGACGCCGCCCTGGACGAGATCGACGCCTGGTGCGTGGAAAACGGCGCGCCGCCCTCCTTCGGCGTGGTGCCGGAAGCGGAGCGGGAACGGCTGATGAAGCGCTACCCCTATACCGCCGTGGACAACGACCGCCTTTGGCAGGACTACTTCTACCACGCGGAGGACCTGTCCACCTTCGCCGGACGCCGCTACTCCGGCCAGCGCAACCACATCAACAAATTCCGCAAGCTCTACCCCGACGCCGTCTTCCGGGATCTGACCCCGGCGGACCGCGGCAAGGTGGAGGAATTCTGGCGGGAGTTCCACAAGGTGTTCAACAAGGAGGACGCCGACGCGAAAATGGAGGTCTGCTTCGCCCGGCGGATTATGGAGCAGGCGGGCGAGGCGTGGGCGAAAACCGGCTGCGTGGAAGAGGACGGCAAGCTCATCGCCATCGCTCTGGCGGAGGTCTGCGGGGACACGCTGGTGTGCCACGTGGAGAAGGCCCTGCCTCAGTACGAGGGGGTATACCCCTTCCTGGTCCAGTCCTTCGCCGCCGCCAACAGCGGGGGCCTCGCCTGGATCAACCGGGAGGACGACGCCGGGGACCGGGGCCTGCGGACCAGCAAGCTCCAGTACCTGCCCGCCTTCCTGGGGGCCAAGGTCCGGCTCCTGGCCCGGAACGAGCTGTCCGGGCTGGAAACCATCCCCGTGCTGAAAAGCGAGCGGCTGATCCTGGACGGCCTCCGCGAGGAGGACAAGCCCCTCTATAACCGCCTGTGCCTGGACGACCAGCGCAACCGCTGGTGGGGCTACGACTACCGGGAGGACCTGGAGGGCGAGCTGACGGAGGACTATTTCCTTTCCGTGGCTCGGGAGGACTTTCAGAACAAGCTGGCGGTGAATTTCGCCGTCCGGCTGGACGGGGCCTTCATCGGCGAGGCGGTACTGTACCGTTTCGACTACAAGGGCGGCGCGGAGCTGGGGTGCCGCATCCTGCCCGAGTACGCCGGGAACGGGTACGGGGCCGAAGCCTTCCGGCGGGCGGCGGAGTGGAGCCTGTACGGCCTGGGGCTGTACAGGCTGGACGCCAAATGCTATCATGAAAACGCAGCCTCCCGAAAGATGCTGGAGAGCTGCATGCGCCCCGCCGGGGAGGACGAGACGTTCCTGTATTTTGAGAAAAAGGTCTGACCGGCGGGCCCCAAGCGGCTCCCCAGGACGGAGAAATTTTCTTGTACAAGTAAGCCGAATATTGCCAGAGAAGATTTGCATGTTTTGTCGAATCGTGTTATAATGGACCAATCAATGGAGCGCAGGCGCGAAAGGGAGGTCATTATGAGCGGCAAAAAGTGTGCACGGTGCGGCAAAATTTACCCTTCATCCTACCGGAGCTGTCCTTACTGCTCGGAGCGAAGGGGCGGCAGGCGTCCGCCGGACAACCCTATCGACAGGGCCGTCGACTTCCTGCGGGAGCACGGCGAGCGGATCTTCCTGATCTGCACGACGGTGTTCCTGGTCATTGCCGTCCTGGGCATGCTCCTCACCCGGCGTTCCGACCCGGAGTCCAAACCTGCAGATCCGCCGGAGCCCCCGGAGCAGCAGGACAGCGTCCAGGAGCCGGATCCTCCGCCGGAGCCGGTTTCCCTGTCCAAGTCCGCCATATCCCTGTTTGTCGGCGAATATGAGACGCTTACGTCCTCCGGAGGAACCGGGGACCCGATATGGACCTCCTCCAACGAGGCGGTAGCCGGCGTAACCGGCGGCGTTGTTACGGCCAAGTCCGCCGGCACGGCCACCATCACCGTCGCCTGCGGGCTGGAGAAGGCCGTATGCGCCGTGACCGTGACGGAAAAGGCCCCCGAGGTGGAGGTATACCTGAACCGTACGGACTTCACGCTGCGCTCGGGGGAAAATGAGTTCCAGATGAAGGTCAAGGTGAAGGAAACCCGGAAGGACTACGAGGGGGAAGTGAAGTGGGCCAGCGCCGACGCCGCCGTAGTCACCGTCAGTGAAACCGGGCTGGTACAGCGGGCCGGCCGCGGCTCCACCGTGATTTCCGCCACCATCGGCGAGAAGGTTCTGGAGTGCATCGTCCGCGTTAAGTAGCGCGTTAAGCAAGCAGATAACGACAGGGCGGGGGCCGGTATGGCCTCCGCCTTAGACTGTCAAAAAAGCCCTCCGCAGGAATTTTCGCCGAAGGCGAAAATAAATTGTAATCACTTTTTCGGCGGCGTGTACGTCGAAAAAGTACTTTGCGGGCCGAACTCGGCCCGGTCCCCTTCCTCAAAAAAGTGGCGTAGCCACTTTTTTGAATAAGAAAACCGCTGGTCTGTTTTCAGCGCGCGGCGCATAGATATGTCTGTGGGAGCCGGCGCGTGGATGCAGTTTCGGGGGTTGCCATCGGGCGGAATGCGTGCTATAATGGCAGTAAGATTTTTCAGAGAGGTGACTCTTATGATCGGCGCGATTTCCGGCGCAATCCCCTATTACAACGTATACGGCGCGGCGGGAGCATCCCAGCGGCCCTCCCAGGCGCAGAACGCCCAGAAACCGGAGACGGCTCTGGCCGTCCAGGGCGGCGGCCAGGCGTCCCTCTGGGCCGCCCGGCGGGGCGCTTCTCCGGAGACGCCGGTCCAGCCGGTAGCCCCCGTCCGTCCCGTGGACGGCGACGAGGCACAGCCCATCCGCTTGGGCCCCGTGCTCCGGGAGGGAGCGGACCCGGCGGAAATGGCCGTGCGGATGCGGATCAAGCCCTATGAGGAGTCCCCGCTCCAGGGCGCGGAGAAGTCCCGGGAGGGCAACCAGTCCGACAGCGGGCTGAAGGTGGGCGCGGAAGGCACCCAGGCCGCCGTGGAAGAGGGCAAGTGCGAAACCTGCGAGAAGCGGAAGTACCAGGACGGCTCCGACGACATGGGCGTATCCTTCCAGACCCCCACCCGGATCGCGCCGGAGCAGGCGGCCTCCGCTGTGCGGGGCCACGAGAACGAGCACGTAGTCCGGGAGCAGGCCAAGGCCAAGCGGGAGGACCGCCGGGTGGTGAGCCAGTCCGTGACCCTCCACACCGACATCTGTCCCGAGTGCGGCAAGACCTATATCTCCGGCGGCACCACCCGCACCGTCACCGCCGCCAATCCGGAGGAGCCGGCGGCGGACCAGTCCCTGCAGGAGGAGCAGGTTCAGAAGGGCCTGGACATCCTGGTCTGAGGGCCGGAAAAATTTTTTCCGGAAATTTGAAATTTAATATTGACAGGAGGGGTTCCTTTTAGTATAATAACCCTTGCCGTTCGAGAGACGGACTCCCGGGAGCATAGCTCAGCTGGTTAGAGCACCTGCCTTACAAGCAGGGGGTCACTGGTTCGAGTCCAGTTGTTCCCACCACCTTAGAACCATGCTAAGCGGTTCCAAGCAGATGGCCCGGTAGTTCAGTTGGTTAGAACGCTAGCCTGTCACGCTAGAGGTCGACGGTTCGAGCCCGTTCCGGGTCGCCATATTTGCTGCTGTAGCTCAGTAGGTAGAGCGCATCCTTGGTAAGGATGAGGTCGGCAGTTCGAATCTGCCCAGCAGCTCCAAGAATCCCCCGAAATCGAAAGGTTTCGGGGGATTCTTATAACTTTTTTGCCTTCTTTTTGTGGAGTGTTAGGCTACTGCTGACTATTTGCTGACCAACGCAGTAAAACACTATGAGACATGATGACCAGCAAAGGCACGAAAGAGAAAGTAACTCCGATTCAAGGTTGCTTCTCTAGTAGGCTTGATATGGCATCAGCGGCTTTCCTGTCGCTCTCTTTAAGTGCATGGACGTAGATATTCATGGTTGTTGAGGTCAGCGCATGGCCCAGCCGCGCCGATATAGTTTTCACATCCACTCCAGCGGCGATCAGGAGTGTTGCTGCGGTATGTCTGAGGCCGTGGAAGGGAATCATAGGCAACTGATCTTCCGGGGGCCTCTCGGTGTTATAGCGGCGTAGAGCGTCTTGTAGAGCCTGATATGGAGTGGAGTAGTTCATCATCTGGCCGTTGTCCTGTACGAAAATCCAATCCCCACCCTGCCAAAAGTCGGCGAGGTCAGCTTTGAGTTGTTCTCTGGATTGTTTGAGTTCCAAAATCCGGAGTGTCAGGTCATGTGGGATGGTTATGGTTCGCGTGGACATTTTGGTTTTGGGTTTCTTGCAGAGCTGCTTACCCTTGATGACTGTAGCGGCTTTCGTGATACTGACCACATCTGTCTCATAGTCAATATCAGAAAATTCAAGGGCAAGTATCTCACCTTTGCGGAGGCCAGCGTAGATAGCCAGGTTGAAAAGAATGCGGATCTGTTCTGGTATCTCCTTCTGAATCTTATAGTCGCCCACAGTGTAGGGAATGCCAGTATCGTCTATCCGCTGATGACCGGATATCTTGAGCGAGTAGGGAGCCTCAATATAGGCCAGAAAAGCCTTAGCTTGCTCCGGGGTGAAAAACTTGATCTGCTCGGCAATTTCTTCCCCTTTGGGCAGAGTTACCTTTTCGCAAGGGTTGCGGTCGATCACTTCCAGCTGTACCGCAGTACGCAGGATGGCAGAGACAACATTTCGGGTTTTGGCGATGCTTGCCGCAGAGTAGCCGCCGGGTTTTCCGTCTATTCTGGCCCCGTCTTTGGTCAAGCTGGAGAAGAAGGAGCTTAATATGACTGGCGTCAAGTCAGACAGCTTACGGTGGCCGATAGCAGGGTAGATTTTGCTCTCCAGTTCCTGCGTGTATTTGGCGATTGTTCCAGGCTGAAGGTTGGCAGTGTATTCGGTCAGCCAGCGTTCGGAAAATGCTTTGAAAGTGATTTTGCGTCCGTCCTGGGAAACGCCGCTCTCAATTTCTTCCTCAAAAGCCCGGACAAACCGCTTTAGATCGTCCTCCTGTTGCCTTTTTGTACGGGATGGGTCAGGCGTAAAGGTCCTCGTGTTGCGGATTTTTTTGCCGTAAACATCGTAGCCGCTGCATATAGTGACTAGGTAGTGGCCGTTTCGGTTTTGTATCCTAGCCATAGTAAGTAAGATCCTTTCAGAGAAAATTTTGTGCCGCTCCCGGTGTTATAGCTGGGAGCGGCACACTCGTAGATGGATTAGCTGACGGCAGGGGCGGGAGTTCCATTGTCCAAGATGCGGCGCACATTAGATACGCTGATGTAGGCCGTACTGCCGGAGTAGGCCGCTGGAATCATGCCCTGCTTGACCCAACGGCGGATAGCGTACTCGCTCACATGGTAGCCGTTGCTGGTCAAGTGGCGGTGGACTTGACGGATAGTGCCGGTTTCAAAAGTGTTCATGATGTACCTCCTCGTTTGATTAGGTGTTGAATGAATCTGGTGATTGTCGTAGAGCGATACCTCTGTATCCCCGGCAGCGATCCCCTTCAGCACTCATCCTGATGGATTCGGCACAAGGGAAGTAAGCGAATATCGCTCTGGAAAATACCTTGGAGAAAGAAAGTTCGCTCATGGATTTTTCGCCGTTACGGGTAGCGAAATCAAGGAAAGCGTGGTATAATGTGCTTGTTGAAACTTCGGAGGACGATTGGGTGGTAATCGCCGTTTCAATAAATGTTTCAACTGTGCGCATAGGTTGATTTCCTTCCTGCGGCTGGTACTCTTCGGGTATGGCCGCTTTGGTAGGCACAAAGTTCCGGGCCTTAAAGCGATGAAAGGCTTGCATAGCTTGATTCAGAATGTACGGAGTTTCGTGCAACAGGAGTTCATATAGATTTTGTGTCATTTCAAATTCGCTGACTGGATTTTGAAATGGGATAGTTATGACGCGATTCAAAAGAGCCGTTTCCTTGTGGGCATCGGCAATTTTAAGGGGGAAATTGCTTGCTAAAATAAGATGGGGCTTGCGGCGGATTGAAAAGATTTTCCCGTATTTAATCTCGCCCTTCATGGTGTCATCTCCAACAAGCATCTTTATGTATCCAACAGCCGTTTTGGATACGGTGCTGTCGGGGACATCCCAGCAGGAGACAAGTTTTTTCCCGGCCAATGAGCCAACTGTCCATTTGTCTGAGAAATCATTTATGTCCCGCAGCACCTGGATATTTTCCGGCCCGAGACTGCCTTCAAGCCAAGCTCCGAATTGGCTTTTTCCAGTGTGGCTAGGGCCGACAAGATAACCGAGGTATTTTAGGTCTAACTCTGCGAAAGCCATGAGAATCTGTTCAAGAAGCTGTTCACGGAGTACACCGTCACCGTTACCAGCCCGATTAACGAACGATTCAAATACTTCGCCGTCTGTGGGCGGTGATAGCACATCATATACTGACGTATTCACATAGGAAAAGAAATATTGCTCAGGCTGATGTGGTAAAACTTCTTCGCTGTCCAAATCCAGGACCCCATCAAAGAAGTTAATCTGCCCACGGTGCCGGGGTGGTACATCCAAGTGGGGGATACCAGGATTTGTTTTCAAAGAATTATAGAGACTTTTATAGTCTGAATTTGTCAAGGTGCGATAAAGAGATGGGTGTTTCATAAGTGCTTTTCGTAAAGCAATGATAGCATCATCCGGATCGTACAACCTTCGCCAAAAACACTGGTCGTAGTAGCAGAGAACACCATCAAGCACAAGCCATTCTCCGTGATTCACGGTGAAGTCCTCTAATAATACCCGGCCTACTTTTTCGTCACTCTCGATTTTCTGACAAATCTCGGATGACAACTCAAAATCGGTCTTCTTCTCATCCTCTTTTAGCGATTCCAGGAGACTGGTACAGGGTGAGCCAGGTGGGAGCGGCGGATCATTACAAGATAGCGGAGTACACCGGTGTACCATACAGTGGAAAAGAGAGGCTGCTACTTCCTCACCTTCAAAAGTTATGTTATCGGAATCATCCAAAATTCCGTGTGGAAGATCTGACGGCAGATAATGGAGATACGCTGATTCAAAGTCCTCTGGACCAGAGGGTGACTCGGGTGAGAGAACGCTTGATAATGAAAAGTCTTCTGGTAAGGGCTGACCTACAAGGTTTAACGAGCTTTCGGTAAAGCAGCCATGAGGTAGTCCGGGGAGATCAGGAAGTATAACTTTCTGATCTCCATGAGAGGAACTGTTATTACTAAGCTTCATAGTTTTCTCCCCAATAATAACTACTGAGCAAATTAGGTTCATTGACATCTTCGAGTGAGGTGTGGGAATCGGCAGCACTCAGTTTTTCACAATACCACAATGACACAATCTCGTGACATGTTGTGAGGGCCACTATGCCAGGATAAGTGTGATTATTCGGAAACATGGCTCGCAACCCAAATACATCTTGTGTCTTCTGGTTCGCAATCCCGATTGCGGTCAAGTCAAGTGAGCAGTCAGGAGATGCAGAGAGCAAGATCGGCTTTGTAATGCCGTGCCGGAGTGAAAAGACTTGAAAAGCCCCTGGTTTTTGCGGGAGAAGCCGGGCCATGCCCTGAGCCTTGGGGTCATAGCCAGCGTTGAACAGAAAGAGAGCCAGCTTATTAGCGATAAAATCTTTCAGTTCCATGTGTTGACACGTCCCATTCGAGAGCTGAATGTCCATAGAAAGGGCTAGAAAATCATACTGCTCTAGCGTTCCTAAACGCTGATTGGGCTTGACTAAATGGGCTGTACCATCGTTATAATGGGTAAGGTACATTCCATTGTGGCCAGCGTTTTCAGCTTTGGAGATGGCCTCCCGAAGCAGTTGATAACTCTGCTCATGCACTTGTGTATCCCTCATAATGGTGATTCCTCCTTTGTTGTGTACACACAGGCACATTTGAAAGTTCATACAGCCCAGCGTGTTGCGAAGGTGAACGGGGCGTAGGCTCTTTCGCAGTTCCTTGTGTGGTGAGCGCATTATACCACCATGTTTGTGACACATGACCGCATTAAAGGAGGGATTTACGGGTCAAAAGTCGTATCGAAATTAGCAAATACAACAAATGAATTTGGCGATTAGCATAAAAATGCTTTGTTTATATCCGATATGAATAAATTTTTTCGGCAAAACAACTAAAGTTACGGGAGATGTTACAATGGCAAGTGCTAGATATGAGACTCTTTATGAGCTGGCGGTTAAAGAGTGTGAGAGCGCATATTCAGAAATATGTAAGCGTCTGTTTGGTTGGGCAGGTATTGACCTACAGTTCACGGAGCGCGGACTATCGCCCAAAAGACTGGAACGAAAAGAAAGCGAGTGGCTTTCAGATACCGTAGCAGTCCAGGAGATTATTCGCCAATTTAATAAGGACACTGGTCTGGAGTATCAGCAGAGCCTTGGCGTCAGGGGATGGGAGTGCGGTATCTGCCAGATGGTTGATCTCACAAAAAGTTCCGTTTGTAAAGTTTTGCCGTTCATTCTTAGTGCGTACCTGTATAATTTTCCTTTTAACAAATTTGTGCAATGTTATTTGAAGCAAGTCGGCATTGGAAGCGCACGAGAGAAGTTTTTTTCTGGAATAGAAAAGGATGAGAGCATAGAAAATGAGGAATCGGCGGGGATCGGAAAATTGCTGAGGGGTGAAGTAGCAAATCTAGCAAGGATGCGCAAGAACATATTTCGCCTGGTGGATCGGTTTCAGTTCCCAGAAGGAATCATTACTTGTGAAATGTCCGGTTATATGCGCAACTATTTTGGGGAAAGACCGACATATCTTCTGCCGTCCAATCTTGCGGATAAGTTCAAACGCAACATCCATACTTCAATAATGGACACGAGTGAAGGGTCACTGGAAAGAGAGACCCCGCCAAGTGGCTATGAACGCTATGAAAAGTGGACAATTTATGGTCTTTTCTGCGACCTGTATGTGAGTATATCAAATTGTGCGGATAAATGGCCGAATTACTTTGCCGGAAAACCGGACCCAGTTATGTTCTGGATTTTAATAACCAGTATTTTACAGGACGGCAGAGAGAAGGAGTGGATTAAATCGGAAGTTGCAACATTGCCGCAGGATGATCTACTTAAAGTGGTTGACGAGAGGATTTTAGAACTCCACTTAGAACTCCACGACTTTTTGAAACCATTACGGAGGGTTGGCCAAAATGGGGAGGTAATAACAAAGAAAGCTATGAGAAAACTTGTTGGAAAACCGGGTGAGGATATTTGAAGCTTGGGACGGATGGACGGATGGACAGACGTATTCCAAAACCAGAAATTCAAAGGGTTTCCGCACTATATTTTGATTTTTTAGAATGTACTGTCCATCCGTCCATCTGTCCATGCAGGAAGATTACGATTTGAGTACACGGAAAATTAGAGATTTTGGGCTTTCCTATAGAATGTGGTCTTGCTCAATTTCAGTATTCGCATGGCCTCCACCGC
>OFGR01001765.1_pt1 | contig 16024 bp, 10 predicted proteins | sample 1521811 | NCBI WGS metagenome assembly OFGR01 (sample SAMEA3504098, study PRJEB24116) | mouse gut metagenome | biome: mouse gut; feature: mouse-associated habitat; material: faeces | place: Denmark | collected 2011
CCTAGCGAGCCCTGCCGGTAGACAACAGGAATGATATCGTTGTTGAAGAAGTCAATCATGCGGCGTACGGTGGAGAGCTGAACGCCGGAGTTGCCGAATGACAGCGACATGATTTTTGTGAGCAGCATTATCTTCACAATACGGCTGTCAACCTCTTCGCCACATCCGCAGGCGTGTGACATGACAAGGTTCTGCTGTAGCTTCGACAGGTCGTCGGCGCCGATTGAGATATTGCACAGCGAGCCGAATCCGGTGGTTATGCCATATATAGGGTGGTCACATTCCTTTATCTTGTCGTCAAGATACTTGCGGCAGCGTTCTATGCGTGCCACTGCTTCAGGGCTGAGTTCAATTTTCCAGCCCCCGTCAATTATTTCCCCAATGCGATCCAGTGTCAGATGCTTGGGGCTTATATGGTGTATCATGGTAAATATTTAATGTGTCTTAAACGTTTTTCAATGTGTCAGCTATCAGTTGATCGTCGGCGATGTTCGGAAGGGTTACGGTCAGATCAGGCGTGCGCTGCATCTGCCGGCGTATGGCGTTGATAGCGCCCTGGTTGCGGGCCCAGCTGCGGCGTGCTATTCCGTTGTTGACATCCCACAAAAGCATTTCGTCGATATGCCGGCGGGCATCCTCCGAGCCGTCGATTACCATTCCGAAGCCTCCGTTTATCACTTCGCCCCATCCTACTCCGCCGCCGTTATGGATGGACACCCATGTGGCGCCGCGGAATGAATCGCCAATCACGTTATGGACGGCCATGTCGGCTGTGAACTGTGAGCCGTCGTATATGTTCGATGTCTCACGGTAGGGGGAATCGGTGCCCGATACGTCATGATGGTCACGGCCGAGCACTATGGGACCTGATATCTCACCCGAGGCAATGGCATCGTTGAAGGCCTGCGCTATGCGTGTGCGCCCTTCGGAGTCGGCATATAGTATGCGGGCCTGCGATCCGACCACAAGGTTGTTTGGGCCTGCCTGCTGAATCCAGTGGATATTGTCGAGCAGCTGTCCTTTGATTTCATCAGGAGCATCAGTGAGCATTTCTGTCAGCACGCGCTCGGCTATACGGTCGGTCTTTGCCAGATCGTCAGGATTGCCGGATGCGCATACCCAACGGAAGGGGCCGAACCCATAGTCAAAGAATCCGGGGCCCATGATGTCCTGTACGTACGATGGGTAGCGGAACCGGCCATCCTCTTTAAGTATATCGGCTCCGGCTCTTGAGGCCTCGAGCAGAAATGCATTTCCATAATCGAAGAAGTACATCCCGCGGTCAGCAAGCCGGTTGATGGCGTCAACCTGACGCCGCAGCGATTCCTGTACCAGACGGCGGAACTGCTCAGGGTCGTCGGCCATCATGCTCTTGGCTTCATCGAAGCTGAGGCCTGCGGGATAGTAGCCTCCGGCCCATGGATTGTGGAGCGAAGTCTGGTCAGAACCGAGGTTTACCTCTATGTTATGGTCGGCAAGATATTCCCAGAGGTCAACTACATTACCCTGATATGCCAGCGAAACAGCTTCATGCCTGGCCCGTGCATCAGCAATTCTTTCGGTCAGCTCCGGCAGGGAGGTGTACACTTCGTCAACCCATCCCTGATTCTTACGGGTGGCCACAGCTTTCGGATTTATCTCAGCCACAACGCTTACCACTCCTGCTATATTGCCGGCTTTGGGCTGTGCACCTGACATTCCGCCAAGTCCGGCTGACACAAACAGCATTCCGCCAAGGTCGGTTTTCCCTTCCGGCAGTAGCTTGCGCCCGGCATTGAGCACGGTTATCGTGGTGCCGTGGACTATTCCCTGAGGACCGATATACATATAGGAGCCGGCGGTCATCTGGCCGTATTGCGATACGCCGAGGGCGTTGAAGCGTTCCCAGTCATCAGGTTTGGAATAGTTGGGGATAACCATGCCGTTGGTCACCACTACGCGCGGTGCATCGGGGTGCGACGGGAAGAGCCCGAGCGGATGACCCGAATACATGACAAGTGTCTGCCGGTCAGTCATCTCACTGAGATACTTCATAGCCAGACGGTACTGTGCCCAGTTCTGGAACACAGCGCCATTGCCTCCGTAGGTGATAAGTTCATGCGGATGCTGGGCCACGCGCTCGTCCAGATTGTTCTGTATCATCATCATGATAGCGGCTGCCTGACGTGAACGGGCAGGATATTCCTCTACGGGACGCGCATACATCTTGTAGCGCGGACGCAGCCGATACATATATATACGGCCATAGTCATGCAGTTCGCGGGCAAATTCAGGAGCCAGCTCTGCATGCTGTTCGGCCGGGAAATATCTCAATGCATTTTTTAGAGCCAGATGCGTCTGCTCGGGTGTCAGTATCTGTTTGCGTCGTGGTGCATGATTTACATTCGGATCATACGGTATCGGTTCCGGCAATATCTCCGGTATGCCGGCACGGATGTCGGCACAAAATTCTTCATGTGTCATATTGGCATTATATTCAGGTGTGTCGATCAGATTTTGGTCTCAACGATGTCAAGGATATGGCGTTCAGCTTCGTCAGCTTTCAGAGCCAGGGCATCAGCACGTTCAATCAGAGCCTGAGCTGCTGTACGGTCAGACAGCGAAGCGGCGTTGATGCGGACATTCAGGCGTGCTCCTCTTACGGCGGCACGTGCGGCAAGAGCACCTACACCGGCGTCGCTTACAGAGGCCGGATTGCCGTTTTCAGCCATGGCCTCAAGCAGTGGGAACGCATCGATAGCAGCTTCCATTGTTTTCAGTGGTACGCGTGTGGCGTAGAGCGTGGCCTCCTCAAGGGCTTTCGCTCTGGCGGCTTTCTCTTCGTCGGAGCCTTTGGGGAGCTGCAATGCCGCCATAATGCGGTTGAATGCTGCGGTATCTTCATCCACGAGTTCCAGCAGATGGTCGACAAGCAGCTGGCCTGCATCGGCATAGTTGGAGAATTCCTCCCAGCGTTCATCCCATCCGGCTTTGTGGGCGGACAGGTTTGCCACCATTGTGCCGAGGGCGGCTGCCAGAGCCCCCATGGCTGCTGATATTGAGCCTCCACCCGGCGCTGGAGCTTCCGAAGCGGTGAGATAAGTGAATTCTTTCAGAGTCAGATCAGTCAGATTGCGCTGATGGGCCGGCTCAATCATATATTCAATGACCTTCTCTTCAGGACGGAACGGAGTCAGCTCGTCAAGCCCCATTGATTTGGCGGCTATGCGGATTATTTCATTTTCGGGCAGTCCGGACGAACGCTGCTGGAGGTGCAGGAAGTGACGGCCGGCTTCAATAAGAGTCCTCTTGGGTACCAATCCGACAATCTCGGTGCCGGTCACTCTTATGCCACGCGCCTGTGCGGCCCGGCATACTTCATCAAACGCCACGTGGAGTGGGGTGGTGTTGATGTCGGTAATGTTCATCGACACCTGTGCTATGCCGTATTCGTCAATATACCATCCTATTGCTTTTGTGCCTTTCAGTGTTCCGGGAAGCATTATGGTATTGCCGTTCTCATCCTTCATCGGCTTTCCGTTAGGTTTGCCGCCCTCGCGTTTCGGACGCCCCTTTTCGCGTACGTCAAATGCTATGGCATTGGCGCGCCGGGTCGATGTGGTGTTGAGGTTGAAGTTTACGGCTATCAGGAAGTCGCGTGCGCCTACGGTAGTGGCTCCTGTGCGTGCTACCTGGCTGTCAAAGGGGCGGTTGCCGAAGTCGGGGCCTTTCTCAGATCCCATCTTCTCGGGCAGAGCTTCGTATTCACCCTGACGGCACACTGCCAGATTGCGTCTTTCCGGAGTGAAAGCCGCCGCTTCATAGCAGTATGTGGGGATGGTGAGTTCTTCTGATATGCGGCGGGCAAGGTTGCGGGCAAGTTCGGCGCATTCGTCAAGCGTTATGCCGCTTACAGGTATCAACGGCAGCACGTCGGTAGCTCCCATGCGCGGGTGTGCGCCGTGGTGCTTGGACATGTCAATAAGCTCGGCTGCGCGTTTTACACCCCGGAATGCGGCTTCAACCACAGCTTCGGGTTCGCCTACAAAAGTTACTACGGTTCGGTTTGTTGCCTCGCCGGCATCGACGTCAAGAAGTTTTACGCCTTCCACGGCCTCAATGGCATCAGTAATGGACTTTATAATCTCTTTGTCGCGTCCCTCGCTGAAGTTAGGTACGCATTCTATAAGTTTTTTTTCCATGGTATTGAAATTATACCGCGAATATAGGGAAAGGATGCAATAAAAACAAAAAAAACTCCGTGTTGAATTCAACACGGAGTTCTGTATTTATTTATCGGTATTTTTAATCGGCATTTATACCTTCAAGTGCATGACGTATGGTGTGGAATATATCCTCCACTGAGCCTGTGCCGGGAATGTCAAGGTATTTCCCCTCTTCCTCGTAGAACTTGCGGAGAGGCTTCGTTACCGAATGGTACACCTTGAGTCGGCTGTTGATTGTCTCAAGATTGTCGTCAGAGCGGCCGCTTTCCTCGCCGCGTTTAAGCAGACGCTGTATGAGCTCTTCGTCGGCGACATCAAGCCCTATCACGGCGTGGACTTTTGTGCCTCGGCGGTTCATCATGACGTTGAGAGCCTTTGCCTGTTCGATAGTACGGGGAAATCCGTCAAATATCACTCCGGCGCGGGTCTCTTCATTGCTGTCGAGTTCATGTTCGAGAATTTCGATCATGAGTTCATCAGGGATAAGATTGCCTTTGGATATATATGATTCGGCCACGCGACCGAGTTCGGTGTTCTGCTTTATATGTTCGCGCAGCAGTTCGCCGGTTGATATATGGTACAGGCCATATTCGTTGATAAGACGCGCGCTTTGCGTGCCTTTTCCACTGCCTGGCGCGCCAAAAACTACTAAATTAAACATGGCTTTGAATAGGAATGATAGTTATTATTGATCGTATTTTTCGTTAAGAATCCAGATGTCGGGAAGATTTCGGGCAAGTCCGTCAAGGTCAAGTCCGTAACCGATTATGAAGCTTGAGGGAATCTCAAATCCGACATAGTCAGGCGACACGGGTAGTTTCAGCGATTGGGGCTTGAACAGAAGTGTTGCCACTTTTACTTCAGCCGGGTTCTTTTCCTTGAGGTCACGCAGGAGCTTGTCGATTGTATTGCCTGTATCGACGATATCCTCAACTACTATTACCGTGCGCCCCTCGATATCTTCAGTCAGTCCGAACATCTCACGTACACGGCCGGTTGAGCCGGTACCCTCATAACTTTTAAGGCGGATGAAAGCTATTTCAGCGTCATCATCGAAAGCTCTGAAAAGGTCGGATGCAAAAGGGAATGCTCCGTTGAGAACACATATGAACAGGGGGCGCTTGCCGCCGCAGTCTGTCTTAATCTGAGAGGCGAGCTCCTTAATTCGTGCTTGTATTCTGGCATTCTCAATGTACGGAACGAAGCTGAGGCCCTTGTAGGTAACTTGTCGCATTTGGGTAAATATTTATGGGATTCGCTAATATTTGATGCAAATTTACGAAATTTCTCTACAGAGAGAAAAGAATTTCGTAATTTTGTGGACGGTTATACTGCCCGTGGTGTCAATAGGCCCTGCGGCTATATCTGTATAATTACGGATTGTAAATAACTTTGGAAATACGAAAATGAAGATTTTTACTATAGATGACATAAGGTCCATAGAACGTCTGACAGCTGAAACCCAGGCTATCGGAGAGCCTGAGCTGGTGATGCGTATGGCCGAGGGGGTATCAGGGGAGATAGCCTCGCGTTGGCGCCCGTCACGCAGGATGGTGGTTTTTGCCGGCCCCGGCAATAACGGCGCCGATGCGCTTGCCGCCACACGTCTGCTGATGGACCAGGGCTTTCGTCCGTCAGTGTATCTGTTCAATATAAGCGGCCATAAGATCAACGATGTATGCAAGCGCTTCCGCGATGAACTGCTTGCTCAGTATCCGGAGGCTGATTTTACGGAAGTGGTCGAGTCGTTCCGCATGCCGGAGCTTACCGATGATACCCTCGTTATCGACGGCTTGTTCGGTTCCGGACTCCGCGAACCTCTCGAGGGGGGATTTCAGGCGCTGGTGCGTAACATCAATGAGTCAGGAGCCACGGTAGTATCGCTTGATATCCCTTCAGGCATGTTCCCGGACTGGAATCCGCATTCTATTGCCCGTAACATAATACATGCCCGGCTGACGCTTACGCCGCAGTTCCCTCATCCGTCGTTCTTCTTCCGTGAGAATTTCCAGCTTACCGGTGAATGGAAGCTGATCGATATAGGGCTGAGTGCCGAAGCTGTGCATCATACTGCCACACGTTATCATCTTGTGGAATTTGCCGAGGTCAAGAGACTGCTCCGCCCTCGCAATCCGTTCAGCTCCAAGGCCGATTTCGGCCATGCAGCCATTGTGTCCGGAAGCCGTGGAATGATGGGTGCAGCCGTAATGGCTTGTGAAGGAGCCTTGCGCAGCGGAGCCGGAAAGGTGACAGTCCGCGGCCCGCAGTGCGGTTGCGATGTAGTGCAGACACGTATGCCTGAGGCCATGTACAGCTGTGACAACGGGAAGGAGTGTATCACGGACATGACTCTTGACCGTAAGTATGATGCTGTAGGGGTAGGCCCCGGAATCGGTACTGATTCGCTTACCGTCGACGCTCTTGAGAAACTGCTGAAGACGGCTTCTCAGCCTCTTGTGCTTGATGCTGATGCTCTCAATTGCATAAGCAAGCGTCCGGCGCTTCTCAATCATATTCCTGAGTACTCGGTGCTTACTCCGCATGCCGGCGAGTTTGACCGTCTGTTCGGCAAGCATCCGTCCGATGAAGCCCGTATGCTTAAGGCCGTGGAAATGAGCCGTCACTATAATCTGTTTATCATTCTCAAAGGGCACTATACATCATTGGTGCGTCCTGACGGTAAGGTGTATTTCAATTCGTCAGGTTCGCCGGCTCTTGCCACTCCCGGAAGCGGCGATGTGCTGACCGGTATCATAACCGGTTTCATGGCTCAGCGCTACAAGCCTGAGGTCAGCGCTCTGCTCGGGGTCTACATACATGGACTGGCCGGCGACATCGCTTCACGTACCAACGGACAGTACGGTGTGTTAGCTACAGATATTGCCTCTTCAGTAGGTATGGCTATTAAAGAAATAATGAAGATATGAATAAGATAACCACACTTTTGGCCTCATTGCTGCTTGCTATGCCGCTGATGGCCCAGACTACACAGAAGCTCTCAGCCAACAAAACCAACGAGTTCGGGCTGATGTACACACTGCCTCTCACGGCGGTGGATGTGACAGTGGAGGTGGAACGCACGGTAAAGACTCCCGGCGAGTATTTCCGCTATGCGAAAAAGTACCTTTCCATTGATCCCATAACCGAAAAGAGCGAGCAGTGGAAGATAAAGCGTGTGATTATCAATCCTGCCTCTGTACCTGATGCCTCACAGCGTTATCTGGTGCAGTTCAAGTCAGGAAGCACCCCTTACATGATAATTGACGAGAATAACTTCCCGCTCACGCTCAATACCGAGGATGTGTATCGTCCGGCAGTCAATCCATTACCGGAAGCTGTGGAAGCCAAGCCTACCATCCTGCAGACTCCGGCCGCGGCTAAAGCCATGACTGAGGAGATGCTCCAGAGTCCGTCGTCAGTAAAGCGTGCCGAACTGGCTGCAGCCCGTATTTTTGAGCTTCGTCAGAATCGTACGGAAGTGGTGTCAGGGCAGGCTGAGCAGATGCCTTCCGACGGTACTGCCATGCAGTTGGCTCTCTCTACCCTCAATGAACAGGAGGAGGCTCTGACGGCTATGTTTGCCGGTACGGAGCAGGTGTCAACCGAGGTAGCCACATTCCGCTTCTTACCTGACAGTCTTGACTCTCAGCGCGCTGTCATAGCACGCCTGTCGCCGGTGGCCGGGCTGGTTGATTCCGACGACCTGTCGGGAGCTCCGATTTATATTGATCTGAAAGTGACTGAACGCGGCCAGCTTCCTGTGAATGAAAAAGGCGAGGTAAAACGTTTCCCCAAAGGAGGATTTGCCTATCGTGTGCCCGGGATGGCTTCGGTAGCCGTAAGCTTTGATGGACGTACTATGGCGAAGAGTTCAATCCCGTTGGCTCAGGCAGGGGTTGTATTCGGACTTGAACCCAATCTGTTCACTGACAAGAAAGCCCCGGCATCGGCGATACTTAATCCGCTGACCGGCGCCATCATAGAACTGGGTACTGCTGCTGTACCTTCAGCAAAATAACATAAATGTTAGGAATAAAACGTCTGTATCTGTTCATGCTCAGGAGCTTCGTGCCCCTGTTTGTCATGACATTCTTCATATGCCTGTTCATCGTCATGATGCAGTTCCTGTGGAAGTACATCGATGAAATGGTGGGCAAGGGGTTGAGCTTCGACGTTTTGGCCGAATTGTTTTTCTATGCGGCGCTGTCAATGATACCTATGGCGCTGCCGCTGGCCATTCTGCTTGCCTCGCTGATGACATTCGGCAACTTAGGGGAGCAATTTGAGCTGACAGCCATGAAAGCGAGCGGAGTGTCGCTCCTGAAGTGCATGCGGCCGCTTATAGTGTTCATTGTGCTGATAGCTATAGGTGCGTTTTTCTTTCAGAACAATGTGCTGCCTGTAGCGCAGGCCAAGATGTGGACGCTGATGTTCTCCATGAAACAGAAATCGCCGGAACTGGAGATCCCTGAAGGGGTATTCTATGACCAGATTCCGGGCTACAATCTGTATGTACAGGAGAAGGGCAAGGACAACGGCATGCTGTATGACCTGATGATATACGACGTGTCGCGCGGCTTTGACAATGCAAGCATCATAATGGCTGACTCAGGAAAAATGGCCATGATGGAGGATAAGCAGCATCTGTTTCTGCGCCTCTGGCAGGGTGAGTCATTTGAAAATATCCGTGAGGCCGGTGCCAATATGAAAAATGTCCCATATCGGCGCGAGTCATTTACCCTGAAGGAAATTTTGCTGACCTTTGACGCCAATTTCAACAGATTGGACGAAGAGGGCATGCGCAATCAGTATGTGGGTAAGAATATCGCACAGTTGCAGGCTACGATTGATTCTGTAGGGCTACGTGTCGACTCAGTAGGACGCACATACGGAGAGCAGGCAAAGCAGCAGTCATTCTTCGGACTCGATTATTACCGGCATGAACGAGGTGACGACGGCAAAATGAAAAGTGTGCATCCGGCTGATGTTCCGATGAAAAAGCCTATGGATATCGATTCGCTCTTCAAGGGCTCGAATTCGGGTATGGCCATGGCTTATGTCAATCATGCCCTGAACCGTGCACGCCAGCAGAAGGCGGATTATGAATTCAAGGGGATGATGCTTAACGATGACCGTTATACCATACGCCGTCATGCCATAGAGATGCACCGTAAGTTCACGCTCTCCTTTGCATGTCTGATATTCTTCTTTATCGGGGCGCCGCTCGGAGCTATTATCCGTAAAGGTGGTCTCGGCATGCCTCTGGTGGTATCTGTATTCCTGTTTATATTCTACTTTATCATAGATAATTCAGGATATAAGATGGCCCGCGACGGTAAGATACCGGTGGTAGAAGGCATCTGGCTCAGCTCGGCAGTGCTATTGCCGTTGGGTATATTCTTCACCTATAAGGCCATGAGGGATTCGGCTGTGTTCAATAAAGATGCTTATGTCAATTTCTTCAAGCGCCTGTTCGGTACTTCGGAAGTGCGCCATGTGGAGATGAAGGAGCTTGCCATGGAGAATGTGCAGCCCTCTCAAGCCATAGAGCGCCTTGTCGCACTCCGTGAGGAAGCCTCGGCATTTCTGGCCGCAAATCCGCCCCGGCAGTCATATACAGCTTATTGGTTGCGTGGATACAGCCGCAGCGGCTTGTACCGGCTGCGTAATAAACTTGAGGAAACTGTTGACTATATGTCGAACTCACGTGACAAGTTGGTGGTTAATAAACTGTCGGATTTCCCTATATTGCGCAGTCTGTGGCTTTACCATCCTACCAATTACGAAATTGCAGCGAAGGCAGCCATCATCCTGCTTCCGATATCTTTCCCCGTATATCTATGGGGGCGTCATCAGCAGAAAAATCTGCGTGAGGAGGTCAGAAGGATTATAACGGTGGCCGATGAAGTGATACAAATAGAAAAAGAAATAGAAGAAAAGAATAATAATGACACAGAACAACATTAAGCTTGATACGATAGAGGAAGCTATCGAGGCTTTCCGTAACGGTCAGTTTGTAATAGTGGTCGATGACGAGGATCGTGAAAACGAGGGCGACCTTATAATGGCTGCTGAAAAGGTTACGGCCGAGGATGTGAATTTCATGATTACCAATGCCCGCGGAGAGCTTTGCGCTCCGTTGACTCTGTCACGCTGCCGCGAGCTCGAGCTTGAGCATCAGGTGCAGGATAATACATCGATGTTAGGAACTCCGTTTACAGTAACTGTTGACAAACTTGAAGGGTGCACCACAGGTGTGTCGGCACATGACCGCGCGGCCACAATCCGGGCTTTGGCTGATCCGGCTTCTGTGCCCTCTACATTCGGACGTCCGGGACATGTGCATCCGCTTTATGCCCAGGATGAGGGTGTGCTTCGCCGTCCGGGCCATACGGAGGCCGGTGTTGACCTCGCGCGTCTTGCCGGAATGCAGCCTGCTGCCACTCTTATTGAGATTCTTAACGAGGATGGTACAATGGCTCGCCTGCCACAGCTCCGCGCAAAAGCGGATGAGTGGGGATTGAAGCTTGTCAGCATACGCGACCTTATCGCCTACCGCATGCGCACCGAATCGTCGGTAGAGGAGGGCGTGGAAGTGGATATGCCTACAGCCTATGGACATTTCCGTCTGATTCCGTTCCGTCAGAAGAGCAACGGCATGGAACATATCGCTCTTATAAAGGGCGATGTGACTACCGATGAACCGGTGCTTCTGCGTGTCCATTCATCGTGTGCCACAGGTGATATCTTCGGCTCGCGCCGGTGTGATTGCGGCGACCAGCTGCACCGTGCCATGGAGATGATTGAGAAGGAGGGCCGCGGAGTGATTCTGTATCTCAACCAGGAGGGCCGCGGTATAGGTCTGATGGATAAAATCAAAGCCTACAAGCTTCAGGAAGAGGGGCTTGATACTGTCGATGCCAATATCAAACTCGGCCATAAGGCTGATGAACGTGACTACGGTGTGGGTGCTCAGATTCTTCATAAGCTTGGTGTGCGCAAAATGCGTCTGCTCACCAATAATCCCGTGAAGCGTATAGGTCTCGAAGGCTACGGTCTTGAAGTGGTTGAAAATGTACCTATCGAGGTGGAGCCCAATGACTACAACCGCTGCTATATGCATACCAAAAAGGAACGCATGGGGCATGATCTTCATAAGGTGGACTGATTCACACTATACAACATGATATGACAGAGGCCCATTTCCACACGGAAATGGGCCTCTGTTTATTCAATTAAGAGAAGCTGATCAGAGTACGATAAGCTTTTCGATGTTGGCTTCGATATTGGCCTTTGACTGTCCGCCGGTCATGCGCAGCTCGCGCACCATCTCGCCGTTTTTGAAGAACAGCAGGGTGGGGATTGACATAATACGGTATTCTGAACCAAGCTCGGTTTGTTCGTCGACATTGTATTTGCCGATCACTACACGGTCGGCATACTGTTCGGCGAGTTCGTCGATAACGGGGGCAAGACGCATGCAGGGACCGCACCATGTAGCCCAGAAGTCAATCACAATAGGTTTGCCGGAAGCAATAGCCTCGCGGACGTTTTCATCGGTAAAAGTATAAGCCATTTCTATTTGAATAATTATTTTTGATTATGATTTGATATCGTAATAACAATTTGTCCGGCAAATGTACGCAAAAAATCTTAGTTATGAATAGTGAAATCAATATCCATTTGCTCAAGCATCTCTACAAGCTCCTTGTTTACCGGGATGCGCTGTGACGAGTCGAGCGTGATATTGCGCTGCAAGTCGGTATCGGTCAGCTGGAAGGCGAGTGTGCCGAGTTCCTTGTCGGTCGATTTGGCATGCTCGGCAAGCAGCTCCAAAAGCGTTTCGTTGCAGTCCTGCATGGGTAGCTTGATGGTGATTCCGGAGCATACAGTGCCTTTTATGTCGTTGAGCAGCTGCATCTGCGTGATTCTGAAGCGTATCTCCGTCTGGCTTTTGAATCGCCGTCCGAAAGCTCCGCGTATCAGTATCGGTGTGCCCGGTACTCCATAGTTATGATAGGCTATGTAGTCGTTGCCGAACACCATGAATTCATGGCTGCCTGTATAATCCTGAATTTTGAAAATACCGTAATTCCCGCCGTTTTTGGCCGGACGTGATGTGAAGTCGGTCACCATGCCTCCGAGCGTAACCTCCATACCATCGACAGGGACCAGTTCGCCGAATGATTTCAATGACATGGTACCGTAATGGAGCTCCATGAAGTATGGGTCAAGGGGATTGGCCGAGTGGTAGGTTCCCACAAGTTCGCGCTCCTTTTCCAGCTTGATGGCGTCTACCCAGCGGGGAGCCGGGATTATGGCGGGGCGTCCGCCGGTGGCCATGGATTCGTCCTCAAATCCGAACAGCGACATGCTGCGGTTCTGCTTGTCGTTCTGGAACAGCTGTCCGTATTTCAACAGGGCTTCCGAAAGGCTTTCCCCCTTATTGTTCAGTTCGAAGAAGTCCTCACGCTGTACCATGCTTTTGAAGCAGTCAAATGCTCCTGCCATGGCCAGCGCATCAAAGATACGGCGGTTGAGTGCGCTGTAGGGAACGCGCTCTACAAAGTCATATATTGATTCAAACGGGCCTCCGTTGTTGCGGGCGTTGATTATTTCAACCACAACATTCTCACCTACACCTTTGATGGCTGCAAGTCCGAAGCGGATATCACCACGCTTGTTGACACCGAACTGCGCGAAACTTTCATTCACGTCAGGCCCCTTTACGGGGATATGCATCTTCTTGCACTCGTCAATGAATCCGCTGAGTTTTTCCATATCGGTACGGTTGCGCGACAGTACCGCAGCCATATACTCGGCCGGATAGTTGGCTTTGAGATAGGCGGTCTGGAATGCTACCCAGCTGTAGCATGTGGCATGGCTCTTGTTGAAAGCGTAGGAAGCGAACTTCTCCCAGTCGGCCCATATCTTTTCAAGTACCTTGGCGTCATGTCCGTTGGCTTGTCCCCCCTCAAGGAACAGGGCCTTCAGGGCGTTCATCTTGTCAATAAGTTTCTTACCCATAGCCTTGCGCAGCGTGTCACTCTGGCCGCGTGTGAAGTTGGCCAGCAGGCGCGACAGAAGCATGACCTGTTCCTGATAGACGGTTACTCCATAAGTGTCCTTCAGATACTTCTCCATCACTGGGATATCGTAGACAATAGGAGCCTTCCCATGCTTACGGGCAATGAACTCAGGAATATAGTCCATGGGACCCGGACGGTAGAGGGCGTTCATGGCTATAAGGTCCTCGAAAGTGGAGGGCTGCAGTTCGCGCAGGTATTTCTGCATGCCGGCTGATTCAAACTGGAATGTTCCGGTGGTGCGTCCCTCGCAGTAGAGCTGGTAGGTCTTTTGGTCGTCGATAGGGATTGTGTCCATATCCACGTCTATCCCGCGGGTCTGTTTGATGTTAGCCACCGCCTCCTTGATTATGGAGAGTGTTTTCAGCCCAAGGAAGTCCATTTTGATAAGTCCGGTTTCCTCAATGACGCGTCCTTCATATTGCGTCACTATTATCTTCTCCTTGGAGTTGGAGGCCTTATCTATGGCGGTGCTCACAGGTACCCAGTCGGTAATCTTGTCGCGGCAGATGATTACGCCGCAGGCATGCACACCGGTATTTCTTACTGTCCCCTCAAGAGCCTTGGCATATTTTAGTGTTTCGACAATCAGATCGTTAGGGCTGCTCAGTTCAGGCTTGAATTCCGGCACATGGTCATAGCAGTTCTGGAGCGTGGGCTTCAGTTCCTTACCGTTGACTGTGGGCATTCGCTTTGGTATCAGCTTGGTCAGTCGGTCGCTCTCGCTCAGCGGCAGCTGTTCTATGCGGGCCACGTCCTTGATGGCCGATTTTGCAGCCATGGTGCCGTAGGTGATGATGTGTGCCACATTCTCCTCGCCGTATTTCTGCGTCACGTAGCGTAGTACGTCGGCACGGCCGTCATCGTCGAAGTCGATATCGATATCAGGGAGTGATATGCGGTCGGGGTTGAGGAAGCGCTCGAACAGGAGGTCGTACTTCACGGGGTCAATCTGGGTGATGCCGAGGCAATAGGCCACGCAGCTTCCTGCCGCCGAACCACGTCCCGGGCCTACGCTTACTCCGAGCTGCTCACGGGCGGCGGTTATGAAGTCCTGCACTATAAGGAAGTAACCGGGAAAACCCATGGTCTTCATTATATGCAGCTCGAATTTTATAAGTTCGTCAATATCCTTGCCGCGGTCCTTACCATAGCGGCGTTCGGCACCTTCGTAAGCCAGCTTCGCAAGATAGTCGGCCTCAAGTTTTATTCGGTAAAGCTTTTCGTAGCCACCAAGCTTTTTGATTTTGGCTTCGGCATCCTCCTGACTCAGCACTACATTGCCGTTTTCATCTCTGGTGAATTCATCGAAGAGCTCCTGCTCGGTGATGCGTGAACGGTATTCCGCTTCGGTTCCGAATTCCTCGGGGATGGCGAATGTAGGCATGATAGGGCCGTGGTCGAGCGTATAGGTCTCTACCTTGTCAAGAATTTCTATCGTGTTTTCAAGAACTTCGGGCATGTCTGAGAATATCTCGTTCATTTCCGCCTGTGTCTTCATCCATTCCTGCTTGGTGTAGTGCATTCGGTTCGGGTCCGTGAGGTTGCTGTTCGTGCTCACGCATATCAGACGGTCGTGAGCCTCGGCATCTTCGGCGTTCACAAAGTGCACGTCGTTAGTGGCTATCATCTTGATATCGTACTTACGTGCTATTCTTATAAGCTCCGGATTGACGCGTTCCTGAATTTCGAAAACGTCACGGTTGCCTCCCGGCACGTTTGTGCGGTGGCGCTGCAGTTCTATATAATAGTCATCGCCGAATGTCTCTTTCCACCATCTGACCTGTTCCTCGGCCTCTTCAATGCGTCCCGCCTGGAGAAGGCGTGGAATCTCGCCACCAAGACATGCCGATGCTATTATAAGCCCTTCACGATGCTCGGCAAGCTCTTTCTTGTCGGTACGCGGATGTGAATAGAAGCCTTCGGTCCACGCTTTCGATACAAGTTTTATCAGATTATGGTAGCCACGCTCGTTTTTTGCAAGCACTACAAGGTGTCGGCCTGTGTCGCGCTTGTCGGTCTGTTCATGCAGATCCTTGTTGGCAACATACATCTCACATCCGAATATCGGCTTCAGAATCTGTCGGCGCAGGCTGTCGGCTTTTTCGGTGTCACCTTCGGCTTCAGCCTCTTTGATTTTCTTTTTTGTGGAGCCGTTTACCTTATTGACGTAATTGAAAAATTCCTTTGCACCGAACATATTCCCGTGGTCAGTGATGGCCAATCCGGGCATTCCGTCGGCTATAGCCTTGTCAACCAGCGCTTTCACTGAAGCCTGGCCGTCAAGTAGAGAAAACTGTGTGTGTACGTGCAGATGTATGAAAGGAGCCATTAAGTATTTCCTATATAAGTAATGAGTATTTGGTTGCCCGCAGGCGGAGTTACAAAGATACGGAATAAATCGGGAAAAACATCATACTTCTTTTTCGATGTCGGATAGAAAAATTTGGGGCTGTTTTCATCGATTCGGGATTCGCCTAAAGTTAACGAAGGTTAAAACTATGTTTTATAACATATTTTTAATTGCCTGATGGATAGGGGGAAGAGGAGAAAATGGCGAAAAATAGGAGAAAAAATAGTTTGTGAACATTTGGTGGAATGAAAATGTTGCCTTATCTTTGCACTCGCTTTCGGGAACGAACTAACCGACAAGCGAACAGCGAACATTGAAACGATTACAATAGACAAGAAGTAGTACAAGAGTCAAAAGAAGTGAACGAACAGAAGTGAAGC
>OFGR01001766.1_pt1 | contig 16022 bp, 15 predicted proteins | sample 1521811 | NCBI WGS metagenome assembly OFGR01 (sample SAMEA3504098, study PRJEB24116) | mouse gut metagenome | biome: mouse gut; feature: mouse-associated habitat; material: faeces | place: Denmark | collected 2011
TATTCGCCCGCCAGAGGGCGGACGGCTGGGACGCCTGGGGCAACGAGGCCCCGGAAACATGAAAGGAGATCGACATGGAACAGATTGCAAGGGATCCCAGAGCGAATTTTCTGGCGGTGTATAACGCCAATGTCAACCGGAGAGAGGGAGCGGTGGCCATGTTGAAATGGCTGGAGCGGGAAACGGACTTTTTCACGGCCCCGGCCTCCAGCAAGAACCACCTGGCGCAGCCGGGCGGGCTGGCGGTCCATAGCTTGAACGTGTGGCGCCGCCTGCGGGAAATCGCCGTCCGGGACATGACGGACCGGAACGCGCCGGGTGTGCGCCAGCTTTCGGAGGCGGAGGAGGAAACCGTGGCGATCCTAGGCCTGCTACATGACGTGGGGGATAGCTCTGGCAGAACGCGCCCGCACACTGGCCGCTGCAAAAAAACGGGAGCGGGAAAGGCGATGGAGCGCCCCAGGGCAGTCAAGGGTGATCCACCCTACCTATGGCACCGTGGTGGTTCCCCACGCATCCAATCTGGCCGCTATTCAAAACGCGGCGGAGGTGTGGCGGTGTGACTGGGTGGAGATCACGGACGCCTAGGTGTGGGCGGCAGAGCCGGGGGACGTGCCGGTGAAAATGCCATACATCATATGCGCCCTGTTCCCCAATCAATTTTCCTGTGCCTCTCTGTGCGGCAAAAGCACCGCAGGCGGCCACCCTCTGACCGCGCCATCCCAGGGCTTGATCCTGTGACGTTCCAGCAGCCAGACCAGCACTTGCGCCAGCGTCACGATGCTCCCGCCAAATACCTTCCCAGCTTCTGTCAGCTTTTCCTGCACCCGGTTAAGATCGCAAATCACCATGCAGTCTGCCGGAGGCAGGGGATCGTCCCCCAGACGATAGACCTCCATGTGCTCATGAACGGCACTCAGATTCTCAATCTCAACACCATATGCGGTGGAAACATCATCACAGCCTTGCAGAGCGTCAAAAAGCCGACGCCCCTCCCGGTTCATGCCTAAAATCGCCACGTTATCATACCCGTTGGCCGCAAAGAACTCCCGCAGCTCGATTCCCCTTTGCTCCAGCAGGAGCCACGTATAGAGGAGATCCCCCTCCTGCCCGGCAGCCTCCAGCTCCGCTTTTTTCTCCCGATATTTTTCAAGCCACAGCTTTTTTACCAACATACCGCCAGCCGCCGCGCCAAGCAGCGCTGCTGGTCCTAATGCCCAGCGCCTCATGGCTTTCGTCCCTCAATAAACTCCTCCATCGTGAGGACAGGCCCCTTGAAGCCCAGCGCAGGCAGGTCCTTGAACCAGTAGCCGCCCTTGTGGGAGTCAATAATCAGCATCAGATCAGTCATCTCTGGACGGAAGCTCTGCTTGGAGATTTTTGGAATCTCCCCGGCCTCGTCTCCTGTCCAGGTCAGCTGGAATACATCCGCGCCAGCCTCCCGCAGAAGCCTGCCCATCATCTGAGCGAACTCGTTTTTTCCATAAAATCCTACGCGCCTGATCCCCGTGCGCTCCAGGCGAGCTTTCAGATATTCCACCGCTGAGAGCCCCTCGCTGTTCTGGTAGATGTCCAGGAGCAGCCGGTTATAGATTTTCGTCTGGTGCAGCGGGTGGGGCATGGGCTCGCGGAGATTGTGGCAGCCCCAGTCGTAAACCTTGGGATCATTCCAGCCATCATCCGCTAAAATATTGAGATATTCCTGATGATATGGGTGCAGCGGGTTGAGAATATTCTTGAACCAGTAGGTCTCTGGATCAATCTTAAACCAGCTGTAAATCGGCTTCATGACGATTCGGTCTGCCGCGTACTCCTCTGAGCGGGTAAATGTGCGGATATACTCGGGGACCTCCCAGAAGTTGCACTCCTGAACCACCATGGTTACAGATAAAACATTGATCTTGTTTTCCCGCCGCAGCCTGCTGAGAAATCGGAGATTGCTCAGCTCCTGCTCCAGCTTGTCAAAGCCGCCAGAGAGGTAACGGAACACATCCCGGCGCAGGCTGTTGAGTGTAACAGTGACCGACACTGTGTACTTCCCCAGGTCTGCGAACTGCGTCCAATGGGCCTCGTCAAAAAGAATACCGTTTGTTTCAAAGGCAACCTTAAAATCGTCATGAACCGGCCGCAGCTTGTTCAAGAACCGCAGAAAACTGGGATTGGCCAGAAATTCGCCCTGTCCATTCATTGACAGGGTTTTTGCTTGATTGGCAAATGGGAGCAGCCGCTCCAGTGCGGCGTCGATCTTTTCGCGCTCCCCATTCTCCGGCCCCTGTATGCAGGTCCGGCAGGAGGTGCAGGCGATGTTGCAGGTGCGGTCATTGGAGATGGATATGTGCGCCGGTGTTTTCAGGGGGACAGCCCGCTCACGGATTTCCTCCTCCGACAGATCCGGCAGCTCATCGCGCTCCATAAAGGGGCAGGAAATCGCCCGGCAGAAGGCGAAGGAGCCGTCCAATATGCTGCTGCGTGCGGCCTCGGCCGCTTCGCTGTTCCAGATCTCATCCATACTCTGCTCATACAGATTGCCCATTGTACAGTGCATCCAGCCGCAGGGCCAAACCTCCCCGTGGGGCGCCAGATAGGCGCTGGTAAAGGGCCTGTCACAAAATTTCATCAGATTACCTCTCCTTTTTATCCTTGTTTAGCTGGATGCTCCCACCAGCCCCTATTGTCCAGATACCAGCGGATGGTTTGCTTGATGCCGTCCTGAAAGGCGGTCTCGGGCGCCCAGCCCAGCTCCCTGCGGATTTTCTCCGGGTCAATGGCGTAGCGCAGATCGTGGCCCTTCCGGTCCTCCACGTAGGCAATCAGGCTCTCCGGCTTCCCCAGCTCACGGCAGATCAGCCGCACAATGTCGATGTTCCGCATTTCGTTGTGCCCGCCCACGTTGTACACCTCGCCCGTCCGGCCCTGACGCAAAATCAGGTCTATGGCCTTGCAGTGGTCCTCCACATACAGCCAGTCCCGCACATTGCGCCCCTGACCGTACACCGGCAGCGGCTGATCCCGCAGGGCGCTGGAGATCATCAGTGGAATCAGCTTTTCCGGGAATTGATAGGGGCCGTAGTTATTGGAGCACCTTGAGACCGTCACCGGCAGGCCGTAGGTCCGGTGGTAGGACAACGCCAGCAGATCCGCCGCCGCCTTGGAGCTGCTGTAGGGGGAGCTGGTGTGCAGGGGCGTCTCCTCCGTGAACAGCAGGTCCGGGCGGTCCAGGGGCAGGTCCCCGTACACCTCGTCCGTGGAGACCTGGTGGAACCGGGATATCCCATAGGTCCGGCAGGCGTCCATCAGCGACGCCGTGCCCAGGATGTTGGTCCGCAGGAACACCTCCGGGTCCTCAATGGAGCGATCCACATGGCTCTCCGCCGCGAAGTTCACCACAAAGTCCGGGCGCTCCTCCTCGAAGAGCGCGTTCACCGCCGCCCGGTCGCAGATATCCCCCCGCACAAACCGGAACCGGGGGTGGTCCATTACCGGCGACAGGGTGTCCAGATTCCCCGCGTAGGTCAATTTGTCCAGGCACACCACCCGGTCCTCCGGGCGGCGGTTCAGCATGTAAAAAATGAAGTTTGCGCCGATAAATCCTGCGCCGCCTGTTACCAGTACTGTCATGCACACCTCTCAGTTCCCGCCATCGTATAAAAGCCGGTCCTCCGCCACCCGCCGCAGGTGTTCGCCATAGGAGGACCTTCCGTACTGCTCCGCCGCCTCCAGAAGGGCCTCGCGGCTGATCCACCTGGCGTGGTAGGCCACCTCCTCCGGCGCGGAGATAATCAGTCCCTGCCGGTTCTGCACCGTCTCCACAAAGGACGCGGCCTCCATCAGGCTGTCCACGGTCCCCGCGTCCATCCACGCGAACCCGCGGCCCAGCACCTGGGCCCGCAGGCGGCCCTCCTCCAGATACAGACGGTTCAGGTCCGTGATCTCCAGCTCCCCCCGCGGGGAGGGCCGGAGCCGCTCTGCCAGCCCTGAGGCCTGGCCGTCATAGAAGTACAGCCCTGTGATGCAGTAATTGGACTTGGGCCGCTCCGGCTTCTCCTCCACTGACAGCACCCGGCAGTCCGCGTCAAACTCCGCGACTCCGAACCGCTCCGGGTCCTTGACGTAGTGGCAGAAGATGGTGGCATAGCCCGCCGCGGCGCTGCGCACCGCCGCCTGGAGGTTCCGCCGGAACCAGCCGCCATAGAAGATGTTGTCCCCCAGCACCAGGGCGCAGGGCTCCCCCCGGAGGAAATCCGTGCCAATGAGCAGTGCCTGGGCCAGTCCCTCCGGCCTCGGCTGCACAGCGTAGGACAGCCGGACGCCAAACTGTCCGCCGTCCCCCAGCAGGCTCTGGAACTGGGGCAGGTCCTCCGGCGTGGAGATCAGCAGGATATCCCGGATTCCCGCCAGCATCAGCGTGGAGAGAGGGTAGTAGATCATGGGCTTGTCGTAGACCGGCAGCAGCTGCTTGGAGATGATCCTTGTCAGCGGATACAGCCTTGTGCCGGAGCCCCCGGCCAGGATAATGCCTTTCATTTCCGCCCCTCCCGGCAGCTCAGAATGATCTCGCAGATCCGGTCCGCTGTCTCCAGCGGCAGGTCCGCGTACAGCGGCAGGGTGAGGACCTGCCGGCTGATCCGCAGCGCCGCCGGCGTTTCCGCCGGGTCAAACCGCCCGCCGTAGCAGGAGAACGCGCTGGTCAGGGGGTAGAAATATTTCCGGGGCTTGACGCCCTGGGCCTCCAGCGCGGCGGAAACCTGGTCCCGGTCCGCGCCAAAGGTCTCCGGGTCAAACACCGCCGGGAAATAGGCGTAATTTGTCTCCACCTCCGGCTGAATGGGGTTCAGCTGTATGCCGGCAACGCCCTCCAGGCGTGTCCGGAAGCGCTCCGCCACCCGCCTGCGCTTTTCGATTTCCTCTTCAATATGCCGCAGATTGCACAGCCCCATGGCCGCGCAGAACTCATTCATCTTGCCGTTGGCCCCGATCTCGTCCACCGCTTCCGGACCGTTGATGCCGAAGTCCTTCAGCCGGGCCAGCCTGACCCCCAGCGCCTCATCACGGAAGCAGGCCGCGCCGCCCTCAATGGTGTGGAACACCTTGGTGGCGTGGAAGCTGAAGCAGGACAGATCCCCAAAGCGCCCGATCCCCCGGCCGCGGTACCGGACGCCGAAGGCGTGGGCCGCGTCATAGAGGACCTTCAGACCGTGGTTTGCGGCAATTTCCTCTATTTTCTCCACCGCACAGACATTCCCGTACACATGAACCGGGAGAATGGCGCAGGTCCGGCCCGTTATCAGGTGCTCAAGCTTTGACGTGTCCATGGTGTATGTAACCGGATCAATGTCGCAGAACACCGGCGTGAGGCCGCTGCGGACAATGGCCTGGGTGGTGGAGGCGAAGGTGAAGGGCGTGGTGATGACCTCGCCCCGGAGGCTCAGCGCCTGGAGGGCCAGCTCGATAGATATATGTCCGTTGACAAAAAGCTCCAGGCCATCCACATCCAGATACCGCGCCAGCCCGGCCTTCAGCTGCTGGTGCTTGCCGCCGTTGTTGGTCAGCCACCGGCTGTCCCACAGGCCTCGGATCTCCTCGATGTACTCCTCAAAGCTTGGCATGGAGGAGCGGGTAACATTGATTTTTTCCACAGATTTTCTCCTGTATACGCCGCTTACAGCAGCCACTCCAGCTCCAGCTCCAACGCCGCCAGCTGGATATCCGGCTTGACCCGTTCCCCGTGGAAGTCGCTGCCGCCGGTAATATGCAGGCCATATTTCTCCGCCAGGCGCAGATAGAGGGTCTGCTGTGCCGCTGTATGACGGGGATAATAGCACTCAATGGCATCCAAGCCATACCCGGCCAGTTCTCCCACCAGCGCCGTCAGCGCCTCATCCTCCAGCTTCATCTGATAGGGGTGGGCCAGAGACACCTTCCCGCCGGCTGCCTTGACAGCCTCCACGCAGGTCCTCGCGTCCACCTTGAAGCGGTTGTTGATCTCCTGAAACTCCTCCGTGTCCAGCCAGCGGTCAAAGGCCTCATGGTTGGCAGCCGCGTAGCCGTGGCGGACGATCACCTGTGCGAAGTGGGGCCGCCCCACTACGCCCCCGGACGCCAGCGCTTCCACCTCCGCCAGAGGAATGTCCACGCCCTTTGACCGCAGATAGTCCATGATCTCATATTTCCTCCGGTTTCTGCGGCCTCGCATTTCCTGGCAGAGATTCGACAGCGGAGAGGGTCCGGTGCTAAGGCTGTAGCCAAGAATATGGAGATTTCGATACTCTCTGGCGCTCAGCTCCACGCCCCGCAAAATCCGCAGGCCCAGCGCCGCACCGGCTTGGGCGGCCTCGTCCAGGCCGTCCAGCGTGTCGTGGTCCGTCAGCGCCAGCGCCTCCAGACCCCGCTCCTTTGCCAGGCGCGCCAGCTCCGCGGGAGCATATTGTCCGTCTGAGGCGCTGCTGTGGGTGTGCAGGTCGGCTATATTTATGATAACTCCCTCTTTTCCGTTGTGGACCGGACTAGGTCAATATATCCTCGACCGGTCCGCCTATAATCCGTCTTCATAACAATATTCGCAAAATCTATGATAGTAGACGCAATCGGAGTATGTACTCCCCAATATTTCCCCGCAGATTCCAACGGAACCAAGCCATTGGGCACATCCTCTTCAATATAGCGGTGATGTATGGTCAGCGGGGCGTCAATACCGCGATAATAAGGGTTGTTCTGCAGTTGTTCAAACAAATTGTTGCCATAGGCAGAATAGGTACGAATCAGCCAATGAGAAAGGGACTCTATCTTGAATCCCATTTTTTCGCCAACTCTTTGCCTTTCTTCATCCAGAGATTCCAGCACTTCAGCAATGCTGGGAGATATTCCATCGTAGTAATACTCAAATCCAACTTTTTTGTTTTCAATCCAACCAATATTCATCAGTACCGGTGCACAATGCAGAACCATTCCTACGTTGCCGATAGAGGTTTCGATATAGGAAGCAGCTGGCAAAAACCGACTGCGGATGCACTTAGGCAGGCAGGCTATGACCTTCTTCGTATCTGCTGGGTTTAGTGCTGCAATTTTGATGCCATCCTTTAAAGCATACAGACGAACACTACTACATGTGTCCCTCCTGCACGTATATAAAATGGTTTGTGTTTCTGCGACTAGAGGCAGCGAGCGGCACCCGTTTTGTGCAAGCGTTTTTACAAATTCCAAGGCTCCAAAAGTACGCCCCGGATTCAGTATAATCACGTAAGAACTGTCTACATATTTTGCCAGAAGCCGCGCAATGTCCCTGTGTGCGGATGACGGAGCCGCAACCATAATCACTTTTTGAAGTACCTTTACCAGATCTTCTGAGACTTCTAAAATTTTTATGCTTCCCTCCAGGAGGCCTGAACATCTGATAACGCCACTTTCTTTGATCTCCTTAATATGAGATTCCGTGCGGTTCCACAGAGAGCACTCAACGCCGTTCGCACTTAGATGTGCGGCCATTGCCAGCCCCTGGTGGCCAGCGCCCATGATTAATAGTTTTTCTGCCATATTTTCCCTCTAGGCTGTCTTAGACCGCTTTGCCAGCAGCGCTTTGCGCTTTATTAGGCGAGTTTCTTCACAAATTGGTTCATTGCTCACTGTATTCACCGCTAAGCATTTTCCGTCAATGATCCGTGTTTTCAAATCGCCCACATAGCTGCCGGACTTTACAATATGAACGGCGTCAATATACCCCTTTTTGATACAATCGCATAGACACTCTACGCTGCATAGAGGGTCGCCACAGGAGGAATACTCTCTCTCAATAAAAGAGAGCAATACCTCAGCTTCGCGAATTAGCTCATCTTTCCTCTCTATAATGGCCGCGTCTCTCTCCATAGAAAATGTATCCCGCAGTACATGCCGGACCACTCCCTTTGCAATGCGGCAGCTCTCAATTACTTCCTCTGCCCTGGCGGCGTGATCAGCTTCGCAGTACCCCACAACATGCAGGATATGCGGCTTGACTGCCATCTGCATAAAGGTGGATGCCGCCAACTGCCCTTTTGCAATATCTTTATCTGCATGGAATAGGGCAAGACCCGCACGCGTCTCCCTATAGACCGTAAATGTCTCGTCCTGGAGGCGCTCTGCCATTTCGATCATTGCCAGAACCTTAGCCAGATCCATGGAAAAGGACAACCCGTTGGGAGTATTGAACATATACTGAGCAATATAGTGCCGGACGCCGAGTTTTTTTGCGTTATATGCGCTAATGTAGGCCATTGCTACAGAAATAACATCGTGTGCATCTCTCAGCCCCCAGTGATGCGGTTCATTTATCTCCACAGGAATGCCGCGTTCTGCATGCCATTTGATGAGGCGCTGCGCCTCGGCCATAGATGTTTCCAACGATCTTGTTCCGCGGCCGTCCAGCTCATTATACCAGCTTAACGGAATCGCTGCCCAAGCGTTTTGCAGCGTATCCATCAGCATCGCCGCATATTTGAAAACATCTTCCGTTCCACTATAGCACCTCATTAACGGATAGTTTCCCCGCACGGATGCAGCCTTCAAACGCTTAAAATCATCAGGACTTCTTACAGGAACGCCGCCCGCTCCTGTAAACGCCTCCTCCATCAATTCTGGCTTAAAAAAGAACTGCTGGGCATTCTGGTCTGGGCCAATAGATATTACGTCTAAAACCTTCGCGTCAGCAATCCTTTCAATGCCTTTAACGGTTTCCTCTAAAGAGGGCCGCCCAAAGTGATGTCGGAGAATGGGATAGGGATAATTGATGCGGATGCGGTCAATCAGACTGCTGCCATAGTTTTCGTATCCCTCTGAAGTCCGGGAAATCTTTCTTAAATAACGGAGAGAGTCGTTAATATCATCGAATCCATCTGAAATAAAACTAAAAAAACCATAGGTCCGCGCGATATCGGACACTGGCTTTGTGCCGCCAAACTCCCAATCTACCGGAAATGGCAGTTCCCTGCGGCGTATATTAATTTCATTAAGGAGAGGGGTCACTGTTGACGGTGTTAGCCGGTAACTGATGGATACTATATCCGGTTTCTCCTTATAAATGGCATCAAACAACGCATCAACGGACACAGCTGGTCCTAAGAACTTTGTTTTATATCCCTCATCCTCCGCTATAGACAAAAAATGAATGATACCGGCTACATGAACACAGCTCCCCAGCGCCGCACCTAAGATCAGCCTTCCACTTGCCATATGGACATCCTCCTCAGCAGTACAGACATTACATAAAACACTTCTTATACATGATGCTGGTTCCATCACTGTCGCGTATGTCTACGGTTTCTATAATTTTTTTCCTCAAGGATGCAATTTCCTGACAGGAATCTCCCTGAATCAGAAATCCCAGAATGCGATCACTGCTTGTTGCTCTTGCGGTTATAGTTATCCCACGCTTCTTATATGGGTATAATTCGCAGATAACCCCATTTTCCAGCAGCTCCTCAAAACCGACCAACTGGGAATACATTCCGTTATGGGCGTAAACATAGTCTATCTCCCAATGCTTTCTGGATTGTTCTGGCTGGATTATCTGCTCTGTATTGCCAAGAATACGATTTACATAGACATCCATGATATCTATACCCGATGCATGCTTTATCAGACGGTACTTTGTACCTCCGCCCATTCGTACACTAAATTCGATAATGTGGATAGTATCGCCGTTCATGATCGCCTGCATCAGCATAGGACAATTCTGCAAGTGAAATGCGGATGCAATTTGTTCAGCTGCGTTCTGTATCCTTATTCTCTGCGTGTCCGATAGATTGACAGGATAACTGCTCCGAAATATGGTAAATTCTGTCCCTGGTTCCCCTAATTTTTCCGTGAGGCTAATAGATAAAATTTTGACGCTCTCCCGGTCAATCCATACATCAACAGAGAGCTCATCTCCCTCAAGGAGGGACTCAATTACAGCCTTCCGGCTCCTGCTCCACGACAAAGCGCTATTGACCGCCTGCTCTAAACTAACGGCATTTTCCACCTTGGCAACACCTTTTGAGCTGTTGCAGTCACACGGTTTCACAATAACAGGAAAATCCAATTCACCATCCGTGCAGCAAATCATCCCGGCAGTTTTGTCCACTAGCTTAAATGCTGCTGTCGGAATGCCGTGCGCTCTAAATATTTGCTTCATGTATGCTTTGTCGGTAACATGTTTTGCCGTGACAGAGTCGATATAGAATGGCAACTCAAGCCGCTCTGAAACTCTGGCGGCAGTTAGCAGCGCCTGATCTGTACAAGCGGTTGTTACCAAATCCACCTGCTCTTTTTGCGAGACATTTATTACCGCAGCTTCATCCAGCGTACTAATCTGAAAATGACGATCCGCATATTCTTTTGCCGGAGGATCCTCGTAATAATCCGCCAATAGCACTTCGTGGCCCCGGGATTTTAATTTGTTAATCAGCGCAATCTGATCAAATCCTCCGGCCAAGACTAATATTTTCATAGGTATCCCCCTAAGCATCATGTGGACAGATTTTTCCAATTTTAACGTTTCTTTGCGACAAGCTAGGCATACCCCTACCTGCTCCTGAACTTCTGAATCAGCCGCATGTGGGAAGCTGACAGCAGGGTACATATGGAACTGCACCATTCTCTGTTGGGTTAGATCACTCCATTTCGATCAATGCCTTAACTGCATAATAACTATATTTTAATGGCTGATGACTGTGAAGGATCATTTCGGCCAAATACTGCATCCGTTTAATTGACGGAGACTTTACGCACTCCTCCACAAATCTACAGAAGCGATAATGTGATCTCTGCCCCAAATGGACACTGTATGGCAGTCCTATACTGCCTCGGGCCCAAGTCTCCAGTCTGCATGGATACATAAACATATCATAATTTCTGTAGGGATTGTCATGATGGATTGAAAACCAGTTATGTTCGCCTGTTTTATCAACATACCGGTATGCTGATAAAATCTCATTGCTGCAATAGATAGGTTTCTCTGCGAGAAGGAACAGCATCAGCGTTTTATCTCCTACCTGCGGATGAGCACGATAGGTGATGGAATAATCCTCTGGCTCCATATATCTAAAAATGTTCCGGCACATCAGCGTACTTGTCTGACCAGGGATATTCCAGCTGTCAATAAAATCCTGTAGCGTAAAAATTTTCTTGTTCCACACAAAATGTGGAGATTGGGTAAAGTTAGGCTGATCGTCCTCATTCACAATCAGACTTTTTCCGCAGCACCCGCTGTATTCTGGGTGGTTCTGCAAAAACTCCCACTGTTTTTGTAGCTTGTTCGGAGCCAGCCAGAAATCGTCCCCACCCAGGAAGGCCAAATACCTGCCTTTCGCCCGCCGCCGCAGGTCCCATCCATTTTTGGTTGCGCCAATATTTCTCTGCCGTAAAATTGGCTTTATGAGCGCCGGATGGCGGGCAGCATAATCCCGAAGAATATCCTGTGTTCTGTCCTGAGACGCATCATCTGTAATCAGCACCTCTAGACGCAGGTTAGTATCCTGCGCCAGTACGCTGTCTAAGGCTTTCCCGACATAGTCCTCATGAAAATAAGCCGACATGATAACACTGATGTCAATCAGCTCATGCCTAGATTCAATTTCCATATTCCGCCTCGCATTCCCGAAGAATCCGCACGGTTTCCTCAATCGCTTTACATGGTGTTTTCTCCGGACGCCACCCCAGCGCTTCTATCCGGGAGGCGTCCAGCACCATTCGCTTTACCCGGCTGTATCCCCGCTGCTCCAGTTCACTGGGGGCCTCGCACACCACCTGGCAGCCTCCTGCCCAGGCCGCTTTCTGCGCAAATTCACGGATGGTCATCTGATACCGCCGATCCGCAATATTGTAGGCCATACCGCACACGCCCCTTTCCAACGCCAGCAGAATCGCCGCTGCCGCATCTACGACATAGCAATGGGAACGCTCCAGCTGCCCGGCGCTCTTCATGACAATATCCCGCCCCTCTGCCGCGCTTCTCAGAAATTCACATACCGCCCGGCTGTCCTGCCTTTTCATAGTAGGACCGAACAGGTGGCAGGGCCGTACTATCACGACGTCCGCCCCGTATTGGCGGATATAGCTCTGACACAGCGCCTCCGCCGCCCGCTTGCCCTCCGGGTAACAGCTGCGCGGGCTGGACAGATCCAGGGGGCCGCAGTACTCCTCCGTAAAATCGGACATCGACTGGTCTGGCTGGCCGTACACCTCCCCGGAGGAGACATACAGAAACCGCTCCATTCCGCGCTCCATGCCAAAATCCAGCAGATTTTTTGTTCCCAGCACATTGGCCAATAGCGTGTCCGCAGGATATGCCGCCATATTCACTGGGTCCGCAGGGCTGGCGGCGTGGATCATATAGTCCGCAGCCGGGAGATCAGCTGCCAGCGGAAGGCACACGTCCTGGGGGAGCATCGCCAAAGAACCCTCCGCTGAAAAAGGCTGAAACCGCCGGGCCGCCGTCTCTGCGCTGCGGCTGAGGGCGACGATCCGGCACGGTGCAGTCTGCTCCCTGTTCCAGAGGCAGAGCATATCCATCAGACAGCTCCCCAGCATCCCAGCTGCCCCGCTAATGAGAATGGTTCTGTTTTGCAGATGCCGCAAGTCCATACCGGAGCACACCCGCTCCAGCGAGGCTTGATATGTACGGCTGCTCAGTGGATTCATCTGCGCAGTTCCCCCCGCTTTTTATGTCCTCATTGCCAGCAGCGCCTTGAAGATCTTCAGATCGTCCGGCGTGGTCAGCTTGATATTGGTCTCCGCACCAATGGAGAAATGGACCTCTTCTCCCAGCTCCACCATCAGCGTACAGCTGGCCACAGAGTTGGTGATGCCCAGCTCCAGCGCCCTCCTGTGGGCGTCCGCCAGCCTCCGGATGGGAAACGCCTGGGGCGTCTGGGTCACCGCCAGCTGGTCCCGCAGCACCACCTCCCGGGAGCTCTCCTGGGTGGTGCGCCGCAGCACCACCGTGTTGCAGGGCGTTACCACCACGGCGGAACCATGCCGCCTGCACTGCACGATACAGTCGGAGATGATCTCATGGGAAACCATCGGCCGGATGGCGTCATGAACCAGGATAATGTCCTCCCCGTCATAGCGCCGCTCCGCCTCCATCACCCCGCTGCGGATGGAGCTCTGGCCGTTCTTCCCTCCGGATACCACCCAGTCCAGCTTGTCAATCCTGTACTGCCGGGCGTAGGCCTGCAAAATGTCGTGCCAGCCGTCCACGCAGACAACGCCGATCCTGTCGATGTCCGGGTGGGACTGGAAGGCCTCCAGCGTGTAGATGATGACCGGCTTGTCGTTCACGTTCAGGAACTGCTTGGGGATCTCGTTCTTCATCCGCTGGCCGCTGCCGCCGGCGATAATCAGCCCGATATTCATACCGCAATCTCCAGTATGTTCAGGCGGAAATGCTTCTCCAGCCGGTCCACGATGGCCTCCGGCGTCTCCTGACCGTCGTTCTCAATCACAACGTCCGGGCACTCCGGCTCCTCGCACAGCAGGTCCACGCCCACCACGTTCTTTATCCCGGAGGTGTACAGCCCCTTCTGGTCCCGGCGGTACAGGGTGTCCCGGCTGACCTTGACGTAGATCTCCCGGTAGTTCTCGATGTGCTCCCTGGCCCAGGCCCGGCAGTCGCTGTACATGGATATGCTGCACAAAACCACGTCTATCCCCTGGTCCGCCAGCATATTGCACATCTCAAAGTTGTAAAACGCACCCTTCCGGCGCTCCTGCGTGCTGTAGCCGCTCTTCTTGTTGAACGACAGCCGCCGCAGCTGATCTCCGTCCAGCAGCACCAAGTCGTTCTTCTTCTCCTTCAGCCGCCGGTAAAACAGTCCGCCAATGGTCGTTTTTCCCGCGCCGGAAAGGCCGGTGAAAAAATAGACCGTGCCTTTTTTCTTCATATGTAACGCGTCCCTTCTCTAATGGTACAGCGGCTGCTCCAGCAGCGCCGGGTCCGGCTCCAGCATGGGCATCATGTACAAAGGCTGGCCCCGCTTGTTCACAAAATGCAGGCCGCGCAGCAGTATCTTTGCATTTTCAAACCGATTGGTGTTAAATTTCTGTATCTGATCCTCCAGCATCTGATTTTGATACTTTTTTTCTTTCTCCGTATCTACGCGCTCGCCGTCTATCGTTACCTCCGCCGCCTCGTAGATGTACCGCCAGGTCTCCCGGATGTAATGGTTCATCGTGGTAAACTCCGAAATCAACTGCTCGGCCTTTGCCTCGTCCACTGGTTCTCCGTCGTACTGCTGGAAGCTGTAGCCGTAGTATTCATACGCGTCCCGGAGAAAATATTCGATAAAATACCGCTCGCTGTTGTTTACATAATCATCGTAGGTCTTATAGACCGGAGCCGGGTCAAAGCCCTTTGTCTCGCCGTGGGGATCCCGTACGTTTCCCTCTGAGCAGTAGGTCATGCTCTCTGTGTAAGGCAGGTCCAAAAATGCCGCAAGGGCGGTGAACGTCGCCTTGGGGTTGGTTTTTCCGTCCTCGAAGCGGACCAGAATGCCGTCCCGGTACAGCCGGTCGTCCGGGTCGATCATAAAGCTGCGGTTGAAAATACGTTCCGAAATCGCGTCGCTCACCACTGACACTGACTTTGTACCGTCCGCCTCCGAGATTTTTGTATCATTTACGGCACTCAAATACATAAAACGCACCGTAGCGCCATGGCTGGTGGTGAAGCGGCGCATGGGTGTGAACGTTTTGATGTACTTGAAGCCATGAAATTCGGGAGCGCGCTTGATCTCCTCATAGTTGGGGGCGTTCAGTACGGTGTTTCCTTTTTCGTCCACCTCCAGGGTGTAGACGATGTTGGAGAAGTGGGGCTGGAAAAACACCGCAGGCACAATCCGGGAAGCGGGGTCCAAACCCAGTGTGGCAACCTCGTGCTGCATGTACAGTGCGACCATGCAGTCCTTGGCGGTCCGGTTTTTCATATGGTACAGCTCCTCCACTGTCCGGGGGTCCTTCCAGTCCTCAAAAACCTCCTGGGCCTGCTTCAAGCTCTGCACCTGGCCCATAATGTCCAGGATTCGGTTCACGTTCTCTTTCAGATTGGACATCATCATGGACGGCAGCGTCAGAAGATTCGGGTGGTGGTCAAAGACCTCGTTGAAAAAGTCGCCGCCGTTGTGGGTCGAGAGCTGGGTGTGCCAGATCAGCCGGTTTATCTCCCGGAGGCGCACGGGCTGGAGGGTATATTGGCTGTAATCAATGCCGAAGCGCTCCTTGAAATCAATGGGATACTGCTGTATCTCGTCCCCAATTAAAAAGACAAGCTTCTTTTCTTCCAGCAATGGGCGGAGATTCAGGCAAGTCAAATAGGCACAGAATTCCTCCCAGCTTGTGTAGTGGAGGTACACATGATTCTCGCGGGCCACGTCCTCACTGCGGCGCACATTGTCCCGGAGGTACTCCAGCTCATACTGCGAATAGATATCCGTGGCCTGGATGGGGTTCTCCAGGTCCTTGAAGAAATTATGCTGTATAACGGTCCGCTTCAGGTCGATGTAATCCCCGAACCGTTTTTCCGCCGGATAAAACGGCACATAGCTGGTGTCGTCAAAGGGGAAAAAGCGGATGGGAAGGTCCTCGAACGGCAAGAAATTTTTCTGGAAAATATAAGGGTACTTAGCCAAAAGTGCGCAATTTTTCCGGTAGCGGGTCTGGAACAGCTTGATATTGGGCACATAAAAGGCCTCGTTCATAATTTGCAGGATATCCTCCTGGCAAAAGCCCGCATTGTATAACCGGCAAAAAACCGTGTAGGATATCTGATAGCTGTCCCCGCCGCCGAAGCGCAGGATATATAATGCGGCCTCCAGCTCCACGCCGGGGTCCTGACCCTCGCACTCGTTCAGCGCCAGGGCGTAGGCCTGGCAGGCCCGCTCTGTTTCGTTCAGCTGTGCCAGCCGCCGGGCAATTTCCAGCACTCTCATTCCTCTTTCGTCTCCTCTCTTGCTCCTGTACTTGAAAAAAGATCGGGCTGCAGCGCTCCTTTTTCAAGGGCAGGAAAAGGGGGG
>OFGR01001771.1_pt1 | contig 15999 bp, 17 predicted proteins | sample 1521811 | NCBI WGS metagenome assembly OFGR01 (sample SAMEA3504098, study PRJEB24116) | mouse gut metagenome | biome: mouse gut; feature: mouse-associated habitat; material: faeces | place: Denmark | collected 2011
TGGAAAAGACGGTGATGCAGGCCTCGTCCCAGGTGAAGGTAACTTGGCCCTCTGCCGCCAGGGCCTCCAACACGGCCGCCTCTGTCAGGGTGTCCAGGGTGCCGATGGAGCGGGCAAGCTGGTAGACATCCGCCTCGGTGTCCAGGCACCAGTGGATGACCGCGTCGGATGTGGCGGCGCCCACCTCCTGGGCGGCCTCGGCGGCGGGGCGGTAGAAGCCCTCATAGCGCACGGGCAGGCCGTTGCGCAGGCTCAGGTGGCTTTCCTCCTCTGTGTAACCGGCGGCGGCAAAGTCGGGCAGGAGGCCGGAGAAGGCGTTGGGATGTTCCGGCAGGGTAGAGAGGGTATAGTCGTCGCCCTCCGCCATGGGGAAGCGCTGGAAGTTGATGGGGTGGGCCCAGAGCCAGTCCAGCAGGGCGTCTACCTCTGCCTGGCTGTCGTTCCAGGAGGCCTTGATCTGATACCAGCCGCTGTCGTTCTGGAAGGTGACGGTCTGTTCCCGGCCCTCCTGGCCTTTCGTGGTGATGGAGATGCCATCCCGCTGGGTCACGGTGGTTTTGGGCTCCAAGAGGTTCCCCTGCTGGTCTGTTTCCAGGCCGATGCAGTCCTCTGGCTCTGGGACCTCCCAGTACCCGGCTAAGATAGAAAGTTCGCTGTAGTTTTCCCGTTCTCCCCGGCGGGACCAGCTCAGCTGCAGGCAGGCGAGGCTGCCGTCCTCCGCGTAACGGGCCTGGCAGGAGAAGATGGGGTGGCCCTCCATGAGGGGGATCACGGCCTCGTCCTCTAGCTGCTGCCGTTGCCGGGAGAAGTCCCGGGTGTGGGCATAGCGAAAGGTACAAGCGTCCTGGCTGATACTCCCGGCCGTGCCTGTATCACAGGGCGGGGGCGGCGGCAGGGCGTTGCTGTGTTGGTAGGGCAGTGGGCTCTGGCTGCCCCGGCTGGTGGTGGTCTCCGCAGCGTCCTGGCTGGTCCCCTCGCTGCCAGACAGGGCGGCAAGGCCTCCGGCGGCGATGAGGCAGAGACAGGCGGCTGCTGCCCCCCAGCGCAGCCAGAGGGTCCGCTGGGGTTTGACAGGCTGGGCCTCCTGGATGAGGTCGTCGCCGATGTGGGTGAGGCTCCGGAAGAGCCTTTGGGCTCGCTGTTCTTTCATAGAATGATCCCCTCCTTTTCCAAAGCCTGCCGCAGGTTGGTGCGCAGGCGAAACATACGCTGGGCCAGCTTGCCAGAGGACATGTGCTGCTCCTTGGCCAGGTCTTGGAGGGACATGCCGTACCAGTACCGGCGCAGGAACAGGACCCGGTCCTCCTGCTTCAGGGTGCGCAGCCAGGCGTCGATACAGGCGGAGAGCTCCCTGTCCTCCATCTCCCGCTCCATGGTCCTGGGGGAGGGGATGGACTCCTCCAGCTCGCTGAGCAGCTCTGTCATGCCGTTGTAGCGTTTTTTCCTGTGGTTCTTGTTCCAGAGATTGATGGCGTTGTTGCGGACGATCCGCCCCAGCCAAGCGGAGAAATGGGTGGGGCGCTGGGGTGGGATGGCCAGCCAGACTTGGTGGTAGGCATCGTTGACGCATTCCTCCGCATCCTCGGCGGAGAGGATGTTGGTGGCGATGCGGGAGCAGAAAGCGCCGTATTTTCTCTGGGTCTCAGCGATGGCCGCCTCATCCCTCTGGATGTATAGGGCAATGATCTGTGCATCCTCCATCGGAATCCCCCTTCCTTTCAAACCCTCTCTATAAAAAGACAGGAATTACGTGGTAATATTACGGGGAAAATAGAAAAATTTGAAAAAAAGGTGGGATGTACCCCCAGCGCCCCGCTGAGGATGGCCTCATAGCCCGCCTGGTCCACAAAGCCGCCGGCGACCATATTCGCCGCGATGGAGGGCCCGCACATCCGCCAGGGCAGGGTGGTGGCCCCGCCGTAGGCCTCCACATTCATAAAGTTGCCCCACCGGCCGATAAGCTGGCCGATAAACAGGCCGTGGACCCCCAGGTCTGCGTAGGCCAGAAAGCTGAGTTTCTTCTTCCGGCAGAAGATCAGCAGTACAATGGCGGAGGAGATGATCGCCCCATAGATGGCCAGACCCCCGTCGCCGTAGTTGAGAATCCGTCCCCAGTTTAGAGAGCCGTCCGCCTGCCGGTACATGTCCAGATTGAACACCACATAGTACACCCGGATGGCCACCAGGGCGGCAGGGACGGCAAAGAGCATCATGTCGATGATGTTGTCCTCGCTGATTCCGAACCGTTTGCCCCAGCGGCTGCACAGATATACCGCCAGAATCAGGCCGCAGGTGATAATGACCCCGTACCAATAGACGGGCAGGTCCAGAACCGGGATGGTAAAGGCCACCCGGTTCAGGGTAAACTCCAGCCCCAGGCCGGGGAAGGATACCGTGTTAATCACGTCTCCTCCTTGGCCCGGACCACCGACAGGGCGGTGCGCTCCCCGGTCACCCAGCTCGCAATCAGTTCCTCGGCCTCCTCCTTGGTAATGGCGTCGAAAATATCGGCAAAGCGCAGGAAATCGTATCCCGTGAAAAAGGCCTGAGCCTGGCCCACGCACAGGTTCTCAAAGGAGTTCAGCCCCCGCACCCGGTTGCCGTAGACCCCCTTCTTCACCCGCTCCCACAGGGCGGGGTCCACCCCCTCCCGGCCGATGCGGGCGGCCTCCTCCGCCACCGCCATGCGGACGGCTTCCGGGTCCTTGGACTCCCCGTCCGCCGCCAGGAAGGCGCAGCCGAAGCTGCTTTCATAGCTGTAGCCGAACTCCTGGTTGATCAGGCCCTCCCGGTACAGCTTGGCGTACAGGGGGCTGGAATTGCCCAGCAGCACCTCCAGGGCCAGCCCGCCCACCAGCTCCTGGCGCAGGCGGTCCTCGCCGTTGATCTGGGCGTCCCCCTTCCAGCCCAGCTGGAAGATGGGGGCGGACACCTCCATCCGCTCCTCGATATAGCTCTGAGCGGCCCGGGGTCCCTCCTTCTCGCCGTAGTCCTTGACGGCAATAGGCCCCGCCTCCTTGGGGAGAATTTCCCGGGCAACATCACAGATGTGCTCCGGGTCCACCGGACCGGCCACGCACAGCACCATATTAGCCGGGTCGTAGAAGGCCTTATGGCAGGCGTACAGGGTCTCGGGAGTAATCTCCGCGATGGATTCCACGCTGCCCGCCACGCTCACCCGAATGGGGTGGTGCTGAAACAGGGCCTTCATCAGGTTCATATAGCACTTCCAGTGGGGGTCGTCCTCAATCATGCCGATCTCCTGGCCGATGATGCCCCGCTCCTTGTCCACGCTCTCCTGGGTGAACCAGGGCACCGACACAAAGGAGAGCAGAATGCGGAGATTTTCCTCAAACTTTTCGGTGGAGTCGAAGTAATAGCCGGTGATATCGTTGCTGGTAAAGGCGTTGGGGCTGGCCCCGTTGGCGGCCAGGTCCTGGAGGGCGTTGCCCTCCTGGGTGTCGAACATCTTGTGCTCCAGATAGTGGGCCACCCCTGCGGGGGTGCTGTGCCATACCCCGTCCAGACAGAAACGCATGTCCATGCCGCCGTAGTTGGTGGCGAAAAAGGCGTAGCCCTTCTGAAACTCGGGCTTGGGGAAGACAAACACATGCAGGCCGTTTTCCAGCTTCCCGTGGTACATGGTCTCCCCTACTCGGGCAAATTCCAATTTTTCCATGGCTCAAACCCCCTTTCCTTTCAGGAAGTAGACGGTATCCAGCTCCAGCTTTTTGGCGGCCTCGGCCACCTGCTCCCTGGTTACATTTTCAAATTGGTCCACCAGTTCCTCAATGGTGGTGTCCAGCCCGGCGGCCGCCTGTCCCAGCCAGAATTCCTCCTGCCGGCCCTGGTCGTCCAGGGTGGACAGATGGCCTCCAATCAGGGTGCGCCGGGTCCCCTCCATCTCCCAGTCCTCGATGTCTCCCCGGCGGATAGCCTCCAGCTGGGCCAGGATCTCGTCCTTAGCGGTCTGGTACTTGTCAAACTCGATGCCCGAGGACACCAGCACCAGCCCTTTCATCTTCTCCATCATGGAACTGGCGTAGTAGCACAGGGACAGCTTCTCCCGCACATTCATAAATAGCTTGGACAGGGTTGTGCCGCCAAATATGGCGTTGCACATGGTCAGGGCGGGGTAGTCCTCCTCCCAGCAGGTCTGGCCCCCGGTGCGGAATCCCAGGGCCAGCTTGCCCTGGCTCACGTCCATGGCCTCCTCCACCACAATGGGCTCGGGGCCGGCGGTAACACGCACCTCGCAGTCCGGGTCCACCCGGTTTTCGTTCACCGGCAGGCCGGACAGGGCCCGGTTCAACGCCCCCGCCACCCGGTCCGGGTCAGCGGAGCCGCAGTAGTAGACCTCCACCTGAGCCTCCCGCAGCAGCTCCTGATACCGCTGCCACAGGCTGGCCGGGGTGATAACGGACACACTCTTCTCGTCCCCCAGCTTGTCCACCCCATAGGCCTCGTATCTGCACATCTCCTGGGTCAGCCGCTGGACGGCATAGGTCCGCTTGTCATTGATCTGGGCCCGGATGCGGTCGATGAGGTTGGCCTTCTCGCTGGCGGTGTAGTCGGGAGAGAAATGGCCATCCTGGGTACAGGGCTTGAGGAGCACCTCGCACAGCAGGTCAGCGGCAGGCTCCAGAATCTTCTCTCCTTTCAGAACGTAGGCGTCGTCCAGAAAGCTGGCCACAAAGCCCACGCACTGGGTCTCGCCTTTTTTTCGGACCACTGGCTCGATAGCCCCGCCGTACAGCTCATCCAGGGCGGCGGACAGGGACTCCATGTTCGGGTGTACCGCCGTTCCCCGACGGAGCACCTCGGGAATCAGGGCGTTGGCCCCGGCGGTCTCCCTGTCCAGAGGGGTCAGCAGGGTGATGGACAGGTAGGAGCTTTTAAATTTGTTGGTATGCACCGCGCGCAGCCATACCCCGGGAAACAGTTCCCGGCGCGTCATTTGTGACATATCTCTGGTTCCTTTCTTTGAAAGAAAATTTTTTCTTTGACAGCTGGATTATCATACCACAGTTGGCACATAAAAGTAAAGTTTTCCAAAAAATTTTGCTGCGGGGTGGCAAATCAGGAAAGGCCGCAGTATAATAGCGGTAATGAAAGGAGGGGATGGCCATGCTGAACCAGCCAAAGGATTTTTGGAATATGCGGGCCCGGACCTATGATCGGACCTCCGGCCAAACCTATGCCGAAACCTATGACAGAACAGCGGAGCTCTCGCTGCGCTGCCTGAAGCCCTCCGACCGGGTGCTGGAGTTCGCCTGCGGCACGGGACTGCTCACCCTGCGGATAGCCCCCCATGTGGCCTATCTCCGGGGCATCGACATCTCCCCCCAGATGGCGGACATTGCCCGGGAAAAGGCCCGGGACCTGGCCCACGTGGAGATCACCAATACCGACCTCTTTGACCCCTGCCTGGAGCCGGGGAGCTTCGACGCAGTGGCCGCCTACAATGTGCTGCTTTACCTCCCCGACCTGCCCGCCGCCCTGGCCCGCATCCGGGCGCTGCTCAAGCCTGGGGGGACCTTCCTCTCCGCCACCGACTGCCTGGGCTCCCGGCCCTCGGTGATGGGGCTGAAAAAGCTGGTGAACAGCCACACTGGGAAAATGCCCTATGTGGCCTTCTTCACCCAGCGGGGGCTGGAGCGGAAGATTTCCCGGAGCGGCTTTGACATATTGGAGCGGGAGAATCTGTATCCCAATCCGCCCAACCTGTTTGTGGCCGCCCGGGTCAAACCGTAATCTCCAGCCGGTGGTCCCCCGTCAGCCCTGCCAGCAGTACGCCCTCCTTAACCGCTTTTCCGTCCAGGACGGCGGCGTAGGTCCCGGTGCGCCGGACAGTAATGGTCAGTGTCCCCTTGGGCAGCTTCCATTTTACCTCATACCCCGGCCAGTCCGGGGGGAGGTTGGGCTCCACGGCGAGACGGCCCTCGCTGATTTTCAGCCCCAGCAGCTCCTGGACGGCCACCTGCCAGTACCACCCGGCGGTGCCGGTGTACCAGCTCCACCCCGCCCGGCCCACCCGGCCGGGGGCGTAGGACACGTCGGCGGCAATCACATAGGGCTCCGCCCGGTAGATATCCGTCCTGTGGCCCTCCGGCAGGAGGGCCTTTAAAATGGCCCAGCCGTCCGCCGGGCGGTCCAGCCGGAAGCAGGCCATGGCCAGCCACACCGAGGCATGGGTGTACTGTCCGCCGTTCTCCCGCACGCCGGCGGGGTAGCCCTTGATATAGCCGGGGTCCTTCTCCCCCTGGCCGTCAAAGGCCGGGTCAAAGAGGCGGACCACCCCGGCCTCCCGGTCAAAGAGCCGGTCCAGTGCGGCGGAGACGGCCTGATCCCCCCGTTTCCGGTCCGTTCCGCCGGGGAACAGGGCGAAGGACTGGGCGATGGAGTCGATCTGGCACTGGCCGCTCTCAGAGGACCCCAGGGGCGCCCCGTCCGCATAGTACCCCCGGCGGTACCATTGGCCATCCCAGGCGTTCTGGGCCGCCTGGATGAGGGCCCCGGCCTGGCGCAGCAGGTCGTCGGCCCTGGACTCCTCGTCCATCCGGCGGCACAGGACGGCGAAGTCCTGGAGCACCGCCGCCAGGAACCATGTGAGCCACACCGACTCGCCCTCCACCTTGTCCATGCCGTCGTTCCAGTCGCCGCCCCCCATTCGGGCCAGACCGCGGGGGCCCGTCCCCCGGCCCAGGGCGCAGAGGATAGCGGCCAGGCCGTGGCGGTAGAGGTTTTCCCGTTTTTCGCTCACCTGGGGGACCTCATAGCGGTCCTTCTCCCCCGGCTCCAGGGGCTTGGCGGTCAGATACGGGACCTCCTCCTCCAGAACGGACCAGTCCCCGGTGACAGTGCAGTACCGGCACAGCACCCAGGGCAGCCACAGCAGGTCGTCGGAGATGCGGGTGCGCACCCCGGCCCCCTGGGGCGGGTGCCACCAGTGCTGCACATCCCCCTCCTCAAACTGCCGGGAGGCACACAGCAGCAGCTGCTCCCGGGTCCGCTCCGGCCAGGTGTACACCAGGGCAGCTGAATCCTGAAGCTGGTCCCGGAAGCCGAAGGCTCCGCCGTTCTGGTACTGGCTGGTACGGGCCATCAGGCGGCAGGCAATCACCTGGTAGAGACACCAGCCCCCCAGATAGCGGTCCAGAGCCCCGTCCGGGGTAGTGACTGTAAGGCTGGATACCTTGTCACTCCACCAGGCCAGGGTCCGCTCCTCTTCCGCCCGGAAATCCTCCCGGAAAAAGCGGGAACAGGGTCGTCCGGCCTTTTCTTTCGTCACCAGGGACATAGACTGCCCGTCGTTCAGCGCGGCGGAAATGGGCTCCCCCTCCCCAAAGCGGTAAATAACCCGTCCCGAGGTTCCGGTGAGTGTAAAGCGGAGGATGCGCCTGTTCTCCTCCACCGGCACGAACCCCTCCACCACCAGCAGGGGCGGACATTGTCCGCCCGTTTTTGAGGTCTCCTCCAGCTTCTTCTCCCATCGGGCGAAGCCGGGACCGTAGGTGACTATGCAGGGACAGCCGTCCCCGGCGGCAAAGACCGGAATATCCTGGCCGTTTAAGTTTACCATAACTGTTTCCTGTCCACCAACTGCCAGGGAATCGTTGCCCCAGGGGGACAGCCTGCCCTCTCGGGCGTTGCCCCCGGACCAGAGGAAACCCGCCCCCGTCTCGTCAGTGAGCCAGCCGAAATTCGGGTTACATAACACCTGGCTCCACCCCACCGGGGGCAGCTGCTCCGTCCAAAGGAACGGCGCAGGAGGGACCGGTCCCCACAAGGCCGCCCCTGGGTCGGGGCAGGGTGTTTACGCCGCCGTCTGTCGGTGGAGTGCCTGGACAGACGGGCGAAAAAGGCAGCACACCTATACCTCAAAGTCCATCGGCGGCCACCAGCGCACCCGGTCAGCCGGGAGTGCCCGGCCATCCCACCTCACAGCCTCCGGTGGCAGCCGCCCAGCAAAGCACTGGGGCAAGCGGCCAGGAAAAAGCGCCGCCCCTTAGTGCCAATACCGCAGTCCCGCCCAGCGTTGTCACGGCAAAGGACGGCAAAAATGCCGGAACACCCCAAAGCCCTGACAATCCTTCCCGCCCGGCTCCGGCCGCGAAACCCCCTGCGGGTACTTCTGCCCGTCCCGCCGCTTCTGGGAACGCCCAGATAAATGACAGCAGTACAATTTCTCATATGCAAAATGGGAATGGGCCGAGTACCCATACACCTGCCCCTGCTGTTCCAGGCGCACCTGGTACGCCTGGGCATCCCGCAGCGCAGAACAGCAGCCGGCCGGAGCGGCCTGCACCCAAACTGGCAGGGACCGAGACTTCCTCTCCGCCGCCGCAGAATCCGGCTGTTGTTCCTTCCGGCGTCCCTGTAAGGAATCCGGGGGCGGTTTCCGGCGGAACGACCCAGCATGGGCCCAGCCGGGCGCCCACAGGGGCAAGAAACTCCGGCCCTTCGGAGACAAGCCATCCCACCACAGGAACCAGGCCGGTCCAATCGAATCCTCCGGCTGCGGCTCCAAAAGGGCCCGGTAGTACGCCGTCCAGCCGCCCGGATACGCCGCCCCGGTCTGTCACTCCTGCGGCCCCGGTCGTTCCCACAAATTCAGTGCAGGGCAATCCCAAACACGAATCTTCACAGCGACCAGCGGCTCCTTCCGACAGGCTGGCAAAGAATCCTCTGCCTGTTCGGGAGGACAAAAAATCCGAAAACGGCAGTACCCACCCGGCCAGACCGGGAGAGCCGCAAAAATAGCAGAGAAGGTGAGAAATGAGCCAGAACCAGTAAAAGGGGATCTCCAGCGCCGCCAATATGGCGCGCCTGGGCCACGCTGTCGCCACCGTCCTCCAGGGGGCGGTGAGCGGCGGACTCCACGGCGCGGCGGTGGCCGCAACCAAAGCTTTCCTCCCGGAAATCATCAAGGTGATTTTCACCATCATCCTTTTCTGCATCTTCATCCCTTTTTTCCTATACCTTTCTGTGGTGCATCCCAACTTCCAATATCCTACGGTGCCCAACAGCACCATACAGGAGATGAACGCAAAGGCGGCCTATGCAGGCTCCCTTTACGATAGCTTCTCCGACCTTACACGGCAGGAGGCCGACGCCATCATAGCCCGTCTCTCGGCGGGCTATGATGATGTTGTTGTCACTGAGGACTTTGGCAACACTGACCAGTATTGGTTCATTTCCATTTCCTCCGTCTGGCACGAACAGGACCTGGGGCGCATCACCGAGGAGAGCGTCCGTGAACTGGTCCGGCAGAACATCGAGTACACCTATTGGGTGGAAACCTACTGCGAAGACAGCGACGAGGAGGAGAGCGATCCCCTCTATCGGATTCACATAGATATTTACGACATCGGCCAGGACGCCCTGATGCAGAAGCTGGGGCTGGACACCTTCAAGACCCAGTGGGCCGGATTCCTCTACCAGAACCAGATGGGGATGCTGAACGATGGCTACGAAGCCTCTGCCAACGGGACCCACAGTGAGATCAAGGACATGATACAGGGTGACGATACTCCGCTGGAGGGCGGGAGCTTTGGCAATCCCTTCCCCGGTACAAACTGGTCCGGGAATATCACCTCCTATTTCGGAAATCGGCCTTATCCCGGTGTTGGCACAGGCACCAGCAACCATACCGGCCTGGATATTTCAGCCGCCGCTGGCACGGAGATCTGCGCCGTGCAGGGCGGGACGGTGCTGTTCATTCGGGATTCCGGCAGTTCCGGCTATGGAAAGCACCTGGCTATCCACCATGGCGGCGGGTATGTGACCCTCTACGTCCACTGCAGCCAGCTTCTGGTGCGGCAGGGGCAGAAGGTGGAGGCAGGGCAGGTCATCGCCAAGGTAGGGCAGACCGGCTGGGCCACCGGACCCCATTTACATATCGAGGTCATTGTGGATAGGGAGCCAAGGGACCCGCTGGGGTATCTTTCCAAGGGATAAGAAAAACCGCTGTGCTTCACGGGGAAACACAGCGGTTTCATTGAGTTTTACTGACCGGCCAGCAGCTTGCGGTACTTCTGCCAATCTGCTTCGGGGACTTCTAATGTTGTAAAGGCTTCTTCCACAGGCATCCCCTTGTTTTTCATCAAATTTTTGAGGGCAAAGAGAATTCCATCAATTCTCCCTTCTTCTTTTACACTTTGGCTTAAATTACACATAGTAGACACCTCACTTTCCAATTCACGGGTCATTGGTATATCAAATTCGTTCTCCAAAACCTCTTGCTTTTCCTTTTCGCTTGTTTTGTTAGAGAGAAGCGTATGAAGGAGTTTCAAAATTCCCTCGTAATGCTCCACCTCTGGTCCGCCCAGGCAAATCATGACCACCGAGAGCAAATCGTAGTTGGCAACTGGTTCCTTTGCATCGCCAATCAAGTTCCTTTCGGTCATCTGATAGCAGGTGATTGTATTCTTTCTGCTTTCCGGTGAATCCAGACAAACCCAGATGGAATAGACCTTCTTGATCTTCTCGTAGTGGGAGTCGATGAAGTCCCTGTTGCTCTGGCGGGAAATCATCCTACTGCAATAATAGATTCCCCGTTTCAGCAGCGGATAACCGGGTTTGAATTTCTTCTGGGCCTCCACATTGATATATAACTCAATAAGTTCTTCGGAACCGGGGGCAACCGCACGGAAACTAATATCGTAGGTAACGGTTCTTACCCCAGGAGACTTATCCGTGGTATCCGTTCCCTGGATCAGAGGACCTGTGTCATCTGGGAAAACCGGCTCCTTGCTGATGGAGGGGGTGCCTTCAATATACTTCTCTGCGATTTCCCGTACATCTAAATCCCGGTATTCCTCCAGGCAGCTCTTCATGATCCAGGCCAAGATGATCTTTTGAGAAAGGAGCCGCTTACAAGCCTCATCATAGGCAGAATTTCCCTCCGTGGTGTGGAGCGCCTGTGCGATGGCTGTTGGTGAGGCCATGGGGAACACCTCCTTTTCCGTCCTCATTATACCACAAGCATGGCTAATTGTCTAATGCGGATCTCCTCTGTCAAGATTCCATCCGTTTCTCTATGTAATGTTCGGCTGCCTCCAGAAAAGCACAAGCATTTACTTCCTGCTGTTCAGCCTCCTGCCTGGAAACCGCAAAGGAATCGTCATAGTCACAGGCGGCACGCAGGTCAAATACCTTTCTGATGATTTGAGAGGAGCTTTCGTCAAAAACCCCGGTTGTAACATAATGCTCCGTGAAATTTTCGGTAACAGCAGGGCCTTCTTTGAAATCAAGCCCGTCCAGTATCAGGACCGCCCGCATCCCATGGAAGATGGCGAAGCAGGAGCGGTCAACACTGGCCTCATAGTCCCCATCAAAAAGGATGTTCCTGGCCGTGGCCGCGCACTGTCGGGCTTTCCCGAGACGATGCCGGGCAAGCTCCATTTGATTTTCACTGGGCACGGATGAACACCCCCTCTGCGTATGATCTTCTATTTCATTATACGCTATCCCCTTAAAATCTTCAAGCCAGGCATCCTGGATTTTACAGGATGCTTTTAATTTGCCCAAAAGAAAACCTCACCTTTTCTAATCAATCTCGTCAATCAAGTCAGCTGTTTGACGAGATTGACGAGAAACTGACCAGAAAACGACAAGAAAAGGAGTGCTATCCTATGTATCCCACCCGCTGGATGCGCCTTTTGCGCCTAAAGCATCATGTCACCCACAGGGAGCTGGCCGAGGCCGCCCAGGTATCCCGCCAGCGTATCATCGAGATCGAGCTGGGGACCGACTACACCACCGAATACCAGCGCCAACTGGTAGCCAAGGCTTTCCGCTCCGTTATCGAGAAACGGGGGCTGGATGGCTGCTCTCTGGAAAAAAACTTTGAAAAGCTGGAATCCCGGCTTCTGGAATACGCAAAGGACGGTGAAGAGCTGCTATGAGCTATGTGACCTACCATATCCCCGCCAACTATACCGACGCCGGGCGGCTGTTCGGCCTGTTCCCCATCCGCAATACGGTGGAGGCGGCCATCATCGCAGTGCCCACCCTGTTCTTCTGCTTCCGGCTGCTGCCCTTTGCCCTCACCACAAATATCGTGATTACTTTAGTTTTGGTGGTCCCCACGGCGGGCTTTGCCCTCATCGGTCTGGGGGACGACAGCCTTTCCCGGTTCCTCATTGCCTGGTGGAGATGGAAACGGGGAAGGAAGATCATCACCTTCCGGGGAACGCCCCCTGAAACGAAAAAGCGCGGGAGGGCTGTGTAATGGGACTGAAAGAACTCATTTTCGGAAAACAGATCAAGCAGGCCCACGCCGCCCAATACTACAACAGCACCCGCACAGGGTACAAAAACCACGGTGAGCAACACCCAGCCTACCGCTAAAGCCGCCCAAACAGAGTAGGAGGACAGCACAGGCGGGAGCGCGGCGCAAGGGTAACGGGTTTGCGGAGCGAGGCCGGGAGGGGATGCTATTCTCCCCCGGCCTCGTTGGACGGCGGGCGTTTGTGGAGGGGGCAATGGGGGTAATACCTTATCTGTTTATCACTGTCGTGAAAAAAGAAAATCGTAACCTACTTCACATCGGTTTGGAAGTTCCTTTATGTAAAAAATTTCTATCACATCTGAACGAGATATGGGAAGTTTCCCATAGTGTTCAGCGACCTCATCTGGAGAAATAGCTTGTATGCTTTTTCGGAGCTTGCTGGATGCAGTCCAACACCTAAATTCCGGGACATCCAATGGTGGTAAGACAATATACTCCACTAAATAAGAATGTAAATCGTAATAGATTGTATCTTCTTTGATTTGGTACTGTGCAAGAAACTTCTCATAAATCTTGCGGGGCATTTCATAAATTTCTTCCTGGAACGTACTGCTGCCTCTGTAATTTCGTACTGCAAACCGGAATACGTCCGGCCTACCAGAACTTATACGGCATCTCATGCCACTGACGAAGTACAACTCTCCAGTTCGGGCAACTAATTCGCCATTTTGAATACGCTTATAATCCTTCCGCACTTTGTATGTTCCATATACACATAGCAGGCCAAAGGCGAAGAAACCCAAAAGAATCAAGATGTGACCGGGTGATTTCCATTCTTCCAGAGCTTCTCCGCCGGAAAGGAACATTAAAAACGGCATAATAAAAACGCCAAGCGGAAAACACGAGGAATTCAGTAAGGACGGAATGAAAACTTCTGTTGTTCGTTGCGTTCCTTGTATCTTGACTGTTTCGTAATGTCCCCAAATCTTTATAAATATCACTCCCATCTGGAAGATATAATCGTTTTAATTAAAGTTTACCACAGTAGCCGCTATTTTTCTACCGCTATTCATTAAAGAATTTCAAAATATCAACCTTGCGCCTACCAAACCGGCAGGAGCATTTTTCATGGAAAGCGTATGACGAATCGGCGCAGACAGGAGCCGGAACGAAGCGGGGAGAGGGGCTGCTCTGCGCCGGGCATAACCGCATTTCGGTGGCCTTCCAGTCCACCCAGCTGGAATACGACTGGATCACCACCAGCCGGGCCGACCTGGAGGCACAGATGCTGGCCCGGCAGCAGGAAAATGGATAGTCGTTAAAGGCCCATTTCCTTAAAAAAGGAGTCAACACTTTGTGGCTTTGCCTCAGTGGCGCCTGCAGCTATTTCTTGGGCCTCCTGTATGGCTGCTATCGTTTCTTCGTTGTAGTCGGGATTCCAAAATGAACTTATTTCTTCTATTTGTTCCATATTTTCTTTTTCATCTTTTCCCTGTGCTTTCACAAGGGATTTGTAATCTTCCCAGGTTCTCATATCGGTTCCCTTCACTTGGTTTCGATACTTTCATCCAAAGCCTGGTATTCCCGTTGAAGCTCCTGACGGAGTTCTTCCTCTGTGGGAAGGTAGAGCTTGTATTTGGAAGTGAATATCTGCGTATTGCCCTCCGGCAGAGTATAGCGGACAACCGCCTCGCTTTTATCCGCGCACAGCACAATGCCAATGGGCAGATTATCCCCCTCGTTCATCAACTCACGGGTAAAGTAATTCACATACATCTGCATCTGTCCGATGTCCTGATGGGTCAGCTTTCCCGCCTTCAAATCAATGAGGACAAAGCATTTCAAAATGTAATTGTAGAAAACAAGGTCGATAAAGAAGTGTTCCCCATCGAATGTGAATCTCTTTTGACGGCCCACAAAGGAGAATCCCCGCCCCAGCTCCAGAAGGAATTTTTGCAGATGGTCGATCAGGGCTTGCTCCAAGTCGCTTTCATAAAAGCTGGCGTTTTGTTCCAGGCCGAGAAATTCCAGCACATATGGGTCGCGGATAATATCTTCCGGTGATTTTCCAGGTTCCAGCTTTTTGATCTCTCCGGCAACGCCGGCTTTGTCCCGGCTGGACAGCAGACGCTCATAGAAGAAACTGTTGATCTGCCGTTCCAACTGTCGGGTACTCCATGCGGATTTCGCGCATTCTTCCAGATAAAACTGACGGGCTTTCTCATTTTCCACCTTCATCAAAAGGCGATAATGCGTCCAGCTCAATTCGCCACGCAGTGCGTGGCCATTTGGGAAAGTTAAGTAAAATTGACGCATGTATTTGAGATTTGAAATGGTAAAGCCTTTTCCGAAGTCGGCAGTCATTTGTTTGGATAAAGCCTTTATCAGTTGAGCGCCATATTCAGCCCTGGCTTCACCACCCTGTTGTTCCACAATGCTTTTCCCGATATTCCAATATGCCTCCACCATAGCAAAATTGGCCGCTGAATAAACCCTGTTTCTGGCAGAGGTCAAAATTTCTTTAATGTGGTTATAAAATTGTATATCCATGATCTCATTCATAGGCGCACCCCCAATTTTCAGGATGTTTTTTATTATTATACCATCCACTATGCAAAACGCCAAGGAGGTTTTCTCATGCCAACGAAAAAGATATCACCAGCCTCCGGGAGCTGCTCCGCAAAGCCAATGCGGAAGGCGAGCTGTTGACCGCCGCCGAGAAGGGGCGGCAGCTCACCAACCTGCTGGCCTATCTGGAAAGCGCCGTTCTTCTGGCCCGCCGGATGGCGGAGGAACAGCCCCAGCCACCCATCCACCAAAGCACCCGTTCTCCCGCCTGGCCGGTAACGGAAATCGCAGGGAGTATTGAAACCAATGAGTTCGGCTGGCTGCATATCACCCTGAACACTTTGCTCCCTCACTGCCGTTTCAAGACGCCGGCCTACCTCAGCGATACCATCACCCGCCTTGTGGAAGGCCACCGGGCCAAGGGCGGGCGGGTCCCCTTTTTCCGCAAGGCTATCCTGGTGATCGACGAGCACTGTGACCTGAAAAACCGCCAGGTGTTCGACTAGGACAACAAGGGATGGAAGGCCATCCCCAATGCCCTCAAAGGTCTGGTGGTGGAGGACGATGACCAGCAGAGTTTGGAGTTGGCGCTGCTCTCCACCCCGGACAGCGAGGCTGCCTGTCACATCTATGTGCTGGACGCCGACGACGCAGGAGAGTTTTTCTCCATCCGCTCTGGCCAGTATGGATATTTTCTGTAATGGACAAGGTGCGGTATGTGTTAAACGGCTTGCAGAGCGGTTTCATGGCTCCTTGAAAACTCATTTCGGCTAAAAACTGCGCCGGTGTGCCGCACACGCCCGCAGTTTTTTCAAAACACCCCGTTTTCACCCGGCTTTTTGAGGGGATTTTTCTTCCCCTTCTGCGGGATGTGTCAGGCCGCATGAGAAGCGGCTTTTCCGGCTTTTTTCAGCTGTCTGCATTTCCCAAACTGCGGGGACCATATACACACGCCCTCACTTTTTTCAGAAGGAGGTTATTTTCCATATTGATGAAAACCGGATGTGCTACAGTACCGAGCTGCGCCTGCTGCAAAACGCCATCCATCCCTACAACTGCCACGCCGGTCTAATCTTCGCCCAGCACAGCTACCTGGAGGCCGCCCGGCTGCTGGCCGCGGCGCCGCCGGAGGAAAAAGCCCGCAACGATTCCGTCACCTACCGGGAGGCGTATGAAAAGCCCTCCCTGCCGGTCCA